>JACLAB010008474.1_pt1 | contig 14454 bp, 13 predicted proteins | sample 8027921 | NCBI WGS metagenome assembly JACLAB01 (sample SAMN15725117, study PRJNA655200) | protist metagenome | isolation source: fluorescence activated cell sorting (FACS) single amplified genomes of... | place: USA: West Boothbay Harbor, Gulf of Maine | collected 2000-07-19 | reverse complement strand
TCCAGTGCCTGGTTTGCGCGCGCGCGACCGACGTCAGACGCGTCCACGCGCGACGCACGCCGCGCGGTCCTCCGCTCGCGCGCGCGACGCAAGTTCGAGGGAGCTTTTCTGCGCGTGATTTCGCCTCGACGCGGGCGAACGACGCGTCGCGACGGTGGGTGTCGGCGTGTTCGTGTTCGCATCCTCTCGGACGTTGCGACGCGATTGATTTCGTGATCGATACGAATCGTCAACGAGCGTGGGTATGCGACGAACGGCGGTGCGCGACGTGCGCACGCCGGTGCTCGCAAAGCTTAATCTCTCGCGCGTGGGCGCGCTGGTGTTTCGATGCACGCCGGATGTGAACGACGGCGCGGCGATGGAGCAATGCAGGCACATCTTGGAAGACGCGGCGAATGATGAATTAATGTCTCTGGCGCGTTCTTTCGCCGCGGTTGTCGAGACTTCGGAGGAGGAAGAGCGCGCGAAACGGACGAAATTGTTGCGCATCGTGGCGATGAGTAGTAATACGTTTGCGTGTTTGACGGAGAAGCGATTGATCGAGGCGACGAAGACGGTGTTGATGTCGATGCGAAAAGACGCGCGACTGGCGCCGTTGCGAATCGAGGATGTGTCGGACACTTTAGATCATGCGTCAGAGATGGATGTATTGATGAGCATGATGCCTATGATTGTTTTGGGGTCGTTTGCGGAATTGCCAAACTGGCGTATTTTCGGTGAAAATGATACGGGCAAGCGGTACATGGCGGCGAATTTTTGGCCAGCATCGCCGGGCGAGATGACGACGGCGTGCGGGGTCGAGATCGAGCGTGGTGTGAATTGCTCGCGAGCACACGCTCGACTTGATCGCGATGTTAACGAGCATGATGATGTTGAGATTTATTTCCCATCCATCACGGCTGTGGTGATGCGTTTGCAACGTTTGGAAAGTGTGATCGATGTGATGCGCGAGGTGGACGTGAGCGAGAGCGCTCTTCGCGATTTCATTCGCGGTGGCAAGGTGATTAACATCCAACACACGCCCGTGATGGCGCAAGCGGCGCCTGAAATTGGTGTTGAAGTTGCAATCATTGCTTTTCGTCGTGAGTTGCCTCCGAATAGTGAGTTTCAGTCTATGGAGGAATTTCTTCTCGCGTTTACGTCGCGATTGCAATGCTCCCTTCCGCCCATGAAATCACCTGATGACGCGCTCCTCGCGGATGTATGCTTTCCAGGGCACGCAATGCCATATCTCTGGCCCGTGTCGTTACTTCTCAAGAACACGGGAGCTACTGAGCTTACGGCGCGCGCGAGTGCGGTGGCAAACGATCAAGTTTTGTCGTTTCTTTGGAACTGCGCGCAGCTTGACATTGCAAACACCAAGCTGACATTTCAAGTCAAGCGCAGCGCTTTCATGACGAAGGAGATTACTCCAGTAGATGGTTGCTTGATTCCTGAATTTTTCCACAGCGCTTCGGTCACAAATTCTCTCTGGCCGTCGGTCGGTATGCCGTCGTCGTTCGATACGTGGATTAATCCGTTTGCGAACCCGTTATCGATTGAAGTGTTTTCGCCGCAAGTGCCTCTTCCACCTTCGGTGTTAATGAATTCATCTTCTCTCCCGCCTTATATACCAAATCCGAGTCAGGACACGGTAAATTTGGAGGCTGATTCGATTCTCGAACGGGCCAAAGACTTATCGCCGGCGCGAATCATCGAGCGCGAAACCAAGCGAGTTCGCACGGATGACGAGGACGAAGAAGTCATGCCAGCGCCATTCTTGGGATCTCGCATCACAAAATCAGGTGAAGTTCAAGCGCCAGTGACGCCAGTTCCTCGAACAAAGGGCCAACGCACGCCACGCGCAAAGCCAAAGCCAAAGCCAAAGCCCGAAACCAAAACTGAAACGTGTTCGACGGAGACTACGGAGACGGTGGCGAAAAAGCTTGGTATCGATTCCAAGGATGTCCCGACACCAATCGTTCTGATGTATGAGCTCATCGTGAGTGGGAAAGAGTCAGAAATTAGCACCAAAAAAGGGCCAAAGAGCATTCGCGACGCGGCTATGGCCTTGAAAAAAATTGATCCCACGGTGACTATTTACGAACACAGTCGATGCCGAAAGAAGGAGGATTTGATCGCCTTGTTCCGGGAAAAGCTCATGTGAGGCCCTCGGCCATTATTGATATGTATGATATGTATGTTAGTGCGACTGCGCCGCGGATAAAGTTAATATTTGATGAAATATATTTGAATTAAATCGTGCGAGCGTTCTGTTTCTAATCTTTCTACTTGTTTTATGCGATGCCGTCAAATAAAGCTGCAAACTTAGCCATGGTGTCGGCGGAAAGTTCCTTGGACTGGTTTTCGTTAATGTATTTCATTTCTTCGCCAAGCGTTTCGTTTGCACGTTGCGTTGCTTTGGCGAGCAATTGCTCAACCTCGTCGGCGGTCTTGTTCTTTGTGTAACCCTTTTGAATCGCAAACAAACCGATTGTTTGCTCGGCGAGCGTGGAGACGTCACCTTGTTTTTGCTTCAAGAATCCGCGAATGGCTTCAGACCTCGTGCGCAGCTTGATTTTTTCGTCACCAGCGCAACCGAAAGTACCCATGTCATCCGATTGCATCAAATCGAGACGCAATTGGAGAAAGTTGAGCGAACGGAACGGACCGGCGGCGCCGGGCGCGCCGATGCGACTCACTGAATCCTTGGCGCTAATGATCCAGCCTTCTTGAGGGTCATAAGAGTCTACGAATACCTGGCCATCGGTAATTGACATGAATTCTTCAACCATCGGTCGAGATTGCACGAATTTAGACTCGGGAAGTTCTCCTTCGCTCGCAGTTTTTGCGGCGGCGGCGGCGGCTTTAGCCTCGAGAGCCTTGCGCAGCTTTTCTTGAATCGCTGGCGGCATATCTGCGAAACCCGCAATGGAGTCCACGCTACTCGGGAGCACGGCGCCTCCGGCGCCAGCGCCTTCGACACCGCTCTTGAACGTCTTTTTGTATGCCCCTTTCGGGTGATACATGACGCCCATGAGCGTGATGGATCCGCCCTTGAGCTTGTCATTCAATCGAGCGATACGCTGCAACGTCATACCAAGGAATCTACGACGTTCCGCAAGCGAGGCGGAGATTAACATCCCTTCGTATTCTTCCATTTGTTCTTGCGTGCCTTCGGGGACGTTCAATTGAGGCGCCATGCGCGACATGTCCGTCGTAAAGTTCACCAAGCCGGTGAAATCATCGAGCACCAATAGCACATCTTGCCCAGTCGCCCGCGCACCTTCGGCAATCGCAAACGCCGTGCACGTCGCCGCATACCGCTCCCCCTCGCTTGCGTTGGTGTTACAAGTCACAATCGTCGTGTGCGCCATGGCACCATCAGCTTCTAAACGCTTTGTGACTTCGTTCACTCGGGACGCTTGCGCGCCCAACGCCGCGTACACGCATCTCACACCCGTGTTCTTTTGTGCCGCGATTGACGTCAGCCCGAGTTCGGACAAACCCGTACCTGGTTCACCGCTCACCAACATACACTGTCCACGGCCGACCGGGGCGAGTAAATCCACGGCTTTAATTCCCGTCACGAGCGGCGTCGTGATGGGCTTTCTATCCTCAACGCTCGGTGGCTCACGCATAATTCTCGACGAATCTGCCGTTCCAGTCACCATCGCCACGTTCGATCCTACAATCTCCCCAAGTGCATCTACAACCTTCCCTAACGTCGATCCCGCGCTCGGTCCGAGCATAAAATCAACCTTACTCGCCTCGCAGCGTTCGCCCGGCGCCACCGCGTTTGCCGCGTCCCGAATAACTTTCCGCCCAGAACTATCCACGTCATACATCAACCCAAACGTCTTCGGCTCGCGGTGACTTAACAACACCGCGCGTGTACCACTTTCAAACGTTAATATCGCCCCAGCCGGGGCGGCACTGCGCATGCCTTCCAACACGCACACGCCGCCCGCATCCGTCGCCGACAACGCGCCGCTAAAGTTCAACCGAGCGTCTTCATTCTCGACGTCTTCCACCGTCGGCGACGCCGCGCGCGCGAGCGCATCACGTGGCATCGCTCGCCCAACCACGCCTGGCACCGACGACGACGACGACGACGCGCACCGGCGGCGCATGAGCAGCGTCGTCCCACTGGGCCTATCTGCGCCGCCAGCACATCGCGTCTTCGGCGACGATAACGACGCCGCGCGGCGCGCGAACGCGACGGCGACGGCGCGCGGAGATGCAAACATGAGCGTTTCGACGCGGTGTGCGCGCGTGCGTGGCGGTGCGCGAGCTCGCGGCGTCGCGGTATGAGGCGTGGCGCTGGGCACCGACACAGCGCGACTCGCCTGTCGCCGCCGCCGCCGACGACGACGACGACGACGACGCGCGCGCGATGGCGAAGCGTAAGAAGACCGCGCGCGATGGTGATGGTGGTGATGCGTCGGCGACGGCGACCGCGACGGCGGCGGTGACGAACGCGGGTGGATCCAATTGGGCGGCGCTCAAGGCAAAGATTGGCGCTGGAACGACGCCGATAGCGAAGAAACGCGCGGCGGAGAAGCGCGCAATGGAGGATGTGACGACGACGGATGGGCGTGCGGGTGATGACGACGAGGCGGCGGCGAAGAAGCCGCGGGTGACGGGGAAGAATAGGTCGGTGACGCGCGTGTTGGCGCTCGATTGCGAAATGGTCGGCGTGGGAACGGATGGGAAACGATCGATATTAGCGCGTGCGTCGGTGGTGAATGAGGATGGACACGTGATATTAGATACTTTTGTGTTGCCTACGGAGCGTGTGGTGGATTATAGGACGGCGGTGTCGGGGGTGCGGCCGAAGGATTTATTGAGCGCGAATGGCGCCAAGAGCTTTCAGAAGGTTCAAGCGCAACTAAGTGAACTATTCAATGGGAGAATACTCGTCGGGCATTCGCTCAAGAATGATATGAAAGTTTTGATGTTGGATCATCCGAAGAAAGATACGCGGGATACGAGTTTGTATCATCCGTTGACGCGCCCGTTGCGCTCGGATGAACGCTGCGTGCCCGGAGCTCCGCGCGGACGAGGTTGCCGCGCCTTGCGCGATCTCGTCGCCCAACATCTCGGATTAGTCATTCAAAAAGGCGAACACTCGTCGGTAGATGACGCCCGCGCGGCGTTGTTGCTCTATCAAAAGTTTCAGCGCAAGTGGGAAAATTCTTTGCGCGGCAGAGAGAAAAAGTCATCAAAGTGAAACCGTAGACGGCTCGCCGGATCATGTAGCGATGTTATTATTAGTCACATTAGTCACATCACGAGCCGAACCGCGGCGGTGGACATGAGATGTATTGTTCAACCGATCGCACTCGCGCGCGACGTCGCAACGGCTACGTCGCGCGCTGACGTCGCGTACGTGCCCACTTTGGCGCGGTTGAGCTCGTTGAGACACTCGCGCCCGATCGACACTTCACCACGCATCAAACGCGAAACGACCGCGCGCACACGCTCCAGACGCGCAGACGATGACGATGGCGGTAGCGTCGATGGACGTCGACGCCTCCCCCGCGGGTCTTCGCGCGTATTACAAGGCGAAGATTGAATCCATGGAGGTGGCGTTGAGTCAAAAGACGCAAAACTTGCGTCGCTTAGAAGCGCAGCGGAACGAGTTGAATGGGAAAGGTGCGCGCGTAGTTAGGATGCGCGTGATTCGTGTGTCGTGGCTCGCGCGGTTGACGGTGATGACGGCGTGAGGGGTGAATCGTGCGGGGCAGATCGCGACGCGAAGACTTGACTGTTCAAAGAGACTGACCAAAGCGCGTTTTCGTCTTTCAACGCACAGTTCGCTCGTTACGCGAGGAGTTACACATGTTGCAGGAACCTGGATCTTACGTCGGTGAGGTTGTCAAGGTGATGGGTAAGAAAAAAGTGTTGGTCAAGGTGCGTTTTTGTAGTTGTGACGTTGATCGCGCGAATACGCCGCCGTACGAGACGGGGACGAGACACTAACGCCGCGCGCGCGAGCCGTTTTTTTCCATCATACAGGTACACCCTGAAGGTAAATACGTGTGCGATATGGATAAAAAGATTGATGTTACGAAACTTACCGCCGGCACGCGCGTGGCCTTGAGAAATGATTCCTATACGTTACACGTGGTGTTGCCGTCAAACATCGACCCGCTCGTGTCGCTGATGAAGGTTGAAAAGGTTCCAGACTCTACGTTTGACATGATTGGTGGTTTGGATCAGCAAGTGAAGGAGATTAAAGAAGTTGTTGAATTACCAATCAAACATCCCGAATTGTTCGATGCGCTTGGGATTGCGCAACCGAAAGGTGTCATTTTGTATGGGCCGCCCGGCACGGGGAAGACGCTCTTGGCGCGCGCCGTGGCGCACCACACCGACTGCTGTTTCATTCGCGTCTCTGGGTCGGAATTAGTTCAAAAGTACATAGGTGAAGGCGCCCGTATGGTTCGTGAATTATTCGTCATGGCTCGTGAGCACGCGCCGAGTATTCTCTTCATGGATGAAGTCGATTCCATCGGGAGCGCGCGAGACTCTGGCGGCGGAGGCGGGGGCGACTCTGAGGTGCAACGTACGATGCTTGAATTACTCAACCAACTCGACGGTTTCGAGGCGACGAATAAAATCAAGGTAATCATGGCCACGAATAGATTGGACATTCTCGATCAGGCACTGTTACGCCCCGGTCGCATCGATCGTAAAATCGAATTCCCCAATCCCTCGGAGGATAGCCGCGTGGACATTCTCAAAATTCATAGCCGAAAGATGAACCTCGTGCGCGGGATTGATCTCAAGAAAATTGCCAGCAAGATGGGCGGCGCGTCCGGGGCTGAGTCCAAGGCGGTGTGTACCGAAGCTGGGATGTTTGCTTTACGCGAACGACGCGTGCACGTGACGCAGGAGGATTTCGAAATGGCCGTGTCCAAGGTGATGCAAAAGGATTCCGAAAAGAACATTTCGGTGAAGAAGCTCTTCTCGTAATAAAATTAGTTAAAGACACGTGTGTAATGGAGAATTTAGTACCGATAAAATTTCATACTCTATTCGATTGACGTTTGGTACGCAGACCAGCCAGCGACGCGGTATTCCTTGGCCGCTGCCGCGGGGTCAGCCGCCTTGTAAATGCCGCGACCGACGATGATGACGTCGCTGCCGTTTTCAACGATGACGTTGTGCGGGGTGTTGTACTGTTGGCCCATGGCATCGCCACCGACTTGGAGTTGTACGCCCGGGGTCATGTTAATCAAACCCTTACTCCACTCCGCCTTCCACGCCTTGGGGTTAGTGGAGATGAAACCCATGACAAAGTCTGGGTGTTGCGCCGCCATGCCAATCGCGGCGTCGGTGTATTCACCCTTGGCCATCGTGCCCTTGGAGCTCATTTCAGCGAGCAAGAGCAAACCGCGGCCCTTGGGGAGGCCGACAGATTTCAAACCGTCGATGATGCCACTCCCCGGGACGATGTGCGCGTTGGTGATGTGACTCCAGTCTGCAATCTTGTGCACGCCGCTTCCGTATTGACCGACGACGGTGTTGCCAATGTCCGCAAACTTGCGATCTTCGAAAATCAAAAAGTTGTGCTTCTCCGCGATAGCCATGAGCTGTTCACCAAAAGTATCGGTGAAATCAGGGTAGAGATCGCAATGCGTCTTGAGCATGCAAATCTCTGGTCCAAGAATTTCAGCCATTTCTAACAACTCCTTCGCCGTGTCGACGTCGGCGGCGACGCACAAGTTGGTCTTCTTGGACTCCATCAACGCAAACAATTGCTTGGCGCACGCGTTATCGGTGAGCGCGGAGCGCTCGGTGTACGTCATACGTTTCGGTTTGGCAACTTCGGCACCAGCTGCGGGCATCGTTTGGTTCGCCGCCACAAAATCCTTCACCTTTTGCACGAGCTCGGCGCTGTCAAATGAAAAACAAGACGCGCGTCAGTATGCGCGTCGACACTCGCGAAAAAGATTTCGGTGCATATCCACCTCACCACTCCATTGGCTGGATTGGCGAGGGAAAGGGTTGCGGAGCTACCGTCTGTTTAATATTGCGTGCGTGAACAATTCGATATCGCGTAGATTTCGCGACACCGAGAAGACTATAAGCACGCCCTCGGGTGACGATTTCAAAAGAAAAAACGCTCTCTTATTTTACGCACCTCATTTTACCTTCAGCCTCCAACGTCTTCAACACACGCGTCAACGGAAGCACGGCATGGAGACGCAAATTATTCGACGCCAATCGCGCCTCACCACCTTGTTCGCGATCGATGAGTACGACGACATCCTTCACCTTCAACCCGACGCTCTCCAACGGTTCCACCGTCTCCATGACGGATGCCCCCGAAGTCACCAAATCTTCAACGCACAAGCACGTTTGCCCTTCCTCAAACGCACCTTCAATTTGCTTCTTCGTCCCATACGCCTTCACTTCCTTACGTCGCATCAACATTGGAATATTATGCGCCAAAGACATGCACGTCGCGATCGGCAACGCCGTATACGGCACCCCGCACATGTTATCAAACGTCGCCCCGTTCGCCGCCAGCACATCCCACATGCACTCCGCAACCGACGTCAACACATCCGGATACGACACAATCACACGCAAATCAATATAAATCGGCGACATGATCCCAGACTTCAACTTAAACTCACCGAATTTCACCGCTTCAATCTCGTGCAAACGCAAGATGAGGGCTGCGAATGAGTTCAAAAACCAATCGAAAAACACATCGCTCAGTCACGCGTCACGTCGCCAATCCGCGCGCGAATGCGCCGCACCGCGCCGTGCCCGCACGCCACGCACACACCGCACACACCGCGACGCACGCGAACACCGCGACGCACAAACCACCGACGCGCGTCGTCCTCGCGCAGCCGTCACGTGTTTGGTTTTTCGCGCGCCATCACACGCATCGGCACGCACCATCGATGCGCGCATCCATGTCAGGCATGATGACGCGGAGGGTGGACGATAGAAAACAGACGGTTCGGGTGTCGCGCGGTGTCGGTGCGACGCGCGCGTGCCCGAGCGACGCGCGATGGCGCCGCGGCGCCGCGCGCGAGGCGTGCGCCGTGCAAACGAGTATCACATTCAAAACGGACCGATTAGGGTTTGGCTAGGGTTTTGCAACTGTGGGGGTGACGATTGACCCGTGACGCGGCTGCGTGCGGGCGTTCGTCGTCACACCCTCGCACGCGAACAATGTCCAGCGCGTTATTCGCCACCGAAAGCGTCTCCGCCCTTCGCGGCGCCGCCACCGCCCGCCACACGGTACGTACGAACGCGACGACGACGACGACGACGACGCGCGCGCATCGGCATCGGTCGCGACACTCGCACGTGGGGTTTCAGGGTTTTTACGACGACGCCAATGTCCGTGGATTCCACGGCCGACGCACGCGATGCGCGCGACGACGCGCGGTGGACTGACGGGAGATATTTCGTTGTTTTCGTACGCGCAGGCGAAACCGACGCGCGCGATGTCGGTGCGAGCGCAAGCGGTACGTTTTTGCGATGCGGATGACGACGACGCGGGGTGGTGGGAGACCCTCGAGTGCGCGCGCGCGAGGGGGGTGGACGCGCGCGCGACGCGCGCGATGACGCGGTGGCGATGGTGGCGTGGTGGGATTTTTCGTGTCGCGCGCGGTGTGCGGCGCGGATTCGCGCGCGGCGGCGATGGTGGCGCGCTGGGCGCGAGCGAGCTGTCGCCCGAGGATGGCGTGGCGTGTAGACCCTACGCGCGGGGCGCGACGTCGGATGGATGTGAGCGCGACACTGACCGCGGTTTTGATTGTTTTTTACGTATATGTACAGGCGCCGGTTGCGGCCCAAAAGATTCGCATCCGTCTTCGCTCTTTCGAGACGAACCACATGCAAAGCGCGTGCGATAAGATTATTGCCGCCGCCGCGGCCACGGAGGCGCGCATCTCTGGCCCGGTGCCGTTGCCGACGAAGCGTCGCATTTTTTGCGTGTTGCGTTCGCCGCACGTGAACAAGGACAGCCGGGAACACTTTGAGACGCGTACGCACCACCGTTTGATTGACGTGCACCAGCCCACGGCGCAGACGATTGATGCGCTCATGGCGCTCGAGCTTCCGTCTGGCGTGGATGTGGAAATCAAGCTTTAAGAGAGTTGCCGATTTGTTGTGTCCTTATGCGAGCGCATGCATTATTTGATTTCATTTAGAGGGAGAGACGTACAAAACACGATTAGATGAGTCCGCCGCGCGATGGCGTGCTTGTAATTAACAGATTAGTCTGCATACACGTAAATAATTTTACACTTTGTACACCGAGGCGCGAGGGGACTCGTTCGCGACGCTAGGCGTGCATGTCGTCGTCGTCGAATTCACCCTCGAATTCACCACTAAAACCAATATCTTCTTGCGCGTGCGCTGCGGTGGCGTGCATGGACGACGCGCCTGGCGTTTTGGCCGCGTCGACAATGGCACGAATATCTTCAATCGTCATCATGTCCGACTCGTCCACGTCGGCGTCGACGTTGAGCAATTCGAGCGGCAAGTTTGTGGTGAACCACGGATGGGATTGTATCCCAGACACATCGATGCGCTTCGCAGCGTCGACGACGAAAATGCGACGAATCAAATCTTTAACTCCGTCGCTGAGCTCGACGTTCGATGGGAACTTGTAGTCGCACGCGAAAATCTTTGTAATTGTACTCCGAAAGTTTCTCGGATCTGACTTATCTTCGAATGGGTACTTGCCGACGAGCATGACGTACAACGTCACCCCGCACGACCACACGTCCGCAGTCTTACCATCATACACCTGGCGCTTGAGCACTTCAGGCGCGATGTACGCCGGCGTTCCTACCGTGGATTTCGGGTCGCTATCAATCTCACTGTGTTTGCTATAACCAAAGTCGCAAATTTTCAATCGCGGCACGGCGCCTCCGTCCAACAGCGTGTTCTCAAGCTTCAAATCTCGGTGTGCCACGCCCTTGGCGTGACAATACGCCACACCAGATATTAATTGCTGAAAAAAATACCTCGCCTCGTCCTCACTAAACTTCCCTTTGGACGCAATGCGATTAAATAACTCCCCGCCCGCCGCGTACTCCATGACAATCGCCAAGTGCGTCGGCGTCAACATCACCTCTATAAACCTCACAATATTCGGATGCGTCAACAATCGATGATTCACTAACTCCCGCTTCACATTCTCATCAATCTTTTCCCCTCGTTCGAGATACTTGATCGCCACCAGTGCGCCCGTGCGCGTGCTTTGCATTAATTTCGCCGTCCCAAAGTTCCCCACGCCTAAAACCTTCGCCCCTGACGCGCCTTCGGGCGCGCGATACCGCCCATCGTGCTCGTCATCCACCGCGCATGACATGGCACCGCGAAAGCACCGCGCGCGCGATCTTGGCGCGCGCGCGACGACGCGAAATCCCCACCGCGCGCGTGGGTATATCCCGTCCCGAGCGGAAAAACTTCTTCTCCTTCTTTGGGGGACACAGAGGGACGCATCGACCAATCGTGACCAGGAGAGCTTACAAAAGTCAAAACCATTGTCCCGAGCTGCGGATCCGCCGCACTTTACGACGCACGTCCGCGCCGCCCACGCGCACGTCCGCACGCACGCACGACACGCGACGCACGCACGCACGACACGCAACGCGTTTCGCGCACACATTTCGCGCATTCCGCCGACGTTCGACGCGCGCTCGACGACACACCACACGCCCCATCGATTTAGGGGAAAGAGATCTTAATTTTCTCAATTCCCACCAATCAGTCGCGCGTACGAGACTGTGAGGTTTTGTGAGTGAATACAAGAAACGTATTGGAAAGAAGAGTATTGAAGACACGATGTCGGAGCCGGCGAAGATGAAGGTGGCGGAACTTAAGGATGCGCTCAAGGCGCGCGGGTTGGACACGACTGGGTTGAAGGCGGCGCTCGTGGCGCGTTTGGAGGAGGCGATGGCGAATGATGATGGCGCCGCGGAAGAGGATAACGATGACGCTGCTGAGGAGGAAGAAGAAGAAGCGGAAGAAGAAGCGGCGGCACCGGCGGCGAAGGATGATACGAAGGATATGAAGGCTAAGGCTGAGGAGATGGCGGCTAAAGCGATGGCGGAGCACGCGGCGGCGGAAAAGAAGCGCGAACGATCGCCGGATGGTGATGACGCTGAGCCCGAGGCGCAGCGCGCAAAGAGTGATGGTAACGCTGGCGCTGACGGCCCGAAATCGGTGGATAGCGCGGATACCCCGAGTGGTCAAAAGCTCGCGACGTACGAGCTTCCGGATGGGCAAATTCGCAAGGATGTGCCAACGCAGTCCAATGAGGGACGCATCATCGGTCGCGGCGGGTCAAATATTCGTGAGCTGCAAGATCGTTTCCGTTGCAGAATCACTATGAACCGACCTGCGCATTTGGCGGAGGTTGTTGGTCAGCTTGAAAACGTCAACGCGTGCTGCGACGAGATCACGCGCATTGTCGAAGAGGGCAACGTCCGTGAGGCGGCGGAAAAAGCCGGCTTACCCATCCCTGGTATTTCCGATCGCCCTGGTTTCGGCGGTGGCGCTCGCCCTGGATTTGGTGGTGGCATGGGCATGGGCATGGGCGGCGGCGGCGGCGGCGGCGGCGGCTTCAGCGGTCACATGGAGAAGGTGCCGTGCGAAGGTCAAGAGGGTCGTATCATCGGTCGCGGTGGTGAAAACATTCGTCGTGTCGAGTCCCAAACCGGCACTCGCGTCAAGATGAATCGCGTTGATAACATTGCTGAGGTATACGGTACCCCGCAACAGTGCGCTGAAGCGGTGCGAATGATCCAAGAGTACATTCACACCGCGCCGAGCCGTCAAGGCGGCGGCGGTGGCTACCAGCAAGGCGGCTTCGGTGGTGGCTACCAGCAGCAAGGCGGCTTCGGCGGCGGCTACCAGCAGCAAGGTGGCTACGGCCAACAGCAAGCGTACGGGCAGCAACAAGCTTACGGGCAACAACAAGGTTACGCCGCGGCTCCGGCTGGAGGCGCGCCTCTTCCTCACGGTTGGGAAGAAGTCAACCCGGGCAATGGCGGACCCGTCTACTACTGGAACACGGTAACCAACGTGACGCAATACGAGCGCCCGAATTAGACATAAAAGATGGTTCGCAAAGGCAGGTTACATTTCTCTTCGCGGGGATTGAATCACAAAGGGAACTTATCTCACAAATTCAGCTACTCTTCTACAAAGTCATTCCACGCGACGTCGTCGTCGTCGAGCGAGCGAGCGAGCGTGCGAGCGCGATCGATTGATTTTCGTCATCGTCGTCGGCGTCGTCGTTCAGACACAAATCATCACGGTTAATAAACACAACTTTTTCTCGTACGTAACCTTTGCAAGCTACTCGTCATCGAGAGTGACTAAAAATTCGCGCGGCATAATGGTGCCGTTACGACCTCTAAATTTACCTAAAATCCCTGGAGCACCCGCAACGACTTCTTTCATGTCTCCACCTTCTTTATCGTCGACCTCGACCCAAAACGCGCCCTCGACCAAACGCTTCGGACTCCACTCAAAACCGGATTGCTCACCAACCAACGCCGCCGCGCGCGCGATGTCTTCTCTACTCGGTCTATCTCGTTCACCCTGTTTACGTTTCGTCGCGCTCAACACAACATTTACCGGCGACTCTATCACCGGGAACGAGCATACCGGCCCGATGACGCGCGCCAACGTCCTCGCAAACGTAGCCACAGCGTCGCGCGCGGGACTTCCGCGCACGCCGTTAAACATATTCAGCACCAAGCTTCCACCATCCGTGAGTGCTTCTGCGCACGCGCTTAAGAAATCATCTTCAATTAAGTGTGCAGGAATCTCGCCGTCGCCGTCAAACGCGTCCATGAAGATGACATCAAGCGATTTCGGCGCGCGCGTCCTCATTGTCGTCGCGCAATCCGCCAAAACCACTCGTAATCGACCATCGCCGCGACTACCATCATCACTGAACTCGCGAACGACATCCATATCTAATCCATGATGCTCTCGAACGATATCGATGATCATCGGATCGATCTCCACCACGCAAACATCGCACATTGGAAATTTCCTCTGCGCAAACGCCGGAGCCGCGCCCGCGCCCAAACCGATATACATTAACCGTCCACCCTCGCGCACGAGATCCACGCCGCGCCACGAAGACAACCCGATCGACACCGCCGTCATCACGCGCAAATATTCATACGGAAGCGCGCCGTCATCAGCGCGCACGCCGCGCGCGTCCCCACCCGCGTCCACGACGTAGCTCAAGCCTTGCTCGACGTCGTTAAACCGTAACGACCGAAACGGCCCAAACGCCGCGATGCGCACGTCGCCGTTCACCGCCGACGTCGCGCGAAACACCGTTCGTTCATCCTCCGGCGGCCAGTCGAGATAGGCGCGCTCGCTGCGTCGCGCATCTTCGTCGTCGCGCTCCGCCGCCGCTGCGAGGCGCTGCTCCAGCGCATCAAACACATTCGCGCGCACGAC
>JACLAB010007884.1_pt1 | contig 14457 bp, 9 predicted proteins | sample 8027921 | NCBI WGS metagenome assembly JACLAB01 (sample SAMN15725117, study PRJNA655200) | protist metagenome | isolation source: fluorescence activated cell sorting (FACS) single amplified genomes of... | place: USA: West Boothbay Harbor, Gulf of Maine | collected 2000-07-19 | reverse complement strand
CGCGCGAGCGTCTTGTGCAGTCGAAGCGACGTCGACCGCGCCAGTCCGTGATGAGCGCGCGCGCGGTTTCCCGCGCGGCCTCGCGGCTGCACGCCGCGGCCGTCGGCGCGCGCCCCCGCGCCGACGGCGCCTCCCTCGAACCCGGCGCGCTCCTGGGACGCCTGATCGCCCCGACCGGGTTCGCGGACGCGATCGTGGGCGCGACGCCGCCGCTTCGCGTCCGATCGGTCGGTTTCTGCGGGTCGCCCCTCGGCGGATCCGCCCGCGCGTTCGCCTCGGGCGCGATCGACCCGCTCGCGCGCAACATCGGTATCAGCGCGCACATCGACTCCGGCAAGACCACGCTGACGGAGCGCATCCTGTTCTACACCGGGCGCATTCACGAGATCCACGAGGTGCGCGGCAAAGATGGCGTCGGCGCTAAGATGGACTCCATGGAGCTCGAGCGCGAGAAGGGCATCACCATTCAGTCCGCCGCGACGTACTGCAAGTGGAAGGACTCCAACGTGAACATCATCGACACGCCCGGCCACGTGGACTTCACCATCGAGGTCGAGCGCGCGCTACGGGTTCTGGACGGCGCCATCCTGGTGCTCTGCTCCGTGGGCGGCGTCCAGTCGCAATCGATCACCGTCGACCGCCAGATGCGCCGCTACGGCGTCCCGCGGCTGTGCTTCGTGAACAAGTGCGACCGAACAGGCGCGGACCCGTGGCGCGTTTTGGAGCAGGTGCGATCGAAGCTGAAGCTCAACGCCGCCGCCGTGCACGTCCCTATAGGTCTGGAGGACAAGCACGACGGCGTCGTCGACCTGGTGCGCAACGAGGCGGTGACCTTCTCCGGTCCCAACGGAAGCGACATCAAAATTGGCCCGGTGCCCGAATCGTTAGCGCCGCTCGTCAAACGCAAACGCAAGGAGCTCATCGAGACGGTCGCCGAGGTGGACGAGACGCTTGGCGAGATTTTTTTGATGGGCGACGAACCCAGCGTGGAGGAGTTGAAAGGCGCGATCCGACGCGCCACCGTCGCGAAAACGTTCGCGCCGCTGTTCATGGGCAGCGCGTTCAAGAACCGCGGCGTGCAGTTGCTCCTGGACGGCGTCGTGGATTACCTCCCCGCGCCGCACGAAGTCGACAACGTCGCGCTGGATCTGGATAAGGAGGAAGCGCCCGTGGTTCTGAAAACGGACCCCAAAGCACCGTTAGTGGGTTTGGCGTTCAAGCTCGAGGAAGGGCGGTTCGGCCAGCTGACGTACCTGCGCATCTACCAAGGCACGATCGCGAAGGGCGCGACCATCGTCAACACGAGCACGGGCAAGAAGATCAAGGTCCCGCGCTTAGTGCGCATGCACTCCGAGGAGATGGAGGACGTCAACGAAGCCAAGGCGGGCGAGATCGTGGCGCTGTTCGGCGTGGACTGCAAGAGCGGGGACACGTTCGCTGAGCCGGGCACGAACGTCGCCATGACCTCCATGCGCGTCCCGGAACCGGTGATGAGTTTAGCGGTGGCGCCGAAATCGCGCGCCGAGAGCGCGAACTTTTCAAAAGCCCTCTCGCGGTTCCAGCGCGAGGACCCGACGTTCAAAGTTCGTTTAGACGAGGAGTCCGGCCAAACCATCATAAGCGGCATGGGAGAGCTGCACCTGGACATCTACGTCGAGCGCATGCGAAGAGAGTACAAGTGCGAGGTGGACGTGGGCGAGCCGCGCGTGAACTACCGCGAGTGCATCACCGCCAAGGCGAGCTTCGACTACCTGCACAAGAAGCAGAGCGGCGGGTCAGGGCAGTACGGCCGCGTGGTGGGGTATGTCGAGCCTTTGTCGGAGGAGGAACTGAAGGCTTTGAACGCTTCTTCGTCGAGCGGAAACGAATCCGACAAAACCAACAACATCGTGTTCGAGAACGGGATCATCGGTAACGCCATCTCTCCCGGGTACATCTTGGCGTGCGACAAGGGGTTCAAGGAAGCGGCGCAGACGGGCGGTCTCATCGGCCACCCGGTGGAGGGCATGCGCGTGGTGTTAACGGACGGCGCGTCGCACGCCGTGGACTCGAGCGAGATGGCGTTTAAGCTGGCGGCTTTGAGCGCGTTTCGGCAGGTGTACGACAAAGCGAAACCGAAAATTCTCGAACCGGTCATGCAGGTGGAGATCACCGTGCCGAGCGAGTTCCAGGGAACCGTCATCGGGAACGTCAACCGCCGCAAAGGGACGATCCAGGATTCCGTCGCGGAGGGGGACGACGTGATCATCACGTGCGTGGTGCCGCTGAAGAACATGTTCGGGTACTCCACCGAGCTGCGGTCCATGACGCAGGGGAAGGGGGAATTCACCATGGAGTATTTCCAGCACCAGCCGGTGTCGCAGGACGTGCAGGCGGAGCTCTGCGCCGAGTACGGGAAAACCAGGAAAGCCGCCGCCGCGTGAGTTCATAAAAAACGCCGAGCTTTGGAAACGTTTCTTCACGTGAAACTCGCGACGAGTCGACGGTACGCGAAACGGTATCAGATATTCACACATACGCTATGTACTAGCTAGAACTCGTCAGCCGCTAGCTCTACCGTTTTCTTCACCGACGAGTTCGTAGTGGCGCTCCAGCAACGGCCGGATCTCTGACAGGCACCGCACGACGTGCGTCGGGACCATCTCCCCGCGCAACACGTCGTCGCCCGGCGCGATCTTCACGCCGTTGTCGTCGTCGCCTTTTCCCGAATCTCTGTTAGAATCCGAATCCTCCTCGCCATCGAGCCTCCACTTGCCTTTCGTGTCCAGCAAGATGGTCACGCACCCCGCGCGGTTCCCCGCGACGACGTCGTCCTTAGCGCTGTCGCCCACCATTAAACACTCGGTCGGACAAACGCCCCACGCCTTCGCGACGGCGAGCAACGCGTCGGGCGCCGGCTTGTACGGTTTGAAATCGCGCGCCAACGCGGGCGAAAACGGTTTCATTCGAGAATGAATGCGCGTTCCCGACGTCGCATCTGTGAAGGTATCTACACTGTCGTCCTTCTCGTCGTCAACGACGCGCTCGCTTCCCCAGTGGTTGGCGTGGAAGTGGTCCACAGACGCGGCGACGTTGCGCGTGACCAGCCCCCGATGAATGTTTCGTTCGTCCAGAAACGCCCCCAGGCTCGACGCGTGCGGCATCACGCGCATGCCCACCAGCGCCTCTGTCTCCATCTCATGGATGATAGCCTCCGCGCGGGCCTTTCTCGCGGCGTCCCAGGTGTCGATCTCGGTCAGGATGTCGCCCGTCACGCAACCGACGCGCTCGTACATGAGCGCGAAGTCGTGATTGGGCACCGTCAACGTGCCGTCCATGTCGAAGATCACGCCGCGCAGCGTCGGGCGGGACGGGGAGGGAGACGACGACATGCCGCTCGCGGGGGCGGCCGCGCGAGCGGACGCGGGGAGGACCATGCCTCGATGCCTCTGCGTCTCGAGCCGGAGACGCACCGCGTGCCAACCTGGAGGAGTCGCGCGCGCCGCGACACCCAGCGCCGCGCGCATGGTTGTGCGCAGAAAAAGCGCCAAACATCGCGACCGCCGCACGATTCGCCACCTGGTCCGGTTGACACGACGCGCAGAGATCGACGCGCGTTCGTTGATCTCCGACTCGTATGAAGGGGCAGTCTGAAAAATATCTGCCGGGTTTCGTCCGCCGCCGAAGGAGGTCCTTTCGATCTCGCATCCGCGCTCGCGCTCCACTTCACGACGCGCCACGCACGTCCAGACACCAGACATCGAGGAGCTTACTCCTCATGTAACCGGCCCTCGCACGTATCTCACGTAGCGCGCGCCTTCGCGACCCACTCCTTCCGCCCAGCCGCGGGGACGACGTTCCCTCACGCAGATCTTTCGCCGCACTCCGCTGCGGACGCGACGACGCTTCCATCGCCACCCTTCGCGCGTGACACGACGCGCCGAGACGACACGTTCACGATTTCGTGATTTCGAGATAAGCCACCTCACGCGATGGCGACCATCAACATCGGCGCGGACAACGCCGGGGACCAGTTCTACCGGTACAAGATGCCCGCCATCCAAGCCAAGATCGAGGGTCGCGGGAACGGCATCAAGACCAACGTGGTGAACATGGTGGATGTCGCAAAGGCGTTAGCGCGCCCGCCGACGCACACGCTCAAGTATTTCGGGTGCGAACTCGGCGCGCAGACCAAGTTCGATTCAAAGAGCGGCGGTCAGTGCATCGTGAACGGCGCGCACACCGCCGAGACGCTGGCGAACCACCTCGAGGGGTACATCAAGCGCTTCGTGCAGTGCCACTCTTGCGGCAACCCGGAGACGGTGATCAACATCTCCAAAAGAGAGACGATCCATTTAAAGTGCAAGGCGTGCGGCGCCGTGTCCGACGTGGACATGCGGCACAAGCTGTGCACGTTCATCATCAAGAACCCCCCGGAGAAGGACAAAGCCGCGAGCAAGAAGGACAAGCAGCTTCGGCGCGCGGAGAAGGAGCGCGAGGAGGAGGGCGCCGCGCTCGACGCCGCCGCCGAGGAGGAGCGCAAGAAGAAAAAGGCGGAGAAGAAGGAGAAGAAGGAGAAGAAGGAGAAGAAGGAGAAGAAGAGCAAGAAGAGCAAGAAGGAAGATGATGAAAAATCACCTTCCGAAAACGGTTCCGGCGGGCGGGACAGCGCGTCCGAGCCCGAGCCTGAGTCCGAAGAGGAGGATGACGACGACGACACGGTGTGGGCCACGGACACCTCCGCGGCGGCTATGGCGGCGCGCGCCGCCGAGCAGCTCACCGACGCCTCCGCCGCGATGGTCACCGTCGCGGATGACCTGGAGAAGAAGGCCAAGCTCGAGGAGGCGGCGAAGAAGAAGGCAGAGGCGGAGGAGGAGTCTTCCTCCGAGGAGGAGGAGGACGAGCGCATCGGCAAGCTCCGCGGTTTTGTCCTCGGCAAGAAGAAGAGCCCCGCCGAGACGGTGGCGTACCTGCGGAGCGAGTCGTTGGGCGTCGAAAACGCCGAGCTCGGGATACACTTTTTAGTGGAGGCGCTCTTCGACGAGGACGAGCCTTTAGCGCCGCAGATTTCGGACAAGAAGGCGTACCTGATCGAAGCCTGCAAAGGAGACGCCGCAATGCAGGTGGCGATCCTGAACGCGGTCGAGCTGTACGTCACGGAGAGCGCGCCGAACGACTTCAAAAAACTCGTCGCCGTGTTGAAGGCGTTGTACGACGACGACGTGTGCGAGGAGGAGGCGATCGTGAAGTGGGCCGGCGACCCGAAGAGCGCGCGCAAGTTCGGCGTCGACGCGGAGACGGGCGCGGCGGTGCGGAAGCAGGCCAAGCCCTTCATCGAGTGGCTCCAGGAGAGCGACGAGGAGGACGAGTGAGCGAGGCGGCGCGAATGTGACGCGACAAAAGGCGACTTGACGACTTCACTTTTCACGACTTTTTTTTACGGTATTACCATTTGCAAAACTGATGTCCGCTTTTTTCCACATCCGCTGATTTTCACTCCCGGAAATCGTCGTCTCGAGGTGCCGAAAATCTCGTCATTTCTCCGTCGATTTTTCGTCAGTTGAGCGCGTTCGATTGCTTCCTCAGATCCAGATCCGCTGGCGCGGGGGGGGCGAGGAGGGGCCATGGTCGCCGTCACTCGAAGGACTCGGGGCGACGGTCCCGACGGGCCTCCGCATGGGGCCGGCAGCGGGCCCACGGCTCCGCCCGATCCCGCGGCTGTTCTTGAACAGCGCAAAGGGGCTGCGAAAGAGGAGTACGACCGCCACGTGCGCGAGGTCGAAAGCAAGGAGGATGCTCTTGGTGTGGCGACGAGCCGGCACACGGAAGCCGATGGCGTCTATCAAGCTGCCGTCGACGCGTACACCACCGCGTTGACGAAGGTGCATAACATGCGGGAGACGTACAAAGTCAGGTACATCGATCCGAACGCTCGCGCCGCGAAGGACTACAAGCGGAAGCTCGATGGCGAAACCGCGGGAATGAAAGCGCTGGTCCAAAAAAAGAACGACGCGTTTCACGATCGCGCGACGTTGTCAGGGGAGAAGAAGACGAAGGCGGGCGAGCTCGCGCGAGCGAAAATCGCGCTCAAGGCTGCCAAGGGGGCGTACGAGGCGTACTTTGGAAAGTCTGGGAGCGCCGAGACGTGCCCGGCGTGCGACCACAACTACACCGTCCGAAACGGCGCGCACACCATCGGCGGCGTGGCAAACGTCGCGCAGTTCTCCTGCCTGTGCTTCAAGTACGCCAACAACTGCCTGCAGTGCCCCGTGTGCTCCATCAACATGGATCCCAACGCGCCGATCTCCCTCGAGAGCACAAGCGCGTGCACTTGCGTTATCTGCAAGTACGTGACCCCACTGTTTCCATCTCGCGGCGACGGCGACGGCGGCGGCGACGGCGAGATCTCAAACTTGATCTGACCCTTTTTCTCTTCGCAGTTGCAAATGCGTTTGCAAAACGTGGCACGCGACGCCCCAGTCGCGTTCGAAAGCGCGGTTGAATGCGCAGGCATTCGCGGCGGCTCACGCGCAGGCCATCGAGCTGAGTGGAACGGAGGGCATGACGCGGCTCCGGAACGCCTTCAGCGAGGACGAGGACGTGACCGAGGTAACGGGGAGCCAGCTTCGAGCGATTGGGAGCCTTCCCCCTAACATCGCTTCGGCGGTCGTCGCGAACGGCGCGACGATTGCGCGAGCCGGAGGGACGCCCAGCCGTCTTGGTGTGCACAGAGCTTCCCCTCAGCCTGCCGATAGACCGGCTTCCGCGGATGCGATAAGTCGGGGCCTCGATCGTATGGGCGCGGCGGGCTGGCGCGCGACGACCGGAAACGAATCGTCGTCTTCGGGCAACCCCGGTGCTGGAGGCGACGATGCGCGACAGGGCCAGTCGAAAGGCAAACCCCGTGGCGCCGCTGCCGCTGGGAACCGCGACCGAAGCGACACGCCCGGAAAGCGACTCGCCGCTGAGGCTGAGAGGATTCGCCGAGCTTCGGAAGCGACTCGACGCGTCGGTCAGGCTGGTGCCGGACCATCGCGGCTGAACCCGAACGCGCCGGTTGAACAGCCGCCTCTTCCGCCCGGGTCCGACCCCTCCCACCAGCCACAGGATGCCGATGAGGTGATCACCGTGGACGACGAGGACGACGCCGAGAAGGACACCCGTGGTGGCCGCGAGTCGACTGTTCAGATGCTCTTGGGGTTCTACACGAACATGACGGAAAGCGAGGTACGTCCCCACCACTTTTTCACGCGCATCCTGGCTTCTGCTTTTCCCGGTGGCACTTTTTGCCGATGATTCGCGGGCGCGTTCGAAACTGACCCTTCTTCTCCTCGCTCAGGTCAACACCCTGTACTCCGCGAACCGCTTCGAGATTCCAGCTACCATGGATGCGCTCGACGCAGTTTCCCGGAAGAAGCTCCTGGCTGGCATCCAGGCTGACGAGCAGGCTGATGGTGCGGCGCGCGCGAGCCGGCGCGTCTCGTCCGCGAACGGCGCACGCGTCTCGTCGCCGGCGTTCCCGAGTCCGGGTGCCAAGCGTACGCTCTCCGGGAACCAAAAACACCCGAGCATCTCGCGCGCCCAGAGGCGTCGAAGCTCCCTTTCGAACCGGCGACTGCGACTGCGTCGGGACCACTCTCCGAGCTTTCTCGTTCGCGTCGTCGCGGGAACCGTGCGATTTGGTCTGAGCGTCGTTGAAGGCGTCGCGAGGTCGGTTACGAAAACCGTCACGGACATCCGATACGAGATCGGCGGCGGCGACGACTTCTTCGAAGATGACGCGTGAGCCCGCGCACGCGATACACTGCTTGACACGATTCGAGACGTTGTTTGTAATGTTACACTGTTGTACTTCTACGCGTTTAGTTATTCGAACCCTTCGAAGTGCCCGGTGTGTCTGAAGAATCCTTCGCACTGCTCCGCAGTCAACGTTTGGATGGCGTCTTCGACGTGATCGACGAGGTTGTCTTCCGTCAGGTCGTACCAATGCGACCGGAGCTCTGTCTTGAAGACGTTGTTGGCGAACTCGATGCTCCCGAGGTCGCAGGAATACTTCGGGCGCTTCACCGATTGGTGTCCGCTGCCTTCGATGAGCGCGCCCGCGCCTGCGTTTCCGTGCGCGCTGAGGTTATCGTACAATAGCACACGGCCGGGAACGGGGAGGTTCGGGAGCAACGAACCTTGGAGAAACGCGTACCACATCTCGCTCGTCGTCCCCGGTGCGTCCGAGATCAAGTACGCGACGACGCCGCCGGTATCGATCGCGAGTGTGACGGTGTACTTCTTCCCCACCGAGTACGGCGCGTGCGTCTCGCCCTTCTCGCCGCGGGGCACGTGGCCAAGTTTTCGGCGACAGACGGCGAGCCAGACGCCAGTCTCGTCAATGTCCACGAGTCGATCGGGGTGCACACCGGCTATCCCGTGCGGGGGCGGCAAGGTGTAGTACGCAAGACGCGCGCCTTCGTCCGCCTTGTTGTTGGACTTCCCGAGCACCTGGCGGGTCATGCCGAGAAACGCCCAACCTCGCGAGATTTGATACGCCTCGACCTCGCTGCGAATTTATGGTTCGACGGGTCAGCGGCCGCAGCCTGCGAGTGTGGTGTATGCCGCGTCGTGCGGTCGCTGGAAGTCGCGGAAATGCCAAGGGGCGGTGGATAAGAGGGGAGGACGCACCGATACCCCGCACCCCGAAACGCTGTGATCATCTCCTTCGCCGATATGTCGGGGAACTGGTTCGTCAACGTCTCCAGGAGATCGAGTTCCGGCCCGTCGAGGACGATCTTGATGCCAGGCTCCATGCCCCTTTTGTGGTTACGGAGGTGGCCGCGTTCTGCGTCGTTGGCGCGCCATCGTCGCGCAGTGCGTCGGAGGCTGTCTTCCTTCACGTCAAGATTAAACCTCCGCGCGACGTGCTCGTCTCCGGCCTCGATTGCTTCGAGGATCGACCGCTTCGCTGCGGCCGTGTATTTCTCCTCGGCAGCCAACGGCCGGTGGGCCATATCGACCGGAAAAACGCCAACCCTCGAGCGTTACGGCGTGGTACTTTCCTCCCGTCGACCGGACGCGCGCGACGGGTCGAGCGCGTCCGCGCGTCTCCCCGGGCGCACCCGGTGCGCGAAGGGGTGTGGGGCACGAGAAAAGCGGACTCGACAGAGCCGAAAAAGTTTTTGACGAATCCGCTCGACGATCCGCTCGAACCGGAGACGATTTCAGGTTTGCAAAAAGCGGACATCAGTTTTGCAAATGGTAATAATACAAGAAGGTAGTACCGACGACGTTTTTTTACGGTCGCGCACGCGTCACGCCTCCGCTTCGTTCAAAACGAAGGTTTTCGCCCGGAACCCCCCCTGGCCGGCGCGTATCGACATCACCAACGATTCGACCTGTTTCAGAGTCTCTTCCTTGGAGCACGCCGTGTCGATGACGACATCCGCCTTTGCGATCTTCTCGGCGTCGGGGGTTTGTCTCGCGACGATGTTTTTCAGTTTCGTCTCCGTCATGCCTTCGCGTTGTAAAGCGCGTTCGCGTTGCTTCTCCTCACCCGCGCTCACTACCAACACGCCGTCCACGGTTCGCTCGTACTTTTTCTCGAACAGAAGCGGGATGTCTAACACCACGAACGCGTGTTTGTCGAGAGCTGCTTGTTTGAGAAACGCGTCGCGTTTAGAATCCACCAACGGATGTACGAGCGACTCCAGCGTTTTCATGTTTTTTCTATGCGTCTCCGTGTCGCCGAGCACCTTCTTCGAGAGCGCCGCGCGGTCCACGCCACCGTCCGGGCCGATGACCTCGTCCCCGAACGCGCCGCGGACCGCCGCGACCGCGCCGCCGCCGGGGGCGTACAGCGCGTGCACGCTCGCGTCGCTGTCCAGCACGGGGACGTCCAGGGCGCGCAGCGCGTCGGTGACGAACGACTTGCCCATCCCGATGCCGCCCGTCAACCCGAGCACGAGCATCGTGTTGGTGTTTTCGGGAGGAGACGGGGCGGGCGAGGCGGAGGCGGCCGGCCGCTCGGGAAGCGCGCGAGCCCCTCTGCGGGCGACGCGGGGACGCGCGTGCGGGCGTGCGACCGACGCGGCGAGGCTTCGCATCGGCACGCGGCGCGCGCCGCGGAGACTGACGAGCTCTCGCGAATTCGGACGAGGCGACATTGTTTCGAGGCGCTTTTCATCGAAAAAATGATAAGGTGCGCCTCCGCGACGTCACGTGCGTGTCACTCGTGACTGGACGCGCGCGCACCTCGCCATCCCGAGATGTCCGCGCTCACGTCGCTCGCCTGGTGCGCGAACGTCGCGTCGCTCCGCGCGTCGCGCCGCGCGCCCTCGCGCGCCGCGCGCGCGCGCTGCGCGGTCGTGGCGGACGCGGTGACCACCGGCCGGGCGGTGTGGCTCGCCGAGGATGGGCGCAAGGATGCGCCCGCGGGCGCGTTCACGCAGGACTTCCTGTTCGACCTGGGCGTCCCCCAGTTCCCCACGGACTCGTTCGCGCCGGTGAACGACGTGCGCTTCGAGGCGGGCAGCGAGGCGGTGGCGGTGACCATCGAGCGTCCGCTCGGGATCGTCTTCGAGGAGAAGGTGGATGGCATCTACACGAAGATCGTCGTCGACGAGATCGTCCCCGGATCGAACGCGGAGAAGAACGGCGACGTTCGCGTCGGCGACGTCCTGCGAATCACCACTGCCGTGTTCAACGTCCCCGGCGTCGTGGACGTCACGGCGTGGCTCAACCCGCCGAAGTCCACCAACTGCAAGGCGTTTTTCAACTGCGAGCAGAAGAGCTTCGACAAAGTCATGTCGGCGATCCAGTCGCACGTCGTCCCCGTGGACACCCCGGACGGGCCGATGGAGATCGGCGAGGTGGGGCTGGTGCTCGAACGACCGCCCGCGAAGAAGTGAAGTCGATTTACGCGTTTCGCGTCATCGGAAACGCGGTAGTCTCTTTAAACAGTATCGACAACAAAGACCGTCGAGCACAGTACTCGTTCCGCGAAGTTCGTCACAGGTCGAACAGACGCATCTCCGCCTGCGCCTCGCCCCGGTTGACGTTGTACCAAGCCACTAACCGGGCGGCGCCGAGCGCGGGGGGCAACGGGCAGTCGATCCCGTAAACAAGCTCTGCGCCGGACATCTCCTTGCGCGCCGCACTCCACGCGTCACCGAAGCGCCCGGCGCCCGCGGAGTGGTTGCCCATAGAGCTCCCCATTGTCCCCGCCGCGTCTTTTATCCCCGGCCGAGGCGGGGGCTTCCCCCTTGGCGCGCGCGGGGGAAGCGACGGGTCCTCCTTCTCTCTCTTTTTCTTTTCTTTTTCTTTTTCTTTCGAGCTCTTGTCGTCGCGCGTCAGCGCCTGCCACCCCTTGCGGTACGCCCGCCCCGCGGTTCCGGGCGAGAACCTCAGTTCGGCGCGCAGACGCACCGGGCCTAATATCTGCTGCGTGACGCCCGCCGTGACGGTTTCGTTCTCCACGCGCGCGCGGCCGTCGAAGCCGGCGCGCACCATGCGCTCCATCATCGTCTTCGGCGCGTCGCGCGCGTCAGGAACAGGCGCGGGGTTTTGGTGGGAACTCGAACTCACACCGCTCGTCGAGCCGAGGTCGTACCGCAGATCCACCGCGGTGTAGTCCAGAAGCGGACGCGCGAAGGACCCGACGCTCGCGTGCGCGGTTAACGACAAACAGTGCCGGTAATCGACGTCGCCGCTTCTCAAAGACGGGGGAACGGACGTGGAGGGGGCCCCGTTATTCTCCGACACGGAATTGTCCGACACGGAATTGTCCGCGAGTGCGAGCCGCGCGGTCGCGCCCAAAAGTCCCCCGACGACCACGCAGGGCGTCTGCGGCAGAGCGGCGTATCCCCCCGGCCGTTTTGCCGTTTTGGATCCTTTGGGCGCGGCGCGTCGCTTGCCGCGCCACAGCGTCGCCTGGTGCTCGACGGAGCACCCCGCCGTGGCTTCTCGTCTCGGCGGCGGTCGTAGCACGAGGTTCACGTCGGACATCTCGAACGCGGGAAGGGTGTCTTCCAGCCACTGCCTAACGCCGAGGCGGTAGTTGAACCAGCGCGGGCCGCGGCTCGTGATGGACGCGCTCAAAAAACTCGGCCCGTCGATGTACTTGCGCGGAGTTTGGTATCGCTCTCTAAGGGACGCGTCAAACGACACGAGGTGTCCCGCGAACGCCTTGGTCTGTAAAGTCACGCGGCCGCGAAACGTGTCGTCTCCGTGAGAGGTGTCTTTTCGTGTCTTTTCGCCGTGGACGTTGGCGGCTCGCGACGCGTCGGCGTCGGCGTCGTCGCCGCCGCCGAAGCGCGAGAGGGTCCTTTTGAATCGCCTGAAATCCTCCACCGCGCCGGACAGCGATCCGAGCTCGCCGAGGCCGCGCAGCACGGTGTGCGCGCCGAACCCGACGCGGAACCGCCCGCCGAGCGCGTACATGCTCGGGTCGCCTAAAACTTGGTGCGGCTTGCCCTTGGAGAACTCCTGCGTGTTCCAAGCTCTTTGCGCGCGGAGCCGCAGCGTGAGGGTCTGCCACCAAGAGCGCCCGCCCACGTTGACCACGACGCGGTCCAAAACTAATCCGTCGTCCTTCGCCACGTACGAGGGCGTGGCGGGGATGTTCAGGAACCGCTGCATCATGTAAAGCTGCTGCGAGCGCGCCAGGCCACTGGGCAAGCCCACGGAGAAGGGCGCCGCCTGGCTCTGGTGCACGCGCACGTGCCCGTCGGGCGCGGTCGCGGACTCCACCTCCTGGTCCCACTGCGTCGTCGCGAAGGACGCCTTGGTGGGCTCCATCGCTCGCTGCGTCAGCGGACGCATGGCGCGAGACCCGGGCCGCCGAGAGCCAAGCCGATCGGAGGGCCCGCGCGGGGGTTGTGTCGGACGCACGCGAAGCTCGCACGACTCGGCGGAGGATGCCTATCCTAGTCGCCGAACACCCGAACTGAATACTGAGGAGGGCGAAAGGCGAAACAAAAGCCAGGAACGACTCTTTTTCTTCACGTGCCATCTTGGTTGCGACTTGGGGTTGTGTTCCAACTTCAGATTCTGTGGCAAATTGCTGCCAGCAATTTAGAGAGTTTCTGTGGCAAATTGCTGCCAGCAATTTAGAGAGTTTCTGTGGCAAATTGCTGCCAGCAATTTACAGAATAAGCTTTTTTCGCAAATTGTCGCCTCAAATTGTCGCCTGACTATTTGCCTATAGTGGTAGTTTTATTTTGACTGGTTTTGGTGTTGTGTTGTGTTGGTGTGTTGGTGTGGATTTGAGGATTTTGTTGGACGATCCAATGCCTAAAAAACTGCCTGCACCGCCACCTGGCGGAAATGAGTGGTTTTCCGTCGGTTCGCGCACGAACTTGACGAAGTGTCGAACGAGAGCAGGGAAATCATTCACCGCCGCGCCTCGCCTCCCTACGGCTTCGCCGACGCCCAACCCATACATCCGCGATGTCGGCCGACACGATTTCCGCCGTCGAAGTTTCCGTAACTGACACCGACACGATCAAGGTCTCGATCAAGTTCCCCGAGACGCTGTCCGAAGAAGGATCCACGATGTCGAACGTCGACTCTTCCTCGATCAAGGTCCCCGAGACGCGCTCGAAGCCCAACTGGAGCGCCAAGGACGAGAGCAAGATCCGCCGCGTGTTCGACCAGTGCGACGAGGACAAGTCCGGGACGGTGTCCCTCGCCGAGCTCTTCGCCGGGCTCGCCAAGGACAAGGCGCTCTCCCGCACGCTGGGCATCCCCGCGGACGACGGCAGCGACGAGAAGAAAGCCGAGATCGAGGCCATCTTCAAGGGGCTGGACACCGACGGCAACGCCGAGCTGGACTTCGAGGAGTTCGGCTATTTCTTCGCCGAGCGCGTGGAGGTGCTTCGGTACCTCCCCGCGGAGGGCGCGGACGAGACGCAGCTCATTTTGGAGAACGAGTTCGAAGATTTGGTGCGCGGCAAAGCCATCGAGCTCAAGGAGGCGTTCCTGACCGCGATCGACGCGCAGTTCGAAACCGCCAAGCTGGAGGTTTCGCAGGATGCGCGCGAGAACCTGTACGAACCCCTTCCGGATGACATCCGCGACTCCGTGGTCAAGTTGGTGGATGCCTACGCCAACCCCAAAGACATCATCCCGGAGATGAAGAAGTTCGGCGCGTTCCTGGCGCGAGCCGGGTGCGACGTGAGCGTCGTCAAGGCGCACTACGACGCCTACCCCAAGGCGTTGGCGAGCGTCGCCGGCGAGTGGACCGTCGCGTCGGATGCGGCGTGGACCACCCTCATGAGCCGGGCGTTCGACATGGTCAAGTCGGGCTTCGAGGAGTTCGCCAAGGCTGAGCGCGAGGCGCAGGAGGCCAAGGCGGCGGAGGAGGCGGCGAACGCCGCCAAGGCGGCCGAGGAGGCGAAGGCGGCGGAGGAGGCGAGGAAGGCTGCCGAGTCGGAGAAGAAGAAGGCGGAGGAGGAGGCGAAGGCGGCGGAGAAGGCTGCGAAGCAAGCCAAG
>JACLAB010011841.1_pt1 | contig 14460 bp, 8 predicted proteins | sample 8027921 | NCBI WGS metagenome assembly JACLAB01 (sample SAMN15725117, study PRJNA655200) | protist metagenome | isolation source: fluorescence activated cell sorting (FACS) single amplified genomes of... | place: USA: West Boothbay Harbor, Gulf of Maine | collected 2000-07-19 | reverse complement strand
ATCATTGCGTGCGAGTTTTACTTCGAATGGATTGCCGAGGAGGAGGAATCGAATTCGTCCTCGAATTTGGTGGTCGAAGAGACAAAGGAAGACAAAAATCAAACGTTTTCAGACGTCGCTTCGAAACAACCGGTGTTTCTCTACGCATTCCTCGCGATTGGTGTGTACGTGACTTTAGTCTCTTGGACAGGTTTATGGGGCGTCGAATCCCCAAGAAACAGATGTTGTTTACCGTTTTACGCGCACAACTTACTCTTCATGTGGGCGTGTTCGATATGCGCGTGCGCTGTAGCGTTTTCGGAAACCGCGAGGGATTTCGTGGGGAAGGAACACGAACAAAGTTCGATCAAAGATATCACCGGGACGACGAAGAAAATGTACGACACCGTGAGCGAGAACTTGTTCGTGGTACAGATTATGAGCTTGGTTTTGGTGTTTGTGCAAACGGCGAGTTTAGTGTTGACGGCGGCGTTGAGAAGGGCGGCGAGCGAGTACTCGTCGAGCGCGTTCGAGGAAAGCGACGACGAAGACGAAGGCGAGGCGGAGAGTTTGTTTTTTGGAAAGAATAATAGGAATAGCGCGAATTTTAGAGACGTAGAAAGTGCGAACGGGAATACTGGTGACGAGGATGACGAGGATGAGAGTTGGTCGGAACGGATGAAGTTGAAGTACGGCGTGGACGTGTCCAAATACGCGCACTCGCCGGCGAGACCGCCGCCGAGTCATAACAAAAAGAAAAAGTACCCGGGACAAAGTAACCCAGAATTGGCCGAGAAAGCGAACTTTTGCGGTGTGATGTAGTAAAAACAATTTTATCATTATTAGTAGGAGGCGTCTTTTGAAATATAAATAAAAACTGTCGCGAGCGTAAATAAATTTGTAAGTCTGTCTTTTCGTCTCTACTTTCCTCCTCCGTTGTTTGTTGCTCCGCCAAACTGCACGTACGGATCCAGCGCGGCTTGCAACACGTCCGGTCGCTCCGATTGTCTGTAACTCAGACACTTACAGATGAACTCCTTAGCTTCGTTACTCAACGCCGGTTTCTGCGGGAACTCGACTTTCTTCGCGTCTCGAATCGTTCCGGCTTGCAAAATTTGTTCCTGCGTTTGCTCGTGACCAAAAGGACGTTTGCCGTATACCATTTGGTAGAAAATAACACCGACGGACCAGACGTCGACTTTGCTGGAGATTTTCGGAGGTGCCGGGCCGGTTTCGAAGCACTCCGGAGGTAAGTACCAGTACGTCCCAGCGCCTTGGCTGGTGAGTTCCACGGAAGTGAAATCGTTGTTCGACCCGATATTCTCTCTGCTTTCCATGACTTTGGATAAACCAAAATCGGTTATTTTCACGCGACCGGAGTTGTCGAATAAGATGTTCCCAGGTTTCAAGTCGTAGTGGATGACGCGCTTCGTATCGCCGTGGCAATACGCTAACCCGGCGAAAATTTGCGCGACGATTGCTCTCGCTTCGCGTTCGGACATGCTCCCGGTGTTTTTCAATCGAGCGTCTAAATCGTCGCCTTCGCACAACTCTAAGACGGTACAAAACGTATCCGAATCCACCTCGAAGACGTCTAACAATTTCACCACGTGGTCATGTTTTAACGATTTGTGAATGGAACACTCTCGAGCGGCGTGGCGGACGTACGCTCGTTTCCGCTCTTCCGACCATCGCGGATTTAACGAATGCAACTTACACGCGACTTCCTTCATCTCGTGACAATCCCAGGCTCGATAGACTTCCGAGAAGCCTCCTCGGCCTAACAGATTAGTGAGCACGTACCGTTCGCACCCGGGTTCCTGGCCGCCTAGCATTGGGAAATCGTTAAATCTTGAGTCGTCTTCGTCTCTCGTTCGTTTAATTTCTCTCGCCAAGGCTAACTTTTCGCGTTCCAGAACCTCGCGTTCTCTCGAAATCGCCTCCTCTTCTCTTCGAAGCTGGTTGACTCTGGTTTTGTGCACCTCTTCGCTCAGCGCGAACTCACGGTGGACGTCTGAGATTTGTTTGGTGTTGTTGTTGTTGTTGTTGTTCATGCTATTTCTATCTGCTGTTGTATCTTTCGTGTTGTTGTTGTTGTTGTTGCTACCCGTCTCTGCCGACGCTCCCGGAGGCGGCAATTTTCGTTTAATCGCTCGCCTTCGCTCTTCCGCGTCTTTCTTTTGTTCTGCGATTTTCTTCATCCTCTCTTCCAACTGCGCGAACGCTTCGCCGTCTTCCCACACTTCGTTCAGTTGCGTCCCAACTCTTCTCACCGCCACGGATCCGAGGCGTTGACTTCGATCTCTCAATTTGCGCCTCGCCTCGGCGCGTTCGAGTTTTCCGAGCTGCGCGAACGCGTTTCGCGCTCTCCGACGACGAATTTCTACTTGCTTTTCATCCGAGTGTAACTTTGTCGCGATCGCTTCCGCTTGTCTTTCCGCGTCTTCTCGTTCGCGAGTGACTTCTTCGACTTGTTGTCGCAACGCGAGTATTTTTTCTTCAAAAAGTTTGATTTTTTCTTGTTGTTGTTGTTGGAGTTGTTGTTGTTGCTGTTGGAGTTGGCGTTGCATTGCGGAGGAGGAGGAGGGAGAAACGCCAACGCTACCGAATAACTCGCGCTGCAACGGCGGTTGGAACACTTCTTTCGGTACGTCCGATCCGTCTCTGCTTTTACCGCCGTCGCCGGATCCGACGAAAATTCTATTATTTACTCCTCCTCCTTGATGTTGATGATGATCGAATCCAGGCGACGTCGCAGCTGCCGCGACGACACCGCCGCTCCCACCAACCACGCGATGATGACCCCCTACTACTCTCCCAGAAACTCCCGTCGCGCTTTCCAACTGCGCAATCATCCCGCCGTCGTGACTCAATCCATTAGTAGTATTCCTCGCCGCCGCCACCGTGGCGAACCCGGATGATCCTTTCTTCCTCTTCTTCCCCGCGGAAACAGACGACGATAAAACGACTCCTACCGCGTCCTCGTCGTTCTTGTTGTTGTTTTCGTCCTCTTGCTTTTTATTCTTCTTCGTCTTCTTTCTTGAGGAAGTCGTCGATGTCTTCGGCGCTCGATTTTCTCTCTGCGACTCTCTCGAGTTCTCTTGGTCTTCTTTCAACGCATCAGACTGAGAGGAAGAATAATCATCCTCGTCGGAATCTTCAAGAACTTCTCGTTCGATGGCCTTTTCTTTCTCGTTCTCGAGTTTTGCGGCGTCGTCATCGTCGTCTACATCATCAGCCTTCGCATTTGCGCCGTCGATGGGCGTTCCTCCTCCTCCCGTCGTCGTCGTCGCGTTTAACATCATTTTTGAATCCCCGGGACTCAAAACGCGTCTTGGTTTCCCGCTCGTTAATCTCGCTTCCAATTTCTGTATCTTTATCGCGCAATCGTTGGAGACTTCGTGGTGGTTTTTGCCGAATAAGTCTCGCATCATCGGGTCGACGACTTTTGACTCTGGAGGAGGAGGATGGTCCATCTTCGATGAAGCGCTCCCCGTGTTTATGTCTCCTAGAGTGATGGTTTTATGAGGAGGAGTGTACGCGCGAGATGTGTGCGGTCTGTTCAAAAATTCAAAAAATGTCACGCTTCAAAGCACACGTGCGAGAGGCGTATGGATGTGTGTATTCATCCGTATGTGGTTGATTTGATGTTTTAAGAGGCCCTTGGAAATGACCACGACTGTTTCTCTCATCAAAAAAAAATTTAAACGTATGAAGTGGTCTCTCTTTCTCAAACGAGGAGTACTACGAGTCACTCGTACTAAGAGGCCCTTGAAAATTTTACGCGCCGCTGCGCGTACTCTCTCTCTCTCTTTCTTTCTTTCTTTCTTTCTCTCTCACGCTTGGATGCCCAGTTCTTCTCGTTTTTTTTGCTCGACGACTTTAGCGTATTCTTCGTCCGTTGGTTCCGGGCACCCTTTTTCGAGCAAGTAGTTTAGGCAGTCGGTATGCTCGTAGTAACGAGCGAGAGCGACGTATACCCAGTTGTTCAGAGGCACTTTCGCCTCTTCGACTAAGTATTTGATGCAATCGAGTTGTCCATACTTTGCAGTGGATAACACACAGTCGAGCTTTACTGCATCAGATATTTTTCTTTCTTCGACGAAATATTTCAAGATGTCTAAGTGACCACCGCATGTCGCTTGTATTGCCGCTTCTTTTTCCGTCTTTCGCGAAGGTTTCAGTTTGTCGAAAAGAAATCGAAGACAGTCGAGGTGTCCTCCAAGAGCAGCTTGAACGCACAACTCTTCTACATCACACGGGCAACCATTAGAGAAGCAGTACCTGAGCATCTCGAGATTACCTCTAAATGCTGCCGCTTTAATCGTCTTCTCATCCCACTCGCACTGCTTCACTTCTCTCGCCCACTTGAGGAACTCGAGTTTGTTCGTTTGAGCAACTTGCCAACAAAACCAGGCTTGATTTATCACATCCCCATCTATATCTTTCTTTCCCCAGGGCATGTGATTCCACACCAATTCCAGCGTCGAAATCGATGAACATTCGTGAACAATTACACCTAATTTCGATACGTTTACCCCGGCGTACGCAAGCACATCTTCACTCTCTCTACTCACCTTTGAAAAGAAACACCGATCTGTCGTATTCAATTTTGACAAGACATGCGATACAAATACATCCTTGTGATGCAACACCAACCCCGTCCACAACTCGCTCGGCCCGAGCTTTAAACGCCCCATTTCCGCCAGAGCCTCTTTCATCGCCTCTTCCTTCTCCTTCTTCTTCTTCCTTTTCTGCGCGCCGGAGAGTTGTTTCTTCTTCTTTTCACCACCGCCCATCATCGCATTTCTTTTTTTTTTCCCGCAGATCTCAAAAATTGGCGTTTCCAACTGATTGGTGTCGTTTCTTTTCCAACTGAAAGAAAGTCTTCTTTGAAAAGTTTTGCTTCGGAGCGCTCGAGATCCAGAGCGAGGGGCGAATCTGCACCGAAGAAGAGACGACTGGTTAAAGGTGCCCACTCTGTGAGGTCGTCGCTCGCGAGGTGCAACCGAGGAGGAAGAATGCTTCGACGAGTCAACTTTTTTTTTGTAGGAACTGCATGCGTGTTGTTTTTTCCCTCACAACAAGAAACTCTACGACTACTACTGCTATGTTTTTCGGCTTAAAACTCCAATCGTCGTCGAAAACGACACAGAAATGGATCCCGTACGTTCCACCGCCGGAGGATAACTTCAGCTGCCACATCTCGCAGGTGCGTTTTTCTTCTTCTTTGTGTTCTTCTTCTTCGTCTTCTTTCTCCTGAATGTCTCGTTTCCCGGCGGCCGCCGCCAGCGGAGATGTGTGTAACATTAATCCCTTTTAACGCGCGTAATAACGCTCTCTCTTACTGAACTTGAAACGAACAGATCGCACTCACGGAACCACTGAGACCGAACCAACGCGCGTACGTGAAAATCCGAACGGAAACCGACGAAGCCGCGCTCGCTGGGATCGATCCGATGATGGGAAATGATGACGACGAAACAGATACCAAGGAAGAGTTCGTCTTGTGCGCGTTTATAGGGAACGCGGTGGAATCGACGAGTGTGAATTTAGTCTTGAGAGATTACTGCGAATTTACGGTGGAGACGACGGATTCTGCGAATGAAGTGGAAGCGCACGTGACTGGGTATTACGTGCCGGAATACGACGAGGATGAAGAGGCGGCGATGCGGATGTACGGAGGCGGCGGAGAGGACGGGGAGGAGATGTACGACGAGGACGACGATGAGGATGAGGATGAGGATGAGGATTTTATGGGGTTTGATGACGAGGACGTCGAGGAGGACTTTACGTCGTCGGAAGATGAAGACGATTTGAGCGAGGAGGACGATAGCGAAGAGGAGGAAGAGGCGTTGCGAGAGGCGGGCGCCAGTGGAGGGAAGAAAAAAGTTACGCAAAAAGGAGGGGTGGTCATTAAAGAGCTTTCTTCGGACGACGAAGACGAGGAGGCTTCGGAATCGGAAGAAGAAGAAGAAGAAGAAGAAGCTAAAGAAGAACCGAAAAAACGACAACAACAACAACAAGCGGTAGCACCAAAAGCGAGTAAGAAGCAAAAGACTGAAACCAAACCAAACGCTAACGCCAACAAAGACAACGTCAACACGCAAAAGCCGACGAAAGAGCACCGAAACGGCATGGAAATAGTCAACACGCACCAAACCTCGAAACCGAACAGTAAAAAAGCGACGCCAGGGTCTCGGTGTCAAATGAAATACGTCGGTAAACTTCCGTCCGGAAAAATCTTTGACCAAACGAAAGGCAACGCCGGATTCACCTTCCGATTAGGCGTCGGCGAAGTCATCAAAGGTTGGGACGTCGGCGTCAACGGCATGCGCGAAGGCGACAAGAGAACTTTATACGTCCCGGCGTCCATGGGGTACGGTAAAAAAGGAGTCCCCGGGACCATCCCGAAGAACTCTCCTTTAGTCTTCGACGTCGAGTTGATGCGCGTTCTCTAATATAAGTTAATACTATACCTTTTACTCTATTTAAAACTACATTTACTACTCCCCTCTCTTCTTGGACGACGATTCAGACGGTGGTAATATAAACACGTTCCCTTTCCCTCTCTTCACGCGTTCGACGCTTTCGTCCTTCTCGTCCATCACCCCAAACCCATTATTCTGGTCATCATCATCATCTCTCGCTAAACTTCTCGCCTGCGCGGACGCGATGATCGCGTCTAACTTCGACGCTTGCGAGACGACGTACAACATGCAAAACCCAATCACAAATCCGGCAATTTCGTTCGCAGGAATCGTGGAAGACAACGCGTATTCCTCCATTGGAAGCATCATCATCATCGCTCTTCTTTTGACTAATTTTCCCCTAGTAAAACGCCTCCTTAAATCACCGCTTCTTTTCCTCCCAGAAGAATATAAAGAAGAAGAACCACACTCGGTGGGAAAAACAGAAGGCGGACGACGCGTTTCGAGAGTTGCGAGGACGGAGGAGTAGCTAAAGGAGGGGCAACATCGAATGCAATAATTCATATTTAATGACGAATTTCATCACAAAAAAGCGGGGAAAAGACGTACTTTTGTTTCCCTCGCATCACTCAAATATAATGTCCTCGAGACGAAAGAATAAACATCCGAAACGAGCGGAAAACGCGAAGACGGTGGTGGTTGCGAGTGCTGCGGAGGAGGAGAGAGTAAAAGAGGGAGAGGGAGGAGCACGAGGACCGGTGTTGTTGTGTTTGCGAATACCTGATGATGAGCAGCGCAATGAGATACGAAAAGAAAAGACGACGACGACGAAAGGAGGGAAGAGAAAGAGAACGCAACACGAGTGCGATGTTTGCGAGAAGGTGTTTGTAACACCATCCAAGTTGGCCATACATATGCGTATTCATACGAACGAGAGACCGTATAAATGTGATGTGTGCGAGAAGCGTTTTCGTCATTCTGATACTTTGAAAATCCACATGCGTATTCACACGAACGAGAAACCGTACGAGTGTGATGTGTGCGAGAAGCGTTTTAGTCATTCTAGTAATTTGCAAATGCACATGCGTATTCATACGAACGAGATTCCGTACTAGTGTGATGTGTGCGAGAAGCGATTTCGTCATTCTGATACTTTGAAAAACCACATGCGTATTCACACGAAGGAGAAACCGTACGAATGTGATGTGTGCGAGAGACGTTTTACTCAATCTGGTGCTTTGAAAAGCCACATGCGTATTCACACGAAAGATAGACCGTACGAGTGCGATGTGTGCAAGAAGAGATATCGTCATTCTCATAGTTTGAAATACCACGTGCGCACTCAACATTAGATCCTTCACAGTCCTGGTTTACATACATGCATCACTACATACATGCATCATCACTCAATGCAACGAGAGATCCAAAAAAATGTGAGCACCCTAAACACATTTTTTTTCAAATTTTTAAAAAACACGGAAGAGAAATCTTCACACTTTTCCCTAATAAAGCACACTCAGTACAAGTCACAGATCTCGCTCTTTGCGCGTGATACTACCATTCTTTTTGCTCGAGAGAACACACACACACACACACACAGACAGAGAGAGAGAGAACGCTTTTTAATAAGATGTCTTCTGGTTCTTCAAAAGAGCAGCAGCAAAATCAGCAGCAAAAAGAAATCGAAAAAGCGTTGGAAAAGATGCGCTTAGCGAACAAGAAAGAAGGAGGCGAATCGGTGGACAAGCAAGAGATCGTGAAAGCTTTATCGCAACTCCACGGCGACGGGGGTCTGATCGGCGCGTTGCAAGCGAAACTGGACGGTTTGGTTGGTTTATCGAGCGGGTACGTGGAGGAATTGCACCCGAAAATTCGTGCGAGATTATTCTCTTTGCAAGTCTTACAAACCGAACGAGACGAGTTGTTCGAGAAGTATTCCGAGGAGCGAAGGCAATTGGAAGAGAAATACGAGAAGTTATACGCGCCGTTATATAACTCGAGGAAAGAAATCGTCACGGGTGAGAAAGAGTACTCGGATTGCGACGAGGATTTGAAGAAGGAAATCGAGGCGTTGCCGAAGGACGACGCGAGTCCGAGCGGCGTGCCGGATTTTTGGTTAGTCGCGATGAAGAACATCGAAGATTTGGCCGAGGAGATTTCGGAGAGAGACGAGGCGTGTTTGAGCGCTTTGGTGGACGTGCAAACGGGGAAATTGGAAGGCGAAGACGAAGATGGCGACGAAATGGTTGGGTTTTATTTGCGATTTTACTTCAAAGAGAATGCGTTTTTTACCAACCAAAGGATCGAGAAGCGATACCACATGGAAGACGACAGCGAAGACGCGGTGTTGAATTACATCGTGTGCGACGACATCGATTGGAAACCAGGGAAGAACTTGACCGTAAAAGTGTTGAGGAAGAAACCGAAACCTGGGGCGAAGAACCAGAAACCAATCACGAAAACGGAACCGTGCGAATCCTTCTTTACGTTTTTTTACCCGCCGGAAGTCCCGGACGAGGACGAACAAGAAAACATGACCGAAGAAGAGGTCGAGGATTTGCAAGAGCAAATGGAGAACGATTACGCGATCGGGAGTTTGATCGCCACCGCGTTGGTTCCAAACGCGGTGGATCATTTCTTAGGTTTGCACTTGGAAGACGACGAAGACGAGGACGAGGAAGAAGGCGAGGAAGACGCCGAGTACGGCGAATCCATCGACGGTGACTCCGACGACGAAGAAGACGACGACGACGACGACGACGACGACGACGACGACGACGAAGACGAAAACGGGGAGAAGATCAAAGGATTGGACCCGAAAGCGAAGGAGGAGTGCAAGCAACAGTAAACTACTTACCATTATTCTTTTGCAACAACAAAAACACAACAACATCACAGAGATCATCAACGAAGTACCAGACTACTCGTAATTTCCTAAGCGCCAATTTTTGCGCCAATCCCCAATCGAGCGAACATCATCATCTGCGTTGAATGTATTTCTATCTTCATTCACCCGTGCCCACTCAACCGACATCGCATCGTCGGGGGTAAAAACGTCCACATCCACGTCGCCTATCATCGACATCGCGTTTTCCTTCTGTAAGAGTTTTTTTATGCGTTCTTTCAGCTTCGCGTTCCTGCGAATCTCGCCGACGACGGGCAAACCGGTGAACGGATCGGTTCGCTTGCCGGATTTTTGAAAGTGCCTGGAAAGCGTCGAGAAGTCGCAAGATGTCTTCTCCGTTTTGCCCACAAAAACTGGGTCGAGCATGATGGAGTGCGTGATTGGATCGAGCATTTCCGGGAGGATGTTTTTGTTGCCATCTAAAGCTTCTAAATCGTTCAATTTCATGTGCAACGCTTTCACAGCCGCCGCGTGGAGGATGCGATTTTCGCATCGGACAGAGTTGAGATGCATTTTTATGTAATATCCTTTTTGTTGTGCTCCGTCCTTCATGACGTCTTCTGGATGCACCGTTGCTTCAGTTATTGTACCTTCGGAAAGCACGTCTTTATCCATAAACCAAGACGGCGACATATAGAAGAAAACGCCCTTAAATAAATTGGAATGCCCTCCGAAATTGAGAGATTCGCCATTGAAGTAAAACGAAAGGTTCTGGACATCTTTTCTCGTCACGTGTCTCACGAGCGCGTCCAAAAATTCACCTCGGACTTTGCATTTGAAATGTTGCCTATCATCTCCGTGATCTCGGATAGGACCGTCGACTTCATCCTCCCCGTGCACCCTTGTAAAAAGGTTGCGAACGTTTAAGAAGTCACATCCACTGTAGAGATCGTAATAATCATGTCTCTCTTCTTCCTCAGGTAAAGGACTTTCTGTCATTCGACAGAGAATCTCAACCACTGGATTCAGAAACCTTCCCGGGTCAACGCATAATACTCCGTTAACATCTTGTTGAAAATCAAGTTCAGAGGCCAAATGTTTGACAAATACTCCAAATGGATTTTCCGTGCCTTCTCTGCCGGGTTTCAAGTGGAAGTGCTTGCCGATGTACGCGATGATTTCGGCGAGCTGGTCCATCAGTCCAGGTTCGAACATGAAATCTCTCGAATCGAGAATTCCGCGACATCGCGTTAGAAGTCTCGCGACGCACTCCAAACGCTCGATGATACGCTCGAAGAGCATTTGGAACTTTTTCCAGTGTTTCGGATGTAATTGGTTGACACCGTACCCCGGGATCAGCTCAGGGTGGTCTTTGAAAACCCTCATGCACTCGATCAATCCTTCGTTCAAATCCCCTAAATCTTTCGCCAAGTATTCCAGATATCTGCGCATCGACAGTATCAGAGTCTCGCGAATCGGTGAAAATCCCGGTCTTTCGGGCCCCGCGTTCTTTGATCCTTCCGGTACGTTTGACAGCACGCGCATCATGAATGAGATTTGCTTCTCCATCTCCTCCTCTCTGGAACTATTAAGATCGCTCGCGTCGACTGACTTGCACCAATTGCTGAACGATTGCAAAAAGTTGTCCGCGAAAGTTCTCGTTTGAAACGCGAATTTTTTAACCAGAGGAAATTTAAACGCCAACTCGATGTGCTTGCGACACACGTCTCGCGCGCCCGGGTTTTCAAACGCCATCGAATGGCAGTATAATTGCAACACGTACGCGAATTTGGAATCGTGATCGAACACATATTTTTCATCCTCGAAGTGATCTCTCCACGTGTTGAAAATGAAACACACCAATGCCATCGGTACGAAAGGCTTCTTCCACTCTTCTTCCTGGTGAGGACGAGTGGCTGGTATCGCGACCTTTCTCGAACGAGAGACTATTAATTTCGCGCAGTAGCCGGCAATTCGCACCCTGGCGCGTTCGGTGTGTGCGTTATTCGAGACGATCGCTTCGTACGCGGATCGCAAAACGTTTGATTGCGTGCGCGTGGTATCGTGCGCTTCAACTTCTCGTAAAAAAGTTTGACGCCTCGGGCGCGTCTCTCCCGGTTCCACCAGAAACGTCGAGAGGTGGCTCATCCCAGTGAAAAGCTGCGCGATGTGTTCGCTCGCGTTCTTGTACGGCTGTCTCAACGAATCGCCCGCTTTGTATTTGAAAAAGTCTCTGAAAGACAATTCGTTTTCATTTCGAGGATTGGTTTTATCGTGGACGTGAGAATACCTATCGCGGACGTGCGCGTTGATTTCAGTAGGTGGGTCCAACATTACTCCATCGCAAGGAAACCGCGACCAGCGCAAGCGCGTAAAAAGAGTCTCTTTCGGTAAAGAATCCTGTCGTTTCTTCACGAATTCTTCCGCGGCTTTTCTACTAAGCTTGCCACTTTTTTCGTTCAAAGCGCCATCTACCACGGGTGGCGTCCCCCCAGTCATAAACGCGTGCTCCGTCATCTCCGTGGCTATCGCATCCGCTTCCCGGGTTTGTTTAGTATAATCGAACAACAGAGTTTTACTCCACTCCTCCGCTCGACTTTCGTGCCTGAATATATTCCAGTCCCAGAAGTGGGCGGAATTCCCTTTCGGTACGAATTGCGCCGCGCACAGAAGCTCCGCATCGAAACCGCTGGTCAAATCGTACTGAATGTTCGCGTGCGCTCGACGTTCGCGTTTCGTGCGTTGGTAATCATAATTACGCACCCATCGATTTCGCTTCAAACATCCGGGAACGTAGTGCTGTAACGGAGTTATCGGACAACACCAATATTCTGAACCGTTTTTAGGGCGTTTATTCAACTCATCATCATCGCGCCAATACCGGTCCCCGGCTCTGGGCGTGTGCCACGGGTTCGCGACGTAATAATGATAGAACAGCGCTTTGCTGACAGTGAATTGGTCTTCAATCCACGCTTCCACTTCATCTTCGAGGAGTCGCGAGAGCGTATCGATGAGATGCCTGGCCGCGAGACCGACTCGCGTACCTTTCAATGCTGCGTGCGGATCCTTCGCGAACGGCTCGTACCGATCGTACGCCCACCGGGTCGTTTCTTGCATCCAAAAATCCAACGGCGTCGTGCCGAATTTGTTCGAATTAAGTCCGTGTGACTCGAAGATCATGTCCGTGGTACAATTGTAATCTAAGAGTTCTTTTATGGTTCGGTCGCGAAAGAATCCGGTATTGATAGAATCATACATCCACTTCCACGACATCCAATGATTTGACTGAATAGTGTCGCTCGTAAAATGGTCGTTTCTTTCAAATTTCTTCTCGGCGCGATCGTCGATGACACGATCGTTTCTTCGGAGGCGATTCATCCTTTTCTCAATCTCTCTGTCGTATTCGTACCCATCAAACGTGCTGCCATCGTTGGACGTTATATTTTCGGTCGCCTCCCAGTCAATCGGGCATTTAATAGCTTCGAAAGCGCCCAGTAGATCCGGGTAACGCGGGTGGCGCGAGAAATCTCGCAACTCATCTTTATTCACATCACTCCGATCTATCGCTCGCTCGGGCACGTTTCGCAAACTCGTCGTCATCGCGGCAAAGACAAACGCAGCTTTACACTGCTCGCGTCTTTCGGTGTATATTTTCAATCCATTCAAACGTGTTTTTTGATTCTCCGAAAATTCTGCGTGCCGTTCTTCTTCTTCTTCTTTGTCGTCGTCTGAATCGTAGGGGTAGACGGCGGGTGGCTTTTCCTCAGCGAGCGTCGTTTCGTCCACGGACAAAGCTGCATTCATCAACGCAACAGAGAGCTCGCGAGTGGCGAAAAGTCTCGTAAAATTCGCCCCCCACGACTGGTGACTCAAAATTCGAAAGTTGCCTTCCTCCTCCGTGGCGCGCAACAGTTTCGACGCTCTTTCCAGCGGGTGCGGTAACGCCAAATCTTCTTCAATACCGCAAAAGAGTTCTCTGGAAGCCATGAAAGAGAGGCACTCGAATAAGCACCTTGGGAACCACCAATCGAGCATGCGAGAGCCACGAATACTTGAGCCCATGACTATATTCCCGTCGTCTTTGAGCATTTCGCAAAAGACGTCAAACTCATCGTTTGAAAGAAGTAACGCGTTTCTCTTTTCATCTTCTTCTTTTCCGTATTTATATTCCAGGACGTGCGGGTCGTGTGCTACGAGCAATCGGCACAAGGCAAAGCACTCCCGCTTTGCTTTTGTCGCGTCGACTTTCCACGGCGAAGTAAACACAGACTTTAATTTTAAAGTGTCGTCGACGTCCATCTTGTCCTCGCGACCATCGTCCGAAAGCGACAACGAAAAAAAATTGTCCATCCGGAACGACGAATCGAAATATGTCCTCAACAACTGCCAGAACAAAATGTGGATATCTTTCTTGTTCGTCACTGGACAATCGCCGGTCGATATCGCGCTCATGAGCTTCTTTATCGGGCGGAGAAAACTCCGACGAAGTTCGTCTTCAAGAAACGCCTCGTTTTTGCTATTTTCATTACTACCGCTGCTGTTGCCGCTGCCGCTTCTACTACTCACATCGACGTGTAACGAGGACCGCGTGAACGGCGAGTGTAAACACGAGAACAAATCTCTTTCTTCTTGCTCGCTGTTTGTTGTCGCATCATTGTCCCCGTATATTTTCTTTGCCCGCGCGAGAAACTCTTCGTTCGATTTTCGCGCTTCCTCGGATACGTTTCGAAACATCGGGTACGTCCCAAAATTAAACGTCACGTCGTTCAACTCGCTCGAATGACTCGTAACTGGAAACCACCACGCGTTTTCGTCGTCGTCTTTCTCTCGCGCATCTCGTTTGATGCGATCGATTTTATACAGAACTCCATCCACGTAATATCGGAACTCGACGTATTTCATCTCGAACGCAATCGTGCTCAAAACGATACTTCCAACCGCGAAGACGTTTCGATTGGTATCCGAGGCGTATAAAGGTACGTAGTTTCTATCCTCGAATTCCTTCGTTAGTTTCTTCTCCGTCGATGATCGTTTTCCTGTTTTCTTCCCTTTCTTCTTTTCCTTCTCTTCACCATTTGAACCCTTTGAAGAGTCAAACACCCCTCTCTCCTTCGCCGCGTCGCTCTTCTCTTTCCGTTCAAACGCCCGATCTTCGCCTCGAAACACCCAATCATCGTTCCACACTCTCACCGAACTGCACTTCCC
>JACLAB010016459.1_pt1 | contig 14474 bp, 10 predicted proteins | sample 8027921 | NCBI WGS metagenome assembly JACLAB01 (sample SAMN15725117, study PRJNA655200) | protist metagenome | isolation source: fluorescence activated cell sorting (FACS) single amplified genomes of... | place: USA: West Boothbay Harbor, Gulf of Maine | collected 2000-07-19 | reverse complement strand
GAACACAAACGCAAGGTACGTAGCGACGCGATGGGAGAAATGATCGAGTAGCCGTCGCCGTGATGACGACGCTGACGAAGTCGAGGCATTTGATACGCCTGCGATGATGACTGGAACTTTCTACGGACTAGAGTTTCTGAAGATTCGAGTTTCGGCTCCGGTGTTTACAAAACGTTTCCCTTGGCTGTCTGAGCAAAGTATCTGGCGCGCGAACGTCGCACGTCGTCAATCATGACGATGAATCAAAACGCCAATGGCGCTAGGACTGACGCCGACGACGATCGTACGTACTCGCAGGAACGCGCCACGGTGATGAAGATGCTCACCGCGGAACCGGCGATCGCTTTTAGAAGAATTAAGGACAAGAAAACTGGGAAACCTCGCATCGCGGTGACGCGGGAAAATATCGTTGAAGAGGTGCGTGATTCGACTGACGCGCGCTCCGTCGATTCGATTCTCATCTCGTCTCGTCTCGTCTTCGTTCGCGAGTGAAGAGAAATTGTCACCTGATAGCATCGCGCCTCCGTCTGAATGGTCGGATTCATGCCTATAACCCGTGAGGAGACATTATTCTGACGCGACGACGACACCGACGACGACGACCGTCGAGCACCGCCGACACCCGGCGTTTGTTTGATTTCTACCCTCGCGAAGACTCACCGCCGCGCCTTCGTCTCTCTCCAGATTCGACGTCAGAAATCCCTCAATCTTGCCCCTGGCGCGCTCATGCTCGAGCGCCCGATCGTAGATTTCGGCGAGTACGACATTCCGCTCTTCATTCGCGGCGAACCCGCGGGCGAGCGAACGGTGCCCGTCGTCGTGCGCGAGCGCCTGTAGCAGTACGCCTTTGGAACAAAATCGTAAACCACAAACACGGACCACACCATCCTCGCGCGCACGATGCCACGCCCCGCCCGTCGCGCTCCGTCTTTTCGACGCGCGCGCCTCGCGTGTCACACGACGCAACCATGGGTCGCAGAAAAGTCAAACGCAAGTCCCAATCCGTGGCGAAGACCAACGCGTACTTCTCGCGCTTCCAAGTCAAGTTCGCGCGTCGCCGCGCTGGTACGTCTTCGTCGGCATCGCGTTTAGGGCTTTCTCGATCGCGCGACGATCATCGCGCCGCGACCGACGCGTCGACGCCGTCGAGACGGCGTCGATCGCGTCGTTCGATGCGGATGATTCGTATGCTTCGTTTCGAACGCGTGCGATCGCGCGCGCGCGCGGCGCGGCGACGTGGGGCGCATCGATGTCCGCGCGGTGGCGCGCTCGAGGGTTTTTCGGCACCGCGCGCGCGGGCGCGAACGAGCGCGCGCGCGACGCGCGCGCGGGCGTGCGAGCGCGCAGAGTGTGGACTGACGATTTAAATCACGCGCTCGCGCTGGACGCGGGACGTTTTCGCGCTCGCAGGCAAGACGGATTACTACGCTCGTCAGCGCTTGATCACGCAGGACAAGAACAAGTACAACTCGCCGAAGTACCGATTCGTCGTGCGCTTTACGAACCGCGATGTGATTTGCCAAGTCGTCTACGCCACGCTCGCGGGTGACGTGTGCATCGCGTCCGCGTACTCGCACGAGTTGCCGAAGTACGGGATGATGGCGGGTTTGACGAACTACGCCGCGACGTACGCGACCGGGTTGCTGTGCGCGCGACGACTGTTGACGAAGTACGGCTTGGCGGATGCGTACGAGGGTAAGACGGAGGACCTCGGGGAGGATTACCACGTTGAACAAGGTGATGAGGAAGCGCGCCCGTTCAAGTGCTTCTTGGACACCGGTTTGGTGCGAACGTCGACCGGCGCGCGAGTGTTCGCTGCGCTCAAGGGTGCGGTGGACGGCGGGTTGGACATTCCGCACAACGAAAAGCGATTCGCTGGGTACGATCTCCAAGACAAGTCCCACGATCCGGACACTCTCGAGCGATACATCAAGGGTGGTGTTGTCGCCGAGTACGCGGAAGAGCTGCAAGAGGAGGAACCGGAAAAGTTCGAACAGCAGTTTGCCAAGTACTTGGCCGCGGACTTCGACCCGACTGAGCTCGAAGACGCCATGGAGGGCGTCCTCGATGCCATTCGCGAAGACCCCGTCCACGAGAAGAAGGAACGCGTGAAGCCGGCGGACGCTGGGCGTCTGTTCAAGCTTCCGAAGCTCACGTACGAAGAGAAGAAGGCCAACCTCAAGGCCAAGCTCGAAGCTCTTCGTGCGGCCGCGTAAGCGTTGTCGTGTTTCACGTCACCGACGCGTAGACACCATATAGTCTTCGTTTGTCTTGTCGCGAGATGCGTCACTTTGTGACGCGTCACGCGGTTGTAATGACCTCACCGCGACCAAACATTCAGTAATTCCTATTATTTCGCTACATTTCGCTCATTAAAATTTTGTTTACGCTAGATCAGAGCCCCGTCAGAAAGTTGCCGACTTCTGCGTCAGCCTCGGGCGCCGGCTTCTTCGCCTCGAATTCTTCTTTGCGCGCCGGCTCTACCACGCTCTGAGGCACCACGGCGATGGGTTCTACGATCGGTTCCGCGATCGGTTCTTCCTCCGTCGGTACCGCGCTCAAGATGTCCTGAGCTGTCGCCTCCTTGCCCGACGCCCTCAGGTCATGAAGACGCTTTATCATCGCCTCAACGCGCTCGCGCTCGTGCTGATGCTTGTGCAACAAGGAAAACTTCTTGTGAATCAAAGATCCATGCTCAGCGTTGAGCTCGTGCATTGAATCGAAGATGAAATCGCTCGTTAACCCGGTCGGCTTCGTCGCGTGAGACTCGCGAGCAAAGGGCGTCACGCCGAGACTCGCCTCGAGCGCATCGGCTTCGTGGACATGCGCGTGCTTTGATTTTTTCGCGTCGGCGTCGGAATCCTTGTTCGAAGACTCCTTCGACGAATGATCGGAGTCGTTGTCATGGTGTGAAGACTTCTTCTGACTGGCACGCCGCTCAGAGTCTTCGTCCAAAGTCTCGTCCATGACTTTCTTGAGCGAGTCGTCAGACACCCCCTTGGCCTTGCCCGGTTTGTCGTCTTCCTTCGTCGCGTGTTTGTGATCGCCAACCAACTTACCAGTCGCTGGCACAGTGGTCGTGTTTGCTTCCACGTTCTCAGCGATCACAGTCGTCGCTTGGTCGCTCTGCTTGTCGTGATGCGTTTCAATGACCCCGTGTGCTCGGTAGCATCGCAGCAAAGGCTGGCTCGCCGTGATTGCGCCCATGCCGACAATTTCTCCATCGTCATCGCATACTTTACGAGTGCACAAATCATCGACAATCCAAGAGTCTAAGTAGCCCGCACCCTTCTGTGCGGCGTACGCGAACACTCTATCCGGGAACGACGACGAGATTATGTAAGTGCTCAAGCCGGTGTGCCCGGGCGATTTCCAAGTTGTGAGCTTGAGGTCGTGCCCTCTGTGATCGGGAAATTCCGCGACCGTGTGCGAGTTCTCGACATCGGGATAAGTGTTGAGTAAGATGATATCGTACTCCGCCGGCGCGTTGTCTATGATGGCCCCGAACGACGACACCGGCACCCCGAGCTTTGTCGGCGCGAGGCCGTCGCTGTCGACGATGATGGTGGCCTTGTTCATCGAATCCTTGGCGAGCTGCCACTGGTACATGTGACCGAAGAGTGTGCCGACGTGATTAGAGAGCGCGCCCCATGCACCGGCGATCTTACCGTCTAAATCACGCGAGTTCGGCGCTTCGATCCAGTCCAAACCTTTCAATAGGGAGAAATCCGGGTGCAAGTAGTCGCCTCCGAGGATTTCAAAAACCGACTTGAGCGCGTACACCGCGCGATCTAAGCCATCAGGCCATTTCTTCGGATTTACACTGGCGGTGATTTTGACGTTCTTTGACACCAATTCAACGTCGTGCGTCGTCAGCAGCTTGCTCAGCGTCACCTTGAGCGCGTCTCTGTCCTTCGCCGCGCCCGGTCTCGCCATCAGGTGCATCGGCGTGCCCCAGGTATCCTCATCCGGGATCTCATCCGAGCCGAGCCCGCCCACGTCAGACGACGTTTTCGCTTCAAGTCGCTTTTCCTCCAACTGCTCCTTCTTCACAAACTCCACGGCGTGCTTGATGGCGTCCGCGACCTCGAGCTTGCTGTAACCCGCCAATCGCGAATCGCTCGCCGTGAAGTCCTCCACGCCCGCGACGCGCGAAACCTCCCGGCTCTCCGTCTCCGCCGTTAAATCCACACTCGCGCGCGTGCCCCCGGTCGAAGTCTTCGCGCGCGACGAACGTCCGCGCTCGCCCCGTTTCGTCGCCGCGCCGTCGCTCGCGCCGCGCCCGCCCAAAAGTCCGCCGTCTCCGCCGCGCGTCCGCGCCCCGAGCGCCGCCAATCCCACCGCGCACGCCAGTCCGATCGTCACCATCATCGCCCGCGTCCGTCGACCCCGTCCCGCGCTTCTTTCGAGCACCGCGTCGTCGTCGTCGTCCGATCGCGACGTCGAGACTTTCCCATCTTTCCCTCGCGCGCGCGCGCGCCCGCGCGTTTCCGCGCGCGTCCGCTCCTCCGCGTCCGCGACCGCGCGCGAGAGCAGCGCCGCTCGCTCGTCCATGCCGCTCGCGTCGCGTCGCGTCGCGCGCGTCGTCTTCTGCGGCGCGACACCGTCGGCGTCGTCGCGTCCGCGCGTTTTAGTGTTACGCCGCGCGCGCGACGGAATCGCGATGCGACCGCGCCGCGACCGCGCATCGCGGCGCGCGTCGACGCGCGCGCGCATGCGGGCGCGGGAGGTGTTCGCGCTGCCGCCGCTGCGATGCGAGCTGTCGCAGGTGCGCGACGTGCTCTCGGCGCTGCTGCACACGATCGTCTTCGCGCGCGCGCTCGGATGCTGCGCGCCTCGGGACGCGCGATGCGAGCGCGTGGACGTGCACTACGTCACGTGCGGCGACGGCGCGGTGGACGGGAAGATAGAGGAGAAGATAAACGCCCTCGTGCGATGGGCGCTGAAGACGGGAGGCGGGGAGGCGGACGTGGCGGTGAGCTTTTACGAGCGCGAGCGGGACAAGCCGAGACGCGGCGGCGCGCTGCGAGAGGCGCTGAGCGGCGGACGAACGCGACGGGAGGAAGCGCGCGCGGCGAATGGGTACTGGGAACAGTGGAGGATCGGATTGGAGATTTTTAGGGGTGAGGAGTTGGACGAGACGGAGCGCGCGCGCGCGCGGGAGGCGCTGCGAGACCAAGTCGTCGGGACGCAGCGACACGTGCTGGGATTGGTGAACGAGATGAAGGCGCACGTGCCGCCGGTGACGACGAGCGACGTCGTGAGCTTCCCGTTTGAAATTTCGGTGCCTCTGGCGCGCGACGACTCGCCGGGGAGTTTCGGGCGAGACATGCTCAAACGTTTAGCGTCTCTCGGCGCGACGCCGCCTTCGATGATTTGAGCCTCGCGCGCGCGCATCGCGTCGCGTCGCGTCTCGACCGACGTTCGCCGATCGCGATTGTATTCTACGCTAACTTTTCCACTTCACCGCTTCGCCGCGCGCGCCTCTACCCTCTCCCCGCTCGACGCATCTTCCACCGCGCGTACGCGTCCCGCGTCCTCGCCTCGTCCTCCGCCGACAGCTCGCCTCGCTGCGCCCGCCCCATCCGCGCCAGCAGCTCGTCCTCGCGCCCCTCCTCTCGCACGATTTGCACCGGAAACCACCTCGGGAACTCGTACCCGTCCTCTCCCGCGCCCTCGAGCGCCATCGCGCACGCCCTCGCGCCGCCCGCCGCCGCCGCGCCGCACGCCGCGCCCGCCATCGCCGCGCGTCGTCCCCACCTCGCCCACGCCGCGCCCGTCCCGACGCACGCGCCCGCGACGGCGTGCGTCGTCGCGCCTCGCGCGTCCGGCCGTCTGTCCAGCGCCTCGAGCGTCGTCGCGTGCGCCGCGCCGCACGCGCCGACGTTCGCCGCGCCCGCGACGGCGTGCGTCGGCGCCACCGCCTGCGGTCGGCGTCGTCGCAGCGCCAGCGCCGCGCCCGCGAGCGCGCCCGCGAGCGTCGACAGCGTCGCGGCGCGCGCGATGCGGTCGACCGCCGCGCGGTCGATCGCGAGCGCCGACGTCGGGGCGTCCATCGCGCGCGGCAGTGCGGGACGCGCGGCGTCGCGCGCCGACGCCCGCGACGATGGACGCGAGGTTCGCGACGCGCGCGATGACGCGCGCGACGCGCGCGTCGGCGCGACCGCGGCGCGCGACGACGACGACGCGCGCGACGACGACGACGACGACGGGTGGTGGTATATTCCGACCGAAACGACGCGACGGCGACGCGGGACGCGCGGATGCGCGCTCGACGGCGACGCGGAACGCCGCGGTGGTCGTCGCGAGGCGACGCGCGATGACGCGAACGACCGCGACGGCGACGGCGACGACGGACGCGCGACCGAAACGACGCGTGGCCATCTTCGTGGAGCCGAGCCCGTTTTCGCACGTGAGCGGGATGAAGAATCGATTCCTGCGATTGATCGAGAACCTGCGAGAGATGGGAGACGACGTGGTGGTGATCACGCCCGATCGCGATCCGCCGAAGGAGTATCATGGGGCGAAGGTGATCGGGTTGAGAGGGTTCGTGCTGCCGTTTTACGGGACGGACACGCTGCTGTGCTCGTTCGGGCTCGACGGACGGGTGTGGCGGGAGTTTAAGGAGAATAAACCGGACTTGGTGCACTGCGCGGTGCCGGGAGGGATGATTTTTGGGGCGATGACGTACTGTAAGGCGATGGATATACCGCTCGTGGAGTCGTATCACACGCACATTCCGCACTACATTCCGAGGTACACGTGGGCGGGGTTGGTTAAGCCGATGTGGGACTTGATTCGGTTTTGGAACGGCTACGCGTCGACGACGTTGGTGACTTCGAGCATTCTGGAGAACGAGTTGAGAGGAGAAGGGTGTAAAAATTTGCAAGTCTGGGACAAGGGCGTGGACACGGTGGCGTTCAATCCGAGCTTTAAGAGCGAGGAGATGCGCAAGCGTCTGAGCGGCGGTCGCGACGGTCCGATCATCGGGTGCGTCGGACGCCTCGGCGCGGAAAAGCGCTTGGGAGATCTCAAAGATATTCTCGCAAAATTACCGTCGAACGTGAATTTGGCCATCATCGGAGACGGACCCGAACGCAAAAGGCTCGAGGAGCACTTTGCCGGAACGAATACAGTTTTCACGGGGATGATCACGGGAGACGATTTGTCCGCAGCGTACGCGTCTTTGGACGTGTTCGTCATGCCGAGCCCGAGTGAGACGCTCGGTTTTGTCGTCATGGAGTCCATGGCTTCGGGCGTACCCGTCGTTGCCGTCGCCGCCGGTGGCTTACTCGATATCCTCACCAATCCGGGCGACGTCGGCTTGCTCTACCCCGAGTACGACTACGACAAAGCCGCCGAGCACGTCAAGATGTTGCTCGAGAACGACAGCGAACGCCAACGCATGGGTGCGGCAAGTCGCGCAGACGTCGAAAAGTGGGGATGGATGTCGTCCAATAGAAATCTCCGAGAGAACCAGTACTCGAAAGGGTTGGAGCGATTTTTCAAGTTGCGAAACTTGCGCAAGGCGATCAAAGCCATCGGTATTCGCCGACGCGCGGTGGCTGTGTTTGACTTTTTGATCAGTGGTCAACACATTTTGCAAGTCGCCATCTTCGCCGCCGCCGTGAGCGCGCTGGTTTACGCGAGACAAGCCGGTCCGATCGCCACGGCGACCAAAGTCAAGGCCGCGTTCGGAGCGACGAGCTGGCTCAACGTCGCCGAGTCCGCGATCAGTAAAGCTGGTCCCGTGCTCGCGCCATTGTGCCTCACCGCGATCACCACGCTCGCGGCGATAATTCCATTCGTTCCTACGCAGCCTTTGTTCATCATGGCTGGCTTATTTTTTGGTCCCGCGTACGGCGCGGCGCTCGGTTTATGCGCCGCCGTGTGCGCCGCCGCCATCTCCGCGAGCGCGAGCCGCGCTCGAGGGTATAGGCAAATCAGCGATGACTTGGCGCAGCAAACGGGCATCGGTGCGCCCGCGCGTCGATCGATCGCGGCGCAGTTGAAAAAGGTGAACCGCGCCGTGAGCGGCGACGGCGACGCCCTCGTGCAAGCCTCCAAAGTTTCGTTGATGCGTCTCCTCCCGCACGCCCCGTTCACGGTCACCAACTACCTCCTGGGTCTCACTCAAGTCCCCATCCGCGCCATCGTCGCCGGAACCGCATTCGGTATGGCGCCCTGGGTCGTCTTCTACGCCATCGTCGGCGCCGACAGCCGCGCTCTCCTCGCGTCCGGCGCCTCGCTCGCGAACGTCGTCTCCGCCGTCGTCGACGCCGGCGCCGCCCACATCCCGTCCCTGTTGACGTCCACCGAGCTCGGTCTCGTCGCTCTGTGCGCGACGCTCCTTTTGCTCCGTCCCGCCGCTCCGGCCAGCCCGCTCGTCTGTTGAATCGACGCACCTTTCGCGCTGAACCGACGTCAACCGACGCCCCTCGCGTCCCGCTCGCGCGCGTCGACCGCGCGTCCTCCTCACACCCGCGCGCGCCGCGCCGTCATGCGCGCGGTCGCCGCCGCGAGCGCCGCCGCTGCGTCCACGTCCGGTCGCGTCGCGCGCGCTCGCGCGCGCGCGCGCGCCTCGCCTCGCGCGCGCGCCGCCGACGACGACGACGACGCCCTCGGCGCGGACTTCTTCGCCACCGTCGACTTCGACGGTCTCACGCCGCCGCGAAAGGCCGCCAAGGCGCTCGCCGACCTCCTCACCATGTCCGCCGTCCGCGTCGTCCTGGACCAGATGTCAGGGACGCGACACCGCTCGCCGATGGCGCCGAAACTGATCGATTACCTGCACGCCAAGCCGCTGCGCGCCGACGCGAGCGCGTGGTTGGCGGAACTCATGGCGCACGAAGAGCTGGATTACCGACTCGTCGCCGTGCGAATCATCGAGACGAGAAAAGTGCTGGCGTGCGATGCCGAGGGATTCGATTACGATTGGATGAAGGCTGAGGCGATCGACGGGACGCGCGAGGATAACTTGACGCTTCGGCGCGCGATGTTGACGGGCGCGCTCGAGGCGGGCGATCGCGATTCGAGCGGCGATCGCGATTCGTAGATTCGTAGGCGCGTCTATTTATTCGATGTATTCGTCGTAGCGTTATCGCGGCGTCGTTTCGCGTGATCTCGCGGCGCGTCGTTCGTCGCTCGCGGCGTCGCCGCGCGGCGCGTTCGGCGCGCGCCGCGTCAGTCGTCGACGCGCGTCATGACACCGTCGTCCGGCGCGTCGTCGACGCGCGCGGACGATGGTGCTACCGCTGAGGTCGCCGTTCGCGTCGTCGCGCGCGCGACGACGCGCCCGCTCGGTCGCGGTGCCGTCGCGCTCGCGACGGCGTCCACGGCGGCGGTCGCGCGCGAATTGTACCGCGCGACGACGCCCACGGCGCAGTTCGCGAGCTACGCCGCGCGAGTCGTCTGGCTGCGCAAAGCCCGACGACGACGCGGCCCGCTGGTCGCGGCGTGCGTGTGCGCCGGAGAGATGTATCGCGTCAACCACCGCGGACGACGAACGTTGGGATTTTTAAAGGCGAACGCGGTCGGGACGCGAAGACGAAGGATCGAAACGCTCGTCGTCAAGGCGTTGGCGACGATGACGAAGGGGCTGGCGTCGAGTAAACCGCTGCCGACGATCACGGGACGCGTGGCGCTGCTCGTCGCGGCGTCGGCGCCGTATAAATGTTTCGTGCGGAAGTTTGCGAAAATGGCGGCGCGCGTGTGCAAGATTCCGGCGGTGCGGATAAAGCTGCAGCGACACGCGAAGCGGTTGGGGAAGTTGTTGGCGAAGAATAAGGTGAAGAATGAGGTGAGTTCGTATAGGGCGGCGGTGAACGAGGCGTGGGAGGTTTTGGAGGAGACGTTGCCGAGGGACGTGCTGTACGCGATGCGGCACGCGGAGGGACAGCTGAGCACCATCGCGCGATTCACGGGGGCTAGGAACAGACGAAGGCGTCGACGTGGATCGGGAACGGGGACGAACGGAGAGTACGCCAGTGACGAAGACATAGGTAGCGATGAAGAGAGCGACGACGAGAGCATCAATCAATCGAGAGAGTACGCCGAAAGCCATAGGCAAAGGCACGCGCTGCTGCGCCCCGTCGGTTGGGTCAAGGGCGGAATGAATAGATTACAACGACTGCCAGCCGCCGTGTACACTGGTGTGGTGGCGACAGATACTGGATACGGGAACGCACTGTTAATTCCCCGCGAATACGAGATTCACGCTTTGAAAAATAAACTCTCGCCGACCGCGAGAGCCAAGTTCACCGACACCCAACTCGCGGCTTTCTTGTTACAGTGGAAGCACACGTCCGCCGCGGCGCAAGCCGTGGAACGATCGTTGCAATGGCGCAGAAGGTATGAGTTCTTGACCGACGCCAAGCTGAAGCAGTTTGAGAACGTGGTATACATTCACGGTCCGAAGCAAAGCTGGAGCGGCGGTTATCAACTCGTGCTGAGACTTCGAGCCGCCATGGACGCAGTGGGCATGGAAGGCTTGGACGAAGTCGTTGCCGCGGTGATGACGCACGCCGAGCAGGAGTGGATGCGGTTGAAGAAGTCAAATGGTGTCATGCGAGGTCGTTTGGTGGCGCTCGTCGATTGCTCGGGTATCGATTTGACTTCGCTTCCGATTTCCCTCGTCGCCACGACTCTCGTGACGCTCGACGCCAACTACCCGGAGCTGGCGTGCGAGGTGCATTGCATCAATGTGTGGTGGCTCATGAGACGTGCGTTGCAAATATTACTCGAGGTCGTGAGTAGTAGCACAAAGGGACGCATTTTGATTTACCAAGCGGACGACGATGGCATCGAAAAGCTGCATGAAAAGTTTTCGCCACACATCTTGCCTCGTTGCATCGTGGGTGGTAAGTGTCACTGCGTCAAGTGCAAGCATGAACCTTTCGTTCCAAGACCGCCGCGACGAGCTTTAGCGGGCTCGTGGCGAGGTCTTACGTGGCAGCAAATGTCTGGGTCACAGCGTCGTCAGTACTTGAGACACTTGGCCGTGTACTCCGTCGCGCTCGTCGTTTTCTATCCGATGTTCTACTTCAGAATGACGATTCATCCCGTCATGGCAACGACGATCGCTATGATCCGGCGTTCGGGTTTCCGCGAGCGCGCTTTCGTCGCCACGCTTTTCGTATCACTCGTCATGGCCTTCTTCACGTGGCAGTTCATCACCACGACAGGACTGTTGGAAGATTACCTGAACTTGATTCCGGCTATGCTTCCAGCCATCCGTTCGAGAGACGCGCTTCCGCTCGTCGACGAATAGTGTTTGTAATTTGTTGTATTCGTTCGTTCATGTTACATGCGCGTGTCATCTATTCGTGCGTTCGTGCGTTTGTTCGTGATCTGATTTTAAAAACCACCGCCGCCGTAGCCACCACCGCCGTAGCCGCCGCCGCCGCCGCCGTAGCCGCCGCCGCCGCCACCGTAGCCGTTGCCGCCGCCACCGTAGCCGTTGCCGTTGTGCACCGGTTGATTACCGCCGTTGCCGTTGCCCATGTAGGCCGCGTTCGGACAGTCGCGCGCCCAGTGACCCTCTCCGCCGCACTTGTGGCAAGCGCCCTTCTTCGGAGCGTTGTTGTTGAAGCCGCCACCGCCGCCGTTGCCATTGAATTGGTTGTACGACGCACCGCCGCCGCCGCCGCCACCGCTCGGGCAGGCTGCCGCAAAATGACCGGTCTGACCGCACTTGTAGCAAGTTGCGTTCGCGGCGTTCGCGGCACTCGCGCCACCACCGTTGGCTTGCCCACCCGCTTGGTTCCAACCGCCGTTGAACGCCGGCATCTTGTTCTCCTGCCCGTAACCGACATCGGAAGCACGCTTCTTCGTAGGCGGCACGTACACTTCGGGTTCTTCGCCAGCGTGAAGCTTTGCAATCTTGCCGATCAACTTCTTGCTCATGTCTACGTAGTTGACGCGCTCGATTTCAACCAAGCTGCCCTTGGCGCGGGGTACGTCGGTGTAGTTGTCAACGGCGACCTTAACGCGTAGAGAGTAATCGTTGAACAGTGCGTCACTGATCATGTTTTCGTATCGCTCCGGTTCACGGTCGTAGATTTCCTTCATTTCAGCGGCGCTTATCCCGAAAATCTTGTCACCCTTGTCACCGAAAACGCTCACCCAATACTCATCGCTGTGATCCATGCAAACCATGCTAAACATGTAACGCCAATCCGCGGCTTCGATTTTTTCACCGGCGTGACGTTCGCACATCCATTCACCAGTCGAGTCATCTTTACGCAGCTTCTTTTGGCACGTGCGTTCACCATTAAGCAACGGACACGCGGGATAGAAGTTACCTTCCGCGCCGAGTTTGATGTGCTTTATGATACCGCAGCAACTCAGGTACGCCACGCCCTCATTTTTAGCCACGAGTTCTTCACCGATCTCTTTCACAGTCGAGAACGAGAGCAATTCACCACTGCCTTTGCCGCCGCCACCGCCAGAACCGCTCAAGGAGTTGAAAGTTTTATCGGCGCCGCCTTGATCAAACCAAACGCGCATGCGCGTCGCCTCGGAACTGTCGGGATTTATTTCTACCATCGTGCTGCTCACGGTGCCCATGTTCTTGCCTTGGAACTCGCCCAATCGAGAGCTCTTCACCGCGATGACGGGTTTTTCGCCGCTAGCGATCAAGCTTTCGATTTGCCCGCCAATCTCGACTGAGTGCGGATCCCAAAGCGTGAACTCGATGGATGTGTCCGAGTCGTCGCGAATCATCACAGAACGCTTCGAAGTTTCGGAACCGTCGCGCTTCATGATCGTCGTCAAATCACCCACAGAGTATGCGATGCCAATGACATCCACCATATCCCCGGCGTTGAGCGCGTCGAGTTCAGAAAGCTTCTTGAACTTGTATACCATCTTCTTGATGTCGCGTTCGGCGTCTGGACACGGCACGAACGTCGCGTGGTTATCCAACTTAATTTCGTACTGATAAATCGCGTACCGCGGGTCGCGCGGCGTGACGATTGCTCCCTTGGAAATTTCGTACACCGAGCCTTGACGTAACTCCCCCGCGAGGCGCACGGCGGTGTCGTTAAAGCACACGCACTTGATCTCCGTTCCGTCGGCATCGAGCACTTGAAAGCCGAGCACCTTACCTTCGCCTTTCGCATTCGAATACGAGCGCAACTCCAACGGAGTCGTGATTCGCGCGCGAATAGTCCAACGGTTCTGGTACGGGTTCAACGAATGGATCGGCGTGATGGACCTCGGCTGCTCATTGCGCGCCACCGCGCCACCATCTCGACGATACTGCCCCTGCGCCGCCGGCGCGCCGCCACCGTACCCGCCACCGCTCGCGCGCGGCGGTTCCGTCGCCATATTCGCGCCGTTCCCTCCACCCGACCCGTAGCCTTCCACCTGCGCCGCCGGCGCTCCTCCGTACGCGTTTCTTTGCTGTTGCATCTGCCCCGCGTTCATCCCCGTCGACGCGTTCGTCCCAGTCCCCGGCTGCCACACCCGCGGCTGTCCGATGACGGCGTCGTACCGATCCATCACCTCGGCGTCCATGACGATCAAAATCCTACGTTCAAACCATTCGTCCGTTCGCACGATCGTCAGTCACCCCCCTCGCGCATCGCGCCGCCTTCCTCGCTTCCATCCAAGATCATCGCGATCCCTCGATCGCGCGTCTCCATCCTCGCGCGTCTCGTCTCGCCCCTCGCGCCGCGCCGCGCCGCGCCGCGCCGCCCATCCCATCCCATCTCGCGCACGCACCGTCTCCCGTTCAGATCGTTCACGATGTACTCTCTCAACCGCAGCACCGTGAATTTCGTAATTTCCCCTCGCTCGCACATCGCGTTCAACTCCGCCCCGAACAATCCCTGCGCCGCGAATCCACCGTCGGACGCGAGGACGCGGAATCGCTTCGCGGCGTCGTCGGCGTCGGGTTTGGTTTTCAATTCCTTCAGATCGAACACTTGGACGATGGGTTTGAAGTCCTGCGATCCGTGGGTCTGTTCGAGAATATTGGATATCGCGTTCGGCGTCAGCGCGGGCGGCATCGCGCGTGCGCTCGGGCGCGCGCGGCGTCGCGGAGTGGCGCGCGGGCGACGCGGGATTTCGAAATCGACGCCTGTCGCGCGATGGGGCGCGGCGGGGGGTGCCTGATTTTAATGATGGATTTCGCGTGGTATTTCGTATGTGGTTTGTATGCGTACTTTGGGTGTGTTTGATGGTATGTATATGGGTGCCGGGATGTGGCGGGGCGACACCCGCGTGTGTGGGCGCGCGGACGCGCGCGCGGCGCGCGGTCGCGCGGCGCCGCGCATGTCGACGCTCGCGAGGACGCTCGTCGCGTGCGCGCGACGACGCGCTCGAGCGACGGTGCGAAAAACGACGCGCCACGGCGCGACGCGCGAGGCGACGCGACGACGCGACGCGACGACGACGACGACGGCGACCGCGGGGACGTCGATGGCGACGGCGACGAACGCGCCGTGGACGATCGATCGATACGGTGGGAT
>JACLAB010010877.1_pt1 | contig 14490 bp, 10 predicted proteins | sample 8027921 | NCBI WGS metagenome assembly JACLAB01 (sample SAMN15725117, study PRJNA655200) | protist metagenome | isolation source: fluorescence activated cell sorting (FACS) single amplified genomes of... | place: USA: West Boothbay Harbor, Gulf of Maine | collected 2000-07-19 | reverse complement strand
GAAGGAAATGGGCTGCGGTCGTCAACGATATGGCTTCGATGAATGTAGATGGGCGGTTGATTGAAAAAGCTGGGGCCTCGCGCGTGATCGAGATGGCGAATGGTTGCGTGTGTTGTTCGATGCGCGACGAGCTGGCGGAGACGGTGGCAGAATTGGCGGGCAGCGGACGGTTCGAACATATTTTTATCGAGACGACGGGCGTCGCGGAGCCACGGGGAATCGCTTCGCTCTTCACCATGCCGAATGCGTTTGGGCGCACGCTCAGTGATTTCGCGACTCTGCACGCGCTGGTGACGGTGGTGGATGCTTCTCAAGTGGCGAGGGTCTGGCGTGATCAAACCGAGCGTGAAGACGAGCGAATCAATCGTGAGCGTGAGCCCAAGGAAGTCGTCGAGCTGATGTTAGAACAGGTGGAGTGTGCGGATGTGCTCGTTCTCAATAAAACCGATTTAGTCGCGCCCGATGTCGTGACTGAATTGAAGGAGGTTTTGCACGAACTGAATCCACGGGCTGAGATTGCGGCCGTGTCTGAGGGACGTGTCGCGGCTGATTTATTGCCGGGGCCATCGCGCTTTGATGCGCAAGAAACGATTCAGGCCGCACGATGGTTACGCGTTTTATCGGGTGATGGTGGGGTGATGAAGTCGGCGACTCAGCAGCCCAAAACAGTGGAGTGGACGACGATGATTTTTCAGTCACGACGACCGTTTAATGAAGCGAGGATCCGGGCGTTGATCGCAGGCGAGCATCCGGGTCTGTTGCGAGTGAAAGGGTTTTTCTGGGTATCATCGCGTAATGACGACATGGGCTATCTCTCGGTAGCAGGTGGAATCGCACGATGGAGTTTTGTGGGCACATGGGCCGCCGCGATGCGCGAGCGAGACGTGATTTCGGAAGAGGAAATCCCTGAAAGCGCGAAGGCGTATAGGGAAGAGCCCCATGGAGATCGCCTTCAGGAGCTGGCGTTTATCGGACTGGGCGTGGACACGAAAGTTCTGCGCAGCGATTTGGAGGCGTGCTTGGAATGAGACTCTCTGCGAATCGGAGGAGAAATTCGTGCATCGAGATTAGTCAACTAATAGTTGACGAATAATCTTAAGAAGATCGATCTATTCGTCGGGAGCGTGAGGTCCGCGGGGAGCCAGCTTACGCGATATTGTAGCGGCGCTTCAGGGTGCTGAAGGGGAAGTGTTTCCCGGGGCAAACAGTGTGATTGATGTCTACCCAGCGGTGCACGGTGACCTTGCACTTGCGGTGAACGAGTTCATCGCGGAGGTAGTCCACGAGGTTGTAGGCCGATTCTAATTGTTTTTTCCCAGGGCGACGGTTCTGGAAATTGCCAACGAGGCAGATGCCGATGCCGGAATTATTGACGCTGGATTTGCGCACATGTCCGCCGCGCTGCTGCTTAGTCCAGCGAGGACCGATCTCGATCTCGCCGTTGCCGGAGTCGCGGCCGTTTCCGATGACGAAATGATAAGCGAGACCGTGCTCCATGCCGCGACGGCGATGGTTGGAATCATAGGCGCGAGCATTGCCCGCCTCGATCGCGCTGTGGTGTATGACGATGTAGCGCCAACGGTTGCGATCGATTTTGATCTTACGGGTGGCCGCGATGACGGGATCAAGTGCGGGCAGCGGAGCAAAGTTACCGGGGATGACCAGCTTTTGGCCAATGAGGATGCGGTCGCCCTTCAGTGTGTTGCGGCTCTGCAACGCCTTCACGGTGGTGCCGCTGCGTTTGGCGATGGCGGAGAGGGTATCTCCTTTCTTAACCTTGTAGCTGGTCTCGCCGGACTCGGGTGTCGCGCCAAGAAGATCGCCCGGACCTAACAGGAGGCTCGTGGAGGCGATTAATCCGGTGCGCAGAAAGTGGCGGCGAGTGGCGAACATGAAGTTAAGCTGAGTGACAAGGTAGCAAGAGACCCTGTGAAGACACGGTAAAAGTGTGTTCGTGCAATATATTGGAAAACAAGAGTTGTTTTTGCCGGAACGATGGGAAGGGTTGAACCACCAAAAATCGCGTGAGTTCTATCCATTTTCCATCTTCCTATTTGTCTGTGAGGCATCTTTTCCTACTTGGTATGTTCGTGCTGATCGCGGCTGCTTTACCCGCTGAACTGGCTACACCGATGGAAGCCTTGACCGAGGATGAACTGGTTTATCGCGATGGTGATCGGTTACGAGGACACTTGCTCAGCGATGAAGAGACCGAGTGGGTTTTTCACTCTAAGCGGTTCGGTGAGCTGCGAGTTTCCAAGCAGGATGCTAGTGTGATTCGATCCTCGATCCCGGAAGAGCTAGGGCCGCCGATTGAGTTAGATCCTGAAGCTGAGTCGGATCTGGTGATAGGCGAAGAAGATTATAAAGAGGATCGGCGCCCCTGGGATTACTTGAATCCGACTTCCCTGACCAATTATTTGCGCCATGTTTTTGGCCCTTGGAATGGCCGTTTTTCATTCTCGACGGAATTGGTCTCGGATACTTCGGATCGTTCTACTGTCACTCTAGCGGCAAGGTTGCGTCGCAAGTGGGAGAACGATGATGTGGAGATGAAACTTCGGTATGATTATACCGAAACAGAGAAGGTGACGACCCGGGACTTGGCGAAAGTATCGGCTTCATGGCGTCACGATTTTGGAACGCGGTTATTTGCTCTTTATATCCCCGCACTCGAATGGAATCGAAACTATCAATCGGCGGGAGTCTCGGCTGATTACTTGCTTCTGCAGCAGGAACTCGGTGCGGGTGTTTCCCTGCTGGATCGTGAGGACCGCCAATTGCGGTTAGGCGTCGCGGAGAATCGCTTTGATGTCTGGATCACGGAACCAGCTCGTAGCCATGAAGGCACTAATGTTGAATCGATATTCGTTGAAGCGGAGTGGGTTCTGCCTTGGAGAATCACGCTGACTGAACGTGGAGTCTATTATTACGATCTAGGAGCACGCAACGAGGGGTGGGAAAATAAATTTCAAGTGAATAAGCAGCTCACGGAGACACTCAGTATGGGGCTCTTACACGAGCTTCGTGAAAACAGTCCGGATAGTCGTGTGGCAGATTACACTCTGCTCAAACTCCTGATTGGCCTCGATTTTTAATCGGTGCTCAGGACTCGCACTTGAGCACGTAAACGATGCCTTGTTCTGATCCGATCGCGAGCATCTGATCATCGGGCGACCAGCATATTTTCGTGGCGGTGGCAGGCATCTTAACGGTGGCCCGCAATGGCTTGGGGCGTTCAGGGCTCCAGACCATCACGACGCCATCTTGAGATGCTGAGGCGAGGAGTCCGTGTGAGTTTTGAAACGCTACGGCGCAGATCTTTGATTCGTGCGGGAGCATGGTGGGCTCGCGTCCTTCGGGTCCGGCGCCGGAGCAATCCCAGAGGCAGCACTCGTTACTTCCGCCAGTGGCGAGTCGATGGGAGTGATGATCGAAGGAGAGTTCCTTCACCTTGCCTTCGTAACCGCTCATTTGCAGTTCGATCTCTTCCTCGGGGATCCAGAGGTGAACGCTGGGATCCTGATTGCCTGAGACGAGCCAGCGCCCATCGGGAGACCAAACGAGTGACTGAATACCGTTGTTATACGGGTATTCTTTTTGGGCGACGAAATCATCGGCGTCCCACAAGCAGACTCCACCGAAATAGGAAACGGCGACGCAGCTACCCTGAGGGTGCCAAGCGAGGGCGGAGATGGATTTGGGAGAGTTGTCGAACTTGTGTCGTTCGGTGCCATCGGGATTGATTGCGAGCAGTTGCCGACCTGCTGAAGCGGCGAGCCAAGTATCGCAATGGGGGCGCCACGCGAGGTGCTCGATCCACGCGCTGTCCATTTTGATTGAGCTGGTATGTTGGCCAGCTTTCGGATCCCAGAGTTTGACGAGTCCATCCTGACCTCCGGTAGCGAGAGCTAGGCTATCAGGACGCCATGCGAGGCAGTTGGTGCCGTCGTCGTGGCCGGGGAGAGGGTGCTGCACCGCGCCATCTTTCGTATCGAAGATGGTGACGGGGCCATCCGTGGAGGCGGCTGCCAATTGCGTGCCGTCGGGCGACCAAGCGAGGTCGATGGCGTAGTCTTCGAGTGTAACGGCCCAGTGTTTGATCAATTGCATGGTCGTGAAACATGCTAGAAATATTCCCGACGAAAAGGGAAGGGAATCTGCTAATGAGATAACAGCATGTTTACTCTACCTGAGTCACCTTGGTCCAATTCTACTATGCTCGTGCAGTTTGCGGTTGGATGATATTCGGAGAAACTTAACGAAAAAATTTGTAGCCTTTGGGCCATTGATTAATCATCTACGCGTCTGTTGCCAATTAGGTAGCTGATTTCTTATCCCCACCATGCGTTCCCCCGAAATTATTCTCAGTCTAATCTGCCGGTGTGAAAGCGTTGGTGCTTCGATATTATGAAGAAGGTTTTCCTCGGAATACTCATCGCGCTCGTTGTTTCGAGCTCACTGCTTTACTTCACGGCGCCTGATCGCTCTTCACCGGTGCCGGTGCTCTATTGGGTGACGCAGGATGATCCGGTTAAGCGTGAGACGATTAGCTTATTTAAGGAGTGGTTGCAGGATGAAGGGTTGCCTCCACTGGAGATCAAAATCGATAACTCCAACGCGGACGCGACGAAGAAGCTGACGCAGGGGCTTTCGGGTGTCGGGGCTGATCTATTTGATGTCTATACTGGTCAAGGCGCGTTGTTTGCCTCTTCAGGGATGCTTCATGATGTGACGGATCAGGCGGTGGCGATGGGGTTTGGTCCTGATCAGACTTACCCTAGTGTAGATTCGATCTTCTATGAAGGTCGTCAATATGGGTTTCCTCGCAATGTCGGGGTCTTTGTGAATTGGATCAACACGGAAGCTTTTGCGAAGTATGGGATCCCGGAACCTGACCACCGTTGGACTTGGGATGATTTTGAGCGGATTGGTAAGGCTTTTGTGACGGCAGCGAATCCTCCGGGAACAAGAGAGCGGTCTTACTTCATGCGCAACGTATCCATCTCAACTCTGCGGCGTGGCTTGGGGCTTTCGATCTTTAATGAAACTATGACGCGTTGCATTCTTGATGATCCCCGCAATGCCGAGGTGATGCGTCGTTACAAACGTTGGGTGACGGATCTGCGTTTGATCCCGACCACGGCCGAGCAGGGCGCGATGGCTGCTAATTCGTCGCGAGCGGGTGATGGATATTTTTATCTATTCACCACAGGACGTTATGCGATGCTCAATGTTCCGCGCTGGGCTTTGATCCGCTTGCGCCCGATGGGTAAGGTCCCTTTCCGCATCGTTGAGCCATTTCACAGTGGCCTCCCCAATAGTGAGATGGGAGCGGGGATGGTCTCAGTGTATGAGGGGTCGAAATACAAGAAAGAGGCGACTTTGTTTCTCAAATTTCTGACAACGAAACGATTTAATCTGCTGGTGATCCGCAGTGGGGATTCCCTTCCGCCGGTGCCCAAGTATATTAATACGGAAGAGTTTTTGAAGCCCGTGGATCATCCTGATGAATGGGAGGCGCATAAGGTCTTTGCTCGGGTGGGTCCTGAGATTGGTATCGGTTATGCTCGAAGCCCCTTCGTGCTTCTGGGAATTGTTAATCGCGAGGATACCAAGGTATCCAATTCCGTCATAGCGGGGCGTATCTCACCTGAGGACGCAGGGAAGGAGTTGGCGCAGCTACTCAACTCCGAGATCGATCGCACGCTCGAGGTGAATAAAAATATGCGCCAGAAGTATGACGATCTGGTGAAGCTCCAGCAGCAGATCGATGAGCTCCGAGCCAATGGGGAGCCTGTGCCCCTGGAGTGGATCTCGAACCCTTTCCACCGAGTTTACTATAAAGCCCAAGGCTGGCTGGCGAAGGATTCTCAATCATGAAGCGCTCATTACGTTCACGAGGCCTCTTTATCGGGCTGATGTTTTTACTCCCGAATATCCTCGGATTTCTGGCCTTCATACTCGTTCCCCTGTTGATGAGCTTTGGAATGGCCTTCACCGACTGGGACTTTCTGCGGCACAATATTTTTCGAGACGAACCGATGAGCTTTGTCGGTTTGGATAATTTCCTCCGGCTCTTCACGCACCCTCAATTCTGGGACTATCTGGGGAATACCTTCTTCCTGATGCTCGGGCTGCCTTTTGCTATCGCGGGTAGTCTGGGCGCAGCAGTGCTGCTCACTCGCGCCGGTGAGGCGAAGCACAGGATCAAACCGGTGGTGTGCTTGGCGACACTCATCATGGTGGTGTGTGGGATCATGCTGTTGAAGAGTGGCATGGCTGAAAGCGGGGTATGGCTTTTCTTTGGCACGTTGACGGCGATGACCTTGGTGGCGGGCGTGATGAGCGGCGGGACGCTCTACCGGACTTTGTTTTATCTTCCCAACTTCACTGCGGGTGTGGCGACTTATGTGTTGTGGAAAAAGCTCTATCACCCCAATACCGGACCGATCAATCAGGGGCTCGGAACGCTCCTCGATGGGTTGGGGGCCTGGGTCAATTCGATGCCAGCTGTTTTTGCCTACGGTATGCCCCTAGTCGCCGCTATTTTGTTCCTTCTCGTGACGTTCTGGAATATACGGCGTTTGCAGCGGTCCTGGGATTTGAGTGATGGCGGGCTGGTCGCACTCTGCTTCGGCAGTGCCACTCTCGCAGTGCCTTTGGCTCTACTCCTGTCGTGGCTGGGCCTCTCCACGGGCACGGCGATCCTTATATCGGTATTAGGTATGGCGGGCTTCGTTATTTTGACTTCATTTCGCTCGCGTCCTTGGGGCGTGGCTAAACCAGCAGATAAGGGGCTGGGGACAGAAGTCGCACTCGCACTCCTCTTAATTCCCGTAATGTTGATCCTCGCTGCAGCGATGGTAATTGGCCCGACATTACCCGCGGTGGCGACGGTAGGTATCCCCGCTCCCGATTGGTTGGGGGATTACTATTGGGCGAAGCCTGCTCTGATGATTATGGGGCTTTGGGCGGCGATTGGATCAAATAATATGATCCTTTACCTTGCGGGCTTGAGTAATATCTCACCGGAGCTTTACGAAGCGGCGGATATGGACGGGGCGACTGGCACTCAACGTTTCTGGCATATCACATGGCCACAGCTCGCGCCGGTAACCTTCTTTATCAGTATCATGAGCGTGATCCATGGTCTCCAAGGGGGATTCGAAATGGCTCGCACCATGACTTTGGGTGGCCCCGCCGGTTCCACCACGACTCTCAGTTACTTTATTTATAACGAAGGTTTCGAGACTGGCAGGATCGGTTATGCCTCTGCCGTGGCTTGGGTGCTCTTCGCCTTGGTCTTCGTTATTTCAATGATCAATTTCCGTTACGGTAATCGTCATGTTCAAGACTAGTAAATCAGGTAGCGCTGCGGGAAATCTCGTGCTTCACACCTTCTTGGTCGTGCTAAGTTTGGGGATGATCATGCCCTTTATCTGGATGCTTCTGACCAGTCTGAAGAGCTTGGCGGAACTGGGGAACCCTTCTTGGTTTCCGGCGAGTTTCCAGTGGCATAACTACATTGAGGTGTTTCACGTCATCCCGTTTATGCGATTCATGGGTAACAGCCTGATGGTCGCGGGTTGGGTTACCCTGTTGCAGGTCGTCACCAGTGCGATGGCCGCTTTCAGCTTTGCCCGCTTGGAATGGCCCGGACGGGATAAGGTGTTTTTCCTCTATCTGGGCACCATGATGCTTCCCGGATTGGTGATGCTGATTCCCAACTTTGAAAACATGGTGAAGTTCGGTTTGGTCGATTCCTATCTGGGCCTGATCTTGCCGGCGGCCTTTAGTGCGTTTGGCACTTTCTTACTCCGCCAATTCATGCTGGGTATTCCAAAATCACTTGATGAAGCCGCCGAGATCGATGGGGCGAGTAAGTGGCAGATATTCTGGAACGTGATCATGCCGCTCAGTCGACCGGGTTTGATCACACTCGCGATCTTTACCTTTATCGGGAATTTCCAAAGCTTCTTCTGGCCCTTGGTTATGATGAAGAGTCAGGATAAGTTTACCCTGCCTCTAGGTCTGTTGCTCTTTGATTCCGAGCGCGGACAGTCGACCCATCTGTTGATGGCTGGTGTGACGATGTCAGTCGTGCCGCTGATTATTGTATTCGTCCTCCTGCAGCGGCATCTCATCAAAGGCATCCAGCTTGGTGGGGTGAAGGAGTAGCGAGAGCAGACTCTCAGTTCAGATTGATAGGGGATCGGCTCTGTTTACCTTTGCGTTTCTTAAGCGCCTTCAATATAGCCGTGGCTAACGGGCTAATCTTAACCGGTTTGGAAAGGCAATCGTTCATCCCGGCTTCGAGGCAGCGCTCGCGAAGAACGGGATCTGGAGCTCAGTGAAATGCGGGCGAAGTTTCTACTCGATTTCGTCCAGACCGAAATCTCACCCTTTGCCTATAATCAGGGCGTGAAAGACGCAGAGAATTATTTTCGTAGTAGAGTCGAAGAACTCCCCGCCACCTGCTTTGAAGACGGGCTGACCTACTGGGTTTCGAAAAAGAAAAAGCCCGATGATCATTAACGCTTCTTCTTTTTCGCGGCAGGAATCGGTTTTAGCCTCTTGGTCTCGCGGGTGAATGGCGCGTAGGTGTCGGGACGGCGGTCATTAAGCATATCCGGCTTCCAGACCCAGCTTCCGGGCCGGGTAAACATTTCCGCGATACGCGGGGCTCCGAGATCGATGGTGGTAAGCGCGATGCCGGGATGATGCCCAGCATCGGCGAGGATGGTCGCGTCGGGGCCGATGATGCTGCTTCGGCCCAAGAGCATACCAGGCATCCAGGAAACATCGGGAGCGCATCCATAGCATACGGGCACATGGTGGATGCCGTTGTGGATTGCGGGTGCGCGCAGCAGAATGTCCATGAACTCTCCGCCCCAACCACTCATCAGATGTGGCCAGAAAATGACCTCGGCGCCATTGAGGGTGAGACATCGCGCACTTTCGGGGAACGAATTGTCGTGGCAAATTTGGATGCCGATTTTTGCCCCCGCGACATCGAAGACAGGCCATTCATCACCGGGCACCACGCCATAGGCTTTTTCATTTTCGATGCAGTGCACCTTGAAATACTGGCCGGCGTATTTTCCTTTTTCATCGATGACCACGGCCACGTTGCGCACGAGGTCGTCGATCAACGCGGTGATCGGTGCGATGATTGCCATCTTGTGCCGACGCGCGATGGGGGCGAAGCGCTTCAAAGTCTCTGCGCGTGTATCGCGGACGAGCGGCGGCACATTCTTCGCAGTTTTTTCGATGCCGACCATGTTGAACGTCTCGCCGAGGCAGGAGATGTTGGCCCCGCGTGTGCCAGCTTCTTTGAGTGCCGTTTCGGCGGTCTGAAAATTGACTCGCTGACGTGCGGCGTTGCTCCGTCTAGAATTGACGGAGGGCAATTGGACTGCGGCGATGGTGAGAGGTCGTTTCATAGGAAGGATAAGTAGGTCACCACGAAATACACTAAACACACGAAAGCCGACTACACGGAAGGTATGTTCTTTCTTTGGTGTATTTCGTGTATTTCGTGGTTAATCGGTTCTGAGTTCAAGTAGTTCTAAAGTCATGTCCTCGTGGCAAACGAGAAGGCGATTCGCGCTGACTGTTAGCACGCGTTTTACTTGACGTGATAACGTGTGGAGATGCTCCCAGTTTTGATTGAGAAATTGAATCTCTGTCTGGGTAGCTACGACCAGAGCACCACTCTCGAGTGGCGTGATGCCGATCACAGGCGAACCGACGTGCTGTCGGCGAGTGACCTGTCCATCGCTGAGATCAACAGCCGCGACGAAACCATCCATACCGCCGATTAAAGCGACCGGTTGATCTTTAAGTTTTCCGAGTGCCGCCGTGTTGAGGCTCATCCCTCCTTCTAGTTTCCAATGCCAATCCTTCTTGGTCGTGGAGAGCACGCCACACCCCAGTTCGCTGGCAAAGAAGAGGTTGGTCTTTGGTCCATCGATGGTATCTATCCATTCGGCAGCGAGTGAACGCCCATTGAGAAACGGGATTACCCGTTTGAGCATGCGAAACATCGGCTGATTGAACCCGCCGAGGTGATAGACTTCTCCGCTGGGGCCATCTCCAGGAACGGCGGGATAATACATGATGCCGTGGTTCCAACCGCATCGCGTGTAGATATCTCCCCGGTCGGGATGAGATTCCGGTGCGACCAGAATATCGAAAGCCCAGGGCCCATCGACGAAACTGTGGCCGACGACATCACCGTCTGCGTCTAGAAATACGAGAATGCCATAACCTCCGAGCACGAGGCAGGCGCGACCATCGTCGTCGCGTTTCCAGATATTGATATCGTGGGTGGCGTTGAACCAGCCTTGGAGGCAGTCGGTGCGCTTGAGAAATTCTTCCGCGACGGCCCATTGCTGCAGCACGTTACCTTGCGGATCATATTGGTGGAGGCTTCCTCCGAGCATCCCCACGCACAGGATCGGTGGTCCTTCAGGATTGATGGCTTGGGCCGATATGTGAGTGATCGGCATCGAGAGCTTCTTGCGCCAGCGCTCTTGGCCTTCTGCATCAATCACTATCAATTCTTGCTGAGCATTGGTGAGAATGATTTGGATCTGCCCGTCGCCATCCAAATCGGCGGTGGTCCAGTGTTCGATTTCCGGTGCGACTTTCTGATCGCTGAGCACCTCGAGCCGGTGCAACACAAATGGATTTCCGTCCTGCGGCGCGGGTAATCGGATATGCAATGCACGCACTTTCTCATCGATTGAGGCGGCGTGTGCGGCGAGGCTGTTTTGGCCATCACGGTAGCGTTTGTAACGTCGATCCGGTAGGGGCTCGACCTGGTGGCTTTGCAGAGAGCCGTCTTCCAATTCGCATTCCACGATGATGCCGGCAGGTAAGGGGTGGAAGGTGCGAAAAGTGGGATCGTCGATGCAATCACCCAAGATATTCAGAGCGCTGAGCAACCGCGGTTTAGGTAGAGTGAGCGAAATGTGATAGTGCTCTGTTTCCGGCCATTGGATCCACATCTCACGCGAGTAGCCATCGGGCATCACTGGATCGATCATTTCATCGGGAGATCCATTCAACGGCAGCGGATCGGCGGTGATGCGTAGATCGCGCACGATTTCCGGCGTGCGTGATTTCGAATCGAAAGCCCAAGCGCTTCGCAAGTGATCGGGGCTTTCTGGTAGAGCAGTCGGAAGAGCTTCTGGCGATTCGATTTCTGTCATGGTCTCAAACCATGCCGTGATCGCATTCACCAATGAGGGGCCAATCTCAGGAGCGAACTCTAGCGAAAGAGGAATGTCTGCAGTGAGTTTTCGGATTTCATCATCGAGGATGATTTCGACAGGGCCGACGATGTCGGTTTTTAGAATCAGAGTGCTTTTCGTTAGATCGATTGAAACGTTGATCGGCGACTCGCATCGCAATGCAAGTCCGGGTAGTTGGAGAGCGGTCAATCCAGACAAAGCCAATGAGTGCGTGTCGACCCAGACACTCGTAGCATTGGCCTTTGCATGAGGTAGCCAGGCGAAATCAGGATGGATGTCGGCTCCGCACCATGCAACCGGGGCCCCATCGCGCCGGACTAACGCGCTGTTCGCGTCTAGACGTTGCAGGTCGTAAGTTTCCTCGTCCTCAAGTGCGCGAACGATCAGGAGATTTTGAAATGATTCCGTATCTCCTTTTTGATGCTCTCCGGAGAGCCGCTGCCGCAGAACATAGGGGTCGCACCCACCTTGATCGGTGTCGACCTCGCAGGTTGACGCCACAGTGGAGCTCGAAAGGACGGTGAATCGATGAGCGCCCTGATCGCTGTGCCAGCGTCGTCCTTCCAACTCCGCATGACCCGGTGTGCGCCACGAACAGGTAAGCGAATAAGGACCATCGGCCTTGAAGCTTACGCGGTCGATGATGACGAAAAATCCATCGCCGGGTTTCGACCAAAAGAGGTGCCGCGTCCAATCGGTGTGGTGATAGTCGTTTACCTTAGTGGAGGTCAGCGCGACAGAATCGAAGTCCGCGATGGCGACACGTTCTGCGATGGGAGGCATGGGTCCGTCATTCGCGCCATCACTGATGAGCAACCCATTCTTATCGTAGTAGGAGTGACGCGAGGTGTTTTGCACTAGCCAGACGTGGCTGTGTTGAAAAAAGCGCACGATGCAATTGGCGGCTTGCATGTGCCCCTGCCAACGAAAGCCCCCTTGGTATCCCTGCATGATCAGGTAGGCGTCGCTGCATTCGTAGCCACGTCGCAACACGAGTTTGTCGAAACCACGTTCCTGCGGCAGCGTGTTGAGTCCGATGCCTTCAGGTAGCTGCCATGTTTCCGAAGCGTTGACCATGTGGCCTTCCTGGGTGACGTGCTCGGGCGGATTGTTGCTGATCGCGAATTGGTGATCTGTGACTGGCAGGCATGAAACATTTTCCGTCTCTGCCGGTGCGACCGGCGTCAACTCCGGACCAGTCTGAAATTTGTGAATAAAGACCGGATGTATCCGGAGAAAACTATTACGTTGGGGGATCTCCAGATTCGGCATGGCTTTGAGGATCCACTTCAATTGTCCGTCGCCATAGTAGAACGAACTGCAGGCGGCCTGCACGGTGGCTTCTTGCTGCAAATACATGCCTTGGCTTTCGCCGTATCCGCCCTGACCGCAGCCGTTGCCATTGTTGTCATGTAGGGCAAGACAGCGTTCCGCGACGAGACGGGCATTCCCACTGGTGAAAAAATCATGCCGCTCTTGACCGAGTGCGTAGCGATAAAGGGTGGCGAGATTATTGAGGGAGCTTTCATCGTCCTGATCGTCCAGTCGGGCGGTGGCGAGCGCATCAAGGAAATTGTAACATTCCTGGATCCATCGGTCGCAGAGTGCTCGAAGTTTTGGGGTCGGATTTGTCTGGTCGCGAAGGTAGCGTGCGAGGAGGAGAAACTCGTGGGTGCCTTTACCTTGGTGGCGATGACCGAGTGGGGGATGCCCGACTTTTACTCGCCACCATTCGTCCTGATTGCCTAACGCGGTGAGTAGGAGCCGCCGGTCGGTTTCGGCAATATCCTCATCGTTGAGCATGCCCCCGGCGACCAGCAGCGGATAGGAACGGAGAAAACGTTCGGCCTGGTAGTGCCAATCACCATATCCATTTGGCATCGCGGCATTGAGTTGGCGGAGAGCCTCGACCGCGGCAGCAGCATACCGCTCATCACCTGTTACCGACCATATCAGCGTGTAGCCGCCGATTACCCGGATGGGTTCAGTGAGAAACATGAGACCGCGTTTCCGCATCTCATCATAATCAATGATATCATCCAGTTGGGAAAGAGGCCACGCGAAGAGGTCCGCTGCCAGGCTGGGCTCCAACTCTACCTTAAACAAATAGCTGAGTGCAGTCGTCTCTTCGGTTTGAGAGATCTGCGCAAGTAGACTATCCGTCGCTCGTTCGACTCCGCGTAATGTGCTCCCACCCACGAGGATCACATTTGATCCCGTGCCGTAGGGATTCACGATGGTTCTCAGATCATAACCGTCGCCACCTGGATAGCCCGCATCGGTCGCACACAGGAAATTGGCGTAGAGCGGCTGGAGCGTGCGATTGGTGTTGAGGCTACCTAGAACGACCAACGATTTTGAGCGATACTTATCGGGCAGTGGGGTGCTGCGTTCGGGGATCAACGTGGTGTCTGCGACGCACTGAGGAGTGTTTCCACCTCGAGCGATAATCGCCTTGGCGATCATCTCAGCAAGCTCTCGATAGCGCGGTTCCTCTGCCGGATAGATAATTGCAGTATCAACTAATGAGGTGTGCCGGTGGATCACACGCGGCAGCAATTCGATGGAGGGATCGAGCATCGTAAATAGGGGTGATCGAGTGTTAGACCTCTAGTTAACCTGCCTACAAACACTAAGTCGTGGAGTGGCCTCTTTTTTTTTAGACAATTTCGTCGAAATATTACGACTTGGTATATCGTGCCTTTTTACTCATGATTCTGGGTATGGAAGCCGATCAACAGAGCGTATTCCGTCCTTTCATCACAGCACGATTGGCTGAGATCGAAAAGGAGCTGGCCGCGATGGGGGATAGCACGGAGGCCATTGCTCCCGATGTCTCGATTGGCCGCCTCTCACGCCTCGATTCCATGCAACACCAGCAAATGGCGTTAGCCGGTAAACAGAGACATGAGGAAGAGCGCTCGCGTTTGGTCGCCGCCGAATTTCGGATCGACGAAGGGACTTTCGGAAGCTGCCTGTTATGCAGTAAAGACATTGCCACAGGGCGCCTCGAATATCAGCCCGATGCGGTGACTTGTGTCCCTTGTGCTCAGCGCAAGAAGTGACTCGTAAGCTTACGTTGATCAGCTGAACAGTTGCAGAAACATCGTGACGAAGAACGATCCGGCGACGATGGTGAAAACCTTGGTTGTCATGGTGATTTGAATCGCCTGATTGAGCGATTGGCTGGTGCTCATTTTCCTGACGAGCATCACCATCACGATTGCCG
>JACLAB010004215.1_pt1 | contig 14490 bp, 6 predicted proteins | sample 8027921 | NCBI WGS metagenome assembly JACLAB01 (sample SAMN15725117, study PRJNA655200) | protist metagenome | isolation source: fluorescence activated cell sorting (FACS) single amplified genomes of... | place: USA: West Boothbay Harbor, Gulf of Maine | collected 2000-07-19 | reverse complement strand
CCACTCTTGCTATTATTATTGTTAATGTTGTTGTTGTTCCTTCTCCTCCCGCCGTCCTCGGCGCCGAGCGTCTCGAACGCCCTCCGCGCGCATTGAAACGTCGCCATCGACCTCGCCAACGACGAGGATATATCACCATCTCCTCCACCATCTTTGCTCTTCAACGTTTTACTCATCTCCTGTTTCTCTTCTTCCATTAAACCCTTCATGCATTGAAAGACATTCTCCCCGTCCCTCAACCTCGCTTCCACGGCGTCCGCCGAGACGCAATTCGCGTCGTTCGAAATCTCATCGATAAAATGTACGATCACGTTCGCTAATCCAATTCGTACGCACAGGCGGAATATATCGTTCAATCTGTCCGTATCGTTCGTGCTTTTATCGCTCTCAGTATCGCGAAAACCACCGCACTCTGCCGTTACATCCGGAAACGCATTCGCGACCGTTCGGTGGCAAATGCGAACGAAAGAAACGTCGATGAAGTCTTTCATGCGCGCGGATTGGAGGAGTTCGTAACACTTAATCTGATCCTCGGTCGTGAAAGAATAAGAATCAATGTTGTTGTTGTTGTTGTTGTTGTTGTTGGTATTCATCTCGCTTCTCTTCTTCTTTGTTCTTGTTGTTGTTATGTACTAAGAGTGCTTTTCGTGCGTTTACTCAACTGAGGATTTTGAAAGCAAAAATCGAGAGCAAAAGAGAGAAAAATGTATCTTTACGACATGTGAAGAACGAGGATAAAGTTATGAAGAAGAAGAAGAAGAATTAAAACGTGAAATACTTCAGAACGCGTGTTGTTGTGGTTGTGCGTATTCTTTGGGCATCTGTTACAGTTTTTGTTGTCGTGATCGTCGTCGAAAAGTCTCTGATGTGAACATCTCTCTCTCTCTCGTCATCATCAATCATCAAAACTTCTCTACATCTTCTTTTTTTTCTTATACTGCATCATCAAATCTTTCACTTTTTGTCCTCTGACGACCATGTTATCTAAGATATCGTTCTTTATGACGTGATCGTCTAACATTTTCTTGATCCGTCGGTGTTCGTCCGTTTCCGGCGGGATTTGTTTCCTCTCGTGTTCGTTTCTTCGCTCGGTCGGTTTGAGTTGCATGCCGAGCATGTGTTCGTATTCTTTGATGCGGCCGGTGCGGGAGTCGATTTCGTGCTCGTCGTCTGGATGTGTAAAGGTTGTTTCGTCCGTGTATCGGTGCTCCGGGTGGGCGTAGATGGTCGCGTCTTGTTCGTTGGTTTCGGGGTCGACGTAGGATTCGGAGACTCTGTGGCCGTGCGCGAGCGGGTGGTCGTCGTCCGGGTGGTCCGGGACGAACAAATCCGGGTCGGTTGGGTATTTCAGTAACGTCAACGTCCTGTTAGCGATTCGCGTTTGAACGTCCACTAAAGGCGAGTTGACGCGGTAATCGAAATCTTTCTCGTGCCTTGAGAAATGCGACGCTTTCGAGCGCAAGTATTGAAACGTCGAAATTTCATTCGCCGTATCCGCCGGTAACTTTAATAACTGAATCAATTTATTCAGCGGTCGCACTCTTAACATGTGCGCCGGTTTTGCACTTCCGTCGCTCCCGACTAACTTCCAGTGTTCGTTTCTAGGTTGGACCAAATCTTCGCTCTTTAAAATAATCGCGTGGTTGCGATACGGTCCGAGCGCGAACGCGGCCACTTCAAAGTTCACCGCCGTCCAATGCGCGGTTGTTCTCAACAAGTCAATCACGTCCTCTTTCTTCACGTTTCGCATTTGCTTGTGCTTTTTCAAATGTTCCCACTCTCGTTCAAACTTTTTCGTCAACTTTTCCCATCTCTCCTCGCCGAAATATTTTTGTTGCAATCGTCTTTCCTTTTCGTGTAAACCTCCGATGGGAAACGTCCTCGGATCTCTCACCAAATGCACGTACGTCGCTTTCCTCAAATACGTATCCGCAAACAACGGCAGCAAATACTGCGCGTACGGATCTTTCCATCCCCACCTCGGAATATCTTTCTTCGACACGTACGTTTCCGTTTGATCCGGGTGCACCCACTTCTCCTGCCTCGCGAACATCCTACACAAATGGTCCGCCACGTCGTATTGCAACTTATACGGCATATCGTTCGGATCGTACAAAGGTCTCTTCGCCCACTCCATGATGTCTAAAACCATCGTATCCACTCCACTTTCTTTTTGTGCCACAGAATTCCCGTCCTCGTCCACTGGACCGAACTGTACCGCGTTCGCTTCGAATAAAAACTTCTCTAAAGACTTCCCCGCGCCGCCGCCGTCGCCGCCTATGATGACTGGATTCGAAGGAATTTGCGTGCAGTTCCACCCTTTATGGACGACGAAATGGTTCATCCACGTTCGTTTTCTTGGCGGTGGTTGTTCGAGTTGCGGTGGTTGCACTTGTTGATTTTGTTGATTTTGTTGTCCTCCTTGAGACGAGGAAGTGGATGCTTTCCTCGGTGAACTTCGTCTCGGCGACCGTCCTCCTGTTCCTCTTCCGTGATTCCCAATCGCCGCGTCAACTTCTCGGGTACAAAATGTAATCGTCAAAATCATCATCGAGAACAGAAGACAAACTTTGCTTCTTCGGAAGAAGAAGCTTCTTGAGGAGAAAAACATAGTGGTAAATCGTAAAGTCTTCTTTAGGTTTTGCTCTTCTTTATAATAGTCCTTTCTCTCTTATAATGCAATATCGAACGTCCAAAAGGGCGAATTACTTCTCTCAAAAGAATTTTGAGGAGGACAGACAGTAACGAGGAACTTTTAGTCCTGTTCTTTTTTATACAAAACGGCTTTTTTTTAGAATGGGAGAAAAAAAAGAACCACATCATTCATTCATTCATTCATCATCACGAGGGAACGACGAAGAAGAAGAACAATACCGAGGAAGAAGGAGGAGAAAAAGAAAGCTTTAGGGTCATGATGGCGGAAGCTGTGGTAGATGTGGAGAGATTGAAGCTCGGACCGAGCAAGTTGTGGACCGGGTTGGTGTTGCATCATAAGGATGTGTTTGTCTCGCACGTCTTGTCGAAATTGAATACGACAGATCGGTTTTTCTTTTCAAAGGTGAATAGAGAGAGTCGGGGTGTGCTTGAGTACGCAAGGGTAAAGGTATCGGGATTAGATTGGGGTGTTCACGAATGCTCATCCATTTCGACGTTGGAATGGATGTGGAATGACATTCGCTGGGGAGAGAAAGATGATAGAGGAAGTGTGGTAGACCAAGCCTGGTTTTGCAAGGGAGCTGCTGGAACGAACAAACTCGAGTTCCTCAAGTGGGCGAGAGAAGTGAAACAGTGCGAGTGGGATGCAATGACGATTACTGCGGCAGCATTTAGAGGTAATCTCGAGATGTTAAAGTACTGCTTCTCTAATGGTTGCCCGTATAATGAAAAAGAGGCGTGTGAACAAGCTGCTATAGATGGACACCTCGACTGTCTTCGATTTCTTTTCGACAAAGTGAAACCTTCGCGAGATACGGAAAAAGAAGCGGCACTAGCAGCAGCAGCATATGGTCACTTAGACATCTTGAAATATTTCGTCGAAGAAAGAAAGATACCCGAGGAGGTAAAGAATGAGTGCGTGTACAACGCTGCAGGGTATGGCCATCTCGATTGCCTCAAATACTTAGTCGAAGAGGCGAAAGTGCCTCTTAACTACTGGGATTTCATCGCTTCCGCTCGTTACTTCAAGCACCCCGACTGCGAAAACTACTTGCTCGAAAAAGGGTCTCCAGAACCAACGGACGAAGAATACGCTGGATTTGTCGAGGAGCAGGAGCAAATGCACTCCGAGGAAGACGACAGTGTCGAATGAGAAAAACGCAGAAAACGCAGATAGATTTTTGATACAACAAGAGAGTTCATTTCGTTGACCTTTTCCACAGACAAGACTTCACAAAAAAATGCGTTTTTTCCTCCTCTTCGTACTCGTCACAGCCCCGGCGTTGTTCTTCTTACTCAACGTCGCGAACGCGAATATCGAGGAGGAAGGTATTGGTGGCGAGAAAGAAGGAGTGGTTTCTTTGGAAACGCGCTTGGAATTCGCGGAGGAAGCGGAACGAGAGATCGAATCCGATGTTGTTTTCCCCGCAGAAGCATCCGATGATGACTTCGATATCAAAGACGACGACGAGGATGTATCACTACTCTACGCGCAAATAACCGAAGATTTAAAACCATTCCTAAAGAATAAAGTCACCAGAGAAACGACCAATCGAGCGCGCGTGAAATACGGGACAGAGAACCACCGAGCGTTCGGATTCGTTTGGGTGAAAAACGAGTTGTTTCTCGCCACGAGAAGACCTTCGCGAGAGTTTAACGGACACCACGTCCAGTTGATATACGAGTACTTTTACGATTTGTGCGAGGTTTTTGGAAAGACAAAAACGAGGGAAGAGGATGGAGAGATGAGCAGCGAGGATGGTTCGAAGTTGCCGCCGATGGAAATGGCGTTATCGACGTTCGATTACAACCCTCCGGACGAGGAACGACTTCCGGTGCTTTGCTTTTGCCGCGACCTAGAGTTCCCGGAGGAAACCGGGTGCATTTTACACCCTGGGTTTGGGTTTAGGCACAACAAGATAGACGAGAACGTGTACGCGAGAAAAGAAGAGTTCGATGAAGATTTCCCGTGGTCGAAGAAGGACGAGAAGTTAGTCGGGAGGTTTACCATGTACCCTCGCATGGGGCGGCACGCGGAGATTCGAGCGAGGAAAAATTTCGTCGATTGGGCGGAGAATCGAACCTCCTTGGAGGATGGTTTTTTAGACGTGAAGATGTACTCGAAAATCTCCTTGAGAGAACACATGGAACACAAATACATTTTACACTTGGACGGTCAGGGCCACTCGTTTCAGTTCGAGGAAAAGCTCGGATTGAACTCCGTCGTCGTCAGCGAGAAGAAATTGTTCCAGACGTATTTCAGTAAATTTTTAAAGCCAAAGACGCATTACTTGGAGTTTTGGGAAAACGACGAGAAACCAGAGGACGTTTTAGAGGTTTTACACTACGCGCGAACACACGACGAAGAGATGCAACAAATCGCCAAAAACGGTCAAAAGTTTGCCCAGAAATACTTCACCAAGAAAGCGCGATTAAAGTACTACCGAGAGTTGTTTCGAAGATTCGCCGAAGAGGCGATGGCGTACGAAGTTACGGAGACACCGGAAAACGCCATTCGAATATGTTGTCCCGGGCACGCGTGCGAAGAAAACGACATCGACGTTAAAAAGTACGCCGAAGAAAACTTTTAATAACACACATATAGAGAGAGAAAGTAGATAGAGCAGCTGTAGATTTAGAGACATTATTGTAAGTAGTTTGGGATGATGATAAGCAACACACCAAAAAGGGAATCCAATTCTCGTCAAAACTATGCTCCCACGACTCATCAGAAGAAGCGTAATAAAAATGATCAAGCACTATCCACGCATCAGCGGCACGAACGCGCCTCAGCACTCAGCGACGATGAAGCCTCGAGTTGGTGGTGTCACAGTCGCTTCTTCGTCGCCTTTTTGTTCGGACAGAAATCGTTTCCAATTCAAGCCGTCAAAAAACGGAAGACTTTTATACGGAGGAAGAGGAGGACGAGGAAGACACATCTCCTCAACGTTTTCTTCTCATAAAGACGAGAAAGACGAGAGTACTCGCGATGATACTGATGCTGAGAATGATAAGGAGAAGTATTATTCCGCGAAAGCTATTCGAAGAGGCTTCATGGATAAAACGGTTGAGTACGATAAAAAGTACCTCTATCACGGGAGGAAGCGAGTGTATCAAGGTGATGAGGATGATGATTCAGACGACGAGAAACAGATGAAGAAAAAGATATTCCCGTTCACGACAAAGAACGGGTTAAATTTTGAAGGCGTTGAAGCGGAAATACACGAAATCGAAGAGATTGTCGTCGGGAACGATATGATCGGCGCGGATCGAATACGGCGCGTAGAGGAGACGGTATCGAAGAGAGTGTTTAGCGTGCTCCCGATATTGGAGAACGTGTACGATACCGGGAACTTTTTAGCGGTGTGTCGATCCGCAGAAGCGCTGGGTATAGGCGCGGTTGGCGTCGTCGCAGAGAAAGGTTTGGTTTTTAAACAGTCCGGACGGACGAGCGGAGGCGCCGTGAAATGGCAGCACATCTCGCAGTACGAATCCACAAAGGAGTGCATTGAAAAAGTGAAGAAGCGAGGGTTTCGAGTTCTGGTGACGGATTTCGATAACGAGAAAGCAAAATCGGTCGGAGAGTACGATTGGGCAGAGGTACCAACGGCTGTGATATTCGGTAACGAGTTGGATGGAGTTTCGGAAACCGCGAAGGAGTTGGCCGACGGGAAAGTCTACTTGCCGATGTCGGGTTTTACGGAGTCGTTTAATTTATCCGTATCGGCGGCTCTTTTACTATATCACGCGACAGAAGATAGAAAGAAGAGAATAGCATCATCATCATCATCATCGCACGAACAACGGGGAGACATGAGCGAAGACGAGGAACGTTTGTTGCGTGCGATTTGGTTGAGTCGTTCAGTCGCGAATTATTCTAGGCCAAAATACATGAAAGGGTTAATCGAACGGTTCAGATTACGAAAGAAGAAAGGAGAAGAAGGGGAGGAGAGAACAACAACAACAACGATCGTGCACGATGATTTCAACAAGAAAAGCAACGATGACGAAAAAGAACACGAGGACATCGTTGCTTTCCAAGAAATTTTGCAACCGTCGCAACTTTTAAAACGAGGGAAGTTCTTAGACTAGAGAGAGATAGACGACGCACTCGCACTAGATAGTATTCAAGTTTGTATTATTAATTAAAAAGTTGTAGCTACGTAGTTTTATATCACTGTTGTGTTAATGCTAAATGTTGTTATAGATAGATAGATAGATAGATAAGATTTTCTCTTCGCGGTGTATATCACCGAAGAGGTCTGAAAGGCACGTACGGAATCCCTTGGTTTTCGCAACATTGCGGGCACGCAAACTTAATATTCGCCTCTTCTTGCTCGTCCAAGCCAGGCGGTTGCATGCCGATGCACTCGTAGTGAAACCAGCCGTCGCATCGGTCGCAGCAAATCATCGATCGTTTCGCATCGTACGCGGATCGACAGACGCAATAGAGTTCGCATCGTTCGCCCAACTCCTCCAGTTCGTCTTTGAGATGCACGGGTAACGCTCGACCTTCGCGCAAAAGAACGCGAGCGGCTTCGATTGGAATGGATTTATCTTCGACGACGGTGGCGGCGTGTTCGAGCCAAAGTTGACCGGCGGATTCTAAGGCAAACGCGCGATCGGCTAATGGATCGACACCACCTCCTGGACAAAGGCCAGCGGCTACGGCGGTCTCTTTCAGTTCGTGCAACTCGATGAGTTTTGGGAACGGCGGGCCTCGCATTAAAGACGTGGCGCGTTGTCGCCACGCCGGGCCGCACACTTCTCTCATCATCGCTAACGTCTCCTCGACTGGTTCCAATTCCATGGCTAATGCACCTTTCATGCCCGCAAAGATTTGTTTCTTCAGGTCAATTCCGACGGGTTGTTGCGTACCATCAGGACCGGTACCGCTGAGTTGATGTTGCGCTGTCGCGGCGGCGAACATTTGTTCTTGTCCCGGTTGCGGTTGCATCGCACCCATCATCTGCAATTGCTGTTGCTGGTGAACGAGAAATTGTTGATCGTGCTGTTGCTGGAACTGTTGTTGCTGCGCGAACTGTTGCTGCATGGCGGCTTGCGCTGCGATGGCAGCAGCTTGCGCGGCTTGCGCGGCTTGCGCGTCTTTGCCTACATCCATCGGCGTCGCCGCGTCCTCTTCTTTCACAGCTTCTTCTTCCTTGTCCGCCGCTTCGGGCGCGGGAGCTTCAACTTCTTCTGCAACTTTCTTCCCCTTCGCGCCTTTTTTACCTTTTGCCGCAGCTTTACCTTTCTTGCCTCCTTTCACCGGGGGCGCTGGTTTCTCAGGCGGCGGCGCGGCAGCCGGCGCTTCTCCGGCTTCCTTTTTCACGTCCTCCTCGGGCGAAGGTTCCTCCTTTCCTTTTGAATCGTCCTTCTCCTTTGCCGCTGCTGCTGCTGCTGCTGCTGCCGCTTCTCTTTCGACGTTAGCGGCGGCAACAGATGGAGGAACCGCAACTTGTGCGTTCGGATCCATCGCTTGCGTAATCGCTGCCAATATCTGTTGCTCCCCGTCGTCCTTCTTCAACTCGACCGCGAGTTGCTCCATCAGCTTCGCGTGTCGATCTCGCAAAATCAAGACGTGGACAATGTGCGGGTGCGAAATCGCCGGCGCCATGTGTAACTGCGCTTGACACAACGCCAGCTGAACGCCAAACTGTTGCAGCAAAGTGAGTTGGTTGATGGTAATATTCTTCAACTCTTCGGAGAGTAAAGTTGGATTGGCTTGCGCGCCTTGCAAAGCAATCGTGCGTTGCGTCGCCGCGGCGGTGACAGATTGGCCCATGAGCATGACGTGCTGAATGGCCGTCAATTCGGCGTTGTGCGGGTTTGCACCGCGCATTTGCGCCTCGTTGACCTTTCTCGCTCTCGCTTCGGCTTCTCTTCTGGTCGTTGCTCTCGCAATATGCGCGGCTTGCGTCTCCGCAGACGTGGAGGTTTCGAGGACGTGGTGATTGTGCAAGCACTCGCGAACGCGCAAGCACCACGCGTCGTGCGCGTTGACGATTTCAATAATCAACTCTTCTTCGGGCATTTCGCACGGAAAAGACACAGACTCTTGCAAAGCTCTTTTCAACGCTAAAATGTTCGGCCGTTTCGTTCGATGGACCGATTTATACGTCTCCAAGGACAGCGCTTTCGGCTTTCCGTTCTTTGCCACGCACGGCGCGCACACGTAGTTGTTCATCGTTTTTGCCGCAGAAGCAGAAATGTTGATGCACTTCAAATGGTACCAATCGCCGCAATCGTCGCACCCGAGCATTTGTACGCCCCCGGCTTGTCTGCAGAGACAAAATTGACCGTCTTCGGTTTCCGGAGGAATACCAGTCCCGGTGACGTCCAAAATAGCCGCGTGGATAGATTCTAAAATCGTTTGCAGAACTTGCTTGGAATTCAGTTGCACCTCTTCTTGCTTGCTCTCTTCTCCTGCAGGGCCAACAACGGTGGGAGGGGTGCTCGCGTTAACTACCGGACGACGCAACAAAGCCATTCGCAGATTGTCGTTCCACTCTTCGCATCGAGTGACAACCGCGGTCAATTGCGCTCGTTCTGGGCACATGAACGCGTCTCCTTCGCTTTCGACTTCCTTCAACAAATCTTTGAAGTCCGAGAATGGGCGTCGTTTCTGCTTCTCTTGTTCTTTACCATCGTCGTCAGCTCCTTTCGCACCAGCTGCACCATCATCACCCGCAGCAGCAGCTACTGGAACCGGAGCCGATGCCAACAACTCTCTCGCCGCTGTAAACCAAACTTGGTGATTCGCCAAGTTCGCCTCGAGCTCGTCCACTTTCGCGACAATCGCCGGTAAGTTTTTCCCTTCCGAAATCAAAGCGTCCAACTCGTCCGGACCGATCGTTTGCTTTGGCCTGCCGTTTTCATCCAACTCTGGATTCAACATTGCGTCTGCTTTTTGACGCCACTCGTCCACGAGTTTCCATCGTTTGTTGACTTCTTCGAGAAGTTTCGGATTGAGTTCGTCCAAGTCTTCGGCTTCTTCGTGAAGCTCGTCCAATAAGGCATCTTCGGGTAAGTCTTCTTCCTCTTCCTCTTGTTTCTTTGATGCTTTCGACGACTTGCCGCTCCCTTTCTCCGACGTCCCGGCGGTGCCTTCGATTCTCTCAAGAATAGACGCAAAGCACTCTCTCGCTTTCTCTTCCCAATCCAACGCGCGTAATCGTTTTCTCACCGTAGCCATCGCTGGTAACTCCAAACCAAAGTCTTCGTGCGATAACTCCAATTCTTTAAACGTAATTTCCGCACCTTCTTCGCGCCATCGCGAGACGCAATCTTCCGCTTCTTCGTTCCAAGATTCGGCGTCTTCGACGCGTTCGATCAAAGCGGCGACTTCCTTCACGTAGATGCGCAAGTCCGGCGCCTCCTTGACGAGCTGCTTCGCTTCTTCCAACGTCGGTAGAGGTTGCGCCGTCCCACGTCGAGTGAGCTGTTTACCTTTCAGACACGGTTGCGCGCGTTCGAGCCACGCTTTGGTGGTGTTGACAGTTTCTTGAAGAAAATCGAACCCTTCGAGTTTGAGAGGGATGCTCGCGCCTTCGCGCACAATTTGAGCGACTTCATCGAGAGACTTCCTGTCCGCTTCTCTCTTAGAATTCGCGCATTGAACTGCTTGACGACCTTTTACTTCCCATTTCTTCCCAGCGTCTACGTGGCCTTTCAAACTTATCAAAAGTTTCTCTTCGTCTGGAGCGACTTCGTAGTCTGCAGAGTCGAGTAACTCCTCGCCTTCTTTCACCGCCTTAATCGCGTCGTCGATCGGGTCTTTCACGAGAAGCATGTTCTTAATGTCTTCGGCCCATTGACGAACGGTGATTCGGTTCTTAAGCCACGTCGATTCGGTAACTGTAATTGCGAGCGCTTTCGAAGCTTCCAAGTGTGTCTTCAATTCATCGATTGACGTCATCGGCGTGTCCATCTTGAGCGCTTTATTGACCCAAGCGTACGCGTCGTCGACGGCGGTTTCCATCGTGGTGATCTCGTCGCAATACACACCAAGTTCTTTGCCTTCGTTGAACAACATTTCCGCGTCGTGCAAGGGAGCATTTTTGGTATCCAAAAGCGAAATGGCTCGAGCGCGCCACGTGTGCGTCTCTTCGCGCGCCTTGATGAGCGTTTGCAGCTCCATCGAAGATACCGGCAAACCGTGCGATTCTTTTTCGAGCTCATCGAGATCATGAATTCGTACTAAAGTTGCCGCGGTATCGTCGCCGTCGTCGTTATGGTCTTCGTAACTCGCACGACCACCACCTCTGCCGGTACGACCCGCGCGACCAGGGAGCGCGGCGCGAACTTTTTCTGCCCATTTCGTTGCTTTTTGAATCTGCTCGAACAGTCGATGGTGACTGGGAATCTCCACGGAAATTTTCGTAGAATCTTTCAACAACTTCTCGCACGTTCTCGGGGAAGGGTAAGGTTGCTCTTTCAAAGCGTCTGCGACTCTTTTTTCGATGTTTTCGGCATCAGATTTCAAGTTGGTGTACGATTTCAAATCCGCCGCAGTCATCGGGACCGGTTTCGTCGACAACAGTTCTTCCAATCGGTCCAGCTTCATTCGAGGAACAATTCTATCCTTCTTGGATACTTTTTGTTCGTCGTCCACGTTAGCCGTCGTAGTCGCCGTAGCACCGGCATCTTCTCTGTCTCCTTTCTTCTCTCCGTCGATAACCATGAGGTCGTTGTCGTCAGCCCCGGCTGGCGCTTTTTCAGCAGCTTCTCCTTCGGCGTCTTTTTCCTCCTCGTCTTCTCGCTCTTCTTTTTCTGTTTCTCCTTCTTCTCCTCCTTCTACGTCGTCCTCTTCTTCGGATAGATCGTCCTCGAGCATGACGTCACCTACCGTCAACTCTTCGCCGTTCATTCTAGCTTTCAAAACCGTCAAGTCGACTTGCCACTTCTTGGCGAGCGCTATTTTCGCGGACAACTTGCGCGTCTCCGCCATCTCGCTTCCGCCCCAAACGAACTCTTCTCCCGCGACTGCTAAACTTTGCAAATCTGCAATTTCCGGCATCGGAGCTTTCTCCAAGGCTTGTTTAACTTTCTTTACCCAGGCGTTGGCTTTAGTAATCCTAGCTTTGCCACAGGCGACTGGTTTGAAGTCCGCGCTGATTTGTTTCCGATGCTCCGCCGAGGTTGATTTCTCAACCGTCGAAACGAGCTTCTCGATATCTTCCAACGTTTTGCGGTAGAAAAGAACTCTGTTGTCCGCCGCGCATTCGCATAATTCCGCGCAATGCCTCAAACACGCTTTCCGCCCGACGTTGCATTTACACACGACGCCGGAGAGGTGTAATATGGAGCGACAGATGGTACATTCCGGATCATCCTCGGCGGTTCGCGGCGACGTTCGCAATCGAGCTTCTTTTGGTTTCTTGACTATAACTACAGCTTCGGCTTCAGACGACGACGACGACGACGGCAACGATGAAGACTTCTTCTTCTTCTTCTTATCGACAACTAACTTCGATCTGACGGTCCCATCCGCGGCGAGCTGTTCCCTCGCTTGGCGTTCTTCGTTCATCATCGTTCGAAGTTCCGGTAACAACCACCTCGCGGTGTTCTCGCTAATCGTCGTCGCTTCTTCTTTTCCTTCATCTTTATCTTCGTCTTCTGCACCAAGTTTCGGTGATGTTGTATCCGCGCTATCGCACAACAACCGCTCGTGACAGAACATCGACAGTTTTCGACACGATCGATATCGCTCCACCGCGTCGGTGCCGTGCGATAACCAATCCGGAGGCGCAAAGTTTACTTTCTCGCTAACGTTGAACCCGCAATCGACTTGCGCGTGGTAACTCTTTGGAAACGTCACGATAAAATCACCCGGGTTTTGCTCGACGCGAAATACCGGCACGTTGTCGTTTCGTAAAGTAGACGGCGGAAGCATCGCGACTACGCGTATCATCGCATCCGGTTGGTTTCCGAACAAATCCGGAACGGCTCGTTTGAACGAGTTCTCCATCGCCTCGCAGGAAGCCGCGGGAATCGCGTACCACATTTTCGCGGCGCCCGCGTGTTGATAGGTGACTGAATACAGATTATTTTCTTCCACGTGCCAACACGTCGAGGCAAACGTCGACCCGACGTATAAATACGGTTGCGACAAACCAGCCACGTGTTCCGGTAAACTTGCTAATAGACTTTCGTGTTCGCCCGGACCTCTCAACACCGGTAAGTTATTCAAATTCCACGGCGATTTTCGCATCTTTGCAACCATTTCGTCCTCTTCTTCTTCCTCCATTTTATCATTATTACCGTCGTTGTTGTCCTCCTCCTCGTCGTCACCGCCGCCGCCAGACTTCTTTTTCGTAGCAAAAGAAGAAGGCGCGTCTCGCATCCTCGGGAACCCGGAGCCTCGTCTCGTGGTGTCGATTTCCGCCGCGGATCGAACCTCGACGTTCTCGTGCGACCCTTCTTCAACCATCTGCCAAAAACTCTCTTCCACGTCTCCGCACGGAATAGTGAACGAACCGTATTGCTGTTGTTGCGCTAAAAGCATCTGTGTTTGTTGCGGATTGTTCCTACCAAAAAACGCTAAATCAAACGCGGCGCACGCCTCTCGAAATCCATCGATGGTATACTCCGCTCCGTCTTCGAATTCAACAGCACGCGCGGCTGCTTCGCATCCGACGCAAAACCATTTTCCTTTCGGCACCTTTTGTAGTGGCGGCGACAAACAGTACGTGTGAAAGCCTTGGTCGCATCCGTCGCACACGAGAAACGTCTCCTCGTCGTCGTGCCCGCTCTGGCCGCAATGCTTGCACGACTGCGCCGTCATGCGTTCAATCTCTAACTGCTCTGCGATTTCTTCTAAACCATTCTCCAATTTTGGTCTTTTCGGTGCCGGTCTGGAACATCGAAACTCTAAATCCAACATCGCCCCGATCAACTCCTTCTCTTCCTCCGTCGGTTCTTCCTCTTTCGTCGTCGTTTCCTCCTTTGAATTTGCCGCTCCTCCTCCTTTCCCGGATGATGCTTTTCCTCCTTTCCCTCCTCTTTCCTCCTCGTTCTCCTCGTTTTTCTTCTTCTCCTCATCCTCCTCTTTCCTCCTCATCTTCTCAAACGGCAACACCCACTTCTTATATAAACATTTCAGCGAGAACGAGTTCGACGTCCCGTCGTTCGCGCGCGTTTGCGTCATCCCGGGATCTAAAACCCTCGCGATATCTCTCCACTGTTTGTTCGTTTTCACCGTTTCAAACCCTTTCAAAGGATTGGTGTTGACGAGTTCGTAGAGTTTTTGCACGTCTAACTTCTTCCCTAAAAACGTCGGCCACCGTTCGATCGGTCGGTTGAAGTGCGCGCCCATTTTTTGGCAATAGTCTTGGCGAAATTTTAGGGTTTCATGCTGTCCAAATCCGCTTCGATTTTTCTTCCTTCGTTTTCCTCCTTGGGGGCTGTCGCGCTTCTCGTCGTCGTCGTCCTTTTCGAAGTCGTTGAGTTCGTTCACCGTTTGCACTCTCGTTTGGACTGAAAAAGTCGACGCATCAATCGCCAATCTTGAAGTGTGCGAGTGTGTGTTGGTGGTATTGAGCACTGTTTCGGTGAAAAACTCCCGCGCGGTTTTCGGAGGTTGAATTCGGCACAGACCAAACCTCTCCGCTCGTTCGCGTATGGATGAAATGTATCGCAAAGGATCGGAAAATTCTTCCTGAGTTGGACGAAACGTCGGCGCGTCTTCGCAAAACGCGACGCGAGAGGATACTTTTTCTTCGTTTTGGGTGCTCATTTTGTGCGCGAAACGCGTTTACGGGGATAAAGACCCGCTCGAAGTATTCCGAATTCTTTCCCGCCGATCTCTTTAGACCTCTCTCCCGTCGTCGAATT
>JACLAB010002068.1_pt1 | contig 14490 bp, 11 predicted proteins | sample 8027921 | NCBI WGS metagenome assembly JACLAB01 (sample SAMN15725117, study PRJNA655200) | protist metagenome | isolation source: fluorescence activated cell sorting (FACS) single amplified genomes of... | place: USA: West Boothbay Harbor, Gulf of Maine | collected 2000-07-19 | reverse complement strand
TGCGTGATTGGGTCCGTGTATGTAGCTTGTTTTATTGGATCGTGCGTGCGTGCGTGTTTATTTAACGAAGGTATAGATATATAGATATTAAAATACGAATCGAAGGATGGAACGAACGAACGAACTTTATATTTATATGTACATTACGAAACTTATAAAAGGAGAGAGAATCAGTCGACAAGTCCAAGAACATCGACCAGTCCACGTGGATTTATTATTATTATATTATGGATATGTGATGATATGTGCTTTTAAAGAGAATTCTATTATATGGGGAATTCAACTCAAGGATTGAAGGTGTATGTTTTGAAAGACCTGCGCGCAGCATGTGTCAGCGCGCGGCAAGAGCGCGTGTCCGCGCGCTACGTGCGAGCGGCGCGCTCGGTCTTCAGGGGCACGCCGGCCACTGTTTGGGGTTTTGGGGTTAGCGTATATGGTTTTCGTGCCGGCGCCCTCGCCCCCTCTGGTTGAAAGCACCGCGCATTTTGAAAATGATACCTTCGTTAAAGGTACCATGCATCCAACATCCAAGCAAGAAAAGCAAATATTTCACTTGAGAGTAGTGCTATCAGTGCGAAGCTTCCGTAACGTTACGAAGGTAATCATTGTTTCTTCTACTCGATAGAGATTGTTTGCGCCGCTAGGACTCGGCGTATTCACAGGATATGGATGCTCGGAGACGTAATTCGCGCGTTGTGCCGGGTATCGAAAAGGAGACGGGCATTAAAGGTTCTTCGGCCAACGGCAGTCAAGACCCTGACATTAATTCAAGCGAAGACGAAAAAGATGACGCCTCAGATAAATTGGTAGAACCCCCAACTCACACTGAAGTGCTCTTACCTCCCCACCTGATCCAGCTTTTCCTGCAGGTGAATTCTGCGGACGAGCACGACTGCGAAACTTTTGGGCAGTTTCAAAACCGTGTCGACCTGTCGAGACTCGAGGTTAGTTCTGGACTGAAATAACACAATCGTATCTTTTCACGTTTTTACTTCCAAGGCTCCGTCCCTCCGCAAATATCGGAGACTCTACAAGCTCGGAGAAGTGCAAAATGGTGGCGCAAAGGAAGAGTTGATCCCTGCAGTACTGAGACACTGGAACCAAACAATTTTAGATGAAGATGAAACGCTCGTGTCGTTCGCTTTCGCCCTTCGAAAGCAAGCAACTTCTGGATCTGGAACTGCTCCTGGCATTAGTCGGCCCTTTGTGGTGAAGGGAAATGCTTCGCGATCCGGAACGAAAGCAAAGGGGCGATGACACTATCGGGCGAGAACGCTCATCAGATGTGCCCATGCAGGATAATACGAGGACGATACCTCGTAAGTTTTACTAGGATCATAAGAGCTATATACCAAGTACAATCCTTGCTTTCTTCTGCTTCCTGCCATGCTTGCTTTCCAAAAAATAGAGCCACTCTATGAGGACGTTCCTCCTTGAATCCAGATAGCTTCCTACAGACATCCATTGCTCAACCGTCTGCCAATCCATATCGCAAATATGGTCACGAGCCGCTTTTACCGTGTTTTCTTTAGGCATATCCCCGAGGATCTTGCGCAAAACTTTCCTCAACATTTTCCTTGCCCGCATTAATAAAACATCATTTTCAGGCGAACTGAAAAGACGTGACCCAACCAAGGTCGCAGGTAACCTATGCAGCAGAGAGCAGCTTTTTGAGCGGGCAAAGCCGCGATCGAGTTCATGCCCATCTGCAATACAGACAGCAAGTGCCTCGCAAAGTCTTGCCGGCTCAGGGGGTGTACTGATATAATGGACGACACCTAAACCAGTACGAAGAAGTATATCTCTTTTCTGTTGCCGAAGTAATATGTCGTCATCTCTGGGTTCAAACTGAATCTCTACCACCGTGGTCGCAACTTGTAGCCCGCGGACACGCTCACATTTTCCACGGCATAAATCTTCTGTATTGTCCGACTCGTTATGCTTATCACCGCCAAAAACAATTGGAGTTGAACCAGTTTGCAGCAAAACCGTGCCTGTTTCTTGTTGCCATCCTGCATAACTAAATGCGACGTGTGCATCAAGTGTACACGATGCTTTTAAAACCAAGTGCCAATCTCGGATGTTATTGTGATTCAAGTCTGACTCAATTTCACAGTAGTTCAAGGAATATTCCCCGGCGACTCCAATCAACTCGCGTGGGAAAAGTCCAAGAAAAGGTATTAAAGCAAGGCAGCGGTTGCCGTGATCTCGTAGCGAGACTGCAGCACGTGGCAAACGAATGGCCTGTCTCGAAACAATAACGCGCGACCGAGCATAAAGTTCCTGTAGGTGAGCTTGATCGCCAGCTGAAAGCCGCATTCCAGCTGATTGCAGGGCTGCAAGCTCAGAATTGTACATCTCGCGAACCTGAATTGCCTCGACTCCAATCGACAACGTGGATATTCTATCAAGTACTTCAAACTCGAAACCAGAAGCAGTTGTGCGGGAGGAAAGAAGCCATCGTGCAAAAGGCCCATTTTTCTCCTTGTCATGCATGGCGGACACAAGTAATGTGGCTGCAAGGGATACCTCATCAGCTTCAAATTTGATCACGTCGGTGCAAACTTTGCACACACATTCTGAAGCAGTCAGAATGGCATGGAATGGCACTTTTCCAAGAACATCGCCAATGTGCGCCGCGCTGGTCATGCGCAGTCCATCGAGGCTAAAGCTGACCGGTGAACTCAACCTCGCATCCTGAACTGTGCGTTTTTGTATCCCATTACACGTCTCCCATTTGCGGTAATCTGCATCAACTTCTTGACACAATTTTCTATACATGGTTATGCCATGCGGTATGTATGGAAAGCTTTTGAAGCTTGCTGATGTCACGTGGTGACTGCGTTTCATTATATTGGAAATTTCGTCGCTGGAAATTCCCGTCAAAGCCTTGAGCGACGCATTCACGATTTCCAATTGGGATTTTCGATAATATTTCGATGTCTCCGCTACATCTGCCCGAATAGAGGCTTGGTCCTTCACCATGCAGCTTGCTAATGCACATTTGCTGCGTGCAAGACGATCTTTAGTTGTTCTCAGCAGTTCCGACAGAATCTGTAGTGCGTGTAGTTTTGTTAATATGCTTATCTGTCGCTCTGGGTTGCTATGATTGTGGGAGTCATTCGCTGCTCTGATATTGGTCATGAAATGGTACAGCTCTATTGAGGACATGCAATGCATCTGAACGTTAGTAATGAGAGGATTCGGTAACGGGTCATCGGCCGTCAGGAAACATGACATATCACGACCATACCAAGGAGGGAACTGGTAATTTTCTCTTAAGGCCCGATCGTGCTGACTTGAAGATGTCGAGCCAACTGCGAGCTGCAAGTGCAGCGCATTGAGGCTTCGTGATCTCAAGAAAAATCCATAGCCTAGAATGAGCTCTTCATTGCTTTTCGCACCATAGTTATTGTAGATCACTTCTCCTGCTGATATGTTGTCGTGTGATAAGAATGAAACTGTGCCACCATCATCCTCTGTAAGCCACTCCATATTTGTCATGGGGGAATGATCCAGAATGTCTCCGAGGGGAACCATGACAGTTGATTTGTCACCACTGAGAAAAAGTGAGAACGCCCGGCTCCATACGCAACTGCGCGACCATGTAAGGTTTCCTCTCGTCAGAGCTCGTTCTACCAACTCAAGAGCTTCCGATGCGCGTCCTGTTCTAGTCGATGAACTGGCTAAATGTAATTTGACGGTGGCCATGAAATGCGCAGAAAAGACCTCAACCTGCTGTTGCAGTGCCGTTCGTTGTAATCTCGAAGCACCCTCGAGTCTAGTGCCTGCCAGACCAAGCAACTCTGCTCGCGACCAACTCAGGGGACTTGGGAATACAACAGGTAGGGTGTTAATGTACGGATCCCAAAAAGATAATGAGCCTCTCATGCGTTCAATCGCGAGAAGAAACACAAGGGCCGTCCTGTCGTCTACCAAGTCTTGCTGCGAGAGAGATATAAAAGCAGCGCCAAAGTCTTCGTCACTGCCAGAAACTTTCACATGCAACAAGCATGCTATTGGGATAGCAAATATTTCCTCCCCACCTTCCGTAGACCCTTGTATACGTTTCGTTGCGACGACGCTGCGCACCAAACTGTCCGATAATCTTACTTTGGGGGCCCGCCCACCGTTACACATAATCCAGTCCCATAAATCATTCATTTCCCGGAGCCGATGTCCGACCGGTGTGATATCATCGACAATTCCACCGAACTCACCTCCTGGGAATCGAGGCATCGGTTGACGAATCTATATATGCGTCAACTGGCGCGAGCATAATTTGCGGATATGTGTCCTTGTGTGTGTTCGACCTAGTGGTGACGTCCTCACGGGAGCAGCAGCTCCCGAATCCACTAAGTCGATCACCTGGTCGATCCGGAATCCGGTATATCAAGCCGAAAACTGTCAAATTGTTCGCTTGGCGTCGAGTACCGCATAGAATAACAGCCCAATCCTATCCAAGGGGCAACCTGCTCGTCCACGCACCCTCGCCCACGCACCGTCCGCGAGCCTAAAAATAATTACCTTCGCTAGTATCCATACTAGAAATGAACGGAACGTTATTATTATTCGGCATAGCCGTAAATTACACGACTCAATGTCAACAACACATTGAAAAATGTAAACATACTGCTTGATTGTGAATGAAGTTACAACTTGTACTTTCATTTCCGTTAGTTGTCATATATATATATATATGTAATAATCACATTAATATATATATATCGGGCTTAAGACACGTGTTCGCGGGTGCGTGCGTGCGTGGTTGAAATCCAGAAATATCATTATGAAAAGCACTCATTACTGTCCGGCTTTGCAAGGAGCTTTGCACGGCGTGGTGCATGTCTGAGGATCACTTCATCGTTATCGGTTCGAAAAAAATCGACAGCAAGCGTCCGGCGCACACGGCTCAATTCGCGTCACTATCGGATGACCTCAACATCTTCTTGAAAGAAGGTATATCCTAACGACACAGTTCGTTTTTGGGGTCGTAAACTTTCCTACTTTCACAGAATCACGTGAAAGATTTGTGGACAGCGCGCTCCTACAAGGGACCAGTCATAGACTCATCCATCGGTTCGAGACATGGAAAACTCACGACGACCTTAATTTCGTCAAAGTCTCTGATGTCACCCAAGTGGTTGACTTCAAAGGCACAACAAAAACTGAAAAAGGCATAGCACATGAGAAGGAAGGTTCCTTTGAAAGGTGCGGAACTCTTTTGCGCGTTGATGAAGTTTGATCCTAAATATCACGTTGGTACCTCTGTCTGAATCATTGAATCAGCACACGCAGCCCTGGAACAGCTCACCTCCCGACGGCAGGGCAAATTGGCACGGTGCGCAGCTCAATGGATAAAACTACTGAGGTACAGTTGAATTCTATCAGTTCGACGGTGAAACTGCTCACATGTTTCCGTAATATAGGAGGCTGTTGTGCATGCGCTTGTGCACGGGTCCACAAAATGCAACACAACTGTTGCATTCACGGAAGCTTTTCATTAAATACTCTGAGCATTTTAAGTTCGAGCCCCTAAGTTTTGACTCTTAAAAACGCTCATTATTAGAATAAATACATCTTTTCTTTTAATCATCGTTGCGGCTTGAAGCGATGTTATTGGCATCTGACACAGGAAGGTATCTACTCGGGGATGTAATTGATGCCTGCTGTAAGTGACATTTTGGGCTTCAAGCTGAGCTTCATCGAAAGCGCGGCGGAATAACATCGATCTCGAACCGAAGATATGTTTGTATCCATTTGGCAGATCTATTGGTCTTGATGAATGTTCTGTTTCATACGAATTTCTAACAGTCTATTGATATTGTAGCTGCGTTGACTGACTATCAGATTGTACAACAGTAAATACCACCTCAGACTCAAGCAAGTTGCTCGTGAAGTGCTCCGCGATGGTAAAACTATAAACCAGAGTCAACAGGGCTCCATATGGAAAATATATGCGAGATCTCCACCGCACAAGGCAAAGTCATAGGCCGCTCCAAAAACCAACGAAATAAACTTGCGCTTCAGCAGTGATGAATTTAATTAATCTTCGAGAAGTTGACTCAGCCCCATCCGACAATCTGAACCAACTATCAGAACAACTCAGATAGGATAAGATACGCCACACGATCGCCAAAAGTCGCGCAACTGAGCTGAGGTACTGGAATTGCAAATAAGAACAAAAGCACTCTTCAATGAGTAGTGGTGGCCCAGTATGCTGTCGATTCAAACAAGCACATTTTGACTCAAGGTAAAATGAGCATCTTCCGCCCTGCTAACAGAGGAATGATCGATTGCTTCCTCAAAAAAAGACCACGACAGGACTTCGTGCCTCTGGTAGCTTTTGCCCGTACTTGCCGTAAACCCAACCCAAGCTGTGCCACTGTCTAAGCTTAGAAAAGCAGCAAGATCAATGGGAACTATCAGGATAGGTTCTTGTATATGATCCGTGTAAACCCGCATCGCGCCTAGGCCGTGTCGAAAGCCAACAGCAGCTGGATACACCAAAGTTGCTAGATGGGGCCCTGCTTGAAAAGAGACATGGGACACGATATCGGCATGAAACACTGGATCATAGTCCAGGCGAATCCTGTGTATCTCGCCGTCTGCGAAGTCTGGTACATCGATACATACCCCCAGATGGTTTGAATGTTCCGGGCGAAGCTGTCTTTCCCCGCGGGTGAGTATAGCAATGTGATTTTCATAAGGATCCCTAAGCTCAGCGTCATACCATGTGTCAAACTCAACAGCAACTGCATTTGGAATGCCACCATAGCCAAGGCTTCCACCAGCCGTGCCGAGAGATATGGGACCGTGATTCTGCAACACAAAGGCGAATCCGTCTCCTCCTCGTCGCGCGCATGAATCCGGGTCATGGTCGACCCGCTTGCAGGGGCCAGGGACTTCGTCGTTTTTATTTGATGTGATGCGGAAAGAGAACTCGGTGCTGAAACCACCAATGACTGACTGCTTATCGATATGCCAAACGGATCCTGAAATACCCGGCGTCGACGGAGTGAGGTGAAGTTTTGCCCAAGATCGGTTTGCGACTCCCTGTACGTGAATACAAATGGCGGGCGGGACGAACGTAAGAGTGCAAATTGAAACGATTTTTCACGACACGAATGAGATACCGTGCCTGCATAGCGAGTCCCTCCACGCTTTGAAAGTCAGGAAAAGCAAAGTCGGCAATGCTGTTCATCACATAAAAGGCGATCAAAACTGCCGCCGAAATCTTCATGTTGTTCGCATCGTTTCCTCGTCGACTTCGTTTGCAGGCACCTCCGGATAGACGTTAAATGAGTTCGATGAAAACTGAAGAGCTTTTAAACTCTTTCTCTTAGAACTTTTCGAAGTTAACAAAGAAAAGGTGACGTAATAAACCGGCATTTTGAAAAGCAAACATTTGCTTGCCTACCAATTGGAGTACTCGTACGCACTCGCGGGTAATTTCAGTCGTGGTGTTTGTTCTGCAAAAATAAAACCCTCGTTTTCCGCTGCCCTGAACCACGCTTGAAAGTTGTTCGGACCGATGTATTCGCGTGGTACTTTCGCGCTGGTGATCTCAAAACATACGCCGCTTTCAAAGTGCTCCTAAAAATCTGAAAGTGGTTTCAAAATCAACCCTGTCAAAATTCATTAAACTGGGATCACTGCGCCAACTGTCACCCCGGTATGTGATCATAGCATCTAATAATATTACGAGTACGAGTTAATACCTTCGTTCGTAATGACTGAGAGTGGGCAATTAGTATGACATGTTACCTTTCTGAGTTAATAGACCGGCTAGGAGGTACAAAAAAATCGCGCCTGGGTGAGAAGTTCGCTTTGAATTCACGATATTTGATAGGAAAACGCAGCGACCCAAAAAGAATTAAATCGCGCCTTAGTGTATGTTGACATTTATTTTTGCCCGATCCGGCTCAAGAGTGGCCGACGAGCCGTGTCGCGGCAGTTTAAACTCTAAACTCTGAAAGCCAAACCCCCAACCCTAAAGACACGGCCCGCCCGGACCCTAAAGATACAGCGCACCGCTTGGTACTCGCGCGTCAGCGGCTACATGAGCGCGCAACTTGCTCATGAAAAAAAACGCTCCTGTCAGCGCGTGGCACGCTTCAGGATTTGGGACTAGCTAGTCAGATAGACACGAAGTCAAATTTATTGGCTTTAATAATTATACCTTCCAACGGATTCCAACGGATTTTTCAAAGAAATGTACCGCAACAATTATTGTCTTCTGATTGTCGAGTTATTTCCAAAAAACAACGCTGTGCGACGCCTTTCCGTTCTTTGAACGACAACTGTTCAGCGGAGCGTCCTTATCGCTGCGCTTGGCGTGCACGTAGTCGTCGTCCTAACGCGTACGACACTTGTGAACGATTCTTTCACCGAAACTCTTTCGATCAAAACCGAAGCTCCATCGATCAAATACTTCGTGAATACTCCTGCTTTCTTTTGGGACATATATTCCTTCATCTAGAACTGTCCCAACCAGCCTCCCGCGAACCTATCTAATAAAAATCTTAAAAGTCATATTATGATAGTGTGCGACGGCTTCCCGTTTTTTGGACTACGACTGTTCCGCGGTACGTCCTTATCGTTGCGCTTGGCGTGCACGTAAGCGTCGTCCTCACACGCACGCCACTTATGTACGAAGCTAGACGCAAGCGCGTCTTCCTAAGAGGCGATGGTCGACTTCGAAGTTGACCGAGCATCGATGAAATTTCAGCTTCAAACCGTAAACTATGTGCACTTCTTCATCAAAGCTGCATCGATCAAATTCTGGACAGTCAAAGGATCTAAAGGAGGCAACTACGTACGGATATATATACTTACTTTTACTTATATGTGGAAATTTCGGCTAATAATTTTCAAGATAGGAAGGAAATTAAGAGTTACCGAAGGTACCTTCGTACGTTTCGAAGGTACGATATTTTATTAAGTTATTCAACATGGGGTTAGTTATTAGTTGTAATGGAAATTTGTTAATACATACATATATGACAACGGAAATGAAAGCAAGTACATTGCATGTTGTAACTTTACAAGTATGTTTACAAGTATGTTTTCAAGTATGTTTTCAAGTATGTTTACTCGTGATCGAGGGTTTATATTCATCGCCAATGGGATCGGTTTGATTTCCCTTGGGCTACAAAAGTGCCTCGGTAACAAAGTATCCACGGGGGAGGATACGGATTCTAGACTGCCCGAAAGTGAAAATGTGGTCGAAGAAAAATGAGAAAGTTCGGTGCTCTCCAGCACCAGCACACACTCTGCTGGCCTCATGTTTCGTTCTAATTATGGACAGCGTTGTTATGATGAGCTTTATAATAAAATATGATAGGAACGTGTCAGCATTGAAGTCATGATATACATCGCTAAGATGCGTGTCGCAGCGAGGATCAAATCGGTCTTGTGCGTTGACAGGCTAGCAGGTTGATGAGGGTCAGCTTTAGCACTTTGCCCAGGAGCTGACGTTTGTTTTGATGCAACGGTCACTCCTGGCGGTCACTTCCGCAGTTTTCGAGCAGATCTTAAAATCGCGTCGTGTACAAGCGCTTCTCTCTCGCGCTTTACACGCAATATCGCCGTTGGATTTGGGTCATCATTGGCCCAGCGAACTGTAATCACGCCTTCACTGCTCGCTGTGACCTTTTGTCCCATCATTGCCTCTTTCGCAAATTCTGCAGACGAGCGAATTTCGTACCGAACGAAAGCTATGCACTTAGAAGGAACTACATGAATATCTTCAAGCGGTCCCCACTTACTGAAAGCTTTGAGGACACTGTCGTGCACTTTCCTTCCACAAAAATTTACCCCGCCATAGTGAATGAATAGTGTTCGGCAGTTTCTCATGTAGCTCCCTGTTCCTCCATTATCTTCTCGCTCATCGCGATGTTTCTCACGCCCAAAAATATCATGAAGTATCGAACGTTGAGCATCATCTCTATAGGTTGGCAGGTGATGCAGGTTATCACACTCATGGCCCTTTAAACATGTGCCCCGAGCAAAATATAAACAGAATTGTGACTGCTTTGCAGCACTTCCTCTCGTGTAGCCAGAATCAAGGTACGGTTCACACTGTGCACTGGCCTTCCTTCGAGCAGTCATCGTGTCGCCTCGTGATCTTGATGATTTTCCGTGCCTAGAATAGGGCGGTTAGCTGAAATACATTTTTGGTCAAAACAAGAGCTACCAGATGTTATATTCTGCTGCATCTGGGGAAAAAGGCTCGAGCTGTGGCAACGTAAGTGGAATAACCTGTAAAGAAGAGAATATCTTCAAAATGAGTCACATCAATAAGTGCAAGTTATAACGGCCGCAAGGATTTATCAACAACCTGACTTCTCGCGCGCCGCAACAGCGCGGCCTCAACAGCGAGTGTTGTCCACATTTTCATTTCGTGGTCCGGCAGCATGTCACAGTTCTCCAAGCTTCCAGGTTCGCCGATTGGCCCCTTTTGCGAGGATACATTGTCATTTTTACTGATATCGCGATTCCTTGGCGGCGGTGGTGGGTCTGAATCCCGGAAAAATGCTGGACTCATGCGGAGATTTAGCTTAGCCTCTGAAGAGACGTTTCCCAACTGTTGGACTGTGATCCGAAATACCAATCTGAACTGTGATCGCGAACGATAAATTATGACCCAGCTTGCTATCGTCCTTTAATTGCTACGTACCTTTGAAGGTACTTTCGTAGCTTAGCTAGTGGCCCGACGTTATGAGACTAACACTTATAACTCTTAGTTGACATCCAATAGTCAACGAGCGGGTATGATCTTCCGACATTAGTGCATGCACAATCGTCTTATAATATATCGTCTTGCAGCATTAATCACGTACGAGTATCGTTACTAATTATTGATTATTGATCACTACGAAGGTAGTGATTAGGTCTAACGATGTCTTGAATTTCACTTTGGAACGTGAATTTGATAACTATGTTACCATACGACGATTAAATCCGTTAGCTCCAAAGTTAACGGCGGGTAAACTTATTATCAGATCATAAGTTATAATCGTTAGGGTGATCGCAAGTTGCTGGTTGAAATCCAGAATACATATATATCAATATAATAATGTATAGTGACGACGCACCGTTATTAGTTCATTTATTTACGCTAATAATAATAATAAGGCTCCAGAGACCGGAGAGTGGGTGTGTGGTGTGGGTGTTGGCGTGCGTCGGGGTTTGCGTGGTGCGTCCGTTCCCAGGTGGTCGGCATAGCCACGCGGCGCGGCGCGCGGGACGAGACCGGGGCGCGTCCGGCGCACGCGCGTCCGGCGCACGCGCGTCCGGCGCAGGCGATGCGGTTAACGGCTAATACGAAAAGAAAACCGTGACTGTAGACGCGCACGGATCGATCACACGTTTCGTTCAGAAGCACCGTACGGAATTGATCGGTTCCATCTGAATTAGACAACTAAAACACACCTTGAATACTCGTAGGTAAAGCGTGGCTGTTATGTGTTAATACCCTTGGATTCAGTGACGTGGGTCAAGATTTACGAGTGATTTCTGACTGGAATTCATATGCCAACGAAACGCGTATCCCTGAATTAAATCGTGTACATAGTTAAACGAGTTTTAAAAAACGTTGGATTGGGTGTAAAATTGGACACAATGTATGAGCGAATAGACCGTGATGTTTGATTAACGTGACCGAACATTTTTCAATATGTTGTTGACATTGAGTTGAGTCCTGTAATCAACGGCTATGCCGAATATGTTATGATAATATATACTAGCTAGCTAGTAGATAGCTAGCTAGCTAGCTAGATACATCGGCTTTATATTATTATCATATCATAAGATTATATAAGATTATCCATAGATTATCCATATGTAAATTTCGTTTCCAATAATCAACCATTATTTATTCACCGGGGGGGCAAAAAAAAACTGTTTGCAAACTCGAGCGGCCCTCTTACATAATCCCGCTCTTCACTCAATCAAAAGCTTGAGGCTCGTAGAAGAACATCGATACCCCGAAAAAGACAAATCGCGAATTGCACGTAGGTCTGCCCGTATTCACGACTACCTTTCGGCGATTAGTCATCTCTCTTCCGCTGTTGCGGTCACTGATGCTCTCTGGGAAAAATGCCGGCTTTTCGTCTTGCCTTCCGAACCTCGAGTTTGTTTCCAGCCATCTTGTGTCTAAATTTTAGCACGGGATATGGTGTAAATCGTTGTTTATGTTTCCCCAATTCCGTTATCCGGGCCTCAGCTCAAATTCAATGACATGACATCTCCTCTCCGAAACGGCGGCGGTCCGGTCTGAGCTAACCACACACTGATCAGATCCAAGCGAAGTGGTGACCTCAAGACCTGCGCTAAATCTCGTTTTTTCTCGCATAAGCTACAACTCATAATCCTTCTCGCGGTATATATTTCTCGTTCCCGATTAAAGCAACGAGTTGAACATCTGCTGACCTTTCGCGTATTTCCTCCAGCGTGTAGGTTTTTGAGAAATAATGGCATCTACCTTTCAGTTTTCCATGGCTACGCAGAAAGCAGTGCCTGTTCAGCAATTTCGTTCGAAAACTCGATCATTTGTTCCTCCTCGTCATAAGTTTGGCCTGAGAGCTGCGTCGATGAGGGTGTCCGCCGTTGCCTCTGATGCCGATGAAGTCGCCCTTCTAGAAAAGATGTTAAAGATGGCAAGGGAACGCAAAGAAAAGGAAGCTGCCCCAGTTGCTCCAGCAATTGGAGACTATGACGGCAAAGGGTTCACAATCAAAACTTTCAATGCCATCTCCCCGGTTGGTCTTGATAAATATCCTAATGGAAAGTACATTGTTTCCGGTGATGATTCCACCCTCCCTGATCCACCTATGGGCATTATGCTGCGCTCGCACAAAGTTCAGCTTGACGATGTCCCTCCAACTGTCCGTGCCATTGTCCGCTGTGGAGCCGGCACAAATAACATCCCTGTTAAAGAAATGACAGAGCGAGGTATTCCGGTCTTTAATACGCCAGGTGCAAACGCAAATGCAGTCAAAGAGCTTGTCGTTTGCGGCCTTCTTCTCGCCTCGCGGGGCATCGTTGAAGGAAACTTTCATGTCAACAACGTCATCAACCAAGAGGAAGGCGGTGACTACGATAGAATTTCTAAGCGTATAGAGACAGACAAAGCAATGTTTGGTGGGCAGGAAATTGAAGGAAAAACGATTGGTGTCATTGGTCTTGGTGCAATTGGCTCCCGCGTTGTGTCTGCTGCACTTGGCCTAGGAATGAAAGTGATTGGCTACGACCCTGTCTTATCTCTTGAAGCGGCCCTTCAGCTTCCTGGTGACCGCATGCAACGCGTTACCGAGCTCGATGACCTATTCGCGGAGTCGGACTATATTACAGTTCATGTGCCCTACATTAAGGGCGTCACTCACCACCTGATCAACTCTGAGGCACTTGCGAAATGCAAACCAAATGTCAATTTGCTCAACTTTGCTCGCGGTGAGATAATCGATGGCGCGGCTGTAAAATCTGGTTATGATAATGGAACACTTACTGGTAAATATATTTCTGACTTTTCAGATCCCGATCTAATGGGCCACCCGCGCCACATTGTTCTGCCGCATCTCGGTGCCTCAACAGAAGAAGCAGAAGAAAATTCAGCTGCAATGGCAGCCGCAACCATGATGGACTTTTTGGAGACCGGTACAATTCGAAACTCGGTAAACTTTCCGACCACCATTCTTGCTCCGCAGAGGAACTCTTCTGGTGCCCGACTATGCATCGTCAACCGCAATGAACCCGGGGCACTTGGCGAGATAACAACATTTTTAGGCTCAAAGGGTCTGAATATCTCTCAACAAATCAATACCTCGCGCGGGGATATTGCCTATACCGTGATTGATTTCACCAATCAACCGGAAGACGCAGAAGCTCTCCAGGCGGAACTCGCAGCGACTTGCAACTTCATCATATCTCTTCGGTTTTTAGGAATGGTTTTCAACGATGAGCTGGGAGAACCAGGGACTTTTTTTTATGTCTCTTGGGCCCAGTGATCCATAGTTCTCCGAAAGAGGACTAAGATGTTTAAAAGATATCAGTGCCTTGCGCGTACACAAGTTGCATACCGACTTTATGCATACGACAGATAAATATATATGCTTTGAATACGAAATAAAGATCGCTCGCAACTAATAATAATACAAACGTTCCAGGGACCTTTTGTTTTCAATGCAACGCCAATGTTTTTGGATAACCAGGGATGGCACTCTTGGGTTGCTGATATGGATGTTAATGTCTGATGCAATCGATTTGCGCAGGTTGCCGAGACACGTTGAGCTAGATATGAGTGCCGCAGCTCGCTGGCGCGAGTTGAGTGCATGTCGTAGAGTATATTCAAGTGTATTACACCATTAAATGCTCGTTATCGCTCCCGCACTCGCCTCCGCGCGCGCGCCTCGCGTAATCGGATACGTTTTTGTTTTTTCCTTAATTAATCGCAAAGTAAATTTACTACCTACTTCGAAGGTAAATAAA
>JACLAB010000232.1_pt1 | contig 14492 bp, 8 predicted proteins | sample 8027921 | NCBI WGS metagenome assembly JACLAB01 (sample SAMN15725117, study PRJNA655200) | protist metagenome | isolation source: fluorescence activated cell sorting (FACS) single amplified genomes of... | place: USA: West Boothbay Harbor, Gulf of Maine | collected 2000-07-19 | reverse complement strand
CGCGAGAGTCGTGCGCCGACAAATGGCCGACCTGGCACCGAAACGCGAACGCAGCAGGCCAGCAGTGCTTCTCGGGCCTCCTCGAAGTTGAGACGGAACGTCAACTTTGGTTCCAATTGGCACTTGTCCCCGCGCCCACCATGAGCGGGTTCAAGAAGAAGGGGACCTTCGGTCGAGGGAACGTCCGGAAACGCGCGGCGGCGTCGTCGGACGACGACGACGACGTCATCGACGACGCAGCACCCGGCGTCTCCGCGTCGGCGCCCGCGGAGAAGAAGAAGAAAACCCTGCTCGGCGGGTCGACGAAGGACGACCGAGGCAAGATCCAAGTCTTCGCGTTCGAGGGCGACCGCTCTCTGCAGCAGCGCGGCGACGGGGGTGCCACTGCGGAGCTCGAGATAGACACGGAGGCGGACAAGGACGGTCGCGCGATGCGTGAGAAGGTTTTAGCGACCGCGGCCGCGCGCGCGGATGGGTTCGAGGATGACAAGATTTACAAGGGCAGCGCGAATTATGTGGATTACCGCGCTGGGTTCCGGAAAGAGCACACCATCTCGAGTGAGAAAGGAGGTGGTTCGCACGGCCCGATGCGCGCGTCCGCGAACGTGCGCTCGACGTTCATCATGGACTACAAGCCGGATATCTGCAAGGATTACAAAGAGACGGGATTTTGCGGGTATGGCGATTCGTGTAAGTTCCTGCACGACCGCGGCGACTACAAGCACGGGTGGCAGCTCGACCGGGAGTGGGAGGCGAAGGAGAAGGCGAAGAAAGAGGCGATGGCGAGATTGGAAAAGATGGAGCGCGAGCTCGGCGAGAACGGCGAGGCGTCACACCCGGAAGACGAGGATGATGGGGAGGACGAAACGCCCACGGCGTGCGCGATTTGCGGTTCGACTTGGGCGGACGCGAAAGATCCCGTGGTTACCAAGTGCAAGCACTACTTCTGCGAGCACTGCGCGCTGAAACACAACGCCAAGGAGAAGCTGTGTTTCGTGTGCCAAAAACACACCGGCGGCACGTTCAACACCGCGAAGGAGATCGTGAAACGGGTGAAGGAGATGAAGGCGACGGGCGCGACGTGGGCGAAAACTCGGCCCAAGACGGGGCACTCCGCGGCGGCGTCGAGGTCCGCCGCGGAGTTCGACAACTCAGGCGCGCAAGGGTGGCTTTTGGGTTGACAGGCGCGTACGGTGGTACATCTCGTAGTCTCCATAGCCTTATCTGTAGCAGATGTCTTTCACGAATGCGTGCCATACGATTGTTCTCGTAGAATATCCTATGTAGCTAAATAAACGCCGCGCGGGCATCGCGCTTAGAGTTGCGCGACCCAGTCGCGAATCACTGGGGTCACGGCGCGCGGGTTGTCGTCTTGCAGACAGTGTCCTTCCCCCGGGAACACCTTCAGGGTGGTGTTTGCGCGAGTCGCGGGGAGCTTGATGAAGTACTGGCCGAGCGGAAAGTCCATGGGCGTGATGCCGTCCTCGTCGCCCCAGAGAATCAACATGGGGCACGTCACCGCGTCCATCATCTCCTCCGGCCTCGGTCCCGGCGGCCCCGTGAGGATGCGGACGAAGGCGCGGAACGCCCCTTCGCGCTTCGCCGCGTCCGTGATGGAGCTCACGAGCGCGTCGTCGACGCGCGAAGGGTTCTTGTACACGCCCTGCAACGCGTTCATGACGTTTTCCTCCGTGCGCACGTTATCGAACAGAGGCTTAGCCACGGGTTCGATCTTGAGCACGAAGTCGATGAGCGCGAGCACGACGGCGAACACGGGCACGACGGCTTTGTACTGCCACCCGAACCCGTCGAAATCGCCGGGCATGCGCTTCACCTTGTTGTTCATGCCTCCCGCACAGTTGATCAGAATCACACCGTCGACGCACGAAGGCTTGGTGGACGCGACGTGAATCGCGGCGAGGCTGCCGATGCTATTTCCGCACAACACCGCGGGCTGTCCGACGACGTTGTCCACAAAATCGATCACCTGATCTCTCCAGAACTCCATGCAGTACTCCGTGTCCGGCTGGTCCGACGCCCCGAAGCCGACCAGGTCGAGCGCGTACACCTTATTTGTCTTTGCGAGCTCTTCCACCGTGTCGCGGTACTGGAAGCTGCTGACGCCGAAGCCGTGGATGAGGACAACCGGTTTCCCAGCGCCAGCAGTTCGGTACGCGCAACTCATCCCTTTCCAGTCGTATCTGCTCAGCTCACCGGCCGTCGCGGGCGGAGCGCCCGTCGAGGCCTGGCAACGCACGGGCGCGCATCGGCGTTGCCGAGAGCGAGAGTGAGAGCCCAAACTGAACGCGGGGCGAGTGCCCGAGAGCTGCGACACGAGTGCGCTCATCGTTATCCGGCATCGTGCATCGCTGGCAGTATGCTAACTATCGACTCAAGGTGCCCATTACGTCGATGTCACGCGTGGCACAATTTCGCCCGAGCACTATGATACCTGCAGAGAATTTGTTCGCGGCGGCGGTTGGGGGCTTCCTCGGCCCACACCCTCGAGCACAGGAAGCTGCGCGAGTGGCATTTGGATGAGCTTGGTGGCTGCCGTATCTGCGCCGTTCACCGGTCTTTCCACCCCCGGATATCGCGGGTCTCGCACGTCCGGTTCCCGTGCCGTCCGGCCAATCAGATCTAAAAGTACGCCCCGCCGACGGAGACAGAAAAGCGCCTCTGCAGCGATGGGGAAGATGACGAACGACGGACCGGTGGTCAAGGATTTGGTGCTCATCGGCGGAGGACATAGCCACGTGTACGTTTTGAAGATGTTCGGAATGAACAAGCTCCCCGGCGTGCGTGTCACCCTGGTCGCCAAAGAAGTGAACACGCCGTACAGCGGGATGCTCCCCGGCCACATCGCGGGGCATTATACGTGGGACGAATGTCACGTCGATCTCCGGCCGCTGTGCACGTTCGCGGGACACCGTTTGATCCACGATGAGGCCGTGTCCATCGACTACGAGAACAAACGCATCGTTCTTAAGAATCGGCCGTCCATTCCCTACGACGCGGTGTCCATCGATATCGGGATCACCCCCGCCGCGAGCCAAGTCGCGGGTGCCGGCGACTTCACTACCCCAGTGAAGCCGATCTTCGGGTTCGGCGCGCGCTGGGAAGCGCTCTTGGACCGCGTGTTGACCACGAAGAAGCAAACGCGAGTGGTGGTAGTGGGTGGAGGCGCGGGCGGCGTTGAGCTGGCGCTCGCCATGCAGCACAGAATGCTCTCCGAGCTGCAACAGGCTGGGCATCCGAGCGACCGCGCAGAGTTTAAGCTGGTCACGCGGGGCGAACTCATGCCCACGCACCCGTCCGCCACGCGCGCGACGTTTCGGGACATCTTCGCGGCTCGAGGCATCGAGCTCATCGAGGGGGACGGCGTGAAGACCATCTCCAAAGCAACGATAGAGTTGGCCAGTGGCCGTGAGATTCCCGCGGACGAGTGCATCTGGTGCACGCAAGCCGCGCCGCAGCCGTGGTTAGCCGAGTCGGGCCTGGACGTCGACGGCGGGTTTGTGCGAGTCGCACCGACGCTGCAATCAACGAACGCGTCGGGCGTTTTCGCGGCAGGTGACTGCGCTTCCGTCGTCGGACATCCTCGCCCGAAAGCCGGCGTGTTTGCAGTGCGTCAAGGCCCCCCGCTGGCTGATAACTTGCGTCGCTATCTGCTCGGAGAGGCGCTCGTGGACTTCACCCCGCAGAAAACGTTCCTCGGTCTCATCAGCACCGGGTCAAAGCACGCCATCGCGTCGTGGGGCTCGCTCAGCCTAGGTGGCGCGACGAGCACTGGTGCTATGCTGTGGGCATGGAAAGACCGTATCGACAAGAAGTGGATGAAGATGTACCAGGAAATGCCGGAGATGCTCGCGCCCGAACCGGATGTCGCAGAGGTTGCGCTTGCCGCCGGTCCGGCGACGATTGCGGCGTTGCGCGCCGTGCCCATGCGTTGCGGCGGCTGCGGGGCGAAGGTCGGCGCCAGTGTGCTCAGTCGCGTGATGGCGCGGCTCGACATCCCGACGAATCCCGCAGTCGACGTCGGACTTGACCAGCCCGACGACGCTGCGGTTATCACCGTGCCTCCGGGAAAAGTTGCCGTGCACACTGTCGACTTTTTCCGATCTTTCGTCGACGACCCGTACATCTTCGGGCAAGTCGCGGCGGTACACGCTCTCGGTGACTGCTGGGCTATGGGAGCAGAGCCTCACGCTGCGCTTGCCATCGCGCAGGTGCCATACGGACTTGAGCCGCAGGTGGAGGAAACGCTTTATCAGATGATGGCCGGGGCCACGAAAGTCCTCAAAGAGGTGGGGTGCGCGCTCGCGGGGGGGCACAGTTGCGAGGGCACGGAGTTAGCGCTCGGTTTCGCGGTGCACGGCGTCGCGGAACGAAAAAAACTGATGAAGAAGGGCGGGATGAAGCCTGGACAGGCTTTGATCTTGACGAAGCCTATCGGAACTGGTACGTTGTTTGCAGCTGACATGCGCGCGAAGGCTGAGGGGCGATGGGTGAGCGCCGCGCTCGACAGCATGCGGCAACCGAGCGCAGCTGGCGCGGAGATTTTGGTGAAACACGGGGCGACTTCGTGTACAGACGTCACCGGGTTTGGACTGCTGGGCCACTTAGTGGAGATGTGCAAGGGCTCGAATTTAGCCGCTGTTCTTGACCTAGACGCCTTGCCGATTTTGGATGGTGCCGAAGAGTGCTTGAAGCTTGGGATCACGTCGTCGCTGCAGCCTGCGAACGTTCGCTTGTCGAGGGCGGTGGCGAACCAAGACGAAATGTCCGGAAACCCTCGCTATCCGCTCATATACGACCCGCAGACCGCGGGCGGTCTATTGGCAGCGGTGGACAAAGACAAGGTTGATGCTTGCATCCGAGACCTCCGCGAGGCGGGCTATCATGCGACGTGTCGTATCGGTGAGACGTATTCAAATCGTCCGGCGGTCGCGACGGCGCCGGAACAGGTTGTGTACGTCCAGGACGCGAACCATATGTTTTCGGGAGAAGGAAGCGAGCGCGCTACGGCGGTGTCGTTAGACAACTGCGACACCGGGGCGTGTGAGATACCGTCAAAGTTCACGTCAACTTAATCTTTACACTATGATAGCTAATATTCAATTTCTAATAATCAAGCCTTCCGTTCGCTTCATCGTTACCAAGCAGTTTTGGCGGAAGGTTTCTCACGAGCACGTCCGTCAGCACAATTTGATTCAGTGGTTTCGAGACGTAGTCGTCCATACCTGCTTCCAAACAAGCGTTTTGGTTCATGCTTTTCACTCCGGAAGACACCGCGACGACTGGGACGCGGCTCACCCTCAGTTCGTCCAGGTTACGAATCGCAGTTGTCGCCTCCAAGCCGTTCATCACTGGCATCTGACAGTCCATCAAGACAATATCTGGACGCGGAGCCTCTCCTCGAGTGCACTGCTCGCAGTATTCCACCGCTTCCTGTCCATTCGAGACGCAAGTCAAGTTTACCTGACCGATGCGTTTCATCAACCGTTTCACGATAAACTGCGTCGGCATGCTGTCTTCCGCGTATAACACCTGGAGCTTTCGCGTAGGCGTAAACATTGAAGCGACGCGCATGTTGAAGCTTTGAGTCTGACTCTCTTGAAGCTGCAACAAGATTTCGTCGTTCTGTTCCAGCCGGAAGCTCGCCGTACGAATCAGTCTTTCCCTCCCACCCGTGTCCTTTTTCAGCGCTTCCATCATGGCGTTTACGGTTACCGTAAGACACTCTACGTCATCACGTGCTCTGACGGTGGCAGTGCGTTTTCCGACCGTTGTGCCGTTGCTTCGGATCGTCTCCATCGCAGCGAGCTCTCCAATGTACTCGCCCGCGTGACGCACCGCGAGAACCGCAGTGTCGTTTTCGCTTGGCAAGTCTGCGAGCGCGTCCATGAGAACCTCGCAATTTCCAGCGTTGATAAAGTACAACCTGTCTCCCACTTCGCCTTTGCGCATAATAACTTCTCCGGGAGCAAAGTGTTCGGTCTTGAACTGAGGACGAAGAAGCGCAGCCAGGGGATCGTGTCGCACGGCAGCGGCGACTTCCTCCTCTGAGACTTTAATGTGTTCGTCCATACTCGAAAGACTTTGCAGAGGGTACTGTCCATTCGACGTAATCCAAGGGTGCTGCATGATGAACTCTACACTAGCGCGCTCCTGTGGATCGACCTGTAAAATCGCTGCCATAAGGTCCATGAGCTCCGCTGAGAGCTCCGGATTCGGTGGAAAGCGCAGCCCCTGCCTCTTCGCCATTGCAACAATCTGAAAAATTGTGCGCCCAACAAACGGGAGTTTAGCGGTGCTCATGTGGAATATGCAGATACCGAGAGACCAAATGTCAGCGCTGTAAGGATCATAACCATCATCACCGAGTATCTCTGGCGCAATGAATGCAGGCGTACCTACGATCCGTTTCGAGGCATTAGGCGCTCGCGGATCGCTTTTTCTCCCAACGAAAGAAACGCCAAAGTCCGCAATCTTAACTGTCCCGTCTGCGGATTTCAGCAGGTTCTCTGGCTTCATGTCCATGTGCGCGATTCCTGCTACGTGGTGCAGATAATCAAGTCCTTGAATGATATCTCTGGTATACTTTAGCACCACATCCTCGCTCAAATGGGTACGGTTGTATCTCGTATAGATTGGACCCCCTTCAGCGTACTCCAGGACCAGAAGCAGCTCGCCGTTGTCCGGGTCGTCGACCACTTCAAACAGCTTCAGCACATTGTCGTGCTCGAGCTTTTTGAGAACGGCAATCTCTTTGCGCACAGCCGTCTCCGCGAGCACGGCGTTATTATTCGTCGCCTTGACAGCGTAAAAGTTATTGTTCGCAGTGTTGAGTGCGAGGCTCACCTTCGCGTGAACCCCTCGACCAAGATCCTTGATGATGACGTACTGGTTCAGCTGTGTGTAACTCGCTCCGTCGTGGGAAACAGAAGACGTCGTCACCGAGGCGGTGTGCTTCGCTGACCTTTGGGACCGTGATGAGTTCGAGCTCGATACCGTGTCGAGGGACTCACGGCGGGATGAACTCGTCGACGCAGAATCGGCTATCGTCGAGGTCTGTTGTTCGAGCTTGCTCACAGTCTCCGCGCTGAACACTGAAGTAGCCTCCCTCGAACTCGTCTTCCGCGGCCCTTCCTTCTCGGGCACGGGATCGACCTCCTTGGCGGCCGGACTCGTCGCTTCTCGTTCTTGTCCAGGATCTGCGAGTTGCTTCCCCGACTCGATTGACTGAAGCTTTCGGGGCGACAGCTCTGGTCTGTGGCTGGCTACGTGCCCTGCCGAGGTCTCGGCCGAAGCCTCGGCTCCCCGGGGCTGACTCGGATGCCGCGACTCGCTTGTCGAGACATTTTCTTGAGGACGTATCGAGGCCTCATCCTGCCTGTCCTCTTTGGATCCCGGTGTACTTAGACAGGGACCCATGAGTGCAAGCTATGAGGGGACAATGCGTCCCCGACGCGACAGCGCGCGTCGCGTTGCGTCGTTGATCGCCGTGGGAACTATCGCGGGGGGGGACGCGGCGAGAGAAGAAAAGACTAATGGCTACAATTTATCTCGAATGGATTGGGCACAGACGGGAAGTCTTAACCTTAAAAATCCAGATTTGGCGAGCCTATATTTTAAGCAGACAAATAACTTTTTTACCCGTCACGTTAATTAATTCTATTACAATAGAAAATTGATAGCACGTAGCTAAGATGTCACCGCGCTCGCGACGACGCGACTGTGCGTGTGAGGGGGTGCGTTGGCTCGTTCGTCGCAACGTGTCGAAGTAGCTTAGGCCGCCATAGCCTGATTAGCAGTGATTGCCGCAGTGGCGGGAACTTCCTTAAGAGGGAGCACAGCGCCTTCGACCGGGACAGAAAACTTCGCGTTCGGAACGGCCGCGGCGCCGAGGTCCGTCTTGTGCACGTGGTTGATCAGCGCAGGGTATCCCGGGCCGTCAGGACCGTCAACGAAAGTCTGAAACTCCTCCACCGAAATATCCTTGTCGCTTTCCCAGAGGCAGAACATGGGGCCCTCAGGAGCAACGGGAACGAAGGTGTGGTTGTGGAAACCGAGCTTGTTGTTCTTGGCGGTGACAGCCTTGAAGTCGAGAGAGCCCATCGCGTTCCAGAACTCGCCTGCGGACTCAGGGGATTTGAACTCGTGCTTCACCCAGAAGAAAGAGCCCTTAGTCTGGATGGGATGCTCAGGCGCAGCCTGGAAGTAAGGCAGAAAGAACTTGGTGCCGGGAAGCATGGCGCCCTGCATTGCCGGGGACACGTGGTTGATGACGCAGTCCGTCGCATCTGGGCCGTAAGGGCCGTCGATGAACTGCTGGAACTCTTCCTTGGTCACAGTGTTCTTGCATTCCCACAAGCACTGCATCTTCTTGTCGGTGCCCGCGGCCTGGGGAAGGAACTGATGAAAGGCAAAACCGAGCTCGAACTGCTTTTTGTTGGAGGCGTTGACCTTTTCGGCGTCGGAGAAGAGCTCTGCCGTGTTTTTCCACCACTCCTCAGCCTTCTCGGGCGAGCGGAACTCGTGCTCGACGATGAAGAACTTGTTCGCATCGGGAGTGTGCGCCTCGTCGAGAGTAGCAGCACCAGGACCCTGGTGCATCATAGCGTGCGCGATCTTACCGTTCACGACGGAGCAGCGGAAGATGCAGTCGTAGGTACCGACTAACTTGCCGGTCGCCTTGACGGTGTTGGTAAGGTGGAACAGGGCAAGAATCTCGCCTTCGTTGCACTCCACGACGTGCTGCACATCAAAGTCAGGCATGTCCCAGCCAGCAAGAATTTGGCACCAATCGAAGATTCCTTCGGGTCCCTTGAAGGGCTTGTCCAACACGGAGGTGGTCTTCATGGGGTAACGGAAGTCCACGACGCAGTCCTTCGCCCAGAACTTCTCAATCGTCTCGAGCGCGGCATCCTTGGGACCGTTGTACACCCCAGAGCCCCACGCTTGCATGTTGCCCCAAAAAGTCTCAAGGTTCTTGGCGAAATCCTTATCGGCCACGGGTCGCTCGGGAAGAGGAATCATCTGAGCGACGACCGCCTCGTTCTCGGAGACGAGAGAGTCCTGGTACATGAACACTCCGCTGTTGTAGAACTTGAAGTAAGTGCACTTTCCTTCCTTGTTGAACCCGACGCGGTAAATGAACTCGCAAGGGAAGGGCATCTGCTTGCCCGTAGGAATGTGCAGGGGGGAGGCGGAGCCGGTGGTCCAGCATTCACCCTTGGGACCCTCATAGACGCCCAGCATGGAGTAATCGGGCATGGCCCAAGTCTTCTCCAGGAAGGCACACCACTCGAGGCAACCCTCCCGGCCTTCGTAGACCTTGAATCCGCTCGAGTTTTCGGTGTTGTAGCGGGCGTCCGTCACACAGTCCTCCGCCATGAACTTCTCGGCGACTTTCTTGGCGTCGGGGTTGGTAGTGTTGAAAGCACCGGAGCCCCAAGCGCCGAGAATCTCGCTGAACAGAACCTTGTTGCGCTCGAAAATCTTGTGGTTGGCTTCCTTCTCGAGTTCGCGCATGTTGTCCATCTTGGCGGTGTCCCAGGTCTGGTTCCAGCTCACGATCTTGTGGTCGGCGTTGTAGGTGAGGAGGGTGGTGAACTCGTACACGCCTTCAGTACCCGCGATTTCATCACCGTGGGCGTCGGTGTAGACAGAGTCGAAAATCATCTGAACGCTCATGGTGTTGTCGTCGACGGGAGTGACAACGTGCTTGATGGACTTGTTCTTGATGGCATCGAACATCTTTTTCGCGACACCCATCATTTCACCGAAGCTGCAATCCTTGTTGTCAGCCTTGCCCGGACCCATGATGAAATTGAACTTCTCGGTGAAGAAACCAGGGAACTTGGAGGCGAATTCAGCAAACATGCCGGCGTCGGCGACGCCGACTCCGATTTTCGCCTGGAGGGCCATGGCCTCCTCGGCGAGCTTGAGGTTGATATCCTTGGAGCTCATCTCGTTGTTGTTCTGAGTTGAATTAAAAGTTTTCCCTGAATCGGCAGAGGGGAACAAGGTTTTGGAAAGGTCAGCAAAAAGCACGTGGGGATATGATTGGCGACCAATTGCTCCGATGAGCGTCGCTGGCTCTCAACAGCTTCGTTAAGGTCTGAAGAGTCGACACAGGCGCTGAAGGACTCTCGCAGAAGGACCGCGAAAACGGCGGAAAAAAGTGCGAGACTTGCGGTGTCGGAAACGTTTTTAATCTTTATGTGCACTGGCGTGCGCGGCGGTTCTTGCGTGCCTTTGGAGCTGATAAAAAACGATTTAAGGGAGGGTCGTTAACGTACCTGTGTCGGGTTTGAGTAAGCTTCTCTTGGCTGGTCGTCAGTGTGACGTCCGTGCTGGTGAGAGTGTTGAACGATCCGCACATTCCAATAACGTTATATATTCTCAGATACTTTGCCAAAAAATCAACATTCTGACGTGGACGCGAAAAACCGACGTCAAAAGTGGATTCTACTAATTGAATCAGTCACAAAATACTGGAAAATACGAAGATTTCGGGACGCTCAAGAAAGCGTTTCGGTGCCAAAATCGGGAAAAGGATCAATTGCGAGAATTACCGAAAAGCGAAAACGATCGCGAGAACTCCGAAAATATAAATCAAATTTTAACGAGACGTCGACTCGGGGCGAGAAAATATTAGGCGGCGCCGATGGATGGTCTCGAATTTCTGAATTGTTTTTCACGAGCTAGAGCGCAATCACAAATAAAACAAACATGCGTAAAGCGGCATTGAATCATACAACGGGGACGCGTGAGGAAAATATTTACAATTGAGGCTGTCAGCTTCGCGTCGCATACACAATGGATGCGCGTGCCCCGCTTTCCCCAGATTCAGTCGAGCAATCGAAGCCACTCATTGTGAGAAGTTCTAAGACCTCTGCCAATCTACCGTCAACATCATGTACCTCAAGGACGAGCTGTTGGATCAGTTTCATGTGCGCTTTCGAGATGCCTCGAAGCACGAGAAGTTCACTGCCCTCTACGTCAATCTTCAGCAGGTCGATTCGTTCGATGTCGGAATACTCGTCATCGAGGATCGAAGAAAGCGTTCGCACGGCACATCGACTGCTCTGTCGATCCTCCAGCAGATTCGGATTCATCGATGTACTCTGCAACTCGAGCTTCTCTTTAATGTGCATCGTTGAGTTACCGGGTGCTTTTGCAAAGTACACGAAATCGGCGTTTCCGTCGGCATCTGAGATACCACATTGCACGATATCGTACCGACTAACGCCATGCGCGTTCGCGTTCTTACGGAGCGTGTCTATGTTCTGTTGTAAAGGCTCGAACGCGATGTATCTTTCCCATCCGCACTCTGTGTCAACTCGTAACTGCTCATGAACTGCAAGCAAAAACATTCCAGTGTTTGCACCGACGTCGAAGATGATGCCACCTCTCTTCGGTCGAATGCCGTTTCTGAAATACACACTCCTTCCCACTATCTCATCGTAGAGATACATCACTTCTTTGCGTGCTCGGTGATTGCAAGCGAATCGCCACCCATTTTTTAGTCTGACCGTGACGCTCGGATTCGATCTACGCGAGCTTTTCGTTTCCGCAAAGCTTTCTAGCAATTCCGCCGTGTCATTCACAGCGTTTGATTCATTACCCCTGATTGTCTCGCGCAAGTTTCTCGCATTCTCGCGAGCTTCAGCGCTATTTAGAAATTCAAACGCCATGAAGAGCTCGTTTTCGTCGATGTTAGTCGATTTACTTTGCTCTGTGCGCGATAGAATTTTTGCCACTGACAGCCACTGCATGCGTTCCGCCCAGTGCTGTTGATCGAAAACGGTGGGCAGTATGATCTGTGGTATTCCTGCACGAATAGCTTCAGCAACACTTCCAGAACCCCCGTGATGAAACGCGGCAAAGCAAAAGGAAAAGAGCTGCTCGTAGGGAAACGATCCCACGTACGCTTGTAGAACATCGTCTCCGTCCAGCCAGCTTGTCTCGCGCTCCACCTTTGAGTCGTTTGCGAGCTTGCGTTTCCTGAAGACACTGGTCCATGCTCTTCCGAGGACTGAATCCAAGGTGGACAGAAGCAAGAAACCCCGAAGACCGAGGGATTTCAAGGAGCTGTGGCATGCTCGTATGAAACGGATGGCGTCTTCATCGTTTCCAAGCGTTCCCATCTTATCCCAACAAGTCGACAGTGCGATGCACACGACAGAGCCCTGGAAGAAGTTTTGCATTCGAGTTGGCACGATGACTTCGCGTTCCCAGCCTTCAGGTGGAAAGAAAAACCCCGTGGCTCGCACCGTGTCAGGCAAATAACCAGGAATAGGATATATTGACGGTGGAATGGCATAAATCAGCTGGGTCTTCATCGGTCGCTCAAGAAAGGGCACGTCGTCGAGACCAAGCTCAGTGACTCGCCAGTGTGCCCATCTTGTCGTGTCGAATAAAACCCACGCCCAGTGCTCCACTTCGGCGTCGTACAAACCGGGGTATCCCAGCTTGATGTCCCTAACCACGTTGCGAGGCGCATCATACGGTATATGGCAAGGACTGACAATCGCGCATGGCACTCCCAGAGCCTCTGCAATGTGGAAACCCTCAACGGCGAACAGATTGATGACGACAAGGCACTCCGACGCCTCTTCAACAAAAGTTTCCCCGTCAGCAGCCTCTGTGCTTTCTCCACCCTGGTGGCCCGCTCTGCAGCCGAGCGCATCTTCAAGAAAGTCGACGCACTCCGCTCGGTGCTGATGTTCGCTTACGACGCGTGTCCCCCCCCGGGGCGTAACTGACGGCAGGCTCAGAAAGTCGACGCGCTGAACGCCGGCCCTTTTCAGGGGCGCTTCCGAGAAGCTGTTGTTCCGATTCGTGACGAAAAAAACGTCGTGTTTCGCTGCCAGATTCGCCGCTAAGATCGCCAAAGGTTGGACATCTCCGCGGGTTCCGATGACCAAGAAAGCAAATCTCTTCTTCGCTTCACCTCGTGGACGGCATGCTTCGCTCATGATTGATGACGGTCAACGAACGTCATCGTGCTCGAAGCTCAGGAAAGTGGAAACGCTTCGCAAAGCCGAGGCTCGTTCAGTCTGTCAGTCGTTTGATTATTTTTTTTCTTCTCAGTTCGCCGATCTTGCCGATGGACGCTGTCCTGCGAGTTCCCGTCTCTCGGGTTGTTTCCTCAACGCCCGGCACGGCACTCCTTCGGGCGTCGTGCACACGCGCTGTGCAGTCCTATCCCCCTGTATCCCAAGATGATGTCGCGCGTCGTGCGGATGCGTCCTTTGCTTCTTGTTACGCTCGTCACCGCTTTGATGCCAGGCGGGGCTTCGCTCGCACCGTCGACGGCTCGACGACAGGGCGTCAATCTCGAGATGACAACGCACCGGCATCCCTCGGGGCGTGACGACGGCACTCCTCTGGAGAAGTTCCGCGTCGACCTCGACGACCCTCCGCATGTGCGTTGGAAACATATCATGAAGGCGAACAGGGAAGGCGCCCGTGCGACGATGTTTTACTTATTCTCCAGTCTTCCTGAGACCGTGCACTCAGAGGTAGACGTGCTCATCTCGAACGCCGAGGCACGGCTTCCCGCGTGGGCGAGAGAGGAGATGCTCGGCGTCGCCGACGCTCTGAACGTCACTTTCGGTGACGTGGTTATCGTGAACCTTTTTTTCGAAATCACGCCGTTCTGCACCTCCATCGTTTCCCAGAGTGCGGCTTCCGGTTTGATCTATCACGCGAGGAATATGGACTTCGGGCTGGCCATGCCACAGCTGTCTGCAAGTCTTCGAGATATTGCCATCGACGTCGAGTTCTGGAACTCGGGCAAACTCGCGTTTTCGGCGACGACTTTCGCGGGATACGTGGGCGTTGCTACTGGCATGCGCGCCGGAGCCTTCTCGGTGACCGCAAACGAGCGCGAAATGACTGGTTCGATTCCTGTTCCAAACATCTTCAAGAGCCTCATAAATCTAGTGAATGTTTTGATGTCGACTGACGCGTATCCGGTGACGTGGGCGGTGCGAGAGTTGCTGGAAAAAGAGGATTCTGACTTTGACCGCGTAGTTTCCTTGCTTGGAGCTCGAAAGTTTGCGACGCAAATGTATCTGACTGTTGGCGGGGTCTCGGCGGGAGAGGGTGTGGTGCTTACTCGAGGTCGGAACGAATTGCTCAATACTTGGAGAATTAATGCTGACGACGGGGAGTGGTTTCTGGTGCAGACCAACTACGATCACTGGATCCCCATGCCGCCGTGGGATAACCGGAAGGCGCCAGCAGAAAAGGCGATTTTGGAGGTTGGCGCGGAGGAGATTTCTCCTTCGACGATTTACAAGCGAGTCCTTTCACGAGATCCCGTGCTGAATCAGCTCACTGTTTACTCCACCACCATGTCGTGCTCGGAAGGGACGTACGCATCACGCGTCAGAGATTGTCCGAAATGCTCACCGTTCCGGTGACTCATTAAATGTTGTAATGCTAGTAGCTAGCTAAATAGTTTAGTCTCTCAG
>JACLAB010000438.1_pt1 | contig 14503 bp, 7 predicted proteins | sample 8027921 | NCBI WGS metagenome assembly JACLAB01 (sample SAMN15725117, study PRJNA655200) | protist metagenome | isolation source: fluorescence activated cell sorting (FACS) single amplified genomes of... | place: USA: West Boothbay Harbor, Gulf of Maine | collected 2000-07-19 | reverse complement strand
GGGAGGTAAGTGCTGATAACAGAACCGGAGAAATCAGTCGCATATTACGGAAGTATGACAAAGTCACCGAAAGACGAAAGTACCAGACGAATGTCCGCAGGGCGAACGACGAGCAACGGACATTGATCGACACCGTCGTCGAACAAATAAATAGCAACGATGCGCGAACCAATCCCGAAAATAAAGCAATATTCGTCGATGCACCGGCAGGCACGGGTAAAACGTTTTGTTTCCAAACGCTGTTATCATATGTGCGTTCGAGAGGAGAAATCGCAGTTGCGGTCGCGGGAAGTGGTATTGCCGGAACCCTCCTCGAAGGCGGAACGACTTTCCACGCGAGGATGAAAGCGTACCCCGACCATGAAGGCGAACGGTTTCCAATTAATCCAACCGAAGAGCTCTGGTATTTGCTCAAGCGTACCCGTTTATTCATATGGGACGAAGCAACCATGATGAACAACACGTACATGCGTCGCTTGGACGAAAAACTTCGCGAAATACACGAAAAACCAGACATCCCGTGGGGCGGCGCGTGCGTCGTTATGGCTGGAGATTTCAGACAAAACTTACCAATCGTACGTCACGGTAATCGCGTGCAAATAATCGCTGCTTCTCTCTTCCAGTCGTGTAAAACGTGCGGAAACTGGGAAAAACACGTTCGCATTTTGCGATTGACTCAAAACATGCGCATGGAAACCGCTCGCGCCAACGGTCGCGCCGCAGAAGTCGAACAGTGGCTTGAATACACCATGAAATTAGGCAACGGCGAATTACGAAACGCGAAAAAGGTTGATAAAGAATCTGGCATACCGTTGAACGTCAAATTGCCCAAAGATAAAGTAATGCCATCACACGAACCCGTCGCGATCGAATGGACTTACGGCGAATTGCTGCGAAGGTTGATTTCAAGTTTTAATATTTTTTTCATTTTTTATCACCATACCCTGCGCGCGTGCACAATAAACGAGAGACACTAAACTGATGGGGGCGAGGGGCCGCATTTTGGCCCCGAGGAACCTTCTAGTCTTGTAAAATCGTAAAACGTAAAACTCCTCATTTTCTTTCACCAAAACACAAACACGAGGAACTCGACATTCCACATTTCTTTTTCGCGCGAAACCGAACTTCTTTTTTCGAACAACGACGAGAAGAACCACTACTCGCGTCGAGCGCTCGAACGAGCGATTCGTTTATTTGTCTCTCGCGCTCTCCCTTTCTCGCGCGCGCCGGGTAGCTGGGGCGAGTCAATATAGTATTGTTATTATTTAGGGGATTTCGTCTGAGAAGAAGAAGAAGAAAGAAAAACGATGGAAACGAAATCGACCAAGACTTTGTTCGCGCTCGCGCGGGAGAAGAGCTCGAAGAGCGGTAATAATAACGACAACAACAACAACAACAACAACAACGCGAGTCTGCGCGAAGCCATCGAGATGTTTACGGAAGTTTTCCAAAGATGCGAATCGGCCGGGTGTTTCGACGAGGAAGACGCTTCGACGACGACGAGAGAGGAACGCGAGGACAGAGGAGGAGAGCACGTGTCCACGACGGATTTGAAATACGCTCTGTGTTGGCACTTCGTCGGGAAGTGTTGGCAGACGATGAGAACGGAGTTTGTGCCTCTTCTCGCGGAGGGTGCGAAAGGAGAAGATAAAGGAGAGAAGACGACGATGGTGATGAACCGTAAACAGCGCGTGGAACACGTTTTACGCGCGAAGGAATGTTTTGAGCGGTTCTTGAGGTTTGCGACGGCGGCGCGGTTCGTCCCGAGCGGGTTCGAAAAGGAGGCGAGAGCGGCGGTGGGTTTGATGGACGATGACGAAGAAGAAGAAAGAAGAGAAGAAAATCACGACGGCGATCGAGGGACGACGATGACGGCGGGGACGCCGGAAGCGAAGAGGACGATGAAAGTGAAACGATTTAAAAAGCAAAGCGAATTGCGGAGGAAGTTGGAGGAGATGGAGAAAAGCGGAGTAGCTGGAGAAGGAAGCGCTCTGGTACAAACAACAACTGGCGCAGACGAGGAAGAGAAAGAAGAGAAGGAGGAAGCTTCGCCAGACGAGGAGAAGGTTCGAGAGTATTGGTTTGCGATGATTGAAAAAGCCGTGCTAGATTCGATCGAAATGATAGAAGGGAGTAAAGAGGAGGTGGCACTTTTGACTGGCGTGAGCGAAGAAGACGTGAGGAGAATCGTACAACAAGGGGAGAAGAAGCAACACCGAGGAGAACAGGAGGACGGTTCATCCTCGAGCATTCCAGCGGAGCTTTTAAAAGCCATCGCATCTCTAGAAAGCAACGACATCGGGCGAAATGGTGGAATGATGAACCGAAGCGCGCCGCCAGCGGGTACTTCTGCGCCGACGATGATGGCGATGCCGTCGCTTCCGTCTTCTTTATTTGCCAATCGCAAAGAAAGCGTCGTTCGAGACGCGAGAAGCGCTTTGTTTAGACCTTCCCACATTTTACCCACGATGTCTATCGAAGAAGCCGGTGAAATAGAACTGAGAGAGTTAATGGAACGCACGGCTTTGAGTAACGAAAGAGAGAAGCGCAAGTCGATTTTGGAGAGTGCCAAGACCGAGGACGAGTTGAGCGATGAAAAGTTATACGAAAAGAGACGCTGGGACGATTGGAAAGACGATAATCCGTTTGGCGCGGGGAACTCGCGTCGGACGCCAACTGGAAATAACAAGTGATGTTTACATGATAGCAGGAATAGTCCAATTAGCGTACACGAGTACTAGCGATGAAGTATAGTAGTAATGAAATGAATTAGCACTGCGGCAAGAAATAAGTATTCGTACAACAACAATTACAATAGCAACAACGCATTTAATCTATACAAACTCTTTTTTTTACCGCGCCGGCGTGACTTCTAAACAAAACCTCCCAAGAAACCCACCCCTAAAATCGTTCAAAACCTTCGTGCCAGCTCTCTCGAAATCTCCACCGCACGTGCTCATCGCAATCTTCTCGATGAACATGTCACCGTTCATCTCCTCTACTTCTCTCGAGGACATTTTGTACCTCTTCATGAGCACGCTCCCGATGTTGCCTTTTTCTCTCGTCCAACTCGGTAACATTTTCATCTCCTCGAACAACCTCGCCGCGACCTCGCTCGCTTTGTACGACGCCTCGCCGATGTCGTTTGCCATGGCTAATCTATTCGCGGCGTCTTGGTCGCTCATTCTCGGTGGTAGAACTCCGGGTGAATCCAACAAGTCAATCTCTTCGCTCACTCGCACCCATCGTAAATCTCTGGTCACCCCCGGTCTCGGCGCGGACGCGCACGCTTTCTTCCCGACCAACCGGTTAATCAACGCCGATTTCCCAACGTTTGGGTACCCAACCACCGCAGTTCTCACCGGCCTCGCCAACAAACCTTTCTGTATCCGCTTTTCGTTCACCTCCTTCGCAATGCTCAGCGCGATTTTCTTCACCTGCTCCACCCCTCGACCAGATTTCGCGTCCGTCACAACCACGTGTCTCTCTTTCATTTTGTGTTTGAAATAGGAAACCCACCTCGCTCGCTCTTGTTCGTCCACCATGTCCGACCGATTCAAAACGGTTATGTGAAGTTTCCCCGCAGAAGAAGAAGAAGAAGAAGAAGAAGAAGAAGAAGAAGAAGCGGGGTTGCTGTTAATCTCGTTACCACTCCCCCTCCCGATCCAAGAGGCCACGTCCGGATGGCTCGTCGCCAGCGGTATCCTCAAATCCCGAACTTCCACCACGCAATCTACGTTTTTCAATTGATCCCTGAGTAACCGCTCCGCTCGAGCGATGTGCCCGGGGTACCACTGCACCAATCGAACCGATTTCGCGTTGAACGACGACGACGACGACCGTGCCGTCCCGTGACCACCATTATTCGCGAATCTCGCGCTCTCCTCCGCGGAAGGAAAAGGAGAAGAAGATTGAAAAGGCAACGCCTCGGTGTCCGGAACCGGCGGCGGTTTCCTCTTCGATGGTTGGCCGCCGTCTCCTCCTCCTCCTCTTCCCGGGGCTCTCGCCGCCGCGGTCGTCGTCGTGCTGTTACCACTACCACTCGCACCACCGCGGCGATGGTGATGATAAAAACGCAGGCGTCGTTCCCCGGCGGCGAAGAACAGAGACGAGGAAGAAGTCGTCGTTTTCGTCGTCGTTCGGTGCAGCTTCATCATCGTCGTCGCTTTCATTTTTTTTTTTCTGACGGAGAGATTTGACGCTTTTTTTTTTCTTTTTTCTTTTTGATTTGTGGGAGAAAAAACGAGACATTTTAACAACGGATGTAAGACGATCTCGCGATGACGTTGTTCGCGTCGTCGTTGTTCTTTTCGGTGGTGGTGATGTTGATGATGGCGAGTGCGACGAGGGCGTTGACATCGTCGGAAGGCGAAGGAAGAGAGAGAAGAGGAGAAGGAACAGGAGCGCTGCACTACGCGACGACGGAGACGACGACGACCGAGAGATCCTTTGTTCGAAGGTCACTCAAAGACGTCCACCTCGGTTTCTCTCACTCTGGCGAAACCAAACCAGTCGCGCAAACGAGACTGTCCACGGGATTGACCGTCGAACACATACAGAAAATCGCGCGCGATAACACGATCATCGTCACGTGGGCAAACCATCACTACTTGGATTTCGCGAGGAACTGGATAAATCACGTGCAAAACCGGTTGGGTTTGAGTAACTTCATCGTCGGCGCGATGGACGAAAAGATGTACGAAAGCTTGAAGGAAGAGTTTAACGGCGGCGTGCACACGTGGTTGATGGGATCGCAAGGAATCGCGAAAGAAGCCGTGAAGAATGATTTCGGGTGGGGTACGAAGAATTTTCATCAGATGGGACGAGATAAGATTCGATTGATCAGAGACTTTACGAGGAGCGGTGTGAACGTTTTAGTTTCAGATATCGACGTGGTGTGGTTGAGGGATCCGTTACCATTTTTTAAGCGGTATCCAAATGCGGACGTTTTAGTATCTTCGGATCAGTTGAGATCAGAGACGATGATTGAAAGTTTGAAGCAGAAGAAGTTTATGGTAGATGGAGAAGGGTTGGAGTTTCACATTTGCCACGCGGCGAGTAATATTGGGATCATGTGGTTTTTAGCGAGTCAAGGGAATCAGGAGTTAACGACAGAATGGGTAGAAAGGATCGAAAAAGACGATAATCTGTGGGATCAAAGCGCGTTTAACGATTTGAAAAGTTTGAATGGCGGGTGTGCGACGCAAGTGGACGGAAGTGGAGTGCAAGAAGCGTACGGGGACGAGAACAAGAAGATGCGGGTGAAGATGGGAACCTTGCCGGTGAGTTTGTTCGCGAACGGACACACGTATTACGTGCAGAGATTACACGAGAGGGAGAAAAAGAACGCGTACGCTGTTCATGCAACTTTCCAATACGGGGGAACACCGGGAAAGAGAAATCGAATGCGAGAGGCCAACGCTTGGATGGGGGACAGAGAGGAATACTTTCAGGGGAAGTTTATGAGTTTTACGCCAAGAATAGAGAGAGATTTCTTCCGTAGTAGCACCGAGAGCACCGGGAGCGGGGATACCAACAACAATAGTAGTAGTAGTAGTAGTAGTAGTAGTAGTAGCAGCAGCAGCAGCGATAGTTACGATACCAGTGGCGATGGCAGAAACGATGACAACGACGACAAGAAAACAGTTCGCGGAGGATTTGATATATTCGTCGAGCGTGGCTGGCCGGAGAGGGATAGCAAGTTTCCGAGCATTCCGACGAAAGAAGAGAGAGTGCTCACGGAAAATGAACGTTTAGTGAATTTCCAGCTGGCACAAATCAACGAAGCGCTTGCCATTGCGAAACATCTCGATCGCATTCTGATCATACCGCCGATCCTTTGCGGCATCGACCGAGTATGGTTTCCTCATTACGGTCGATTCCCCGGTTCGCATTTACAGTTGCCGTTTATTTGTCCGCAAGATCACGTCATCAACGTCGAGCAGTGGCGAAATAAAGGTAAATTCCGGGAACGATCATTTTTAACGCACCCACAAATGCCAAAGGGTGCCGTTTCGCCGGACTCTTCTGCTCGAGTCGTTGTAAACGGGAAAAGAACGAACGAAGCGTTCAAGAAATCGCGAACGATTCCGATGGAAATTGTACCGACAACGCAGCACAACGCGGACTTCAAAACAAAAATTTCTCTGAGGAGATGCTTCGAGCACCACGACGCGTACGATACCAACGATGACAAAATAGAATCGTGCGATCCGAGTCAAAATGCAGCTATTCAAAACGCAAATACGGTTGTCACGTTGGAGGATCCGGCGAAGAATTTAGAGGTTTTGGAGCAAATGCTTGGAAGCGAGGCAAACTCTAAAAAATTTTTGCACTTTGATACGATGCTCGGAACGACTATCGAATCGGTCGCTAGAGCTGATAGTAGCGTGATACCTGATCATTGGTGTTGTCACATGAAAGGGAGCGTTCGGTATAATCCAGACGGCGTGAAAGGAGAATTGTTCACGAAATCTTAGAAACAAACGTATTTCATATCATGTACTTGTAAAAAGAAGCGTGTTGTAGTGATCATATGGATTGTCATTGTTTTGCTGAAGATACTTTTGGTACCGTGGTACTAAGTATCTGGGTACTTAGGTGAAAAGATGTAGGTATATACATGTCTAAAATTAACAGCAAGCTTTAGTGTACAGTTAAGCTTTAGTGTACAGTTGTCAGTTTTTAATTTCCGCTCTTTCGTGTATTTGTTCCGCAGTCACTGCGTTCGACACAAAGTGCCCTTTCATCACGGTCGATGTTCTTGATCTTATTTTTGTTCTTGACGTTCTTTTTGCTCTTCTTTCTTGTTTGCTTCTTCTGCCTCTAACCTTTTTTTGTCCTTTATCTTCTTCCTTTCCCTCGCGTAGCATTTCGCGCACAAGTATTTTCCATCGCGCACTTTATCGTTGTACCATATTGAGCTCGTCGTTTTACTTTCGCACGTTCCGCAGTGCTTTCCACTCAACGCCACCAACTCTTTATAGTAGCAATTCACGCACAAATAACCGCCATTGACGGTTTTACTCTTCAGCCAACTCCCGCTAGTTCTATCGCTGTTACACGCCGCGCACACTTTTGTGCTCAACGTCGCTCGTTCCCGATAGTAACATCGATGACACAAATGCATTCCTTTTTTGACGTGCGAGCGATACCATCCTCCGGTGGTTTCGTTCGTCATGCACGCCGCGCACGATTTCATTTGTAGCTTGGCTATTTCTTCTCTGTAACAGTTGCGGCACAAACTCAACACCTCGGCGACTTGGTTGTGTAAGGAGTCATCGCCGACGTGTCTATCGCTCGCATTAGATGTCGTCATCGTTGTCGTTGTCTTTTGCGTCGCCTCTGCCGGCTGTGGTGATAATTCTACCCTGCACTTCTGGCACGCGCGAGAAACGGGCGTTACTCCTTCGCTCCCGTTTTGTGCCGCTTGATTCGTAGCCTGCTCCGCTGCTGCAATCGCCGCGAATATTCTATGAATCACCGATTCGCTGCCCTCGATCTTCGTCGCATCTACTCCTCCGTTATTCGCCGCCGTCTCTTTTTTCATCCCCTCTCGCTCTTCTTCCTCTTTCTCCTCCTCCTCTTCCTCCTCGTAAGGAGCCAAGCCCAACGCCTCCACCTCTTTTTCAAAGCACTCTTTGCAAATGTCCGCACCGACGATTACCCGAGATTTCCTCCACGTTTTATCTCTCGGCGCTACTTTCCCGCACTCCTCGTTGATGCATTTGAGCATCATCATCTCTTTCTCGGTGCCGTGCGTTTGATATATATATATATATATATGTGTGTGTGTGTGTGTGTGTGTGTGTATCTTGGCGCTGATCTCCTTTTCTCTCTCTTCTTCCGCGCTGCTGCTCTTTGCCGCTCCTCCTCTTTCCGTAATTACGTAAGTAAAAATGGTATCAAATTCGTTTAGGGTTTTAGGTAAAAAAAGAATTAATAAATGTACAACTAAAAACTTACAATAATAAACCGGAAAGCGCGGTCACGACGAGCACGACGGCGGAGAAGACGATTTTCATAGAACCTTTGGCGGCGGCGCTACCTGTGACAAAAACAGACTCGGCGGGGCAAACCGGAACCACGTCCTCTTCGCTCACGTACGGTTTCGTCAAGCCGGTGCACGTCGCTTCGACCATGTTTGGATTTGCGACGCACGTGGAGTCTTCGCAGTCCCACGCGCACGTGCTGTCGCTTTGACACGAGGTCTCGGAGTCGTACTTGTCGCATAACAAACCGTTTTTCGTCACGTCGGCTAAAAACGGATTGGAAGGCAACGCGGCGTCAAACGCCGCGTCCGTTGGTACGCACGACGACGGTTCGCCACTCGAGTTCCAAACTTCGCACGTCGATGTGCTCGTGCACTCGGCTTCGCTTTCGACATCAGCGCACGTCAGTACGTCGACGTACGAATCGAGTGTGGCGCCTATCGTAATACCCAACATTTTGAACGCCTCAGATAAATTTGACGAGCAGCCGTCTCCGTCGCCATACATGCACTCCGAGTTCGCCGAACACGTGTTCTCGCTCGTCGCCGCCGAGCACGTTTTTTGCACGTCGAGCACGTCGCAAAAATCGGTGTTTTGAGCCTGCGTTTTCGTGTTCTCGTCGCAATACGAGCTGTACAAGGAAGTGTCCAAATCGTCTCGCGATTCGCACCAACTGTACGTGTCGTCCCAAGCGCAAGATGAATCAGCAGTGCACAGATCTGCGCTCGTATACTTATCGCATAAAGAACTTTGCGCCATAAGCTTCGAGAGAAATGAATCGCCAAACATAGTAGTCAGCGTGCTTTCGTCCGTCAAGTCAAATTCGCACGTGTTGTCCGCTTCCTTCCACGTGCAACCCATATCGACGTCGTTACACACGCTTTCTCCGCCGAAGGACGCCATACTGCACGTCAACGTAGGCAAGAGTAAGCTCAATCCATAGCCAAAACTGATTGCAAATCGTACACTATCAGCCTGCTCATTCGTACACGCATCCGTCGGCCAAGTATTCCAGGTGCACTGCACCAACGCGTCGCAAGCGTCTTGGGTCGTCCCCGTCGCGTTGCACAACTGTCGTTCCCTCACGGCAACGCACGTGTTGGAGTGCGTGGCAATCGTCGCCGCCGCTTTCGATTCGCGCTTGTCGTTGTTCTTTTTCGAAGCGCTCGTCGACGACGACGACGACGAGGCCACGACGCGTTCCACGAGCCGTTTCGCCCGCTTCTCCGCTCTCGCGTACTCCTCCGTGCCTTCCCATCTTTTCAAAGAAAAAGAAGCTTTTGTGGTCGACGACTTTTCCGCGATGATGCCTCGTCGCAGAAATTTTGAAACGTGCACCACCGAGGAGGACGCGTCGACGCCGCCGCCGAAGCGAGAGGAAGGGAAAGCGAAGAACGAGAGGAGGATTGCGACGAGGAGGAAGTTCGAAAAGAGGAGCTTTGAAGGTGTCGTCATCGTGTATCGTTTTGGGAGGGACGGTTTTTTTGCGGATATAAAATGGAATAAAGATGCAGATGCAGTCTATTAAGTTCTTTGCTTTTTGGTACAAAACGTTATATACAGGTATTTAGTGCTACAACTACCACTCTAAACTCTACCGCTAAACTCTACTACACGACTACTAATAAACAACGATACTCTTTTTGCTCTGAAAATAAGTCGCATCAAAATCGTTGAATTACGACGAGCGCTAAAAAAGTCGACTTAAAAAAGCGTTTACCGCGTCCTTCTATCTGCCGTCCGCAGGAGAAAGAAAGGGTGGGGGTGGGGGGAGTTTTACCCTCCTTCTCCTCGTCTCTCCCTCGAGAGAGGAGGCGTCGAAGAGAAACTAAAAATACTCGGGACGCGACGAAAGTGTTCTCTTCCGTCCGGTTTCTTCTCCGAAACTATCGAATCCGTGGAGAGTTTCTTCAAATCCCAATGAGAAAAGGAACTCGGACCGCTCTCCAACTCTTTCTTGAACCAATCTCCACTGAGCACGGCGGGAAGGACGATAAAACCCAAGCCCAGCCACTGTAAAGTATTCAACGACTCGCGAAACACAACCGAGTTCAACGCTATCGAGACGACTTGACGAATAGTCATTATGGACGCTAAGGTCACCGCACCAAACGCATGAATGGTGTACGTGATTGCAACTTGCGAGAACGCGGAAGATAAGGATAGATACACGATGTCCCGGTTGATTTTCGGGTACCGCCGCAGAAACGTGAGGCAGTAACTTAATTGCCCGCAACAAATCAACCAAATGCCGCTAAGTAAGGTGCCAAAAACACACATCCAAAACATCTGATCGAATATGGACGTTTTCTTCACTCGAAAGAGCCTTTGCTGATACGAGCTCGTAAAACCGTCCGCGGCGAGATAGACGAGCAATATGCACACGCCGATGTAGATCGACTCTTGCGCGCGCGAAAGAAGCGTCGCACCTAAAGAGCCTACAAGTGAGGATGTACTGTCCAGAATATAGGACGACCCTACTTCTTCCTCGCTGCCGAAAGCTGTTCTCATTATCCGTGTTGGTTCCATCAGCGTAAAACTCCTCAAGTCCGCTTCCTCTAAACGTGCTAACGATCGCTGCGTCGTCGGCGATGGCAATAATAACGAAGTCATCGCGGAATTCGGCACCACTTGGTGCGCCGTAATCTTTGAATTGAAGACAAACACAAAGCACCCCACGGTTACAATCATTGCCGACACATACTGGTCCAATCGAAACTTTGTCCCGTGTAAAACGTAACCCCACACCATGGTCGGTAAAATCTTTGCCGCTTTCGCCAACGTACTAATCGCGAAAGTTAAATACTTCAAAACCTCGTACTGACACAAAGTGCTCACCAAATTCGAACTCGCCACGTACGCGTAATTCTGCAAACTCGAGTGCGGCCACCACCACTCTCGACTAAACAAACTCACTCTCTCCGGTTTCGTATACGCCAACGCGACCATGCCGAAGAGGAGCGAAAACAGTCTGTTGCTAAACACCAAAAAGATCGAGCTCGTAAACACGGCGCTCACTTCGTTTCCTTCTTCATCCACGAACCCACCGTATGGAATGGTCATTATTCGTTGCTGCAGCACCCCGTACGCGCCTAAAGCGATCACGTTCACCATAGCGCACGCCAACAAGTGCAACACCCCGTTTCTCCGCCAATCTTTCTCGTCAAAGCGTCGGTCGTTCACGCCCAAGTTTCGAGGCGATAGCGGTACCTTATGATAAAAAGGACTCCTCTCTTCTTCAACTTCCTTCTCAGCCGCTTTCTCCTCGTCCGCGTAATATCTCAGCGCTTTCGGCGCGTGTTGCGGACTGTCAAAACCACCATCCTCCCGCGACGCGTTCGCTCGATTGTGCGCCACAACCAACGCGTCCGTCTCTTTCTTCCCTCCGTCCTCTTTAAAAGGAATCGACGACGAAGATGCGCCAGAAGCACCGCGCATGGTTGCCTGTGCGCGCGCGTGTTACTTTGATGCGCGCAAAAAGAGCTCATCGCGCAGAGACAGACTCGTCATCGCTGCGCGCATTTGCATTTCTTTCTTTTTTTTTTACGTGAGAGAGAGCCGCGTCCTTCTTTGAAGAGTGTCGAAATCTTGAAATTTTTCATCGCACACCGATGCTACAAAAACTATTTTGCTATACACGCTCGACTTTATACCGCGACTCTGCGCTTTTGTTGTCTCTCTAAATCTTACTCTCTGCGCGTTCAAGAGAGAGAGAGAGAGAGGGAGCGATAGAAAGCTTGCTTTTTGTTTATTTGTACACCTCTTCTCCTCCTCCTTTTCTTCTTCTTCTCTCTCACTTTGTCTCGTCGGCCCTCGCGGCGGAGGAGGAGGAGGAGAAAACTAAACCGACGCGGACAGGCGAGGGAAGCTTCGCGGCGTTGACGTGAATTGTTTTTTCGACGATGGTTTCGTTACCGCTGTCGCCGCCGCTTTCGTCGTCGGGTACAGTCGCGACTGAGAGCGCGTCCGCGGCGAGTTTTGAGAGGTTCTCTTCGTAGTGGGAGGCTAAAACGCCACCCATCCAAACCGTGGCGCCGTCGCTCGAGACGCCGGTGATGCCTCGGGCCGTGTCCATGCCGTCTTTTGCCTCCTCTTTCTGTCCTGCTGTTTTGTCTTTCTCTCCTTCCTTTTCTCGTTTTCCGAACGTGGTTTCGTGTTCGCTTTCGATCGCGTCCAAAACGTCTGCTAAAGTTGCCTTTTCTAAATCAAACACGCGCTGAACGAACAAACCTCGACCGCATTGCGAACATCCCTCGTCTTTGTACAATTTCATCAAGTTTTGATAAACTTTGTCCGATCCAGCGTACATGACGTAATTGTCCATGGGTTTCAAACACCCGGTGGCGATTTTAAACGCCTCGAACGCGCAGTACGCGGAAATGATGGCGTTTGTGCTCGGAATCGCGGGTACGATATTTTTCACCACGCCCAACGTGTGATTGTACGTCACGCCGGGAATCCCGAACGATTCCGCGCGTTTTAACGCGCGCTTATACACCCACGTGACGTGATCTGGATTATCGCCATCGAACGCTACTCCTTCATTTTCTCCTCCTTCCCCTTCTTCGGTGTACTCTTTCGGAAACTGCACAATCTTTGCGTGCTCTATGCAATGCGCCGCGCTCCTCGGCGTCTCGGCAATCGTACACAACGGAAACGTCGTCTGCGGTGGAAACAACCACGTCGTGCACTCAAAACACGGCGTTTTACCCGGGATGATGACCCTCGCGTGCCCTTTAAACCCTTCCGTCCCTCCATCGATCAAAGGCGTCCACGTCCCTTCCCTCGCCTCGACGGATTCTCTCTCAAACTCTAAGAACGAACAGTACACCTTATTTATGTACCTCCTCGCTTCGATCGAATCTAAACCCATCACGACCACGTGAAACTGTCGATACCAGTTATCTTCCATATCCTCGATCCGTTTGTAATGCCCGACTACTTTCGCCCCTCGAACTCTTTGATTCACCGCGCGCGCCGCGCATATCGCTTTCGGCTCCCCAACATCCTCCTCCGAAAACAAAAACTGTCGATTCAAGTTGCTCACGTCAATCGTGTCCATATCGATCACGTCGATGTGTTTAAAACCCAACAGCGTTAAATCTTTCAGTAACTCGCACCCGAGACCGCCGGCGCCGACGACCAGGACTCTTATGTTCTCCCGAACGAGAGGCAAGAGCGACGGGTCCGGGGTGAAACGCGCTCCCGCGTCGTCGTCGTCGTCGTCGTCCGCGACTGAGGAGTGCGTGAAAAGTTTCGAACCGTCTCGAGCGCACAGCGCGGCGACGTCCGCCCATCGCTCTTCGAAAACGCTCGGGTCGTCGTCGAAAACGTCGTCGACGTCGACGGTTGGTTCGAGACCCTCGTCCATATCGTCTTTTTCTCGGAGAGAGATGTGAGAAATTTTTTAATGAAGCACAACGAACTCTTTACTTACTTTGTTGACTTTGTGGACTGACGAAATAGTACGCGACGAAACGCGCAGCCGGCGGGCGCGAAAGGTAAATAATAACAATGACGAACGAGGAAAAAGAAAAAAGTCTCTCTCTCTTTCTGTGATCTGTTTCTCTATCTATCTTCTATCTATCTATCCATCTACTTCTATGTGTATGCTCGCCGTCTTTGTCTCGCCGAGCGCTAAAAGTCTACTACAAACTTTTTACATTTTCAATCGCTATTCTGTCGTGAGCGAGCGGTCACAAAGCGACTTCCTTTATCGCCTACGCCTAACCTGATCAACTCGTCGACGTAAGTGACGTCGATCCAACCTCGAGCGTTGAAACGTGTTAGCGGAATCTGAATTCTTTCCTTCCCGGCGACTTCTATCTTCGCGTGCGTGAAACAGACCGAGAATCTCGGACGCGTCGAGGGACTCTCTGCGCTTCTCACGCAACTTCCGAATATTCTCACCGAAACCGGAACGCAATTAAACAGGAGCAACTCTGCCCGATTTTCCACCACCTCGTTCGCGAGGTCGATTATTTGAAAGTTTTTCGACGAATCCGAAGACGACGAGGATTTCGTCTTCTTCATCCGCGCAGAAGAAGAAGAAGAAGAAGAAGAGCCGGTCACTCTCGTCACGAAACTACCAATCGCTCCCTCTTTCTTCTCGCGTTCCTCTTCTTTCGCTTTCGTCGCGCCTCCGGTGAAGAGTAAGGAAAATTTCCCATCGATTAAAGCCAAATCCTTTTCGATTGTTTCTGCTTCTTTCTCGAGCTCATCCATGAGCGCAAATATTTTTTCGTCGTCGTCGCCGCCGCAGTCGCCGCCGCTGTTCCGCCTCTTCGCATCGTTTATCGCGCGGATAAGTTGAACGGACTTGCGTTCATTACCATCGTCGTTCTCCCTCTGCTGCGTTGATCCTTTTTCCGCGTCGGTTGAGAATGATGAAAGGCACGTTTTTCCCCGCGTCTTCGGAGAAGGAAAACAATTCCGAAAGGAGGAGGAAGTGGTCGCGTTGCTGCTCTTCCGAGAAGAGGCGAACGTCAAAGGAACTCGGCCTGGGGAAAGGG
>JACLAB010002342.1_pt1 | contig 14504 bp, 13 predicted proteins | sample 8027921 | NCBI WGS metagenome assembly JACLAB01 (sample SAMN15725117, study PRJNA655200) | protist metagenome | isolation source: fluorescence activated cell sorting (FACS) single amplified genomes of... | place: USA: West Boothbay Harbor, Gulf of Maine | collected 2000-07-19 | reverse complement strand
TTTGTTAACAATGGATTGCGCCACTGTTTCAAAACTTACTGGACGTCCTGTACCTACATTAAAGATGCCTGATTGATCTACGTCAAACATTTTTTCATGGAGTTTGCATATATCGTCTACACATACAAAATCTCTAAGATAGTTATTACTATCTTCAAATAACTTAATTACACCGTTGTCCTTAGCTTGATGTGCAAATTTAGTATAAGGACTTGCTTGATCACCTTTGTGTTCTTCACCTTCCCCATAAACATTAAAGTAACGGAAGCCTTGTATTTTAATAGCAAACTCGTCTATGTATTGATTTATAAATCTATCAAACAAATACTTTGACCATGCATAAGGACTTTGTGGCAATAACGGACCGCTCTCAGTAAAATGTGTAGTTGGACCGTAAACACTTGCACTAGATGCATATTGTAAATTAGTACCAAAGTTTTCACATATTTGTGCTAGTCTAACACTGAACTCAAAATTTTGTTCTAGTATTTGATCCACATCAGTAAAGGTAGTTGAACTAATTGCACCCAAGTGTATACACCAATCATAGCCTTCAGTATGTGGAAGCACACCTGGCTCCCATTCCCAGCCTTCTACTTCGTGGCCTTGTTGTTGCAAATAGCTTGCAACATTTTTACCAATAAATCCTTGGTTTCCTGTAACTAATATTTTCATCTGCTGTTCTCTATAATCTGTGTTGTTGAATAACCTTCAACTGTAGGAACAAGATGTACCTTAGCCAAATCGTGTCCTACAACTTGTTCAACTGTGTAATCACCGCCTTTTACAATAACATGCGGAACTACTTCTTTAATTAATCTGTACGGAGTGTCTTCGTCAAATACAACAACTTCGTCTACCCACGGTAATAATTCTAATTGCTTTTTACGTTTGCTTACATTGTTAATAGGACGCTTAGGACCTTTAAACCGCCTAACACTTTCATCTGAATTTATTCCTACAATTAGTTTCCCTCCAAGTGATTTTGCTTCAGCTAGTAGCTCAAAGTGACCCGTGTGTAGTATATCAAAGCATCCGTTAGTAAACACTATACGCTCTTCTAAATCGCTTATAGCAAGCGTGTATGTACCTACGTGCTGTACCGCCCGCCTCGATCCTTTTATAGCAAGTTCTAAACATTGCGTATAATCATAATTCTTAGTTAAACCGTATACAAATGCAGCTAAGAAACAATCGCCTGCGCCAGTGACATCTGATACTTCTACTTGTGCAACAGGCAGGTCATAATCAACACCGTCTATACTAGCAATTACATTATCTCCAGCATTAGTAGTAATAATATTACCTTGCCATTCGTTAAATCCAAACTTAGTAAATTCAACATTGTTAGGTTTTACTAACCATGCACCGCTGTATGCTGTTGAGCGTTCTTTAGGATCTACAATAATCTTACAATCAAACTTGTTAATGTGTTCAATAATTCTTAGCGATTCGTCAAGGACGCCTTTGTTATAATCACTTAATATTACATAATCATATTCTGAAAAGTCACTACGTAATACATTGCTCAACACAGCCGTGCCATCTGCAACTTTGTCGTCATCTATTCGTGTGATATAATGTCCGTCACAAATAACTCGCGTCTTAATACTACGCGGTTGTTCAGTTTGTAATAGTGTAACATCTACACCTAAACTTTTTAAATTTTCGTATACTAGTCCTGCGCCGCCCAGTGTTTCAACTTCACGCTGATATTTGACTACAGGCACAGGTGCTTCAGGACTTATGCGTTCTGAAGTGCCATAGATATATTTGTCGATTATTACATCACCAAAAACTAATACTTTCATAATATTATTATACTTTCTTTTGGCTTATTTGTCAAGAAGGTTTATAGTTTGAAATACAGTTTCTAATTTAGATAAGTTGACTTTACTTTGGAGTGTATTGCGTAAACCATGATGCAACGGTTTTGGCCATTTAGTAAAACTACACCAGGCATATCCGTTATGCTCATCATTTAATATAGGAATAAATTCAGATTGTACTACACACAGATATGTGTGAAAGTGAAACTTACTATCTGCACTGATGAAACTTTCTAGAGGAAGTGTTTTTTTAATGTCTGGAAAACTACCTATTTCTTCTGCAATTTCTCTTTGTAGGCCTTCCCAAGGAGTTTCAGCACCTTCGTTTGTGCCTCCCACAAGTCCCCACATGTTGTTACGTTTACCGTTGGCTCTGTGTAAAAAAAGAAATCTATTAGTATCTAGTGTGTAGAATAGTGCTCCGCTACATGTAATCATATTGGTCATACATATAGTTAGCCAGCCAAGTCTATTCTCCATGTCCCAACTGGATAATCTCCGTCTACAGATTTTAGCCATTCGTCGTCTTTAAATTTGTATTGAGTGTTAGTATTAAGGTTAGTAGTATATACTGTGTCTGTAGTAGAACTTGCATCAAACACAATTATCCATTTAGTGCCGTCCCACTCAATAATATCATTTGCACTTGCTACTATTCCACTACCATCGTTGTTTTGCCAAGCAACCGGAAATTCTGTAGCAGTACTACTAGGATCGCCTATGTTGTCTAATAATAATAAGCGTAATCCAGAAGTTTTAATACTTGTTGGATTAAAACTTAAAGGATTAATAATATAATCAATACTAGTTCGGCCACTTATAATAGTGTCGGTTGGAAAACTGTCTGCATCCCAATTAACATTAATTATAGTTTCGTCAAACGGATTAAGGGTAAATGTTCCAGTTGCTGTACTATCATTGTCAACGCTTCTAAAGAATACTCTAGCTACATCAGCAGCATATGTTCCTGGAAGTGGTATAAATATTTCTCTCCAACTTTTCATACCAACAGCACCGTTTGATATTAATCTCACTGTGTCACCGTCTACATATGCTCCGAATGTATTAAAATTAACATTAGCAGTTTCGCCTGCAATGTCTGTGCTTGCTTTCCGGCCGCCACTAGTTTCTACAGTACCAGGTTGAGCGTAATCATCATATTGGTTTAATTGCGGAGCACTTATACCAGAATCAATATCGCCTCTAGACTCGTCAAACATCGAAGTAATAATATTTGTAATAACTCCCATCTTTTTAACTTTGGTAGGCGGACTAATGTATATTGGAATACTAAATGTAAGTGTTGCTATGTCAATTTCACTATCAACACCTACAGGAATACTACGATTAGACCATGTTACATTTTCTAAATTTACAACAGTTATACTAGTCCAGTCGACAAAGTTATCAGTAGTTTGCATTTCTAAACTAGGATTGAATAATACTAGTATTTGCTCTAGAAGTTGTAATTTTTGATCAGTATTACTTGCCCAAATATCTGCATTTAATCGCATCATATACGGAGTTGGTATTAATCTTTCAACTGTATAGTTTTTGCCTTGATAGTTTTCGTATTCGCCTGTTTCTTGGTTAAATGCTCGTTCTCTAATTGCAGTTTTACGAGTATATGTTGCGTCTGCTAAACGATCTTTATCTAACTCTAATCCTGTTAAGTAAACTGCTATTCGAGGAACTGTTGGAAGTTTGTTTTCACTGTTTTCTCTAATAATACTTGCTACTTGCCTAGTTAAATCTCCGTAAGTAACTGGTACGTCTTTAATTGTACCCTTCCCGTCTTTTACTGGAAAGTTACTGAGTATACGCATCATCTGCGTAGTATATCTTCTTATTTGACCGTCATAAAAATGTAGCATTAATTATCTGCCTCTGGCTTACGTGGACGCAATGCTTTTGACAAACTCTGTCTTTCGGGCACTGCTTCGCCGTCAATTGTATTTGATGCAGTATTATTAATAAACGATGATTTATAAGTTCTGCGTTCTAGTGTGTTACTTAGGTCCATTCTTAATCCGTCTTCTACCTTTATCCAACGTAAACCATCATACCTAAACATTCTATTAGGAAAAAAGTCAGTGCGTAAATAATAATCACCGTTTTGATTAGTTCTAGGAAACTGTATACCAAAGCCAAACGGAGCACCATTTGGGGCAGTTCCGTCACCGTAATTAACAAGATATCCTGAATAGCCTTCGCGCTCTGGCCTATCAGCTATTTCATCAGAAGTAACATTGATATTACTAGCATCTAAATCAGTTTCGTCTGCTGTTTGTAATGCAATATTACCATCATCGTCTGTTGCTATAGAATAAAAATGACTAGTATCAAATCCACTTTTGGGAGCATCTGCTTCTGCTTGTGCAACTACAGCACTATTAATTTGCATTTCTTTTTCATATGTAGACAATACATCTCTTAATGTTGTATCAGAATCTTCTGATACAGGAAGGTCAAGTATTTCTGCGTATTCTTGACCATCATAAATTTGTTTTAATTTTAATCTATATAAATGTGGATACCAAGTTTGACTAAATCCTTCTGCGGCTCTGTTTACATCCTCTACAACATAAAACCGTTTAAGTGAAACATCGTAATCATTTAATGCATATTCGTCTTTTAAATGCGGCAGTTCAATTACATCGCCACTCATAATTTTTCTGCCTAATGTCTTTACACTACTATTAATTGGTATAGTCATAAACAATGTATCATTACTTAGAAATAATCCAAACTGTGATAAGTCAAAGTCAATATCTTGTACATTATAAATTCCGCGCATTTCATAAACATCTGGATCGTACTTACGATCTCTGTTTTCTAAAAATAACAAGTCTTGAATGTTTGTTTCTTTTACTACATCGTACTCTGGCTGTACAGCACTCCGGTCATCTTCTGACGGTGCGCTAGGTCCTAAATATTTGTGTATATTAATATCGGTACCGCCAATGGTAAACATTTCTTGGATTTGCTTATCCAAAAAGTAATAATCATTGCCGCGTTCGGGTTTATATAAAGATAGTCTTGGCATATGTATATTTAGCATAAATACTAGTGGAGACAAACTATGGCAGACTTAGCAACACAAAAACAAGAAATATTTGATTACGTTAATACGTTCCTAGGTGGCGGGATGGTTGATGTTGAACTTGATCCTATACATTATCAAACTGCACTTAATAAAGCACTAAGTCGTTTTAGACAGCGTAGTGATAATAGTGTTGAAGAATCTTATATATTTTTAACTACAGTTATAGATCAAAATGAATATACATTACCTAATGAAGTTATAGAAGTACGTAAACTATTTCGTAGAAGTATTGGATCACGCTCAGGCGGCGGAGATGGCGGAAGTATGTTTGAGCCATTTAATCTAGCCTATACAAACACTTATTTGTTATCAGGTTCTAAGATGGGCGGACTAGCAACATATGATTTGTTTTCACAACACCAAGAGCTAGTAGGCAGAATGTTTGGATCATTTATTGAATTTAAATGGAATACTACAAGTAAAAAACTTACATTACTACAGCGTCCAAGAGCCGAAGAAGGCCTATTACTGTATTGTTACAACTACCGTCCGGATAGTCAGTTACTAGAAGATTATTTAGCAAGTCAATGGATTAAAGACTATACACTTGCTAGTTGTAAATATATGCTAGGCGAAGCACGTTCGAAGTTTGCTACTATCGCAGGACCACAGGGCGGCTCAACACTAAACGGCGATGCGCTCAAAGCAGAGGCTCAACAAGAAATGGATAAACTTGATGCTGAACTAACTTTACAAGTATCTGGCGGCGTTGGCTACGGCTTTACTATTGGCTAAAAACACTTGACAAACCCTTAAAATTAAGTTATACTACATAGTATACTTTAAGGAGAATTGTATGTTACCTAAATTACTTGTTGTCGGCCACGGTCGTCATGGCAAAGATACTGTTTGTGAAATGCTCGAACAATACGGATATACATTTCAGTCTAGTTCAAAATTTTGTTCACAATTGTTTATCTTTGATGATCTAAAAGACAAGTACGGTTACGCTGATGAAGAAGAGTGTTATACAGATAGGCACAATCATCGCCCTGAATGGTATAATATGATACATGACTATTGTAGTGATGACTTAGCAAGACTAGGACGTAACTTATTCTCCGAACACGATATCTACTGTGGTCTGCGCAACAAGCGTGAATTTTTTGCAATGCAAAATGAAGAAATATTTGACTACGCTATCTGGGTAGACAGAAGCGATCATTTACCTAGTGAAGACCCTGCATCAATGAGTATTGAACAATGGATGTGTAATTATACTATTGATAACAATGGCGACTTACAGCGACTAAAAAAGAATGTACATATTCTAATGCAAACAGTATTTAAAAATCAGGGGTTAAATCTCCCTGACGCCAGCGAATACCTTCTTTCTGAAGTGTTCGTTGACAGTTAGCACAAATAGTTTTTAAATTATTAGGACGACAATTATTTAAATTACCGTCTACATGAAACACATTAAACTGTTCAGAATGTTTTGATTTAAATCCACACTTTTCACATATATCTTTTTTGACATATCCTTTTTGTTCCCACATAGGTATACCGTGACCAATACCGTTACGCAAGCACGATTCACACTTTTTACGATAGTAAGTTCTGCCATCTTTTTTATAATTAATAGCAGCAGGTCGATATCCACAAACACATAAAGGTCTCATATTGTATTTAGCTCACCTTTTCTACCCCTTTTTTAGGGGTCTATTGTAGGTGATTTATTAATTAAAAGGTAAATATACATATAGAACAAACAGTACAAGAACTAATAATTCCAACAGGAGAAATAACATGGCATTAGTATCACCAGGCGTAGAAGTCAACGTAATTGACGAATCATTCTACACCCCAGCAGCTGGCGGAACTGTACCTATGATTTTTGTAGCAACTGCTAGTAATAAACTTTCAAGCAGCGGCACAGGAACAGCATCAGGTACAACTAAAGCAAACGCTGGTCAACCTTACTTAATCACCAGTCAGCGAGAGCTTGGTGAAACATTTGGCGACCCATTATTTTACAGTGACACCTCAGGTAACATGGTGCACGGTGGCGAACTTAACGAATACGGCTTACAAGCTGCTTATTCTGCACTAGGCGTTTCAAATCGTGCTTATGTAGTAAGAGCAGACATTGACTTAGCTGAACTAGAAGCAAGTGCATCAGCACCAGGCGGAGCACCTGCAAACGGCGCATGGTGGTTAGACACCCTTGCAAGTGAATTTGGTATTTTAGAATGGAACGGCGCAGCTATTACAACTGTAGGCGGACAATCATTTACTGGTACATCACACATTGCTATTACGTCAAGTGATGACTTAGATGGTAGTGATTTTCCTAAACAAGCAGTTGGAGCAATTGGAGAATATGCTATTGATCATTCAAGCAATGATAATAGAGTATTTTACAAATCTCCAGGTTACGGTGCATCACAAGCAACAAGAACAGCAAATGCAGGTAAGTGGGTTAAGCTAGGTAGTTCAGAGTGGGCAGATAGCTTTCCAGCAGCCAGCGGCAGCAATGCTCCATCAGCTGTTGATGCTTCACATACAATTGTATTAAATGGTGTTTCAGTCGTTGCTGGCGGTACAACATTTACTGATGTAGTAACAGCAATTAACGCAGCAGCAGTAACAGGCATAAATGCTGCAATAGTTGATAGCAGAATTAGAATTTATGCTGATGACACTGCAATCCGCGATGAAGGCGGCGTAGGTACTACTGCTACAGGAACAGTTACTATTGCAGAAGGTAACGGCACACTAGTAGCAAATTTAGGACTAACAGTAGCAGAATATTCAGCACCAAGAGTGCAAATTGCTCCACATACAAGTGTACCAACTTTTAAGTCTTCAGACACATCACCTGCTCCAACAGGCAGTGTTTGGCTTAAGACAACACAACCAAACGGCGGCGCAAATATTAACATTAAAAAATATTCAGCAGCATCTAATATTTGGAATAAAGTTGCATCACCAATTTTTAGTAGACCCGAGCAAGCAATTTACGGTTTAGATCCAACAGGTGGCGGCACAAATATTAATGTTGATGCATTATTTGCAGACGTTAACGTTTCAGGAGCAACACCTCCACTTGCTGACTTTAAAATATTCCGTAGAAGTGCAATTGGCGCAACTATAATTACTAGTGCTAAAGTTACATCAACGGGTATTACAGCAGCTACATATACATTTACTGTACAAGAAACAACAGCAGCTTCGGCTAGTAAATCATCAGCAGTCACAGTAAGCGTTACAACCGCTGCTGACATTGCCGATGCAGATACATTAGCTGGTCAAATTAACGCAGCAGGATTAACGAATGTTATTGCTGTAGTTGATGCACAAAATCGCGTACAGATTTCACACAAGCTAGGCGGCGAAATTGACTTAGTTGACACTGACGGCGGTTTAGCACTATTTGGTTTTAGTGCAAGCGCAGGCGGAACAACTAACTTGTATTTTGCTCCAGGTACAACAGCAGCTACATCACCAAAGCAGTTTGTAGCTTCAAACTGGTCACCATTAACTTATACTGCTTCAAACAACGCACCATTGAGCTTAACAGCACAAGGCGCATTATGGTACAATTCAATCGTTGACGAAGTTGACATGATGGTACACAATGGCGAAACTTGGGTAGGTTTAGCATATGACGGTACAACAGGTGAAAGCTCGATTGCAAGTCCATTTAGTGGTACAGATATAGAAGGACCAATTGTGTCAGCTACTGAACCAACTACACAAAGTGACTTGTCCTCACTAGTAACAGGTGATATTTGGGTAAGCACTGCAAGTGTTGAAGACTATCCGGTAATTTACAAATACAATGCAACTATTGCTGCAACAGGAGCAAATGGTTGGATTTTAATTGACAGTGCAGACCAAACAACAGAAGAAGGTATTTTGTTTGGCGATGCACGTTACGGCGACACTGGCGGCACAGCAGCATTAGCACCAGATGCTACTATTGCAGAAATGCTTATTAGTGATTACTTAGACCCAGATGCTCCAGACCCAGCATTATATCCAAGAGGTATGTTGCTATGGAACACACGTAGAAGTGGTTTCAATGTCAAACGTTTTGAGCGCAACTACGTAGACACTAATGGAACTAACGGACGTTATGGAGATCTAAGCATGAGCAATTATTATCCACATCGTTGGGTAACAGACTCAGGCAATAACGAAGACGGTTCAGGAACATTTGGACGTCATGCACAACGCAAGAGTGTTGTACAAGCGTTACAAGCACTAGTAAATAGTAACCAAGAAATACGCGACGAAGAGTCACGTCAGTTTAACTTAATGGCAACACCAGGTTATCCTGAACTAATTGGTGAAATGGTTACACTAAACACAGATAGACGTTTAACATCGTTTGTGGTAGGTGACACACCATTCCGTTTAACACCAGATGCAACTTCATTAAATGAATGGGCAACTAACGTTAGACTTGCTGTTGAAGATAACGACAACGGTGCAGTCAGCTTTGACGAGTACATGGCTATGTACTACGGAGCAGGCTTTACAAGTGATAACTTTGGTAATAACATTGTTGTTCCGGCATCACACATGGCGCTACGCACTATTATACTTAACGACCAAGTTGCGTTCCCCTGGTTTGCTCCAGCAGGTACAAGACGCGGTGGTGTAAGCAACGCTACAAGTTCGGGCTATGTTAATAGCGAAGGCGAATTTGTTTCAGTAGCACTAAACACTGGACAGCGTGATACACTTTATTCAAATAAAATTAACCCAATCACATTCTTAAGTGGTGCAGGTTTAGTAGTATTTGGACAAAAGACTCGTGCAAGAAACGCAAGTGCATTGGATAGAGTTAACGTAGCACGTTTAACTGTTTACTTACGTGGACAGCTAGAGCTACTAGCAAAACCATACTTGTTTGAACCAAATGACAAGATCACACGTGATCAAATTAAAGCAGCAGCAGATGCATTGTTGTTAGAATTAGTAGCACTAAGAGCCGTTTATGATTACTTAGTTGTATGTGACGAATCAAATAATACAGCAGCTAGAATCGATCGTAATGAGCTGTACTTAGATGTAGCTATTGAACCAGTTAAAGCGATTGAATTTATTTACATTCCGCTAAGACTTAAGAATACTGGGGAGATTGCTGCACTAGGTTAATATGCGCACTTAATGGGTGGATGAAATACTCCACCCAAAATAGCATAAATACATGTGTAACAGGAGATTATAAAAAATGCCAATCACAACACTACAAAACATTAGTATACCTACAGAAGGTTCTGGATCTAATTCATCTTTATTGATGCCTAAGTTACAGTATCGTTTTAGAGTATTACTTGACAGCTTCGGCACTACAGGCGGTGCAGACGGTACAAGAGAAATTTCAAGACAAGTAGTAGACGTAACTCGTCCAAACTTATCATTTGAACAAATGACAATCGATGCTTATAACTCAAGAACATATCTTGCAGGTAAGCATACATGGGAACCAATTACACTTACACTACGTGAAGATGCAAACAATAACGTACAAAAAATTATTGGTCAACAACTTCAAAGACAGTTTGATTTCTTTGAACAGCAAAGTGCTGTATCAAGTGGATCATACAAATTCCAAACTAGAATTGAAATCTTAGACGGCGGCAACGGAACAGACGGAGCCAACGTAATCGACAGATTCCAGCTAGTAGGGTGCTATATTGAATCAGCAAACTACAATACATTAGCATATGCTACAAGTGACGCAGTAACTACATCATTAACTATCCGTTATGATAATGCGATACAATTTGGCGGCGATGATATTTCTGGTATTGGTGAATCTGTAGCTAAAGCTACTGCTGGAAGCATTGGCGGAACAACAGCTACTGGCTAAACTAGTTTCAAGGATTGGCGTTACAAAAAGCGGAGGTTGATTGATATCAATCTTCGCTTTTCTTTATATGCGCATATAATAGTTAAGGATAAATATTAGTATGAGCATCAAAGATTTATTCACATTTAATTTAACTGCTGGCACACACTTACGTGATGCTAGGCATGCACATCAAATCTATACACAAAATAATTTTACTTTTGCACCTAAACAAAAGTACATGTATCATGTGGTGTTACAACCAAATCCAGAAGTTGGAAATAGTGTAAATTCTAATTCTTTTAGTTTTCAAAAAGAATTAGGTGTTCTTGTTAAATCTGCAGACTTACCAAGTTTTAGAGCAAGTGTAGAAAACAAACAACAATATAACAGAAAAAAGAATATTCAAACACGTTTAGATTATCAGGACTGTAGGATTACACTGCATGATGATAACTTAGGTGCAGTACGTGCAATGCTTGAAGAATATTACAAATACTACTTTGCTGACGGCAATAGATCTGCAACTGGTTCCCAAGCTGCATATCTACAACGTGACAAATATTTTGGCGATGTGCCAAATTACGGTTTAAATAACAAAAAAAGAACTCCGTTTTTTAGTTACATAACAATATACCAATTAGCAAGACGAGAATGGTTTGCATATACACTAATAAATCCATTGCTATCAGCATGGGACCACGGGGGTGTAGATAGTACTGATGGAGGATTTAACGAAGCATCAATGTCAGTTGCATACGAAGGCGTGTTATATAGTAAAGGTAAAGTAGGTCAAAATCCTCCTGTAGGCTTTGGTGATGCAGAAATTGGTTATGATGTAGAACCTAGTTCATTAGGCGTAATAGATCAAGGATTTATTGGCGACGGTGGAAATGGGTTAATTCCTGCACTTATAGGTCTTGGGACCAATAGTCTAGTAAATAATCTTTTTGGTAAAAGTCCTCCTCTTGTCAAAGCCATCGGCGGTGCTGCTGTTGGCGGATTAATTGGCGCAGTAGTTAATGCAGCAACAGGCAACTCTAATCTTCCTTCAGTTGACACACAAGCAAACACAACAACAGCCAATCAAGCAGATCCTGCAGATTTGCCTGCACTGTCAGCAGCATCGGTATTGGAAATATTGTCAGTTCCTGCTAACATGGCACAACTTATTACGCCAATACTCAATACTGGAGTATTGCCTGGCGTTACAATGGATACATATAATAATGGTACTGTAGATGAAAGACTGGCAATTGAAGCAGATGTATTGGACTTAGCTAGAGTTGAAAATATTAAAGTAGTTCAAATAGTATCAAATTTTTAATTTAGGAGAATAGAATGAGTAGAAACAAAAGTACATTTACTTCAGATTCAAGAACACTGTCTACTGATCCAACTCCAGAATACTATAAGAATTTTTATGAAACTGATATTGCATATAATCCCGAAGAAATAGATGCAACTATTGGTTATTTCTTAAAAAGAGGTTTTGATAAAGTTGCTGCAATAAACACCGCAAGTGTTATATTACAACAAGCTAAGATAGATAAACTAAATGTTCAACAATTATTAGATACATTGTCAGGAGTAACTAATGTGCAGTTAAGTGTTATTGTTGCACAAATTTTAAATATAAATAGATCTAAAACTAGTGCAATTGGATTCGTAAGATCTCCACCAGATACAGAATTGTTTGACCAAAGAAATGTTGTAATATGATATGGCACATTTTGCGCAAGGCAAATTCACTCTAAAAAATCCTAAAAAATATATGGGTAATAAAACACCAACGTATAGATCAGGTTGGGAGTTTACCTTTATGAAGTTTTGTGACGAACATCCTAGTGTTAGTCAATGGGCTAGTGAATCAATACGTATCCCTTACAGAAACCCATTTACTGGTAAACAAACTATATATGTGCCAGACTTTTTTATTGTATATGCTGATAAGAATGGAAAACAACGTGTTGAACTAGTTGAAGTTAAGCCTAGTAGTCAAGCGGTAAAAGAAAAGTTAGGAAGATCTAAACATAATCAAGCACATTATGTTGTTAATCAAGCAAAATGGGAAGCAGCTAGAGCTTGGTGTAAACAAAAAGGTGTATACTTCCGTATTGTTACTGAACAAGATATTTTTCATAACGGACGTAGACGATAAATAATAGTAGCATATAATGGACTACTATATTTATGGTGAAAAAAGATGTTCTAAAAAACTGGGTTTGTACTAAACCTTTTAATTATTTAGATATACAAGAAAATAAAGCATACTTGTGCTGTCCAAGTTGGCTTCCTGAAGATATTACTGAAAACGGAACAAAAACCATTACAGAAGGATGGTATAGTCAAAAGTCTAAAGCTATTAGAGATAGTATGTTAGACGGAAGTTTTCGTTATTGCAATCATAAAACTTGTCCAGATATTAGCCAAGTATTAGGCGGACGTAAAGACCAGTTTAGTTTTATGAAACATAAAAAAAACTTTACTCCTCCTAAAGTGCCAAAATTAGAAAATATTTTGTACGGACAAGACAGAAGTTGTAATTTGCGTTGCCCTAGTTGTAGACTAAATGTTGTTCCTAACAATAAATTAAACTCTCCAGAACACAATCGTAAACAAGCGTTACAGGATGAGATTGAACAAAGTTTTGGATCTAGTATAAAAACAATAATGCTAACAGGTTCTGGCGATCCTATCTATAGTAAAATTTACAGAGATTTTTTAATTAATTTTGATAAGACAAAATATCCAAATATACAAGCAATACAAATTGTAACAAACGGTATACTGTTAAACGAAAAAATGTGGAATAGTTTTAATTGTCATGAATTTATTAAAATCTTTGATATTAGTTTTGATGCCGGCACTCGTGAAACATACGAAGGTATTACAAGACTAGGTGGTGAATGGAGTCGCTTATTGGACAATATACAATATCTCGTTAGTCGTACCGATATTAAAAGAAATTTTGTTTTTAGTTATGTAGTTAGTGAACACAATTATAAAGAAATGCATTTAGCATATAGTATGATGAAAAAAATAATGCAACGCAGTAAACATAAATGGCAAGCAAACTTTAGACAACACCTGTATTGGGAAGCAGGAGCATATACACAAGAACAAGTTGCAGATATTGCAGTGTTTGATACTAAACATCATTTACATGCAGACTTTTTATACGAGCTTAACAAACTACACAATCAACCTTGTGTTAATCATAATTTTCATCATCTAATAAGATAAATAATAGTAGCATATAATGGACTGGACGCATGACAAAAAAACTAGAAGATCTTCTTAACTTACCTGACGCAAAAGAAATTATACAAGAAGCAGAAGCCCAAGAAGAAGAACAACAAAAATATCAAATAGAAGAAACTAATAAAACTATGCGTGACATTGCAGAGTTTGATAAAATTAGTTCAGCACTTCCGCAAGTAAAAGGTCTAGGCGAAATGGCTGACAAAGAACTTAATGAAGTTGCAGATAAAGCTATGACAGCATATGAAGACTTAATGGATTTAGGTATGAACGTTGAACAACGCTATAGTGGCAGAGTGTTTGAGGTAGCTGGTACTTTTCTTAAAACAGGACTTGATGCTAAAATTGCTAAATTAGACAAAAAATTGAAAATGGTAGACTTACAACTTAAAAAAGAAAAGTTAGATAAAGACAATTCTAAAGTAGACGGTGAAATGGTAAACGGAGAAGGTTACGTAGTTACTGATAGAAACAGTCTATTAGAGAAGTTAAAAGGTCT
>JACLAB010010648.1_pt1 | contig 14505 bp, 8 predicted proteins | sample 8027921 | NCBI WGS metagenome assembly JACLAB01 (sample SAMN15725117, study PRJNA655200) | protist metagenome | isolation source: fluorescence activated cell sorting (FACS) single amplified genomes of... | place: USA: West Boothbay Harbor, Gulf of Maine | collected 2000-07-19 | reverse complement strand
GCGGCATATTCTGATCCAGCATTGCCTGTACCTTGTAAAAACTCTACAGATTTTGAGTCTATGAGAGAAAGCTCAACGAACCCTGGTTCACGACTGCCTTCAGTGCTTTTGCCCTTCGCGCGTACTGACTTAGGGCGACGCAAGGCACGCATTACGTTTAATTTTGCTTTTAAATCACGATCAGTTTTACATGCATCCAGTACCATGAATGGGTCAAAATCACCATCTAAATAGATAGGTATATCTTCAATATCATAATCCACACCAGCAATTGAACTTCCAGACAGCTTTTGCCCATTATTTTTTTCTTCTTCGCTCCCACTGGCTCCTGCTATTACAGGCAAAGATGAATCGTCTAAAGAGTTACGTTGAGACCTTGATTGGCGCGACGAAGCCATTTCGGAGCCACCTTGAGCATCAGCATTATCGCTCAACATGGCAGCTCCGATATGCTTCATTTCTTTTTTGACTGAATTCAGGTTTTTACGTTCCTTGCCCAAAGATTTCACTCGCGAATTTCGTAATTGTACTTTGAGTTTGAAGTTCGTCACTATGCTGGACGTTACATACCCATCCAGTAAATGAAAATATTGCGGTCTCAGAATTAATATATTGAGACGAGATCCAGCGACAACAAAATGCCTTTCTTTCTGCTTCTTCTTAGCGCTTGGCATCTTATTGTTGATAAATCCAGACTCTCCATAATACTCCCCTTTATTTATTTTCATGAAAGATATACTATTTTCTGCGACACTTTCTTTAGGAGTGTTGCGATTTGGAAGATACACTACTTCCGCATAACCATCTGTGATGAAGACAACATCTGAATGGATGAGACCAGGATAGGTAATCAAGTCATTCTTTGATACTATTTGTTGGTCAAGCACTTTAGCAATTTCCTGTACAACAGTATCGTCCTTTCTTTTAAACAACGGTAACTTTCGAAGAAACGCCATCTTATCTGCCTGGCTCATTTTGGACATTCCACGATTCTGAGCGCTGAAAAAGTCATGCTCTTCGAATTCAGCTACATGCAGTTCCGAGATAGCTCTGACACAAAGTTTTCGCGAATGATGACCATCCATCGCGGCCTCACCAAATATATCTCCAGTAACAAGATCTTCCGCATGAACCAAGTTAGTGCGAGCTGTGCCATTCCATTTCCTCGCACATCCACGAAGAATGAGGAACATGCTTGTACCAGTGGTGCCAACTTCGATAACTGTTCCCAGCGGTTTATAGACTTTGATCTTGACAGCTTTGCACAAATCCGTATACTGAAATGGATGCCAATCAGCACATAAACCGAAGCGTAACTTGTTTGTCTGTCGTAGCATACCACACACAAGAGTCTGCTCGGAGCCATTTCGTTCTTGAGGAGATTTACTACCTATCCTAACGCAAGTCTCTTGAATGACTTTAGAGGCTTGGTACCGATCTGGATCATGCAGCATGATCTCCCAAAGAATTTCTCCGTACTCTTCAACACTTTTGGGATGTAATATTACATCTCTGTATACCCTCGAATACATGGAGTTATAGAGACTTTCCGCGACAAACTTGGTCATTCTTCCGAGGATGGATGACATCAGTTCTGGCACTTTCGGTCCAGCATTCGCTCCCATTCCCGTGATGCGGAGCGACTCTTTCTTTTTGTCTTTGCCTTTAATCTTCTTTTGCTTGTTTGTATAAATCTCTGCATTAGACGCGATTTCCTTTAACTTGATATCTCGCAATACAGAGTTGAAATCTGCGCGACTTAGGGTCATACACGAACATGGTTCCAGGGAAATGACATTCGCGTTTCGTATACTGCTTGGATCCATAAGGCAAATTTCACCGAAATAACTTCCAGGACCAAATTTTGCTACTTCTTTTTCGCCATCTGTCGCTTCATCGAACACGGTGCATTTACAAGCACCGTCTAACACTATAAAAAAGGAATTGCCCAATGAACCCTCTCGGCAGATGTACGATTGAGCGGGATATGTGACTGGCAACATTAAGCCAAGTAGTTTATCCTTATTCACTTTAGATAAATTACGAAATAGCGGAACAGATTCCACCACGGTTTTCCCCATAACATATCTCTGCTTGGCATATTTGGCATTCGATGCTGCAACAACTGCATCAAAGTCTCTTTTCTTCATTATTGAACACGTGCAAGGCTCAAGAGCAGTAACTGTTGCAGATCTAGGCTCTTCTGTCAACAAGGCGATTTCTCCAAAACATACATTCTTTGGTAGCTTCACAAGCAATGTTGGTGTTTCATTCTTGTCTTTTGGGTTCACTTTCCTAGTAATCTGCACATTGCCTTTTTGAAGTATGAATAAACAATTCCCTATTTCATTTTGCTTGATAATATCTTCCCCTGTCTTATAACTTTGTTCCTCCATACTCTCACAAGCCTGTCTCAGTTCTTCAGCAGATAAGCCAGCTAAAGTCTGAACATTCCTCAGGATCGACACTCGATAAGCAACATCTGCCACAAGCTTATTCTTCACTCGTAGCTTGGCCGCCTGATAAGGATCCAAGTTCAGATTGTCTTTATTCGGTCTTGACCGAGATAGACTGCTCAGCTTGTGTGCAAAATTCATCGTGGTAGAGTTGCAATTGGCCTTCTATAACACTCAATATAAAAAATCAGGGCAATGCAGTAGCAGAAAAGTGGTGAATGGACCTAAAACAAACCTGGAGTTGTCGTAAGGTGCAAAAGGTACAACTACACGACCACAGTCGTCTGAATTGTAGTGCGGAGCGAAACGTTGTAATGTACGTAAAGGAGTGCGGTAGATCTTTGGAATGAATTGAGTCAAAATTTAAGTCTTGTGTCCTTATCAATGGTCTTATGGTGATAACAGCGAGTCAGATTTGGACCGTAGATGCATAGCGATATGCAGAACAACACTTTTGTTAATATTAAAGAATATGTATAACGACACTATTACCACAAAAACTGGTTTCGTATAATCTACGAGTACAACCTCTGCTGGAAGCTGTGTAGATCGTGCACTCCACCTTCCTTCTGGGCGCTAGGAGAGCGGAGCTCGAACCGCAATGTTCCATCTCCCATCTTTATTCCTAAATCTTTTATGGATTTTATACCCATGTCCTGCAAGCCGTGTTTAATGCTTTGGCATAGATATGGGAAGTATCTGTTCAAAGGCCCCTTATCAACCACTGCCCCACTTACGCCGGAAGATATAGACGTTAAAGAGTTATTATCAGACGAACCGTATGGTGCGTTCATGGAATTGCCGCAGTCACGTCTCGAAGGCCTAGCATGGGCTTGTGAACTGAACATCCCACGATAATTTTTCAGACGCATACCATTATGAAAAAAATAATCACCAGGACTTTCATCAACTCCAGCTAATAAACTCCCCATCATAACACATCCTGCACCACAAGTAAGAGCTTTTATGAGGCATCCAGTATTCTTGATTCCTCCATCAGCAATAACGGGTACCCCGTACTCTTTAGCTAGCTTCGAACAAGCATAAATGGACGACAGTTGACCACGGCCTACAGCTTTGACCAGCTGCGTAGTACCTATTGAGCCAGTGCCCATACCGATGCGCAAGCCATCTGCACCCGCTTCTAGTAGAGCGCACGCCTGACTGGCTCTTACAACATTACCTCCGATTACATCAACTGCAGGATAGGTCTCCTTGATATACTTCAGGAGTTGTAGTTGTACTCCATTATGTCCATTTTGAGCATCGAGAACAATAATATTACACCCAGCAGCACATAGAGCATCTACACGCGCAACATCAGCATCATCATCGCTATTTGACCTGATAGCTGCACCTACGAGCAATTTACCGAAAGCATCCTTCGAAGATTCAGGAAATGCTGAATTCTTTTGTAAATCCGTGCGTGTAGTCAAACCACATAGATTACCATTTGAATCTACTATAGGCAAATATCCCTTCTTTTTCTCTTTTAGCAATTTATTCGCGTCCACGATAGAGATACCGTACTGACCAACTACGAGTTTATCCAGAGCTGTCATAACTGCTGACAAAGGTACAGATCGATCTGATAAGAAGTCAGAATCACGATTTGAAACTAAACCAATAAGTTTGGAACCTATCTTACCATCTTCAGTCACGGGCACCCCACTAATTCCACGCTCCGCTCTTACATTATCGAGAGTAGCCAAGGTGTCTGTTGGAGACATCACTACAGGCTCCAAAATGAACCCATTTTCATAGTTTTTCACCTTTTTTACCATTTCAACTTGAGCAAGTATTGTGCAATAGCCATGAATGAATCCAACACCACCATTTAAAGCCATCCCAATCGCGATTTCATGCTCGGTCACTGTATCCATGGGACTGGAGCATAGAGGAGCTTTCAATGTGAAATTCTTCGTGACCTTGGTTTCCAACACCACATCTCCGACACCAAAGTCGATGGATCCAGGAAGAACGATAAGATCATCGAATGTAATGCCAGTGCAGTCACGAGGGCCGAAAATTTCAGAGGCTGCAAACCCATTCACCAAATCTGCGGGGTCGATTTCGATCTCAGAAAAATCTGACCATTTGCCCTCCATGCTAGGGCCAATAATCGCTACTTCCGCATCTCTGCTACTGGCCTTCGGAGAATCAGGGGGAAAGGAAAGCCCTGACATCAAAACTGGCTTTGATATGCTCAATATGACTATGTAAACAGCTCAAATTCGGAGAGTGTGCGAATGCATTTTTTTTCTAAGTCGAGGGTCTTACTCCCTGTGGCATGCCCGATGGTAGGACCCTCTGATAATCTGAAGTTCTAAAATCTGAAGATTCTTAAATGTGTTGAAAATCGTTGGTGACTAATACTTTTGAGGTTGTTTTAGGCCAAGTTTACACTATTAGAATGGTCTCAACGCCTCCCACTAGCGCAGTGCTGCTGCTTGGAGAGGGCAACTTCTCGTTCACATATTCGCTGTGCAATCGCTTGAAGAGTTTGCTGCAAGTGCATGCATCTTCGAAGGGGTCGACGAGGGAGTCATCACCTACGAAATTACCAGACACTCATGTGTCTACTCCAGAGAAGATTGTAATAGTCACAAGTGCATTCGATTCAGAAGACGAGGTGTTGCGGAAATATCCTGAAATGAAGCATACGATATCAGAACTACGCAAGCTAGACCGGGCTTGCGAGCATCTGGAGATCCATGTATTATACAATTTTGATGCCACACTGCCGTACATACCGCAATTTTTACCAACATCGGCTTCCCATATTGGAGCATTTGATAGCATAATCTTTAATTTTCCACATCTTGGTATAGAAGATGCTAAATCTCACGGTTGTATGGTTGCACATACGATGCATGTACTTCAGGCAGCATTATCAGGAAAGGAATCATCCCACTTTCTACTAGCTATAGCAGATGCCCAATGGGAGAGATGGAATATTCGCGACAAGGCGGACAGAAATGGAATGGATTTATTACAGAGGTTTCCATTTTTCACTGGAGATTGGCTGGGATATGAGATCAAACGACACATAAATGGGAAAGGATTTCATAATAGAGTGCAAGAGTGTTCATATTTTTGCTATACAAAAAAGCGTGCAACCAGTTGCGACCTAGCTAAAGTACGAGATGATGATAACGTTATACTTCATCTGCTACGACAAGACAAGAATAAAAGGATGGACGATGGAAAGGAGCTCATCTCCACGATTTCATCTTTGAACGAAGCAAAGCAAGGTAAAGGAAAGAAGAAAAAGAAGAGGAAGATGCATGAGACTACTGAAGGGAGCTGGAGAGAGATTTCACTTTCGTCACTGACATTATCTTCAGAAAATGCAAAATCTAGTACCGATTCTTCTATGCCTACATATGAGTGTCTGAAATGTCTGCGTCGTTTTACAAAAGAGCAGGCTGTAATAGCACATGTTTACAACGTTCATATCTTGAACTCTGATCGTGGCAGTGGTGATGATGATCTCGATGAGGTGGAAGGTGTTCAGAACAAGACAAGTTCTAATTCTAAAATAAAACATGAACGTCAGTATCATCAATGCTTGCAATGTAGCCCACTGCGGAATTTTGGGTCAGATCAGGCACTTCAAGCACATCGCTCATCTGCTCATGGTGCATTCGGCATAATGAAACCGAAATGGGCTGTTTCTGGACTGCATGATACTGCTTCTTCTGAACATGACGAAGAAAAAGAAAAAAATGAAGATGCTACTTTTGAGTGTATGGTGTGTGGATTTGAATTTCATACGGAAGGAGAACTTATGGACCACTCCACACGTGGCTACCAACCATATGATGATGAAGACGAATTCCCATGCACTTATTGTGCCAAAATGTTTACGCAAGAGAGGGCGATGATGCAACACATGAATTTCTGTCAAAGTGTAAAAGTTGATTAAATATGTACAAACGAAAACACTGAACAAATCCAAACTATACGCCCACCATCTCCAACCTTTAAATTCATTTCATCTTCATCGAAAGCAGACTTTCGATGATGGCTACAGCAGTGCCAAGCGCTTGTTTGCTTCAGTACTGCGGCTCAGAGCCAAAGCATACACAAACCTTGCCTTGTCATCTCCAGGACTGCTCGAATTTGCTGATCTGTTTCTCCAAAATTTCCGGCATGATTTGAGTATACTGAAATTGCTTGTCCAAAAACTAGCGAAATCGCTCAGTGAATCTATCGATAGTGAAACTTGTAACGGAAAGTTTTAACCAATGGATAAGCTAAAAACAAAAAATAAGAATGAAAACTAAAGTAGTTCTTCTAATTTGTGCAATCCTTGAATTTTGAAGTCTATTCGGTTCTAGCGCAAACTAGAGTCGTTTTCTCACCTACCAGATAGCACAGTATTGTAAATACTCAGCGCATCAGTGTTTTTTTAGTTCAAATATCGTATTATAAGATTAGCCCAAAACTATGTCAACGCAAGAGCAGCAGCTTGATAAGTACTTGGGACGCAGTGAGATTAATTTCTTTGTGAAACATTTGTTTATGCAAGTAGCTTCCTTGAAGCCTGAAGATTCCATTCAGTTCAGCATCGATTACTTCAAACGCATCCAGAGTTGTCATCATGTGTTGGGTGCTGAATACAGTTTCATTGTTTCATGCCAAACCAATCGACGAGCGTTTATATTTTGTTTGATGGAAGCTTTCCAGAAATTTACTTATGAAGAAGAGATGACTACGATAGAATATCAACAACTTGTGGAAATGATTTGTCCAGACTTCCCGAGAAAGATCATTACTGATGCCGTGGCACCATTAGAGGCATCAAAGAAAGTTATAAATGCCATTCCAAAGGTTCCACAAGGGGAATTTCGTATTGCACTGTTCTTTTATATTGTTTACGAAGAATGGTTGAAGTACATAGAGACTATATTTAGAGAAGAAGGTTCTTTAGATTGCCTAAGTTTGTTTAGATTGAGAGCTTATTTGGAAGACTGTCGGAATAATTGGAGCATCTCGTTTGCACAACCTCCTTCTGCTGGAGTTGATGCTACATTGGCAAATTTTACTGGAAGTGAAATAGCATTTAACGCATTTCTTCGAGCGCTCTTCTCCAGCAAGGTCGTCCAGGACGATGTGTGCACGTATCCAAATAAGGCTATTCGACTGTTGGAGGACGTAGGGAATAATCAAAGTGCGGCAATACCTGCTGCTAAGGGCGAAAGACCTGGCGAGGCTGAGCCATGACTTAGTCTAAAGGTAAATAAATATATGTGAGCTTGAATGAGATATTATTTGTCATAAATTGTTTCAAATAATACTGGTCTACTGCTCTATCCTATTTGGCAGGTTTTTCTGCGATTCGGAGCATTTTCACTTCGGCTTGCTTCGCTGTGAGTTTGTTGCCCCTCATTCTTACGAGAACATTTGAACTCTTGTTATCGACAGCGGCGTGCACAAGATCATTGAAACCGTCTTCTTCGTCTTCACACACATCCACTTCGCCTCTCCACGCAAAATTCTTTATCTCTCTGCCTTTCTGTTTCACTTTCTCAAGGATATATGTTGGTTGGCGAAGTTCACGTTGCTGCTGCATTTGCTTCTTCGCATATTCATTTGCCTTCTTGGCATTCTCTTGGCGCTGTTTTGCTTCATCGATATTCTTCTTAAGGGCAACAAGGTACGGAGATTCTATCATCGCCATTCTTTTAAAATATGCATCCATCGCATCTAATTCTTCTTCCCCCCCATCATGCTCATCATAGTACTCATCCTCCGAAAAAGACATGGAGGCTTCGTTTGTGTCAGTCTAAAGCAGTCCTATACACACTTTGAAAGGCTTCTGAGACCCCCCTGTCTCTGATGTGTCAAACAGCAATCCCTGATAGCTGCCACTTTATATAAGCTGATGAATTAGTTAGGAATTGTTATTTTAGACCTTATTTAAAGTTTTTGTGTTTTTTTCGAATTCCAAATTTCATCGGCTCAGCTAAATGCGATGCTGTTTCTTTTGTTAGTTCTGGTGGTCTCTCTTCGGACTGTCTTTGGCCTATTGTTGCATAGTAGAACTAATGAATTCAGAAATGTCCAGATCAGGCACGTCAAAGCCCAATCATCGCGAATTGCTGACCTCACAGTATTGAATGTGCCTGTCTTACGGCTATACATGTGCATAGAAAGCAAACACGTCGAAAATGATGATGATGCCATTATGAATGAGTATCTTGATGATGATGCCAATCAGGAAAATTCTGATGTTGGATCCGACTCCCCATCGGGACAGTTCAAGTTAGGGAAGGGTGAACGAAATTTACTTCAAGGTGAGCAAAGTTCTCCTTCAGCATTCAGGACTCAAAGGCAGCCATTACAATTGAGTGACAATCTGATTGTCATTGGAAGCACTGTTCTCGGCTTAGCATGCTTAGTTGGACTATTCCTCTTCATGAACAAAGACGCCCCACCGCCTCCATACTAATGCCTGCCGAACTAATAATAGATGCAAAGAATAGTAGCAGTAGAGGGAAGCGACGAGAACGTTCTCGATCCATGCCATTGTCACAGGCATGGTATAAAGTAAAGCAGATCAATATTAGTCCAAATCAAAAACGTGTGCTAAGGGAATTGTGGCCTGATTATGGGATTGACTTGGTGTACAACAAACAACTAGATATATCTGAACTTTTTCCTGCTTTCGACAGCAAATATAATAAAGTGGTTATTGATGTAGGTTTTGGGGTTGGTAATTCTTTACTTGCGATGTCTGGGGCTAGAAAGGAAGACTGTTTCATTGGCATAGAAATACACCGCGCAGGAATAGCAAAGGCTCTTCAAGCGGTACGCGAATCCAACTCGCGCAATGTGAGAATAATAAGGGTAGATTTCACTATGCTCCTAGAGGGAAAACACCTACCTGAAGCATCTGTAGATGAGGTCTGTGTCTTCTTCCCCGACCCATGGCCGAATGAATATCGAGATGGAAACCGTCGCGTGATACGCAATCAAATAATCACCATGCTGGAAAGGGTGGTCAAGAAAGGAGGTCTGCTGAGAATAGCTACGGATGTTGATGAGTATGCAGAACACGTGGGAAGGGTAATGAACACGAGACCAAACTGGGGATTGGAGAAATCTGAGGTCCATGCACCTGGAGAGGGGTCTAGCTGGGCGAGAGAGCGATCTTACACGAATTACGAGCAAAAGGCAGCAAGAGAACACAGGATGAATATTTATGAGTTTATGTATCAGTTGAATATAATATAAACAAAATGTACTTTAGTATTCTATGCCCCTGTTTCAATCTCATCGTGAATAAATAAGCCTTCCATAGTAATGCAGATAGGTACTTTCCAAGTCATCCATTTTTCTGAAAACCCCATCGCTGTTTCAAATCCATCGTTATGTAAATTATGCGAAAGTCCAATTTCCGGGAGAGATTTATCCCCGTCTTTTTGTGTCTTCCATTTTTGACTCATAATAGCAGAACGCTTGACAAGTATAGCATTGACACTCCAATTCGAATCATGACTTGTGAAGCATCGGAATTTTGGCGTATCCAAGCATTCAGCCACAAGACCTTCCGTACCTTTATAGCCAGGACAATAAAATGAGTACCAATTTCTCTTTCTGTCCTTGCCCGTGACTACCTCAGGAGAAGCCTTCGGCCGAAGAGAATGGCCACATTCCTTGAAGGTGCCGCATCCTTTCGACTTGCGAGATAGTAGACGTACCAAGGGGATGCCTCGCTCTAGTACACCTGCCGCTGCTACCAATTGCGATTGAATCGCCTCACGGTCTAAGTCGGTATCTATCCTGAAATCATTTTCAAGGAACAACACATATTCAGAATCTGGGCTTTGTTCCAACGCATAGTAAAATGCAGAACCAATTGTCACAACATTTGGCTTACTGAGCTTCACATTGGGAATATCCTTGGGCTGCAATATCTCAAAATCATTCACTGCGGCTATGCCTAGGTCTTGCGGGAGAGGGTCGTTCATGATCACCTTTGTTTCTTGCATCATGTCTAATAATCCAGAGTCCTTCCACGAGCGCATACTATGCGCAAAGCTACGGGGAGACTTATAGGTAAGCGCTACTAGCGAAATACCACCTTTCAGGAAGTCCTCCTTCCATGCACCATCCCTTCCACTAGTATCCCCGCAATATGCGTGTTTAGACCCATTCTGCATCAATTCAGCCAACACCTTTTTCGATCGACCTCCATGTTCGTTAGATATTAAATCGCCTAAGCGTGTACCCTTACCAAGCTTCTTTGTATTCATTCGAACTGTGTACGACTTCCAAAGATCAGAGGATTCAAGGTCCTCTTTGGAATCAGGATATTTGCTTATGTCGTACACGGCCAATTCCTTCTCCGTTGGTACGCGTTTCAGTGTAGCAAGCATCTTCTCAGGTGGTCCACGAGTTAACACGTATTTGCAACCGTGACTTTGCTGGTATTTGACGCAAATTTCCTTCGCGTTCCTACAATCCCTCCCTCTGCATTTAATATGACATGCACAATTTGTCGCAAACTGCTCGCTCTCAGCGCACCCGAAGTGCCTGCTGATCTTGTCTTTTGGAAAAGCATCCAGACGATATTCTTTCAACGCCAACAATCCGGAACCCACATCTACAAAGGTGTCATTAGTGAAATCTTGGGCAATTGGAATAATCGAAGCACATCGCTGGAGCAGCGACACACTGAATAAGACGCAAAGTACAATAGAATTATATGATGTCATATCTACAAGACTGCAACCAGAGGTTTCAAATATTCCGGAGTTCCATTATTTTTTCATGGAATTTCTTCTGTCCAGTTCGCCGATTCCAAGAATATTTAAATTAATCATGATAACTCCTAACGGGAAAGATGCTAATGGAGGTGGAGACCGACAAGGTAGCTCTTATAAGGAGTTTCTTGCCGCGCGTCAAGCCAGGAAGCCTCAGACGCCATCTCGGGTGAGAGTGAGTGCTGCAACTACTCCCGCGGTGAAGACATCCACAAGTAGACCTTCTTCAATGCTTTCGGCGTCAGCAACCAAGAGCAAAGGCCGAACCGGAAGCCCGCTGGCCAAAACGCCTCTTATGAAGAAGGATGTTGCAGAAGAGGGGGTAGACAAAGGGCGCGAAGAGTACATGCGTTTGAAACTGGCACAAGTACAAAAGAAAGCAGGAGGACAGGAGGCACTTGAAGACAGGAACATGCATGATGACATGCTCAAGTTACAGAAGGAGCAGCAAGAACAAGACCAGAAGACGTTACAAAGTAATGTTGAAGAGATTGCTTCGCTGAAGGCAAATATTACCATGCTGACTGAGCAATTGAACCAAAAAAGTATTTCATTGGAAAAAGCAAAATCAGAAATTCAGAGAATACTGGACGAATCTGATCGAAAAATAGAGGCTAAAAGTATAGAACAGGAAAAGGAGAAAGCGCGGGAAAATAAATTAAAGGCAAAGGCACCAGCAAAGATGACCATAGCAGCTGCTAGGACACCCCCTCGAGTGCACTTATCGCATTCCAATTCCAATGTTGATGAAGGTGATGCGCTTTCAGCATCGTCTGAGGCGCAATTCGACATCAAGCTAGTGAACTGGATGCACAAGAGTGGGGTAGTGGATCCTGATAAGATCACACCTAGAAAGACCACCATGCAGATCCAGTCGAATGCGAACGCCCCAGTGTCAAGAAGTAAGAAGAAAGAAGATGCGCTTATTGCTGAGTCAACACCAAAGCAAGAAGACAAGCAATTAGGAATAGATGGCGAAGGAGAAGAAGAGACAGGACAGTCTCCTGGTAAAATAGCAGCGCTTTTTAGCAAACCAGGAGAAGAGCAAAGAGACTCGGATAGCGATGGCAGCGAAGACAGTGCATTTGGACAGAGCGGGTTAAACGTAGAAAGCCTCTTAAAGAGCCACGATGACAAGCTGATAGACTTATGTGCACCGGAAGGTCCCTCCATATCTCATGCGAATGAGAGTGAGAGCGACAGTGATAGTGACAACAGCTCCGAGGAGGAAGATGGAGAGGAATTAGTATCCGTAGAGACTTACAAGGAAGGGATGACGATCCGCAACCCCAATGGTGTAGGGGACAATGCCACTGTGATAGCCAGTGATCTTTACATGGAGATTGTGCATGAGCTGCTGGAGTATCGAGCAGAATTAACCACGGCCAATTTTTCAATTTAATGCATTTTCGTCGAGTGACGAGGTATACAACAGCGCAAACTTGTAGTTATTGTATTTTGCTAATAATCAATATTTGACACGTCTATCTCTTCTATGATTTCTTCTCATTATTCATCAACCCCTAACGACATCGCACCTGCTTGTTTCTTCAACTCCTCTTCTTCTAGCTCTGCGTCATGGATTACATTCCAGATCATCACAGCTCGGTCAAATTTACCTACAGAGATAATGTTCTTGCCATCACAAGTGAAACGCACTTTCGAAACCTCTTTAACATGTCCTCTGTGTGCGGCAGCCTTGGCATCTTTGCTCAAACAGGGATAATTATAGATTTTCACTGCGCCACCAGAGTCTCCCACTGCCAACAGCATCTCTTCAGGACCCTTCGATCTGTGGACCGTCGTGGGCTCGAAGGCTTTGCCTTTCTCCACATCGTCGAAATAAGGCCACGCGCCCTGGATGGGCCAGCCGAATGTACAGGTCCAGTCAGCGAAGCGAATGTTCTTTAACTGAGAACCCGCAGCAAAGTATTCGCCATCTTCCGCTTCAAAATACAAATGCTCATAATCTCCGGAATCGGACTGGATATAAACACTGTCTTCACTGTAATCAAAAGTCTTCACGAAAGAATTGTGTCTGTCGCAAGTACCTTTCAAGCGATACGTTTCCCTGTTATAAATATAGATCTTGTGATCCATGGATCCGACAGCGAAGCTGCGACCATCAGGTGAAAATTTCACATCTTGTAACCAATGACGGGAATCTCTACCTTCAAATACTGGTTTAAGATTGGCTGCATCTAGCACGATAAATCCACCATCTTTTCGCCCGCGTTTTCCATCCCAGGACCCTCCAAGGCCCACAAGAATGTGTCTACCGTCATGCGCCCATGTCACACAACGCGCGGTACAGTCCAACAGAGCCTTCCTCAGCAGACGGCGAGAGGACACTGACCACACGCGGATACTCTTGTCGTCTCCAGTGGTGACGAATAGGTCGGGGTTGGTAGGGTGGACACATAAGCCCCACAGCTCTCCATTGTAGTGCGACTCGTGCACCAAGCAGATGCCACCAGAGCGTGCTGCGATTTCGTACACCTCTCCACCTGAAGTGGATGCTAGGATCCTCGTGATAGCATTACCGTCCGTAGATAGGAACGCATCAACCGATCGTACACTGCCAATTACGGGTGGTACGTCTGCATCTGCCAGCATGAAGGATCGGATGTGCTCAAATACAGGAGACCATAGCTTGATAAGCCCATCTTTAGCCGCCGTTACCACACCTTTGTCACAAGACCAGATAGAGGTAACGCCCAACTCATGGGCGCGCACCATTCTATTCAACTTGCGACCATGCCATACGTATAGATGACCACTGGTGGCTCCACTGACGAATGTGTGTCCCACTGAGGTGCCACACAGCAAAGTGCCGATCTTCTGTTTGCTATCATACTCGGGGTAGTTCGCATTGAGACATCGTCCATTGACGTACCAAAACTTCTGGTGAAACCTTCCGCCCGATGCTAGCACATAACCATCCGTGCTCTTCTTGTAAAAGGAGCAGAATAAGGTTGGGTTTACATCTCCCTTAGCGGTTGCCAACAGTCGACCATCTAGCCAATCACCAGAGGGGGACTCCCAAAGCGCAATGCTGTGGTCCTGATCTTGACCCACAGATAATAATTTCTTGCGATCAGGGGAGAATGTCATGTGGACTACTCCTCTCCTGTGCAACACTGGCAGCTTCTTGATAAGCTGAGTTGTCTGCGCGTCCCAAATATGAATCATGGGGCGATTGCAGCGCTCTACAGATGCACACAAGATTCCATCTTCGGAAACGCAAACATTGCTCAGTTCTACGTTGTGACCTT
>JACLAB010009694.1_pt1 | contig 14508 bp, 9 predicted proteins | sample 8027921 | NCBI WGS metagenome assembly JACLAB01 (sample SAMN15725117, study PRJNA655200) | protist metagenome | isolation source: fluorescence activated cell sorting (FACS) single amplified genomes of... | place: USA: West Boothbay Harbor, Gulf of Maine | collected 2000-07-19 | reverse complement strand
CTCGAGCTCGCCCGGGAGAAAGAACGCGTCGACGAAAGACATTTTCCCCAATTTCGGTTTCATCGAAAGAGCTTTACTCTTACTCGTCATCAAAGCCTTCTTCTTAATCGGGGTTTTTCTTCTTTCCTCGTCCTCGATTGCAACATTTAAACTCATCGAAGGCTTCGTTGGCGTCCGTTCCTTCTTTGTCTTCTTTTCCTCCTTTTTGTCCTCTTTGACATCATCATCATCTCGTCCGTTTCCGGAAAACAGCTGCCAAGACGGCGGCGACACAGAGACTAAATCTTTGAACGAATACTTCGCGTCCACCTCGTATGAGTTTCCTCCTTTTTTCGCGTCGTTGTCTTCCTTCTTCTTCGTCGTCATCTCTACGCGTTTACTCCGTTTTTCCCGTGCGTTGTCGTAACTGTTTTTTCTTTCGCGCGGAATGTTGCGCTCGAAAATTGAGGAGACGACGGGTACGCGATTTAGAAACGGCGAAAAGAAAACAACACTACGTATCGTTTGCACCTTTCCCGCGTGTCGTTTATGTTCTCGTCGTCGTTTACGGTTTACGTTCTTTATGTTTATGTCGCACACATCTCTCTTTTAAAATGCGGCATAAGTGTACGCGTAAAATATCTTCCGCTTAAGAATACTCTCGTCATCATCGTCATCCGAGAGACAAAATCGAGTAACGAAACAGAGAATCAAATACGATTGGGTTTTCGCCGTCCTTCGCGTGCAAGATCTGGTCTTTTCCCCGTTCGCGTTGCACAGAGCGTTCAGAGTAAACGAGCGCAGATTTCTTCATTTTAGCGCAGACATCATCTCATCAGAGAGAGCGTTTACGAGAACAGAGAGACATTAAAATGACCGAAGATGAAGACAAATCCGTCATCGGCGTCTTCGGCATGGGCGTCATGGGACAAAACCTCGCCCTGAACGTCGCCTCGAAAAGCTTCAAAGTCTCCTGTTACAACCGAGAGGATGAATTTTCGATGCGGTTGTTCGAAGCGTTGGAGATTGCAAAGAGGGACATTTCAAACGGAGACGATGTACTGCGAGTGTTTAAGGATTTACACATGTTCGTGGAGAGTTTGAAGAAACCAAGGTACGCGTTGTTCTTTTTCGTCGCTCTCTTTTTCGTTGTTCGGTTTGCTGTTCGATGTGAGATGAAATACGTACTGACGCTCGTACATCGACGCGCTCTCGATTTTTAGGCGAATACTGTTATCTATACCAGCCGGGAAACCAGTGGAGATGACTTTAGAACTCTTAAAACCGTTGTTAGAATCGGACGACGTGATCATCGACGGCGGGAACGAGCACTTTTTGGAAACTCGGAGACGCGAACAGATGTGTGCCGTCGATTGGTTTGCGGAGTGCGGGAAGAAAATTCATTTCGTCGGCATGGGCATTTCCGGCGGCGCGGAAGGCGCGAGACACGGGCCAGCGCTCATGCCCGGAGGCTCAGAATTCGCGTACAACAGTTTAAAGCCAATGTTGGAAGCGATGAGCGCGAAAGCTGGGGAGAAGAACGACGAGCCGTGCGTCACGAGATGCGGGCCGGACGGGTGCGGGCACTACGTGAAAATGGTGCACAACGGCATCGAATACGCGGACATGCAATTTATCGCGGAATCGGTGGTTTTGTTGAGAGACGTGTTAGGTTTTGATAACGAAAAACAATCCATTGCGTTAAAAGAGTGGAACAATGGGGATTTGGAATCGTTTTTGATCGATATCACCGCCAAGTGTTTGAAGAAGAAGGATGACGACGGCGACGACGATTCGTACTTAGCGAACAAAGTGTTAGATAAAGCCGGATCGAAAGGAACCGGGAAGTGGACCGTACAGTTAGCCGCGGACGCTGGTATTGCTATTCCGTGTTGTTCGGCCGCGCTGGAGGCGAGGTATATCTCCGCCGCCATCGACGACCGAGCGAAGTGTTCGGAGATGTACTCGAACAACGCCGAAGACTTAGTATTAGAATCTTCTAAAACCTCCTCCTCCTCCTCAACAACAACGACAACTCTGAATGCAGAGACTTTAGGCAAAGCTTTATATTGCGCGAAAATTATCGCCTACGCGCAAGGTTTATCCCTCATTAAATCCGCCGGGAACGATTACGGGTGGTCCGAGGATTTAAACATTGCAAACATTTGTAAAGTGTGGCGCGGCGGGTGCATCATACGCGCCAAACTGCTCGAAACCATCGTCCGGGCGTTTACCAAAGAACCGTCGTTATCCAACTTACTCTTAGATTCGGAAATTAGTTCGATCGTGAAGAGCAGAGTCGGTGATTTGCGCAAAGTGGTCGTCGAAGCCGCGCAAAGAGGCATCGCCTCGCCGGCGCTGATGAACGCGTTGAGTTACTACGATAACATGAAAACGAAACGAGGGAGCGCGTACATCATTCAAGCGCAACGGGACGCGTTCGGTGCGCACACGTTCGAGAGAGTCGATAAGGAAGGGAAGTTTCACGCCGATTGGTGATTCGTCGACGAGGTGTAAATAACGTCTAAAAATAGATTTGGCATCCGCACAAAAATACTTCCGCTCGCGCTTATCACGACTACCATATATATTCGCACTATTATTAAAATAACCACCACCACCACCAACAATTTAATGCTCTCTGCTTCCGCCGTCGACGCGCTCTGGCGCGCGTGTCTCTTCAAACTCTCGAAACTTCTCGCGTTGGACATCCGCCTCGACGACGCTTCAACGTCTTCGTCTTCTCCTGAGGAGGATGTCACCACCATCGAGTCTCCTCCCTCGGACGACGACGACGACGACGAAAACGAGGATGAAAACGACGCGCTATCCGTGTACCTTCGCTACCTTTCCATTCTCCGTGCCTTAAACCTTTGCGAACACTCGTGCGTGCATCCGCAAAAGCACCGATTGATCGATCGATTGATGTCCTGCGTGTATTTTCGAGCAGCGAAAGTACGACTGAAAGGAGAATCCGAATGTTTATTCGACACGGAAACGATGGAAGAAAGATTGCGACACCGAAACGAGACGAAAGAGAACGGTAACATGGTCGTCCCTACGCGGTTTTGGAGGGAAAGGAGAGGGTTTTTGAAAAAGGAGGTCGCATCGGTGATGGAGAAGGTGAACGCGGATGTGACGGCGTCGCGCCCGAGCGAGATGGATTGTGACGCTCCGGACGACGACGGGAGGCAATCGGACGAGACGAATGGTCTCGACGAGGAAGAAGAATTGAATATTGAATCGACAAAAACGGAGGAGACTAACTCGCAAGAAGAGGAGGACGAGGAAACGCGCAAAGGAGAAGCGGAAGAAGGTGTAGGAGTCGTCGCAGAAGAATTGAACGAAGGAGAAGTCAAAGAAGGAAAGAGAGAATCGAGTCTCGCAAAATACGCGGAGGACGAAAAACATCGATTGGCCGTCGTCAACGTGCAAAGACACGCGAGAGGATGTTTGGCGAGGAAAAAGATGAGACGAAAAGTGGAAGATGAATTAGAACGGCTCGGAATGTTGGTTTTGAACAAGGATGATGCGTCGTCGACGAGAACAAAGAAGATGAAGATGAAGATGAACGTTTGCGTTGACTCGAGATCCCGCTCGACCGCTCGAGCCGCGGGATCCGAAGAAGAAGATAAAGATGATGATACAGAAGAAGATATCGAAACCAAAATCGAACTCTTGCGCGAAAAACGACTGCGAGAGTTTGAACAAAATCAACCGCATGTGTACGAACGCACGAAGAAAGCGTTACTGGAAGAGCACGGGAGTAAAATTGAGACGTTTGTTCGCGAGTACCGCGAAACGCATCAAGGCGCGTTGCCCGAATTGAAAGATATACCAATCATCTTGGATGATTCCAACGAACGCAAAAAAGAAGACAAAGATGATGAAGATGATGATGATGTCACAGAAAACAAGACAAAGAGCGATGAAAATAGAAACAACGCCGAAGACGACCGAAAGTGCGGATTTGAAGCCTTGCGAAAAATACTCGAAGAATCCGAGCGTGCGTTTCCAAGCGCGACGACGACGTCGTCCACATCGAACGACGACGACGCTTTGAATACTCAGGAAATCAACGACAACAGAAGAGAACGAAGAAATACGAGTTTCAGCGAACAGGCGGAGAAAAGAGCGATCGAGAGAGAGGTGTTGAAAGAAGTGTCGATTGAGATCAAAGAAAATGTGAAACTCGCGTTGGAACGGATGCGCCAAGAGGAGGACGTAAACGACGCGACGTTGACCACCAAGACGACGAGGAAAGAAGAGGATGGAAATTCGAAATCGACGACCGAAGAGGCAATGAAGAACAAAAGCAGCGCGACAAAGAAGGCAAAGAAGCAGAAGCAGACGAAGAAGAATACGAAGAAAAAGTCAACAAAATGTCCTAAATCCTGCGCCTCCGCCTTGGAGCAAGAAAAAGCGCTGTTCGATTCCATCGACGCGTACCCGATGGCGAAGTATCTACTCCAACACAACGTCAAAATCGACTGTTTTTGTTCTTCAGAGCGCGAGAAAAAGTACGACGACGACGATACCGTCGTGAACAACAACACATTCATCGCGAGCGGTGCGGACGAGTTCGTCTACTGCGAGGAGGAAGCGCCTGACCGGTCCGTGGACGACCAGAAGCGAGCGATTGAATCGATCAAATCGAACGTCTTGATACCTCTCGGAGCGAGCACATCCAGCGTGTGGTTAGAATCATACGCGCACAATGCGGAGAAACCAAAACATTTGCTCTTCATCGGACCGAGAGGGTGCGGACAGAAACATTTCGCGAAAAATGTCCTCGCGAGGGAGACCGGGAGCGTATTTTTTGACTGCTCGATTGAAAATGTCATGCGGAGGAGGAGCAAAGAACCGAACGCAACGACTACAGAAGAACACGACGGAGATGATACGGAGGATACAGAACAAGACGACGAGAGCGTATTTTGCGCGGACTTGTTGAAACGAACGTTCCAGTTGGCTAAAAAATGGGCGCCGAGTGTGGTGTACGTCGGCAACATCGAGAACGCGTTCGCGACGGGCAAGAAGAAGAAAACGAAGAAGAAAACAAAGAAGACGAAGACCAAGAAGGGCAACGCAAAAGAAGGCAACGAGGAAGAAGGAGAAGAAGACGAGGACAGAAATGTGAGCGAGGAAAATACGGTCGGGAATGGCACATCCGGTACCGATGGAACACAAGCGGATGCGGCTGTTTCATCAAACGCGAAGACTTCTACTACTCAACAGACTCAAAAAGTCGACCCGAAATCGTTCAAAGCTGGATTAACTGCCGCGTTGAAATCGTTAGAGAAAGAAAACAACAGTTCTTCTCGTCGCGTGTGCGTCGTCGCGTCCATCTCAGACGCATCTCGTTTGACCAAAAAAGACGAGAAATCTGTACTGGGCAAAATCTTTCACCCGAAGGAGACGTTCGCGGCGCCGTTCATGCGTCCATCGCGAGCGGCGAGGTACGACTTGTTGAAAACTTTTTATCGAGAAGTCGTCGACGAGTATTATACCGAGGAATGCAACAACAATACGACGTGTTTGTCATCCTCGAAGAAGTCAACAAAATCAAAATCGCGAATGTTCTCGAAAGTCGTCGCCGACGGCGCTCGCGACGAAGGCGCCGTCTCAGAACTCTCGCACTTCGCGGAGACGTGTAACCGTAAAGTGCTCAAACTTTGCGTTCGAGAAGGTTTCAGGAAAGCCGTGGAGTATATTTCGACGAAATCGATCGTTCAACCGCGCGCGTTCACCGACAGTCAAAGAGCGCTCGTCTGGCGCTTCGCTTCGGAGTCCTTACGAAACCTTCGAGAGACGAATCAGAAAAGAATCGACGAAGAACAAGACGACTTTTACGACGAAAACGAAAACACAGAAGCAGAATTCTTCTTCGCGAGCGAGAACGAGTCGACCCTTCGCCTGTTTGCTAAGCGCGTGTGTTGTCGTCTTCGTTACTCGTAACACCACCAACAATTTGGATGAACATTTTACATATCGCACACAAAATCGCACTCACACGCTTTCTCTTTCATTCAAAATGCACGCATTGCCTGTAATAAATTCTATTCCGTCGTTCTTTAAAGTTTCAGGTGGTTTTATTACGTAAAACGAACATTAACGCGTCGATGGTGTTCTTCGCTCTCAAACCTCTCGAAGTTTCGTTTCTTTCTCAGAGTTGAAAATCTTCACATTTTGCATCCTTTTGCGCGTCGGACGAAGGTTCTGCGAATACTCTTCGAGAAGAAATCACCCACCATGGAAGAGGACGACGATATCGAGATCAACGAAAACGTGAAACTGTACGAAACACTCAAACGCGCCTGGAACGATGAAAAGAACGCGCCGATCTTGTTGAAATTCAAATCCACTGAAGTTGCGCGTTTCCAAACTTTACTCGCTTCCCGCGAGCGAGAAATCGAAGAGATGGAAAACTCCGCGAACGAATCCGGGGACGGGAACGAAATGCTCTTATCTGCGATCGGGAGAGAGGAGTTGAACAGGGCGAAATACGTGTTGAGGAGTTATTTGAGGACGAGGATTAAGAAAATTCAACAGTTTCCCGTGCACGTGTTGCAACGAGAGCGGGAAGCGGTCAGCGGGAAGGAGTTAGCGTTTACGGAGGAATTAGTCAAGGCGTACGAAGAGCACGCGAAGTCTGTGCTCGCGAATTTTCCGTTGAAAGAGTACCAAAGCGCGTTTATGGAGTTTGGAGAGGAGGAAGTTGGAGAGGAGTCGATGGTGTCGCATCCGAACGAAGCGAATAAGATGGTATTTATTAGAATTTTGGAGGACGTGGGCCCATTCAAATTCGACGACGGCACGGACGAGGGGGACGCGGTTGATTTGAAGAAAGGAAGGATTCTGTTTTGTAAATTTCAGCAGTTCAAAGGGTTGTTAGATAGTAGCGAAGAGGGAGGCACGCCGAGAGCGGAGTTGCTTTGAGAGAGAGTGTAAGATTAAAAGAATAGTATTACTCTGTAAACTTGTTAAAATACATTTAGAATTCTGACACGCGTAAGTTACTCTCCTCCACGTTCGTATCGCCAGTCGGGTGGTAACGAGCGGCAGGTGTTTTTGTCGAGTAACAGATATAATCTCTCTCTCGCTTAATGAACTTAATTCGTCTTCTTCGCCGAGCCTTTACCCTTCGCGGCGGCTTTCGACTTCTTACCGTCGCTGCCGGTTCTTTGCACGACCACGAAGAACAAACTCGCGAACGAAATACCGGTGACCAATCCGGCGCCGTACAAAACGTACACCGCCCCAGCCTTGTGCTTATACACCTGCGCGATCACTTGCAAAGACTCCTCCCAAAACTTCTTCGCTCGAACGAACACGCCGGGTTGTTGCAACTTGAAGCTCTCGCCCTTGAACGAAAACTTCCTCGCGTCTTTCTTATTCTCGGACGCCAAATAGTTCCCCAACGCTTCCTTCGTCCTCGCGCCGCCGGAATACGGAAACATCTTCCCGTCTTCAAAGTACATCAACGTCGGGAACGATTTAATCTCAAACTCTTTCGCCACGGACGCTTCCGCTTGCGTCGACGCGTCCACCGAGAACAGTTTCAAATCACTTCGTCCTTCCGATTTCATCTCCGCTGCCAAAGCGTCCCAATCTTTCGCCATCGATTTACAGTGGCCGCACCACGGGGCGTAAAACTTTGCGAAATACTTCTCGTTGGATGGTTTCGCTTGCAGTTGCGCTCGAAAGGCAGTCGGGGTGAGTTCAATCGCTCCATCATCATCACTCGCGGCGGTTGTTTCACTCGTCGTCGTCGTCGTTTCGGCAGCGGAGGAAGCCGAGACCGAACGAAAGACCAAGACGCCAGCGTTGCCTTTATCACCACTCCGTAAGGAGACGCTCGCGATCGAGAGAACGTACGCGAGGAATTTGATCGAATTTCTCATTTTGAATTGGAAATGTGTTCTGAGTATATGGTTCGTTTCTTTCGCGCGTCGTCGTTGTTGCTTCTTCTTCGCGAATGAACTCGAAGTGGTCGTTGCGTGCACTAAAACCGTGTTTTGTGTGGTATTCAGAGAGTGAGAGAAAAGGGACGTTTTTGTTCGCACGCGGAGGAAAGAATGCCGCTCTTTGGTGCATTTAAAAATATCTCACAAACGGCTTCTTTAGGGGAAACGCATTTCTCTCTGATCGCATGTCTGCATGTGTGTTTGTATTTTTTACCACTTTTCACACGCAAGATAGGGAGCGCAGAGAGAGAGAGAAGAAAGAACCTCGTTGGGGAGGATATGCCTTCCAAGATGGAGGAGGAGAGCAGTTGTTGTCCTTTTTCTCCGTCTTCTTTGTGGGAGGTGATCGTGAAGTGCGACGATATTTGTTTCACTCACGTGCTTCCGAGATTGAATCGAACTGATCTCAAATTCTTGGACAGAGTGAATACGGAGACGAGAAAGTTGATTAAGAGATCAACTCGCGAGAGAGATTTGAAAGAGAAGTTTAAAGTTCAAGAGATGTCGTCGATATCGACTTTGGAAGTCGCGTGGGAGCATAAATCGTTAAATCGTGGGAGCATAAATCGGGGGAGTTGGTGGGAAGATCACAGAATTTTCTGCTCGCAAGTTGCTAAAACGAATAAACTCGAGTTGCTCAAGTGGGCGCGAGAGGAGAAAAAGTGTCTGTGGGATTCAAGGACGATTACTGCGGCCGCAATACAAGGTAATCTGGAAATGGTAAAGTATTGCGTTGCAAATTATTGCCTCATCGATAGTGAAGCGTGCGCATATGCTGCCTTAAACGGTCATCTCGAGATACTCAAATACTTACGCGAAGTAGCGAAAGCGCCTTGGGATTCGAGAATTGCCGCTTGGGCGGCTAAAAATGGTCATCTTCACATACTCGAATATCTTGTTGAGCGTAAGTATGATAGATATGACAAACGGGCGTGTCAGTGGGCGGCCGAGAACGGTGACTTGGATTGTTTGAAGTACTTACACGAAACCGCCAAAGCGCCTTGGAACTATAAGGCCGTACGACAAGCGCACTACTACAACCACACCGAATGTGTACAATACCTCCTCGACAATAACTGTCCATTACCATTTGGTTGGCGATACGAACATGGCGAGTTAAAACGCAGTTCATAAACACATACAAACAAACAAAGCTTTTGAAAACACAGACGTACACTCAGCGCACCAACTCTGAAAGGCGTTTCGGGAGGAAAAATGAAAAAGAGCAGCCCAAAAACCTGAAAAATGGACGAATAGACCACACAGTTGTTTACAACGACAGAGAGAGAGACTCGCACATACGCATATAATAATCACACGCACAGAAAAAGCAGAGACGCAGAGAATACGCACTTACGCTGCACATACCCTTTTCGTCGTCTTTTGAGAGCATTCTATATATATATCAAAGCGAGGATTGAGATTGGAATTTTCCCAAACATTATCCAAAAATCAGATACGTCTCAGCGCACTTTCTATTCAGAAAGAGAGAGAAAGAACGCGAAAGAACAACTCGAGCGATCAGAACATGCGATCGACATCTTTCGCACAAACGAAAACTTCTTGTTCTTCTTCGAACAAGAAAAGTTTTATCATCACAAAAAGAAGACACAAAATTGGAGGCAAAATGCAGACCAAAATGAGACCAAAGAAGGCTGCTTGTGCTGCCTCGGCGGCGACGAGCGGAGGAGTGCAAACCATCGGCGAAACGTTCAAGAAACTCAAATCGGAAAACAAAATCGCGTTCATTCCTTTCGTCGTCGCCGGGGACCCGAACTTAGAAGCCACGGCGAAAGCTTTGAAGATTTTAGGTGCGTTACTTATGCTCGTCTTTCGTCTTCTTTGTCTTTGTCTTTGTCTTCGTACTGACGAAACCACGCTCTTCTCGCTTTCTTTCTTTCTTTTTAATTTCTTTGAAACAACAAACAAAACAGACGCGGCTGGCGCAGATGTCATCGAATTAGGCGTTCCGTATTCCGACCCGTTAGCGGATGGTCCGGTGATTCAAGCCGCGGCGACGAGAGCTTTGGAAAATGGCGCTACGTTAGATAAAGTCATCGCCATGGCGAAGAAAACCATCGATAACGGCAAAGGCGTGAAGGCGCCGATTGTGATGTTTACGTATTTCAATCCGATTTACCAGAGAGGCGTGGAGAAGTTCGTGCAACAAATCGCCGACGCCGGCGCGAGAGGGTTGTTAATTCCAGACGTACCGTTGGAGGAAACGTACGAGACGAGCAAGATTTGCTCGAAATACGGCATCGATTTGGTCTTGCTCTCCACGCCGACGACGCCGACGGAACGCGCTCGGCAAATCGCCTTGAACACCAAAGGCTTCGTCTATTTGGTTTCCGTCACTGGCGTGACTGGGATGCAAACCAACGTCGCCTCGAGAGTCGAAGAGTTAGTCGCGGATTTACGTAAAGTGACCGACGAACCCATCGCGGTTGGTTTCGGAGTCTCCAACGCCGGACACGCCAAGCAAATCGTCAACTGGGGCGCAGACGGCGTCATCGTCGGCTCCGCGTTGGTCAGAGCGTTGGGCGAAGCCGCCTCCGAAGAAGAAGGGTTAAAAGCGTTCGAAGAGAAAGCGAAAGAGATTCGAAGCGGCGCGTGCAGAGATTAAAAATTATAAAAGAGAGAGACCAGAGAGAGAGTAAACGCTTCGCATACGCATCAACATTAATCACATCGATATAATCTTAATAATAATAATAATAATACTATTAATACAATTCTCACTTATTCTTCTCCAGCCACTCTTTTATCTTGACGTCGTTCTCTGTTTTCGCGGTTCGTCCGTTATCCACAAAGGCAAGATAATCTTTGAAATTTTTCTTCGAATACTCGAGCACTCGTTCTTTCTGTCTTTCCTCTCGTTTCTCTTCGGTTTTTTGTAACAAAGTTTGTACGAATGCATTCGACTCCGTTTGCTCGTTCGCTTCCAACGCGTGCGCGTTAAATGAAGAGGTGGAGAGAAGGACGAGGACTGTTTGAACGAGGAGGACACTTTTCAGGATTTTGTTGTCGTTGTTACTGTTACTGTTGTTCCTTTTTCTATACATCTTCGTTTCCGTTCTTTCCCCGCCGGCAACACGTGTGGGTTTTTCAGTATTACTTTTGTTTTGCGTTGAAAACGATGCTGTTTCATCTAAAACGGAGAAAGACGGGAAGGAGCGAAAAGATGAATGCGCTCTGATGATCCTCTGACGTCGGTTTTGAACGACAACAGGAGTAGGAGTACCGATGGAGGAGAACAGTAAAGAGGACATTTGTGTTTGTGTTGTAATGGAGCAAATGCAAGGAAAAGATTCCCCTACCTTTAATGTGGATGGTATCGATGCAAATGTGACCGATGCATGTCAAAAGATGTCCACAAAATCAATTAATTATGGCAGCATGAACAGATTATGTACGAATACTAGGTTATTTACGCGTTACATATATGTACCATATACTACATCGTTGCTTTTCCGTTACATAAATAGTATTCGCTTTCCAGACTACGCTGCGCTACTGTAAGACAAAACTCTTTTCTTCTTTTCCTTCTCTATCTCCTCAAAAAACGCTTTGACATCATCATCGTTCGCAAAACTCTACTTACTACTACTTCAAGGCGCCGGCGCCTTCCATCATGCACAAATAGCAGACGCTGATGACGAGCGAAATCCACATGGCCGGGAACCCGATTTTGAAAAACTGACCAAACGTGACGTGGAATCCAGCCTCGTGGGCGATACCAGCCATGACGATGTTCGCGCTCGCGCCGATGAGGGTACCCATACCACCGAAATCAGCCCCGAAACATAACGCCCATCCTAAACCTTTGATGTGGACGCCTTCGACGTTTTCGGCGATTTGGACGATGACGGGTAACATGGTGGTCGTGAACGGGATGTTGTCGACGAACGCGGACGCGACGGCGGCGACGATTTGGACGAGGACGATAGCGACTTGCGAGCGCTTTTCGACTGGGACCATTTCGATTAGCGCGGAAAGCGCGTCGGAGATTTCTCGCAATAAGCCGAGTTCGGCGACGCCTTCGGTGAAGACGAACAAGCCGGCGAAGAATAAGAGCGAATCCCATTCGACTTTTTCCAGAGCGTGTTCGAAATCGTGTTCTGGACCGGTTAAGAGCACCGCGATTGCGCCGAATAACGCGGCATAAGACGGCGAAAAGTGAATCACCGGGTGTAAAAAGAACAAGACTATGACAAAACACAAGACGATGCCGGATCGAATCAATAAAGGCATGTCTCGAATCGGATAGTCTCTTTTCATTTTCTCTAAATCCACCACCAACTTTTGGGAGTAAAACTCTTTCCCGTAGTGCCATCGGACGAAGACTAAAACAACCGGGACGGTTAAAACGACGCCCGGGGCCATAATTTGTAAGAAATCGTTAAAATCGATGTACTCTTTTAAAGCGTTTCCGACGATGATGTTTGGTGGATCGCCAATCATAGTCGCCGCGCCGCCAATGTTACCGAACAAAGCCAACGGAAGTAATAAAGGTCTCGGATCAATTTTCAACGCTTTGCATAAGGAAATAATCACCGGCGCTAATAAAAGCATCGTCGTCACGTTGTCCAAAAACGCAGACAAAATGCAATCGAAGAGCATGAGCATCCACGTCAAGCGCCACATGTCGCATCTCGATAACTCGATTAAACGAACCGAGAGGAATTCAAACACCCCGGATCGCGCGAGCAACGCGACGATAACCATCATCCCCCAAAGCAACGCCAACGTTTCGTGGTCCATCCACTGGATAATTTTCGCCACGGATGGGAATCGGTGTTCCAATGCCAAGACGTACAAGACCGCGGCGGCGCCGAGAAAAGCAACCAACGTTCGGTGGATGACTTCGACGATGATTAAACCAAACACGCCGATTAACAAGACCAACGCGATCCATTGTTGCCCGATGCCTACCAAGCCAACATCTCGTATCGTTGCTCGAACGGAGACGTTTTCGGGACAGTTTGTGCTGACGGTGATGTACACGTCGCCGTTCGATTTCTTATAGTTGCTGAGAATGGTGTAGGACATTTTTTCAACCGACGGTCCGGGCCCGCCAGCCGAGGCCGAAAGTAACGCCCTTCGATATCCCCCACTGTTATTGTTGTTGTTGTGGTTCACTCCTTCTTCTTCTTCTTCTTCTTCTCCTTCTCTGTGCGCACCCGTCGGATCATCGGAGCTTCCTAAATCGTGCAACTGTATGTCTGCCAAGGCGGCTAAAACGACGTCGCCTTGTCGTATTTGCGAGTGCAAATAATACACCGGAACATCCGTCGTGTGATGCGCGTGACACTCGCTCGCGCCCATTTTCACCTCCATCATCCCTTTACTCGCGTGCGATATGTGTTTCTTCGAGATCTCCGCGTGTTCGTGCAACTCGACGATTTCGTGCGACGACGCCGGCGCGACCAACAACACGTAGTCTTCCTCGTACTGTTTCACGAACACCGTCGTGCAACACAACAAAACCAACGCGATGCCGGTTAAAATAGCCATGACGATCAACTTCTTCTTCGATTTGACTTTCAGCTTCCTCGGCGTGAACTTCGCGTATAAATCTTCGCCGGCTTCGGATTCGCCTTTTTCCGATCGCCCGTCTTCGCCGCCACCAAACGCTCCTCTCAATAACTCGTATCGATTGACTCTTCCCATGGCGACTTTTTTTCTCGAGAGTAAACCTTCCGATCGATGAATGCGCGTGATGTTATCTTTGATCAACTCCAACCCTTTACCGAGCCTGGTTGGTAACGACCCCAACGTCGCCTCTTTCGTCTTCAACGCGTCCGAGATTAACAGCAAATCCTCCGTCGTGCGTTGCACCGATCGTAACGCTAAGCGTCTCTGACCTTGGTCCAAAACTTCGTCCACCTCTTTCGCATTTTTCTTCTTCTTCGTCGTTCCATCTGGCGCCATCACCATCAATTCCTCGCCTTCTTTAATCGTCGTCGATTTTGACTTTTTCGTTTTCGTCTTTTTATCCAACGACGGATCGTCTCGCATGTGCCGAATCTCCTCGGCTAAGAATTTACTCGACGCTCCGGATAACGTGTTCGCGTGTTGTAAATTCGTCGCGCTGCTCTTGTTCTTTTCGTTGTTGTTGTTGTTGTTGCTATTATTATTATTATTATTACTGAGTTGCTCTTTGTTCTTGTTCATCGTGTACTCCCGGAGCATTTGCTTGTGCTGCGGCGACAACGACGGACTGCTCGATCGCTCCATCCCCGCCGGCGAAGAAGAATTATTCCCCGCGGCATTCGCCGTCCCGAAAATCTGCGCCAAAGACGGCGCGTGCTTTATCCCACCACCACCGCCGCCATTACCACTCGCGTTGTTGTTGTTGTTTCCGTTACTCCCGCTCTCCTCCTCTACCTTTTGCTGCTGATATAAATACTCGTCTCTTCCTCCCGCTCCGGACACCACTTTCGCGTCCCGTATTAAATCCGTCTCCGCCGCCAGCGTCTGCGCACTTTCCATGGTTAACGTCCCCCCGGGCGTGGTTTCCGGACTTTGCGTATCCTCCAGACCTTGAAACAATTGGTGT
>JACLAB010009471.1_pt1 | contig 14518 bp, 12 predicted proteins | sample 8027921 | NCBI WGS metagenome assembly JACLAB01 (sample SAMN15725117, study PRJNA655200) | protist metagenome | isolation source: fluorescence activated cell sorting (FACS) single amplified genomes of... | place: USA: West Boothbay Harbor, Gulf of Maine | collected 2000-07-19 | reverse complement strand
GCTGAGAAAGCAGACTGAGGCTGATCCCGCCCGCGCGTCTCTGTATCTCCTCTTTGTCGTAGGAAGAATAGTTTTGTATCTAGAGTTGTGTGTACATAATAATAATTTGAATTCGTCGCCTAGGTTGCTCGGACCGTCCTCGGAAGGATTGACGACGAAGGAACAAACAGAGACCGTCTGCGCGAGAAACAACCTGCTTCACAAACCAGCGCGAGGGTGACGCCCCCGCGGGCGCCGCTGGGACGAGTCTAACGCGATAAAGGCTCGACAACGCGTGCGTGCGATAACATATTCAATCCTCCGGTGGACACAATTTAGACGAAAACGGTAGCCATGGGTATCTTGGAGAAGATAAAAGACATCGAGCTCGAGATGTCGAGAACCCAGAAGAACAAGGCGACGGAAGGTCACCTCGGGGTGCTAAAGAGTAAGCTCGCCAAGCTGAGAACAGAGTTATTGAACCCGCCAAAGTCTTCGGGTGGTCCCGGGGAGGGTTTTGACGTCGTCAAGTACGGTGACGGACGCGTGAGCCTCATAGGATTCCCATCGGTGGGCAAGTCGACGCTGTTGAGCTCTCTCACGGATACCGAATCAGAGGCGGCGGCGTACGAGTTCACGACGCTCACTGCGATTCCTGGAGTTATTCATTACAACGATGCCAAGATTCAGCTCTTAGATTTACCGGGGATCATCGAAGGGGCGAGTCAAGGCAAGGGAAGAGGACGACAAGTCATCGCGTGCGCCAAGTCGAGCGACTTGATTTTGATGGTCTTGGACGCTTGTAAGAGCGAGGCGGCGAACTCTAGGTACGAACACAAGGAGATTTTGACGAGAGAATTAGAAGCGGTCGGTCTACGCTTGAACCAAAAACCGCCGCAGATTTATTGGAAGAGGAAAAAGGCGGGCGGAGTGCAGGTGAACAACACTGTTCCCGGAGGTTTGACAAAGGTTGACGAAAAGACGGTGCTCAAGGTGTGTCAAGAGTACAAGATTCACCACGCGGAGATTTTGTTCAGAGAAGACGCCACCGTGGATCAATTGATTGACGTTTTAGAGGGGAATAGAAAGTACGTGCGCTGTCTGTACGTCTACAATAAGATTGACGCGTTGACCATTGAAGAGGTGGACCGTCTGAGCCGAAGACCAAACTCGGTGTGCATCTCGTGCTACATGAATCTCGGCATGGAGTACCTCCTCAAGCGCATCTGGGACGCCATGGGACTCGTGCGCGTGTACACGAAAAAGATGGGAGAGAAGGCTGACTTTGAGGAGCCCGTCGTTTTGAGCGACGCTCGCGGCGGCATCACAGTCAAGCACTTTTGCGCGCAACTCCACGCCGAGCTCCCCGAGCAACTCAAGTACGCCCTCGTCTGGGGCACCAGTCCCAAGCACTACGGTCAAAGAGTCGGTCTCAAGCACTTTCTCGACGACGAAGACGTCGTTCAAGTCGTCAAGAGCGACCTTCATCTCCTCGAAGGCGTCGGTCGGTTCTCCACCACCAAGCGCAACGACCCGGCCAAGCTCGCCGATAGGAAAAAAAAGGAAAAGCTCAAAACCTAGACCCGCGCGCGACGAATGACAAGGCATCCATCCATGTAACAACACGCGACGCATTCATAGCTCGCGACATCCCTTCGATTTCGATTTAGATTTAGATTTCGATTTCCGCGCGTTTGCCCGACGAAAGACTCACCAACCTTCTCATCCCAGAGCCATGGCGAGGTGCTAAAAAACGCTCCTCGAACACGAAGAATCAAAAAAAACCAGCGCGGGACAACGGTTCGTTTCTCATAAAATCCATACAGACTCGCGAACGGAACGACCCTCGCGACGTCCATCGAGACCGACCTCGACCTCGACCGCGACCTCGAGTGAGAGGGCGAGCGAGCGAGGGTGAGTTGAGATTTTCAAAAACATCATGGCCCGCGACCGGACGCGACCGCCGTCTGCACACGACGACGCGCCGCGGCGTTCCGCTCGACGCGCGCGAACCCCCGGGGGAAACGGCGAACGACATCGTTGAACGCGTCGCATCGAACGCATCGATCGAACGAACGAACGAACGATCGTCGAGGATGGGTGACCGAGGAGAGACGCAGGTGGATGAACACCTCGACCCGGAGGACGAGATCGCGTTCGAGAACGCCGCGCCGGACGAGGACGACAGCGGGGACGCGGGAAGCGATTACGGAAGCGATGAGGATTACGACGACGATAAGGTACGACGCGACCGGACGCGCGAAAGCGAAGAATCGACGGGCGGGGTGGGTCGTCGGTGGTATCGAAGGGATCCGCCATCGGGTGATCCCGGGATCTCTCGTCTCGTCTCGTCTCGGACGACAACAGGAGAGTTGACCCTGCGGTTTTTGAAATCGAAACCGACCGCGCGAGGAGGATTGAAGAGCGAGCGGAGGGGCGAAGGACTGACGATGAGGGGTTTTAATTTTGATTTCTTCTCGCGTCGCGTAGGAACGTTTGAGTTCTCCGGGCGTCAAGGAGGTGGCAAAGGCGGAGCGGGAACGCTTGAGGGAGCTCAAGCGACAGCAGACGGCGGAACTCGATCGGGTTCGTGACGAGCAGAACAAAGAAATCGCGGGCGATAACAAGAAGGGTAAATGGAAATTTTTGTTGCAGCAGACTGAGGTTTTCGCGCACTTCTTGTCCGGGACCAAGGCGGCGAACGAGGCGGCGAACAAGGGGAAGCGCGGTCGAAACAAGAGTCACGCCGCCGAGGAGGACGAAGACGCCGAACTCGTAGAGCACGCCGAGGATTACCAAGCCGTGCGTCTCACGACGCAACCGACGTGTATTAAGTTTGGTAAGATGCGCGAGTATCAGCTCGCTGGTCTCAACTGGATGATTCGTCTGTTTGACCACGGTATCAACGGCATCTTGGCTGACGAGATGGGTCTGGGTAAAACGCTTCAAACCATTTCTCTTCTCGGTTACCTTCACGAGTACCGCGGTATCACCGGCCCGCACATGGTTGTCGTCCCAAAATCGACGCTCGGTAACTGGATGAACGAGTTTAAGCGTTGGTGCCCGGTCATTCGCACTTTTAAGTTTCACGGTAACGCCGAGGAACGCGAGGAGCAAAAGGCCAAGTACTTGGTTCCTGGAGGATTTGACGTGTGCGTCACTTCTTACGAGATGGTCATCAAGGAAAAGACTGCTTTGAAGAAATTCCACTGGAGATACATCATCATCGACGAGGCACACCGTCTCAAGAATGAAAACTCGCGTCTTTCTCTTGTTCTCAGAATGTTGTCCGCCAACAACCGCATGCTCATCACCGGTACGCCACTCCAAAACAACCTTCACGAACTCTGGGCTTTGCTCAACTTCTTGCTTCCTGAAGTGTTCGGTAACGCCGGTCAGTTCGATGAATGGTTCTCCAACGTCGAAGACGGTGAAGGTGGCTCTGAAAAGGTTGTCTCCCAACTTCACAAGGTTTTGCGCCCCTTCTTGTTGCGTCGTCTCAAGACGGAAGTCGAGACCAACTTGCCACCAAAGAAGGAGACCATCTTGAAGATTGGTATGACTGAGATGCAGAGGACCTTTTACAAGCGAATTTTGCAGAAGGATATCGATATTGTCAACAGTGGTGCCGACAGATCCCGACTTCTCAACATTGTGATGCAGTTGAGAAAGTGCTGCAACCACCCGTACCTCTTCCAAGGTGCAGAACCAGGTCCGCCGTACATCACTGGCGAACACCTTATCGAGAGCTCGGGTAAGCTCGCGTTGTTGGACAAACTCCTCCCGCGACTCCAGCAGCGTGGCAGCCGAGTATTGATCTTCTCCCAGATGACTCGTCTCCTCGATATTCTCGAAGACTACTTGATGTACCGAAACTACCAATACTGCAGAATTGACGGTAGCACTGACGGAGCTGTTCGTGAAGACCACATTGATGCGTTCAACAAGGAGGGATCTGAAAAGTTCTGCTTCTTGCTTTCCACTCGTGCTGGTGGCTTGGGTATCAACCTCGCCACCGCGGACACTGTCATCATCTATGATAGCGACTGGAACCCACAAATGGATCTCCAGGCGATGGATCGCGCTCACCGCATCGGTCAAAAGAAGGAAGTACAAGTGTTCCGCTTCTGCACCGATGGGTCAGTCGAAGAAAAGGTTATCGAAAAGGCGTACAAGAAGCTTGCTCTCGATGCTCTCGTCATTCAACAAGGTCGATTGCAAGAGAACAAGAAGAACCTCGGCAAGGATGAACTTTTGGCGATGGTTCGATTCGGTGCGGAGAAGATTTTCGATTCCTCGACCACCACCATCACCGATGAGGATGTCGACGCTATCATGGCTCGCGGTGAGGAAGAAACCAAGGCGCTCAATAGCAAGATGCAAGGTTTCACTGAGAAGGCGATTCAGTTCTCCATGGGTGCTGAAAACTCGTTGTATGAATTCGAAGATGAAGAAGACAAGAAGGCTTCAGAGTTACCAGAAGGCATCGATGTCAAGGCGATCATCAGTAGCAACTGGATCGATCCGCCAAAGCGTGAGCGTAAGAAGAACTATAACGAAACGGATTACTATCGCAACGCCATGGCCGCGGCGCAGCGTCCGTCCAAGCCCGCTGGACCGAAGATTGCAAAGCTTCAACAGATGCACGACTTCCAATTCTACAACACGACTCGCATTCAAGAGCTTTACGACGCGGATGTGCGTCGTAAGACTTACGAGTGGAACAAGGATAGAAAGAAGGAAGAGAACGCGGCGCGAGGTGAGGCTGCCACGGATGCTGCCGAGGAAGAAGATCCAAACGCTCCGCCAGCGCTTACGGATGAAGAGAAGACTGAAATGGATACGTTGCTCGCGCAAGGCTTCACCGAGTGGAGCCGCCGAGACTTCCAAGCGTTCTGCCGCCTCAGTGAAAAGCATGGTCGCGAGAACGTCGAAGCCATTGCGAGTGAGATGGACGGTAAGACGCTCAAGGAAGTGAAGGATTACAGCGCTGTGTTCTGGAAGCGTTACGAAGAGGTCGCCGATCACCAGCGCATCATTAGCAACATTGAAAAGGGGGAGCAAAAGATCCAACGTCAGGCTGACATGTTGAAGGCAGTTAGAGAAAAGATCGCCATGTACAAGAACCCGTGGCGCGAACTCAAGTTGTCTTACGGTCCCAACAAGTTCAAGTCGTTCACTGAGGAGGAAGACCGCTTCTTGCTGTGCTCCATTCCAGAGGTTGGCTTTGGCAACTGGGATGAACTCAAGGCGCAGATTCGTCAGCACTGGCAATTCCGCTTCGACTGGTTCATCAAGAGTAGAACCCCGAAAGAGCTTGGCCGTCGCGTTGAGACGCTCATTTCCTTGATTGAGAAGGAGAGCGAAGCAGGCGACAAGAAGCGCGAAGCCGAGGAAGCGGATGAAGCCGGCGGGGCCAAGAAGGCGAAAGTAGAAGAGGAAGAGGATGAAGAATGATTTAGCGAGAACGTTGTCCGTTTAATTGAAAATACATTTAAAACGATACGCATTTAACGACGCAAAGAGAGTGCGTTCGATGGCCTTCTGCCTACAAAGTCGTCAGACTCAAACATCGCAATCTCTGCGACGACCCCCGAACGAGCACCGTTGAGACGACCGACGTGTTCCATGGGACGGTCTTGGATGTCCTTTTCGAAGAGCAAGCACTCACCGAACTCGATGGAACGATCAGCCTTGCCCACCTTCGGCGGAGTGCTGAGCTTTTGGCTCGGCGGTTGCACCAACTGAACCGCCTTGGACGCCATGGCATTGGCTCGCTGCGTGCCAGAGTTGGTAAGCTTGCCAAGAGCCATGCGAGTCGGCGTCGTCGCGCGACGCGGAGAGGCGATCGGACGAACGCTTGTGTACTTATTCACTTGAGCCTCACGCTTCGAGTTGACTGCGCGTCCAGAGTTTGCGAGCATCAACAACCGAGTCGAGTCCGCCACGGCAAGTCGCGGGTTGTAGTCCCACTCGCACTCCTCCAGTCGAACCTCCTCCTTCGACTTGGCCGGCGCCGCCGACGCCACTTCTGCTGGGATAACCTCAATCGTCACCTCGTTATCCATATCGCTCACCAGACCGATGACCTCGGCTAAGAAATCCGCCGGACTCTTCTCCCGATACGTCACCAATTCATCTCTCCACTTGCGCACCACGAGCGAGTGTCTCGATTTGTGCGCCTCCAAATCGTTCTTCAACACCGTCACAGAGTCCCGAAGCTCGACATTTTCCACCGTGAGGTTAGATTTCGTCCTCTCCATCTCTTCCAACACCCGTTCGATCGCATTCTTCTCTTTAAGCGCCGCGTCGAGTTTCGCTTCCGCGCTCTCCGCCTTGTCCTTCATCTCCTTGAGCATGGCTTCGATCCCCTCCACTCGCGCCTTGGACGCTGCTCGTCGCGCCTCCTCCTCAAACATCGACGACGTCGCGCGCTTTTTCACCGCATTTTTACGCACGTTGATCACGACCGTTCCCACCGTCGCCGCACCGAGGACGAACACGGCAACCATTATTTACGATTCCGTCCGACAGGGGAACGAGACCTCAACCGTCGCCTACGCGGGAGGGATGGACTTGAATTATCCCGCGCGCGTCCGAACGAACCGACGGACGGACGAAGCGACGGACGAAGGGATCGGCGGGAGCGACCGACGCGGATTTTCGCCCACGTCGTCGTCGTTCGTCGTCGTTTCGACGACGACGGCGCGCGCGCGTGTGAAGATTTTGGCGCGACGCGCGTGCGGTGACGACGGGACAGGGTACAAGTTTGACGATTCATTACTCAACATTATACGTTTTCTTGGTTTATGACCAGTCAAAAATAGAGTGGGGTAGTGCGCGCGTCCGCGACGACGGTCGACGCGAGTCGACGACGGACGCGCCGGCGTTCGATCCTCGGGAACGAGACCGCGCGGGTTTGGTTCTTCTCTGAGCGCGTCCGTCGGGTGGGCTACCGATGGCGGCGGCGACGACGGCGGAGGAGGCGGAGGAGGAAGCGGGCGGGCCCGGGGAGAACACGCTCGGTAACTATGAAAAGCTCGGACGCATCGGTGAGGGGACGTACGGGGTGGTGTATAAGGCTCGAGAGCGCTCAACGGGGTCGATCGTGGCGTTGAAAAAGGTTCGGATGGATCAGGAGCGGGATGGGATGCCGTTGACGTCGCTGCGTGAGGTGCGGATACTGCAGAGGATGCGACACGAGAACATCGTGCGGCTGTTGAAGGTGATTCAGGGCGACAGGTTGAACAACGTGTTTTTGGTGTTTGAGTACTGTGAACACGATTTGGCGAGGTTGATTGATACGGTCAAGACGACTTTTACGCCGAGCGAGGTGAAATCGCTGATAAAGCAGACGCTTCGAGCGGTGGAGTACTTGCACGAACGCTTTGTGTTTCACAGAGACCTGAAGTTGAGCAACCTACTGCTCAACCAAAGAGGCGAGCTGAAACTGTGTGATTTCGGTCTCGCGCGCGATTTCGAGCCGATCGATAAAGGGAGTTACACGCCCAAGGTGGTGACGCTGTGGTATCGCGCGCCCGAGCTCTTGTTTGGCAGCGCCAAGTACACGGCGGCGGTGGACATGTGGGCCGTCGGCTGCATCTTTGCCGAGTTTCTCAAGCACGAACCGCTGTTTCCGGGAACGACCGAGATTCAACAGGTGCAAATGATATGTGCTCTACTTGGATCGCCGAACGAAAACATTTGGCCCGGGTGGAAGTCGCTTCCGAACGTGAGAAACTTCAAGTTTCCAGACCAGCCTTACAACTTTCTCGAAATCAACTTTCCCAAGCTGTCGCCGGCTGGGGTCAGTTTACTCGACATGTTGCTCACTTTCGACCCAGAAAAGCGAGTGAGCGCCAAAGAGGCGCTCGCGCATCCGTACTTCAGCGAGGCTCCGCCACCGAAGCCGCCATCAGAGATGCCGACGTTTCCGAGCACACACGGCGCGCCAGAGAGAGGTAGACAAGCGCCCGGCGTTAAAAGACCGCGCGTGGGGGCTTTGGACGAGCGCATCGCGTCAGTCTTTTGATAAAATAGCAATAGGATTTAGGAAGTGTACGATTGTAGCAGTTGATTCATGGTAGCATTGCATTACAGCCTGTGTAAGTAAAAAGTTGTTCTGTACAGCGCGCGCATGTGCGTGTGGCAATTTGTTCTTTGTCAAAACATCCACCTTTTATTTTAAGCCTTGTAGCCGGAAGTGGTGATGCTGTCGGCACTGTTCATGTCACTCCACAGAGTGTGATACCAGCCTTCCATGTCCGTGCGCTCGTACGTGTGAGATCCGAAGAAATCACGCTGAGCTTGAACGAGGTTGGCGGGCAAGCGACCGCGGCGGTACGAGTCAAAGTACGCGAGAGAACCAGACATGGACGGGACGGCGACGCCAGAGTTGATGGCAGCGGTAACGACGCGGCGCCAAGCACCTTCGCGTTGGATGACTTCCTTGGCGAATTCTTCGTCAACGAGCAAAGACGGAAGGTTGGCGTCTCGGTCGTACGCGTTCTTGATGCGGTCAAGGAAGCCGGCGCGAATGATGCAACCACCCTTCCAGATGCGCGCCATTTCGCCGAGGTTGAGGTTCCAGCCTTGTTCGTTGCTCTTCGCGCGAATTAAGTTCATCCCTTGCGCGTAAGACATAACCTTGGAGGCATAAAGCGCGTATCGAACGTCGTTGATGAGCTGCTGCTTGTCAACTTGACCGGCGCCGGCGGCGGGCGCCAAGCCGTGCTTGGCGTAAAAGGCCTCGGCGGCGACGCGCTCATCCTTGAGACCGGAGATGAATCTCGAGTCGAGAGAGCTCGCGATCGTCGGCGCCGCGATGGAAAGTTCAGCGGCTTGCTGGACGGTCCACTTACCGGTGCCCTTCATGCCAGTCTTGTCGAGGATCTTGTCCACCAAAAAGTCACTCTCCTTACCGGGCTGATCATCCTTCTTGCCCAAGATGAGGCTGGAAATCTCAATGAGGTACGACTCGAGCTCAGCTTGGTTCCATTCGGTAAACGCGGCGGCGAGCTCGTCGTTCGTGAGCCCGCCCACCGTCTTGAGCACGTCGTACGCCTCAGAGATGAGCTGCATGTCGCCGTACTCGATGCCGTTGTGCACCATCTTGACAAAGTTACCCGCCCCGCCCGGTCCGACGTAGGTAACGCAAGCTCCGGAATCGGTTTGCGCGCTCACCGGTTTCAAGATGTCTTGAATGATTTCGTAACCCTCCTTGGATCCCCCCGGCATCATCGACGGTCCGTTCCTCGCGCCTTCCTCGCCGCCGCTCACGCCCATGCCGACGTACAAAATTCCCTTTTCCCCCAACTCTCGGCTTCGTCTCTCCGTGTTTTCGTACCACTCGTTCCCGCCGTCAATGATACAATCACCCGTTTCCATGTGTTTACACAAGTTTTCGATCGTCGCGTCCACCGGGGCACCGGCTTTCACCAAGATGATGACGCATCTCGGTTTGGCCAGGCTGTTCACAAACTCCCCGACGTCCCGGTACCCGCGCAGGCGTTCCCCGAGTCCTTCCTTCCCCGCTCTCGCCACGCACACGTCCGTCTTATCGCTCGATCGGTTGAACACCGAGATATCGAACCCTTTCTCCGCCACGTTCAGCGCCAGGTTTTGTCCCATGACCGCCAATCCGCACAGCCCGATGCGTGACTTTCGCCCGTCATCATCATCATCGGCACCGCCCGAACCACTCGCCATCGTCGTCGCCATCTTCGTCGTCCCTCTGCTTCTCAAAAGAGTCCTCCTCCTCCTCCTTATCGTCGTCGTCGTCGTCGTCGCAGTTCGGGAGGTTATCACGTTCACCGCTCCGACCGCGCGCATGGTTCTCACTCGGTTCGGTTCGGTTCGGTTCGGTTCGTTCGGGTGGTCTCCCGCGCTCGCCGGTGTGAAGACGTAAACCCGAACGAACGAACGAACGAGAGGCGCACGAGAACCGAACCGAACCGAACCGAGTTGAGGGCGTGCGTACATACACACGTGATTCTGGAGTTATTCTATTTTATATACGTGAGTTTTATACTTATAGTAGATGATATTTTGTTAGTTATAGTACAAGTTAAAGGATACTCTCTCTGTGTGTGTGCGTGCATGTGTATGGATAAATTCTGTAATAAAGTATGTTATCGTTATGTGTATTTATGTACACTTGTACGTTATCTATCTATCTATCTATCTCTCTCTCGCGCGCGGCTTCGGCTTCGGTCGCGAGCGAACGCATTCGCCTCACCCGTTCACCCGTTAGTCCGCGAAGGGACGGACGGACGGACGGCGATGGCGATGAAGACGGCGCGGGCGGTGGTGGCGGTGATGGCGGCGTTCGCGGCGTTCGCGGGACCGGTCGAGTGCGCGGCGGCGACGACGACGCCGGACGTGCGGACGCGGGACGCGAACCGGTTCGGAATCGCGCCGAGCGGACGAGGCGGAGCGGCGCACGCGACGTTCGCGGCGTCGGCATCGAGCGGGAGCGCGGCGAGACTGGTCGCGTTCGGTGGGATCGAAATCGATGGGGACGAGGCGAACGACGTGTGGGAGTTCGATGCGGTGGTCGGGGCCGATGGGGGGTACGACGGGAACTGGACGCGTTTGCACGACGGAGCGGGAACGGCGCCGCGGGGGAGAACGGGGGCGTGCGCGTGCGCGTTGCGAGACGACGTGTACGTGTTCGGCGGGCGAAGTCAGTACGAGGGGGATTACGATGACTTGTGGAGGTTTGATAGGAGCGCTGGGAGCTGGGAAGAGATTGTCCCGGCCGGGAGCGCGCGGCCGCCGAGGCGCAACGGAGGCGCGATGATGACGCCCGACGGAGAGGCTGGGGCGACGTTTCTTCTGTTTGGTGGAAACGGGTTGAACGACATGTGGGAGTTTGACATTACGACGCGGGAGTGGAGCGTCGTGCGAGAAAACACAGAGGGGACGTCGGGGGCGATCGGACGCTCGGCTGCGTGGTTGGCGGTGAGCGCGGCGGCGTCGACGGCGTTCGCGATGTCTGGATGACGTCAAACAAACCAACATTAATTAATGTATTGTACAGTAGCGAGCCTTTTTAATGTAAACCTAGCGCCGCAAACACAGCGCTCGTGTCGGATAAATCGTCCAGGATGATTGGTTCGGCGGCTTCAGAGCTATTCGCGAGCTCGTCGCGGGAAAAAATTCCCGTCAGCAAACCCACGGCGGTTGCGCCCGCAAACTCGGCGGCTTTCATGTCATTCGGCGTGTCACCGAAATGCCATCGGCGCGTGTTGTGCGCTTCAAAACCAAGTAATGATTCCGCCCGCTCGGCTGCCAAACGAACGAGCTCTCCTCTATCGGTGTGATCGCTCCCAAAACCTCCAAACTTTGGCGGAGTGAAGAGATGCGCAATTCCGAGCTTTTCCATTTTGGCCCACGCAATCGGCTCCAAGTTACCCGTGACGAGACACACGGCGACGTCTGGGTTGGATGATAATTTTTCCAGTAACGTCTTCACCCCGGGCAGCAGCTCTAGACCATCTGCGGCGTGGGATTTCCGTTCCACTGCAAAGGCTGACATCGCTTGGCACGCCGCCGCCATCTTCGCCCGAATGTCCGCGTCTGCCACCCCGTGATGACGCATCACCGCCTCGACAATCAACTGATCCGTCGATCCGTGGTGTTGGACGACATCAATATTGGTCTCAATCCCGAAAACTTCTCTAAAGCCGTGGGCGAAGGCGTCTTTGTGAAACTTGTTCGCGTCAGCGCCTTGAGCTCTAATCAGCGTACCGTCCACGTCAAACGTGAGCAGCGTCTTTTGACCGTCGCTCATGGTCGCGCGCGTCGAGTGTCTACGGTGTGTGCGTCGAGATGAAGAGCGAACCGGCGCGAGGAGAGACGAGCCGCGTGCGGCGAGACTCATGCGCGAGGCGACAAGTGAAGGAACTTTTGCTTAAACATTACACGAACGAGCAGCGAGATGAATGTGAAGCTACTCTTTTGAGGCTGCAATCAGACGAGAAAAGTCTATCTTTGCGTCCTCCGCCATGACTTCGAATTTAAGACCGGTGTTCGCGAGAGCATCGATGTACGGCTCGCCACCGGCGACGCCAGGCGTTAAAACGCCACCTCTAAATGGCAACCTTTCTCTGTATTCAGAGCACAAGATGGCAAGTTCGATGGACATGTGCGCTGTCTCGTCGTAGCCATCTCTACCAGTTAATCGAGTACGAATCTTTTCGCCCTCTTCGGATACGGCGTCGAACCAGTACTCGGACCAGATGTTGTCGCGCGAAGCTTCATCGAGACCGTCGCCCTTCTTGTAAAGACGTCCTTCCTTGCGGAGCTTTTCCTCCTCTGCTTTTGAACTCGTATTGGACTGCTGTAAATCTTTAGCCGACTTTTCTGATGGCATGATCAAGTGCTCGAGATAGTTGAGAGAACGACCGTAGGGCTCTTGTCCGAGGTCGCGCAGAAGCCAATTTGCTCGTCGCACCAGGCGAGTCTCATAAAACGCATACGTAAAAGGTGCCTTCCACGCGTCATATTCTTTATCATACTCAACCTGACTGAGATTTCGATCCGCATCTTCTGGTCTTTTGCCACCTTGAATCGATCCACCGAGCGCGAACGGGTTTGACATCAACGCGGCCACGTCCTTCATCGCCGCATTCATGGCTGCGCGAGTGGCGAGCGTACCACCAGATGGTGCGCCACCGGGACTACCGTAGAGATACATGTGCATCTTATCGACGGGAACGTCTGTGCCAACCTTCTTCCTCAGCTCTTGTACGGTGTAGAAGCAACCAACATCGGGGACTCCTCCCGCACCCGCGGCGTTTGGAACAACGAGGACGCGATTCGCCTTGGCCCAGTCATGATACTTGAGAAGTTTCTTCGTAAACGGTACTTCACCGTTCACGTCGATGTAATCTGCATCGTATTCGATACAAGCTTCAGCCTAAAAGTAGTTGCAAACGCGCAAGAGGTCAGTCGTCGAGTATCGATCTCACGTCTCGCGTGTTGACGCACCAGCATGTCTGCGGGAGTGAGCATGAACGGCCCCGCGATGTTTACGATGGCTCGAGCGCGGATCACCATGGCACGAATGGCAACTGGGTCCTTGAGATCGCATGTGATGAATCCAGGCTCATATTCCGTCGGGTGTCTGCTCTTCACCTCCTTCCAACGATCCCGAAGTCTATCCTCGCTTCGCCCCGCCAGAGCAAAAGACACGCGCGTTCCAAGATTTTTCACATTCTTGATGATGTACTCGAGACACAAAGAACCGGTGTACCCGCTCGCACCGTACAACACGAACGAAAACTCTCTCCCAGCGCGGAACATCCCACCGCCAAACTCCTTCAAGAAGAACTTCTCCAGCGCTTCCTCCGTTAGAGAATCGTGTTCGTTCTCCACGCGAGACACGTCTCCGTTGAAAAACGTATCCGCAAGCTTACGCTCGATGATCGGTCGCGACAGCAACGACCGAATATACTCATGCGGGGGTTCATCGAATCCATCCACAACGCCGTAATCAGCATCCATCTCGCTCGTTCGACGGTTCGTCCGATCGATCGATCACTCGAGCGTCTTCGTGTCTCGAAAGTATCACCAAACTCGAGGCAGGCGCACCGCCGTGGTCTCTCACCGCTACTCACACGTGTCAATCGTCGTTCACGTAGAGTGTTGAGCGAGTGCGTTCAAAAGAACGATTCGTCGTCGTTTTCCTCGTCGTCGCCGTCGTCGTCGTCTCCTTCCGTCGCCGTGTGACGTTCGAGCGCGTCGATCCGAGGGACAAGACGTACACCTTCGTAAAAACCAAAAAGTAACGCACGCAGAGCCGTTTTTTTTGCCAACAACGAGTAGTCTGAATTGAAAGAAAGACGGACGACAGAGAGATGGCGGGCCGGGAAAGAAAGCGTATGACGTCAAGGAATGGAAGAGAAATAGTATTAATACAACGGGATCCGACTAGGCGCTGTTCTGACGAGAGATTGACGAGAGTTTAACGGCGAGGGCATCCAACCATTTCCGATCTTTACGGGAAAAGGCTCGATCGACGTCGCTCCAGACGATGAGAACGCCGCCATCGTTTGAGGCTCGGTGTACCGATACGGATTCCACGGTGGGAGGTAGAAAGGCCCATGTGTTTGCGCCCGCTCGATCGACATCCCAGCGAGAGGTAAAGTAATCGCTCGAGGTGGTTGAGACGCTTTGCCAAGCGGTCTGGACGCGCGACAGCGTTTCTGACTTGGACGCGTCAGGCGTCCCGTCCTCTTTGCCTCGAATTATTCCTCGCAACGCCGCCCCCTTGGCGTCCTGTGCCGCCACCTCCATGCGTTCACACAACGTCTCAACCTCTCTGAACACCTCATCTTCGCTCAAATCCCGGTATCGATGCACATTCAGGTGATAATCGCAATACTCTTTGCACAGTTTAAAATTCTCTCTGTCGCTCCTTCTCTCGGACGTCTCACTGACACCGACGTGTTGAACGATGAGACGATCGACAAGGGCGACGACGCGTTCGTTCCGCGCAGTTTCCACTGAGCTGCTCGCCATGTCGCCCTCCTTC
>JACLAB010004214.1_pt1 | contig 14518 bp, 5 predicted proteins | sample 8027921 | NCBI WGS metagenome assembly JACLAB01 (sample SAMN15725117, study PRJNA655200) | protist metagenome | isolation source: fluorescence activated cell sorting (FACS) single amplified genomes of... | place: USA: West Boothbay Harbor, Gulf of Maine | collected 2000-07-19 | reverse complement strand
GTTGCCAAACGAAGATTTACGTACCCGAATAACAACGCGACGGCGACGAGTAATATGTTCCGGAATTTAGATTTGGAGAGCAATAACGACGACGACGATGACGACGACGACGATGACGACGAAAAGAGCGACCGAGAAGAAGAAGAGAAAAAAAGTAGCAGTGGTAGCAGAAAAAACAACAAGCAAACGCCGGCGGATCCAAACGTGTGGACGGTGAAGGACGTCGGGAACTGGTTGGAATCGAACATGCTTGGTTTTTTGGTTTCTAGGTTCGCCAACTCCGCCGTGGATGGGTACGTGTTGTTGAGGTTGACCGATCAAGATGTTCTGAAAGATTTACGGGTAACCTCTCACTTGGAACGATTGAGATTGTTTCGAAACATCGACGCTTTGAAAGCTTCTCGCGTTCCGTTTGAAGAGAAGACTCGATCGCTCGAGAAGGAAACGAGGGATAAGTTGAACCGAACTACGGCGAGTACTAATTCGTTCAACACTCCGGTAGATTTGTTGGAAGCGGACGTTTCTTGGTTACAGTTTGTGTTACCCATGAGGAGATTAGCCGTCTTGAGCGGGTGGCTTTCTCACGTCGTCGATGAAGTCATAGAGCGATTCAACGTGGACGTCGGGTCGAAACGTGAAACAATCGCCGCACAGATTAGCGTGTATTGCGTCTCGGCGATAAAGGCAGAATTGGAAATACAGGAAATCAATGCCGACAGGAGTAAACAATCGACGCCGACGACGGCGAGAAAAAGTAGAATTAGAGAAAGCTTAGAAACGGTCAAGGGGTGGTCGAAGGAATTGGAATTGTTCGACGACCCGAAGACGTTGGACGAGCGACAGCTGCAAAAAAACTTGATCGCTTTGCATTTACTTCTGAAAGAAGAAGAAGAAGAGGAGGATGTCGAAAACCACGCGAATAATTGGATGGGGAGCAGTGGTGGCGTTTCAACTCCGCCGCCACTGTTGAACGCCAAGGCGCAATCGTTCATTGGAAGCGGAACGTCGATGGCGTCTTTAGGGGAGTTGGAGCCGTCCTCGCGAAGCGCGTCGCCGTCAAATGCGCATCATTTACGGCACGTGTCTTCGGTCATGGAACTCGCCGAAGAGTGCGAGATTCGATACGATGACATTGAATTCTCAACTGGCGAGGCGTCCTCTTCGAACCGAATCGGTCGAGGCGGCTTTGGGGAAGTATTTTTAGGTCGATACAACGGCAGTCTCGTCGCTGTAAAAAAATTGTTCGAATCTCCTGTTGGGAAAGGATTGGACGAATTCAAGAGAGAGGTTTCGGTCTTATCAACCTTGCGACATCCGTCTATCGTCCTATGGCTCGGCGCGTGTACCGTTTCGCCAAACACCGCCATCATATTAGAGTACATGGATAGAGGCTCTTTACACGACGTTTTGCATCGCACGGAAGCCGTGTTGACCTTATCTACGCGCATTCGATGGTCCATCAGTATCGCCAAAGCGATGGCGTATTTACACACCCACAAACCGCACGCGATTATCCACTGCGACTTGAACTGCAACAACGTTCTCATCAACCGAGACGGCGCCGTGAAAGTTACCGATTTCGGTTTATCCAAAGTCAAGCAACACAGCAAAGCGACGAGGCAAACCGGCGTGACTGGAACGGTATCTTACGCCGCACCGGAAGTTATCATCGGAAATCAATTCACGGAATCGAGCGACGTCCTTTCGTACGGTGTCACCGTTTGGGAAATTGTCGCCAGGAAGATACCGTGGGACGGCTTGACGGAGTATCAAATAGTCTACCGAATGAGTTCGGCGTTGGATAACTCGGACACCGAATACGCCGCGTGCGAACAACATTTGAAAATGAACGCAAGGAGCGACGAAGAACAAGATCAAGAAAGCAGCAGCACAACAACAACATCATCATCGTCGATAGCATCGACACCGTTCCGTCCCCCGTTACAATCCATCTTGCGCGATTGTTGGTTCAAGCTTCCCGAACGCCGACCAAAAATGGGCGATATTCTCGTTCGGATGATTGAAGTACACAAAGAGGCGTGTAAAGAAGAGCGGACGAAACGACGGGAGAAAGCGAAGGAGGAGGAGGAGGTGGGAGGCGCGACGACGAAAACAATTTAATAAACCCTGTAAATCTGTATCATTATATATATACCTATTCGTCTTTGACGCTTCGCACACACAGACAGTAGTTTTCACTCCAAATCCTCACAAACTTGGATGCAGTAATAAAGAGTTACTGAAAAGAGATACATACGCGCAAAAACGCACGAACAAAACGTTCAAACGCCAAAACCATCCGTCGTCATGAGGGAAACCCGATCGCACCGATCGCAACAGCCTTCTTCTTTGGAGAATACTCGTAATAATAAAAAGACGACTCGGACGAATTTCCCCCAACGGCGAGGAAACGAACGCAACAAAGACGACGACGATAAAGATTCCTCCAACTACGCGCGAAACGTGCGCGCATCCCGCGAGAACGGCCTGACGAACACTGCTTTTGGTGGTGGTGATGCGCCCGCTTTCGGCAGCTTTCCCTCCAGGAAGCGACAGGGCGAGAGAGAAGAAGGGAATGCTCCCCCGGGGAGGTTTGGGGGTGGTTCTGGCCAACAGCAACACCAACAACAAAAACGAGCGAAAAAATCCGTCTTTCACGCGAAAGAGCAACAAAAGTCCGCAACCTTCCGCAACCCGGACCGAACGGACGGGACGTATTCGGACCAAGAGTTATACGAGCAAGCGATAGATCACTTGGATTACAGACGGTTGAAACGGTATAAATTGTGGTGGATTGAAGATCCGGAGTATCACCGGAAGTTGTACGAGTCGATGGCGAACGCGGGGAGTCCGGTGCGATGGTCGGAGACGGACGAGGACGAGAGGATCGAGGATATCTTGAATCCTGAGGAGAAGAAAGGGAGGAAGAAAGTGCAAGGGCCTTCCTTGCCGAAAGCGAGCGACGACGAGGACGAGATGGACGAGAAGAAAAAGAGGAGAAAAAAGACGACGAAGAAAAAGCATTCGAGCAAGGAGAAGAAGAAGAGGAAGAAGGAGAAGAAGAAGAGGAAGAAGGAGAAGAAGAAGAGTCGAAAATCTTCCTCGCGGCGCAAGCGCCGAGGAGGCGGCAGCAGTAGCGAGAGTAGTAGCGAGAGTAGCAGTAGCGAAGACGACGACGACGATATCGACGAGGGCGAGTTGGTACCAGATTTTGACGGCGGCGAGGGCGGGAAAGGTAAGGACGACGAGAAGGAGCAACCCGAGCGTTTCTTGCAATTTTTAGAGAAGGAAGAGAGAGAGAAGAGAGAAAAACTCGTCGCCGCCGCAGCGTTAGAAGAACGGAAGAAGAAAGAAGAGCGTTTGCAAAGCAGCGCGGGAGGAGAAGGAAAAGAAGGAGCAACACATGTTGCGGTCGATTTCGGCCCGGCGGCGCCGCCTCCCGAGGACGAGAATAACCTCGACATCGCCGCCGGAATACGAAAACCGGGATACGGCGGTCAACTCTTACCGGGTGAAGGCTCCGCCATGGCGCAGTTCGTGCAATCCGGGGAAAGAATCCCGCGGAGAGGCGAAGTCGGGTATTCGAGCGAGCAAATTGAAAACTTCGAAAAGATGGGATACGTGATGAGCGGCAGTCGACACGCGCGCATGAACGCGGTGCGATTGAGAAAAGAAAATCAAGTGTATTCGGCGGAAGAGCAAGCGGCGTTAGCGATGATTAACTACGAGGAGAAAGCCGCGAAGGAGAAGCAAGTGATGGAAGAGTTGAAGAGGTTAGTCGATCAAGCGAAGAGGGATTGAGAGGGAAGAGCTGTTGTTTTTGTTTTGTTGGTAAATGCGCTATTTCTCTCTTTCTAAAGTTTTACATTGCTTTTACATGTATATTGCACGCGCGCTCTATTCTTCTACATATTACTACTCTACTATTAATAATCGGTTTCATTCCAGAAGTTTAAATACTCTTTCGGACGAACGTCTTTAACTAACGCCGGCACCACGTCGCCGTTCAACGCTTTATACTCCGACTTCATGTCGTCTCCGTACAATTCCTTCAACGCGCCTTCGATAATGTCGCTGTGAACGAACGCGACGATGACTTTCGCGTCGCGCTCTTCCTCGAACACGTTCGCGAACCACACGCGCATTCGATCGCGGACGGACTGCATGCTCAACTCGTTGGATTCGTACCTCAATTCACCGTCGCTATTTACGAGTAAACCGAGTTCGTCCGCGCACGTAAACACCGAATCGCTCGTCGCTTCGCCCAAACGACATTTCGTTTCTTGCGCGGCGTTTTCTCTGGCGGCAATCTCGTAGTCGTCGTTTTCGTGTATCGACGTGATATCTCCCAGTGTTTTTGTGAATTCGCACCCTTCTAAATACTTCTCCTCTCTCCTCGCCAACGCTCGCGAGAGGCCGCCGTATTGAATCGGATCTCCCGTCAAGTCGTCTTCAAAGCTATACGGTCGACGAATCTCAAAAGGCACGGTCAAATCGATCTTATTCCGAATCAAATCGGACACTCGTATGGATTTTCCACTCGCGCTTTGGTATTTTTTCACCCCAGACGTGTGCAACACCGCGAGTCGAGAGGTTTCAATCGCCCGCGCTTGCGGCGAGGTGAAAAAAGCCACTCTTTTCGCCTCTTCCTCTCCGCTCTCCTTGAAAACCTTCTCCATGTACGTCATCAACGCTTTACCGCTCTCCGTGGCTTCGTGCAAACCCACTTGCGTTAAACTCGGATCGAGCAACGACTTCCCGGTCACTTCGTCCGTGCACGGCACTTGTTCGTTCGGCATCGGCGCTTCGCCTTTTTGTCGCTCGCCCCAAACGTTATGCGCCGCCTCGCCGTGTCGAACGAACAAGAATAACTTTCGTCCATTTTCTCTACTGGTAGTTTCGTTGTTGTTAAAGACTTCTGCGTTTATCTTCGCGCGTATCGACCCCCACTGGCGACTGGCCCCGAACAACGCGCCGTCGTCCATCTCGTAGTTTCTTTTCCTCGCGTCTTCTCCGTTGTTCTCCTTTTCGGCATCGGAGGAGAGAATCCTCGATTCGTATTTGAACAAGTCCCGAACGGCGACGAACGCAGACTTTTCTTCCTCGATGTTCGTCGTCGCGCCTTCGACGCTTTCGCCTCCTTTTCCTCCCCCTAAAAAAGGCCGCGTGGCCTTGAATCTCATCCTCTCATCAAACCCACCTTTTCCAACGCTCTCTCTCCCTAAAACGACCACAAAGGATGTTAAGACTGCTGCTGCTATGACTACTCCTCTCGATGGTGGTGTTCTTTTGTCTTTTTTCGTTTTCATCGACGCTTCTTGGCCGTCGAGAAACGCGTCAGAATCTGATTCGTTTTCTTTCCCCGGGGACGGTTTCAACAACAAAACTTCCTCATCTCTCGCCCGTTCTGCCGTCGTGGGAGTCTTTAAAGGCGACGAGACGAAGGGTAAGAGCGTGCGAATAAAAGACGGCCCTACCCACGACGCGTTTGGTCGAGAAGTCGTCATCACTTCGCGGTCGTAGAGTGCAGACACACCGCTGAGAAGTGAGGAAATTCGTGGGGAAAATGCTTCAGATGTGACACCGAATAAGTCCTCTCGACGATGAATACCGAGGTCTCGTTTAAACTCTGTCTCGCCTCGTCGACCATTTTACTCGGCTTTACGCTTCGCAAACTTCGCGTGGTGACTCGAGAAAACGGCGAATCGTTACTCGCCGTGATATTCGGCGCTCTGTTGCCCAGTTTATTACTCCAGGTATAGGTTTGATGCATTTTTCCCTTACTTTTGTTCTCTGAATGTGTTACGCGTGATGAGAGGCTCGCGCGAAACGAAGAACGACTTTACGTCAGAGTCTCGCGTAAAACAGCATCCATCGCTCGTTTTGTGGTCGCTTTTTGTGGATTTTCTTTCCTCGTTCAAGCGAGGAGAGAGGTGTTGACTAAAATCTCATCAATGTCTTTCTTTGTACTCTTAATGCACTTAATTCAACAGACGTTCGCTTCAATACACGCGAGCGCGGAGTACTTGGTGTTTTTCGCGTACAGCGTCTCACAGTGTCTGGTCGGCACGACTGTAGGTTTTCTGTTGTTTCGAAATCGCGAGCGAAATAAAGGGGAACATTTAGCCGGTGCGACGGTTGGGGTAAATCTGGGAACGTTTGCGTACCCGCTCGTATTCGCGGTGTTTGGCGAGGTCGGGTTGAGGAGAGCGGTGGTGTTTGATTTCTTTAATCAAGTGTCGATTTTAATCGCCAGCTACGTGTTGTTCGCGCTGAGTACAAGACGTGATGGTGATGGAGGTGAGAAAACGACGAAGGAGGTTATTTTGAAAGCCATCAAGACGCAAATGTTCACGCCGTGTTTACTCGCGTTGTATCTTTCGATCGCGTTGAAAGCCATTCCGAACGCGTCGATTCCGTACGCGCTGGATCAGTTTTTAGGGTCCTTGGCGGTCGCGGCAAAGCCGTTGGCGTTGTTGTCGCTTGGGATATTGTTCGAGCCTAAAATGAGTAAGAGCGAAGTTTCAGACGTGGTGACTTTGTTGTTGATTCGGTACGGAAGCGGATTACTCATAGCCGCCACGGCAATCGCGTTGAACATGTACCAATTCATAGGGGCTAGTGGATTGGCGGTGTTGACGTTAGCGCTAACCGCCCCGGTGCCCTTGATTTCTATACGATACGCCAAACAGTTTGGGTTAAACTCAGGACCGGCGGCCACGGCAGTGAATGCGAGTAACGTCGTGTCTTTTGTCGCTATTCTGATGCTCGCCGGAGCGGATTTCGAAACGCAACGGAGAAGTTTGATGTCGTTGTTCGCTTTGATTGGTTTTTTTTTATTCAGCGTTGGTTGTTTCATGAATAAAAAGGCGATGATGGTTTCAGAAGAAGGAAACGACGATTCGTTTGAAATCAGAGATATCGGCAACGGGAAGAAGCGGTTCGTTTCCACCAACGCTTTTTTGACGAGGAGGAGAGCGAATACCATCGCCATCACAAAATTCGACGATACCAATCATCATATATACAAGAGAAGGAAAAACGTCGTCCAACTCGTACCGTCGTCGTTATCACCTGTAGCAACACCACCACCCAGAGTTTGTTGTCGCACTTTTGTAGTCAGTCGTAGGATTAGGAATAGGAATAGTGACAGATTTTTTTGTGTCCCGGCACATCGAAGCGCCGCGTTCGTCTTCTAAAAATGTATGTAATAGTAAAATACAACCAATGCGTTGATAACGGTGCTATAATAAAGTATATATGTGCATGTGTATACCTGATAAGCAGGTAATGTAGCGTAATCTCTCTCTGTCTTCTCATACTCTCTCTTTTTCTTTCTTTCTTAATTGTAAATCATGTCTTGATGCATATCCGTTAAATAGCAGTTCAAAACCTTCAATCCGTAGTTCTTCTCGTCTCGACTGGTTTCTCTCTTTTGAAAAGGATCGGACCCGTCCGGCATGGCAAACCCTTCGTCGCGCATCTTTGCGTTCGCGTAATCGTCTTGACACAAGTGGCCAAACGTAAACGCGTCAATCATATCCGCGCCGAATCGCGCCATAAATTTATACACCTTCTCTTGGAACTTCGGGCCAATCAAGTACCTCGTGAATCCGGCTCCGGAGCGATCTTTCGGCCAATAGTAAAAGTTCCCGGTCAATTGTTGGCCTTTTTTCGGCCCGTCTTCGGCTAAAATTGGGTACGTGTTGCCTTGTTTATCGCAAAACCCTCCCTCGTCGGGTTGCGCGCACGCGGCTTCGTAAAAATTGGTCAACAAAACGAAATCGGCATCCTCGGGGACGTTGGCGACGATCGCGTCTAATTGTTTCATCTGCCAGTTCAAACCGTCCGCTTCCATGATCAACGAAAACTTCTTCCCCGAATTGGACTCTAACACCGTGCGCCAGGCGTGCATATGGCCGAATAAGCACCCGATGTGATGCGCGCCGCCGTATTGTTCTTCAGTCATCCCTCCCGCGCTGTTTCGTTCGTCGACGATACCCAACCACGGCAAATTTTTCAAGTTGTCTCCGTTTCTCACCGCGTCCGGGTGTTTCCATCCTCTCTGGAAGAACTCTTTATTCAACTTCCTTATCGGTTCGACCGCCCATTCCGCGTCGCCGATGTTTTCCGGCCACTCCGTCGGCGTCACGCCGACGTCGCTCGTCGCGTCCGGCAATGTCTTTCGAATCTTATCAAAGTTCTCGTGATCTTCCGCGTCGTTCCTTTGAACGATGACGACGATATCCGCCGAGTGAATCCGCACCGGAGAATCTTCCCACGCGACCTCCTCTTCCTCTCCTAACAACGCATCTCTCTTTATATCCTCCAAACTTACGCTGCTTTCCTCGCTTGGCAAAGAAGAGTACTTCTTCTGGTACTCGTCGTACACGCGCCACTTGGCGACCGCCATCGCTTTGCGAACGAACGGCGAAAGCTCAATCTCCTCATCATCACCGTCCATTTCACCACTACCCAACGCTTCGATGTTGTTGTTAGTATTATCTGTATCATCGTCTGTTTTCGTGGACCAAGTCATGTTATCGCAAAATCCTGGGTGCAACCGGTTCCACTCTTCGTTCGATGTTTTCGTCTGCGAGAGGTCTGCCTTCAGCGATGCCGCGGATGTGCTGGACAGACTGGCGAATGCGACGATAAAGAAGAGGAGTGAAGACGCGACGCCATTGCTGGTAAATTTTCTTGCAAAACTCGTCCTCGCCTTCGTTCGGTCTTCTGAGGACAACAGCGGCGACGACGACGTCAGCATCGATGAGTATTCTGCGTATAAAAAGCCGCGCGCGCGGGGAATGGATGAATGGAAATTCGAGACGACTCAACGCAAAACGCGCTCTCTCTCTCCTGATGTTGAGAACTTCAGAGATATAAACGACAGAAACGAGAGGAACAAAGCTTTCAAAGGTTCTCTCTTTCTCTCTCTGTGTGTGTATATCTCTGCCTCTCTGATGAAGCGTCGATGTATGAAGCGCAGCGAGCGGATGATTTTTAGAGTTTGGGTCGAGTTTCTATTTAGGGTTTGGCAGCTGTTCTGAGAGAAACCGCGATTACAACGGTGTCTTTTATGGGCGAGTCGCGTATCGTCATCAGTCTTTCATGACTGCGTCTGGCGCGTCCTTCTCCTTCCCCGCGTCGTCTTTTTCGTCTTCGTCTTCGTCTTCCTCTTCCGATGAATCATCTTCTTCTTCTTCATCTTCGCCTTTGGCGACGGCGACGGCGAACTCAAACTCCAAATCCGCGCCGAGGTACGAATCGCACATGAAGTACAACGCGTATTTACGTTTACCTTCCTCGGAGGGCGAGGCGAAACTTAACTTTACCTTGGAGCTTTTGACCAGATTGACTCTTTTAATCGCGCATAAGCGGTTGTCTTTTTCGTCGCCGACGACGACCCACCAACTTTCTTCGCGCGGTATCGGGTATCGACTGCAATTGACAGGAGGTAAAAGCGATACGGAATCGCCAAACTCCCACTCGCGAGAGACGTTGACTTCGACGTCGATGGTTGAGCTCGTGGAGATTTGCGAGGCGTTGGTGACTTTGTGTTCGCAATCGACGTTCGGGTACCGATTCGCGGCTTTCGCGACGTCTGAGAGTTGTCGCTTGGACAAGTCGCTCAAAATGTCCCCTCGCACGGAATCCTCCGCGTCTAACAACTCGTACACGGATTCCACGTCCTTATCCTTCGCTTTTAACGCTATGGATTTCGTCACGTGCGGTAATTGTAACACGCCGGCGTCTTTATCCCACATGGCTTGCGTTAACATTTGCGACAATTCCATGGCGCACATCGCCGGCGATAACCAGCCGTTGCTGGAAATTACATCCACCATGGCCAAGAGTAAACGCAAAGCGGTCGGTAAGATGGACTCTAAATCTCTCGCAAGGTCACCTGGTAACGCGACGCGACTTAAATGAGCTTGGAGCAACGCGCAAGTCTTGACGTGCGGGTCGTTTGTTTTCCTATTCGTCATCGCGATGGGCGAGTGGTTCAAGACGCGACGTATGATTTCCGCCTCGCCCGGGCGAATCGGCACCGAATCAAACTCGCTCGCGCCTGAAACGATTTCCAAAATACCTTTCAGCTTTGTTTTTGCAGTTAAGGATGCCGCGAATAACTCAACCGTGGTATATTGCGCGTAATAATAACTCGCAATCATCCCAAGGTTCAAAGGTGAAATTTCATTCTCGCCAGTCTCGTCGTCGTCTTCGATTTGCGCGCATTTGGACACCTCCAAGTCGGATAAGGTGCTCTCGACGAGTTCACTCAACGCGTCCGAGACGTGTCTGTGAGACGTCCCAGTCAAGTTGTAATAGTTTGGATTCCTCGTTAATCGACGATAATAGTACGTCCAGGTGAGATAATCCACGGCGTCTTGTTTGGTTTCGATAGTTCTCGTGACGATTTCCGCGTTGAAGTGATCGTGTAAGAAGTGATCCAAGTGCGATTCCACCGGGAACGGTTCGTGAAGGAACTTGGAGTAGTACGCTTTCTTAGGCTGAGAACACATTAGCACGCACGTGCCGTGTTCATCTGCGCCTGGACGCCCACACTTGGCGGTCATTTGCAACACGTCCACGACAGGGTAATCCGCCGCGGAGGAACCTCCGGCGTCGTAGAGTTGCGTCCCAGAAACGACGACGAGCTTTGCTTTTTGTCGTAAAGTCCACACCGAGGCGGCTTCGCAAATCATCAGCGAACACGCGTTACACTCAAACGCCAAGAACAACGCTTCTTTTTCGACTTTCGACAACCCTTCGTGAATGACGGCGATGCCAAAAGTCATCGCGTGTTTCACGCCGGCGTCGGATTCAATCTTCTCGGAGAGTTGTTCTAAGACGTTTTCGTCTTCCGAAGAGACGTTTCGAAAGTACCCTTCGTCGTTGTCGTTGAGAGCGTAGGAGAGTAATTCCAACGCGCGTTGTTTCGCGTGTTTCCTCGTCGGCGCAAAAACAATCGCCGGTTCTTTCTTCTCGCAGTGCGTCTTGATCGCTCTGTACGTCGGTCGCGACATCGCTTGGACGCGAGATTCGTAATTGACGACGTCGAATCCGCGGACGAACAAGCGCAAAGGCGTTGGACGCGCGGACGGGGCGAAATTAAACTGCCTTTTGGAGTTTACTCCGAGCCATTCGGCTAAATCTTTCGCGTTCGCGACGGAGGCGGATAAACCGAGAATGCGAATCGGCGGCGCCGATTTTTTTCCATTTTTTTTCGTTCCTTCTTCTTCTTCATCTTCTTCTTCTTCGCGTTGCTTTTGAACGGAGACGTATCGCATTCTCGAGCAGGCGACTTCAATCGTGGCCCCGTGCGCGCCACCGATTAAATGAAGCGCGTCCGCGATGAACAATTTCACTTTTTGCACGTTCTTGCGTTGTTTCCATCTTCTCGATAAAATGTCCCAATTCTTAGCGCTCGAGACGATGACTCGAGAGCGTTCGAGCAACTTCAAATCCGTCGCCACGTCGCCGGTTAATATGCACGTCGGAATGCCCATGGTGTCTTCGAATTTTACTTTCCAATCCGCGTATCGCGCTTCAGCGATGTCATCGATGGGAGCACAGTAAACACATCTCGCGTTTTCCACGCCGTGCGTTTCCACCGCGCGCAAGATGGCCAACTCCGCGCAGACGGATTTGCCCGAGCCGGCGGGAGCGGACACGTATACGCTCTCGTCAGAATCCGTCAACGCTTGATACGTTTGCGTTTGAATCGGATTCATCAACTTGAAACCGTCGCCTTGGGGAAGTTTTGAATACATCTTTGCAAACCCAAACTTCGCCTCTCGAATTGGAATCGGTTGTAAATCCAACAACTCTGTCGGCGCGGCGAACTTTTCCGGCAACAACAAGTGCTTAAACGAGACTGGAATGACGGTATCTCCGCCTAACCACGCGTCCGAGGTGACCCGAATAAAATATTGAGGAGGAATTGGATCTAACAACGGCACCGTAAAACTCACCGAATGTTCCTCGTCTTTGTTTTGGTACTTCAACATGAAATATTCCGAGTGCAAAATCTTCTCGCCGTCGTTGTCTTCGACCATGATCCAAAAGCCTTGCGCGAACGAGTGAAACCGTTGATCCCAAACGAAATCTGGGGTCAAAACGACGTCCACTTTCAACGTCGAACGCGTGATTGGCTGCACGTGCGCCTGAATATCCATTCGAGGGAACTGGTGGACAAACTTATGTATCGCTTTACCCATTTTCGGAAATCGAATCAACTCGCCGATTTCTTGCGAAGTCAATTCAAAATACTGCTCCCAACTGACGTCTTTGCGTTCGATTTTCATCAAGATGTCGTTCGGGATGGCTTTGAACTGTCTCAAAGGCGTTTGCGAGGACCACGTTTTCTTTCCAGCCATTTTGCACAAGTTGAGCGATTTTTCACAGAGTTGCGCCCATCCTCGTTTCAAGACGATTTCAAAGATACATCGCAACAATCTTCCCGCGGATTGGGTGATGTACACCATATCCGCCGATAACGAGAAACCTTCTAAACTCATGTTCGAAATGTACGCTTGGAGTAAGATGTTTATCTTCGCCGTCGATTCTTCTATGGATTCCTTCACCGGGATTGGAACTCTTTCCGCTAACGTCGCCAGTTCGATTTTTTCCTCTTGACGCACGGTGACGAATTTGAATTCCTCCGCTAACGAGAACAAACGGCACAGTTCAATGTCACCCATTTGCGGTTTCAAGTGTTCGTGGAACGCTTTCACCGTCCCATGAGAGACGTAATACTGACTGGCGATTCGACCTAAATCCGTGGCTTGTAAACCTCCGCCTCTTTTATCGTATCGAATCAAACCGGCTTTGTCGAGCGACAACGCCGCCGAGTGTACTAAATCCGCTCTTCGGCTCGATAACGTCGGATCGTCTTCCACGGCAGATCGCGGCACGCCGTACAAGACTGGGTTTCTCAACATTCTCACGAATAAGTAAGTATACCCGAGCCATTTGACGGCATCGTCTACGGAAGCTATGGAACCTAAAACAATCTCCGCGTTGAGCGAATCTGCTAGTTTGGCCACGAATTGACTTTCAATCGGTAACTGTTGATTGAATAAAGATAAATAGTATTGCAGTTCTGTGTGTTGGGTGATGATGATCCCTTCCCCGAACGTATCGAATTGAGGACGACCAGCTCTGCCCATCATTTGCATGACGTCTTGGAATGACAGTTCGTCCCAACCGCCTTTTTCGGGGTTGTACACTTGCGTCCCTTTGATTATGACCGTGTGCGCGGGCAAGTTCACGCCCCATGCTAAGGTTGCCGTTGACACGAGCACTTGAATGTGCCCATCCGCAAACAACTCTTCAACTAACGTTCTATCGGCGCGAACCATCCCCGCGTGGTGAATGGCGAAGCCGTATCTTAATAACTCTTTCAAATCATTCGATTTGACGTTTTCGGATTCTTGTCGTAAAATTTCCGCCGTGGCAGTATCGCTCCCGACGTACTTCCCGATTGTTTCGTTTTCTATGGCCATGTCGCGCAAAGCTTTCGCCGTTTTGTACGTTTCTTTTCTCGAGTGCACGAACACCATCACTTGCGTTTGACCAGCTTGTTCGTCGACTTTTTCGTAGCACACTTCGTTCATCAACTGAAAGCGTTGCAACGGTTTCTTCACCGTGATGCCGATGAATTGCGATTGCAACGGGCACGGTCTGTATGAGTTATCAAAGACGAACAACCCTTTTCCGTGGTCGACACGAGCGAACGCGGCGACGTCGTCGTAGTTCGGTAGCGTGGCAGATAAACCAACGAATCGGACGTGTTTGCGAGTCTCTTCGACTTGTCGGATCGTACGCGCGATGATGGATTCCAAGACTGGACCGCGACCGTCGTGCAACAAGTGAACTTCGTCGACAATCAACAACGACACGGATTGCGTGTACGCGCGGTCGCCAGACTTTCGCGTTATGATGTCCCATTTTTCAGGAGTACTGACGATGATCTGCGTGTCTTCAATTTCTGCTTTGGACATGGAAACGTCCCCGGTCAATTCGCGGACGTTTACTCCGAAATCTTTCAACCGTTCGCTCAAGTTACCGACTACTTCCGCGACCAACGCTTTCATCGGAGCGACGTATACTATTTTAAACTTGGTCAAATCAATCTCGCCGGTGTCTGGATCGAGGTGTTTTCCTATTTCATGGCATATGGTGAGCACCGCAACGTTCGTTTTTCCTGCCCCAGTTGGCGCGCAGAGTAACATGTTTTCTGGCGACAACAACGCCGTCTCGTACACTCTCGATTGGACTCTGTTCAAACTTTTCATGCCTTTAAACGCCGGCCTGGCCCATTCGGGAATTTCCTCGATTGGTCGTAGCTTTTCGTTATCCGCAAACGGCGGCGCTTTCATCGCCGGCACGTGCACTTCCTCGTATCCTTTCTTTTGCGTTCGAAACGAGCCTTCTGGGAGTTCGCACTTCGCGTTGGCCATCAAGCGACTGCCTTGATGAAACGCCAACGCGTCCAGTTCTAAGACTTTTC
>JACLAB010007114.1_pt1 | contig 14537 bp, 9 predicted proteins | sample 8027921 | NCBI WGS metagenome assembly JACLAB01 (sample SAMN15725117, study PRJNA655200) | protist metagenome | isolation source: fluorescence activated cell sorting (FACS) single amplified genomes of... | place: USA: West Boothbay Harbor, Gulf of Maine | collected 2000-07-19 | reverse complement strand
GTATTTTCAAAGCTTTCATTATTTAACTTACTTTTAGCAATAATAATAGTTCTTTCTGAACTAACATCTTTATTAGCAGCTTCATTTATTTGTTTAGCTTCTATGGGGTTAGCCAATAAGTATTCGGCTCTAACATCTTCTGCTATCTGACGAGACACAGCTTGCGCTAAAGCATCTTTTCTGTCACTAATTGGTTGAGACCTATTTTTCTTATCTAAAGCTATGTCTTTTCCTTCGTAATAATCAACAAACTCTGATTTTGTAGGAGGAAACATAGCCCATTGTTTTGATATTCCAGTTCCTTTTTGAGCTGCATTTTGAGCTATAAAAGCTGTAGCTAAAGCTCTGTAGTTTTTATTTAAATAATTAGAAAAATCTTCTTTAGTTTTAGTATTTTTACCAAACTCTGCTTTTATATCTTGAACTAGTTGATTATTGTATATACTAGCTACGGCTTGCTCAGCAATAGCTTGTCTTTTTTTAGCAGTTAATTCTTTGTTGTTTTGCAACTCGTTAACGGCTTTTTGTAAACCAGCAGGTATAATATTTTTAGCTTTATCAATTATAGAAATAGGAAAACTAAGTTGATCTGCTAGAAACCTAGAACCAATTTTAACTTCAAAATCATTTTCTTCTTCAACTAATAAATTAGCTGCTTCAGCTGAATTAAAATCTACATTATTATCTTGAGATAAAACTTTTTTTGCAGCTCTTTGAACTCTTCTAGGAAGTTGCTCAGCTATATAAGCTGCTATTGGAACGCCAGTCTCAGGGTCGTAAGTTTCAATTAACTTAGCAACACCTTCTGGTCCATACCTTAATTCACTTGCTAAAGCATCAACATCTCCTTCATATCTTCGATTTCTAGGTACAGAATTTAATTTATCAATTGCTACTTTTCTTATAGTACCTTCTTGAGTTTCTACTATACTATTCAAAGCTTCAACGCCCCTAGTATCATATAATTCTTGTGCCTTTTCAGATAAAACAACACTATCTTCAGCAACTATACTATCTATGGTTTGTAAAGCTTGCTCTGCTAAGTATATTTTTGAATTTAAATCAGCTTCTAAATCAGTATCACCATTTATAACAGCACTGTCTAAATCATTGTAAAGGTCAACAAGCTCTAAAGCTTTTTCATCTCTATTTTTAAATAAACTTTTTGGCTGTATTCTTGATTCTGATTCTGAAGCTATTTTGTTTAATTCTTCTTGTTTTACTAAAAACTGCTCTTCATATGTTTTTACAGCAGCATTTCTTTGTTCTTGAGTTATTGTTCCATCTTCAAGTTTTTGATCTAATTCAGAAACACCGTTACTAATAGCATCAACATCGTCTTGTATCTTGGATACTCTATCAACTTGTTCTTCAGTTAATTTATTTACTTTTGCTTGAGATCTCAATGTAATGTCTGCTACTTTTGCTTCTTGTATTTTTATACCAGCTTCAATTTCAGCTTTTACTTGAGGATCTGTAGTTGTTGATAATGTTTTTCTTAAATTTGCAATTTCTTCTATTGCATTGTTTTGAGCAATAGTTTCACTGTAACCTCTCATAGCTGCAGTTGCTTTTTTAAGTTTAAGTTTGCCTTCACTGTTATCAAATTTTGGCCCACCTCTCATTATTCCACCACCAACAAAACCTTGTAAATATGATTCTAAGCCTTGTTGAGAAAACATAGCTTCTTGCATTGCGTCAGATTTATCTTCATCTTTAGCAGACGCAACGTTGACTGCTTCTAAACCTGTTTGAACCCACTCTGTTAAACCTTCTTTATTTCCAGACAACAAAACATTAGAAAAAGTTTTATTCATACCAGACTTAACCAAACCGTTTATCATCATTTTACCTGCACCTTTCAATCCAAGCCTTTCCAAGATACCACCAGCAACACCAATACCTATAGAAGTCCAGGTGTTTTCCCCACCATCAGTTTCTTCCATGTATTCGTTTAAAGATTTACCTTCTTTTTCTGCTAAAGCTTCGTTATAATCAACATAAGCTCTACCAACCATTTCTGGTATTAAAGAAGTACCTCCAGATAGAGCGCTTGTAAAAGCTGTAGAACCTATAGAAGTTAAACCATTAACAACACCAGCAATTAATTCACCTGATCCTTTTATTATTTCCCCTTGACCTATAAGCTTTGCACCTTCTGTAATTGATCCAACCTCACCCATTTCAGCCTCTTGCAATTGTTGTTGCTGTAAAGCTTCATCAGCTTCATCAGCTGTCATTGTACCAAAATCTTTAAAAAACTGCGGTACATCTTCGTTTGCTAAAAAACTATCAATAAGTTCATCTCCAAAAACTTTTCTTACAACACTGTTAACACCAAAAGATGCGTTAGGTATAGCCTGTTGTATTTGATCAACCATGTTTCCAAAACTATTCAAGATTTTATCAAAAGAACTTATTTCTTCTAAAACAGGTTGACCTGTAATTTCATCTAAAATAACTTCTCCAGCTTCGTTATATGTATAACGATCTTGATTATTTTGCTCTCTTCTAGCTACAAGTTCAGCTTCTTGTCTAGCCTCTCTTTCTTCAACAGTTTCATATAAATTTCTACGACCACTGCTCCATAAATCTACTGGATCTTGATTTATAAGATTTTCATCCATGACAATAGCATCAGGGGCGATTGTATCTTCAGAAACTTCAAAATTAATTAAATTATTAAAATCACCTTCTTCTTTTACAATTAAATTACCAAACTCATCGTACTCTTCCATAGAATAATATTATTTTTTACGTTTAAAAAACTTAGCCAACTTGTTTAGTGGTCCTTTGGATGTTTCGTAATTAAAATTAGTATAATCGTTAGAAACTCCAAAAACTTTAGCTGATATATATCTAGCTAACTCATTGGGATCTCCATTTAAATAACTTTCAGGAATAACTCCTATTGATTTACCCTTATCAATTATATGAACTTTTCCGTCTTTTGGATTTATTTTTACTGATCTACCTGTTTTGTTTAAACTAGTTGCACCCCAAGATTCTATATTGTCTCTTGACGGCGCTTGTGATTCAGATAAACCTCTACCCGTACTTCTTTGATATCTTTCACCTTCTGTCCCGCCTCTGTTTATGTTTGTTTGAGAGTTAATTCTAGATGTTTGTGCGTTTGCTTCAGCTATCGTTAATTGTCTTTGCTGACGATCTGCAGTTAATTGTTTAAAACTTTCAAATTGTTTTAATTCATAGTTTTCGCTAGCCTGCTCAGTAAAACGTTTTTCCATTTCATATTCAAGCCTACTGCTATACTGCTCACCATCAGGACCTTCATAACTACCAGAGTTTAAAGCATCATTCATTTCGTCTATAGAATAACCGGCGTGGTCTACAGCTAAGGATTTTAAACCATTTTCTCCTTGAGTTTTTAAGAAACTATCAAAAGATGCAGCAACACCATTTTGCCATTCTTGAGACCCAGCTGGATTCTCAGGAGTTGGACCAGGTATACTAGACATAACAACTCTACCGTTTACACTTCTTTCTTCAGGCTTCATTAAAGCTTGAACAGTAGGTAACACTAAAGCTTGAAAGTCATCCACCTTGCCTATTGGCTGGGGCATTTGATTTAACTTATTAGCTGGAATGCTAAAAGGCTGACCGTCAGCTGTTTCTCCTTGAAATACAAGTATATTATTATCGTCTATACCAAAGCTACCTTTATTATTAAGTATAGCCTGAAAATACATTTCTTGATCCTTAGGTATTGCACCACTTAAAGTTCCTTGAGATAAACCTTCTGAATACGCACCAGCAGTTCCCGCTATAGCATCTACCATTGATTTTACCTGAGGAACTTGCCCTTGTAATTTAGCTGATTCAGCTGCAAAATAAGTACTATCAATTTCTCCTTTTTCTAGTTGAGAAACTAATCCACTATATTTATCTACAAGGTTTCTACTCATATCTTGCATGTAACTTTGTAATGGTTCAAACTCAGTGTCTGAAGAAACCATTAAACCCGCCATGTTCTTAGATTTAATGTCAGCTAACTGCATTTCTCTAAGTCTTTTTTGTTCGTCTCTTTCTTGATTTTTTCGACCTCTCTCTATGTCTGCATCAATACTTTGAGCTGCTCCGTCTAAACTAAGATAAGTGTCATATGGGTTTTGTCCAGGAGCGAATTGAGTATTTATTGATGATCTAACTGCCATATCTTAATTAATTAACTTAAATTCAACATCTAATTTACTGTAGTCTACTCTATCAAATCCATCAGAATGTTTAAAAACAGCATTACTAGGTATTTCATCAGACATAACACCTTGATATGTACCTTTACCGTTGATTTTATCTTTGTAATTAAAACTATAAATGTTCAAGCCTGACTTAGACTTACCTATAAGTTTTATGTTATTTTTGGATCTTCTATCTGAACCAAATATAGAAGCAATACCGCCTATACCACCAACTAAGTCGTTAGTAGCTTGTTTTCTAGCGTTGTCAGCACCAGCTTTTCTTCCTGAAGCAATATCAAATAAATCAGATTGTTGAGTATATTGACTTTCTTGTATATCACCCATGCCTTGAGCTCTAAATTGTGCCATGTTGTTAGTAGCCTTTTGATTCGCCATAGAGAATTGATTTTGAGCACCTGCGTTAAACTGTGACATTGCATTTCCGGCTCCAAATTGAGCTTGAGCAAATTGATTATTTGCTCCAGAATTGAATTGATTCATTGCGTTTTCAGCTCCAAACCTAGATTGAGCAAATTGATTATTTGCGTTAGCACCAAATTGAGAAGCTTGGTTCTGAGCAGAAGCACCAAATTGAGCAGCTTGGTTAGCGGCACTAGCACCAAATTGAGCAGCTTGGTTTTGTGCTGCAGCTCCAAATTTAGAAGCTTCATTGGTAGCACCTACGTTAAATTGTTGTTGTCCTAGATCAAACTGAGATGCTAAGTTTCCTTGCGCTAATTGACCTTGCTGTAATTGAGATTCAGCAGCAGCTCTCATTTGTTCATTAGATTTAACTTGTTTATCTATGTCGGCTGATATACCTGCTTTAGATTTTGCAGCAGCATTAGCTAAAGCTGTAGCACCACCTGCTCCAGTTCCAGCTTGAGCAGCTAAGTCTTGAGAAGCAGCCAGTGATTGATCAATTTCTTGACCTAAATTTCGAGCACCCGCAGTAGACACTTGTAGGTTATTCATTGTGTTAGTAAGACCTGTGTCTGCACCTCTAGCTAAATTACCCACACCTGTTTGAGCCGCGCTGTAACCTTGTGAGTCGTAACCTTGAGATTGATAACCTTGAGCGTCGTACCCTTCAGCTTGACCAAGCGTTGACATCGCAGCCTGATCTGCACTACCTAAAGTTCCTACTGTTCCTTGTGCGGCTGCACCTAGCTCCCTAGACTTTAAACCTTCATAAACATCGTTAAATTTAAAGTCTTGTAAACCTTGTTTAGCTTGTCCAAATTCTTTATTTGCGGCCTTTTGCTCTCTTCTTCTTGCTCGGCCGCCAAACAGTGATGATACTCCTTTTGCTATACTTCCCATTAGTATTTCATTATTAATTCATAAGATGGAGTTTTATCTACATAATACTCCGCTTGTTTATATTTATCTAATAACACTCCTTTTTTTGCCCATGCAAACGCATACTTATACCCTAAGTCTTCAGCAAAATCAGTTGTAAAATCTACTAAGAGTTGCAACGCATCACTTCTGTCTGTATCACGATAAGATTTATCACTGATAACTACAGCTGGAATTGCAGTCTTACTATTTGTCATCCATAGCCACATGGCTGCAATAGGATCTTCTCCCTTGCAAACCATAAAGCCACCTAGACCTTTTCTTTTTTCTTCTTGTTCATCACCAACTTTAAACGAACCTGGTAACATGTCACGAGGAAAACCTTCTTGATTATAAGCTTTCCACCATTTTGGTAAAAAATCCCAATCGGATTCTTGTAATTTTCTTACTTGTAATTCCATAAAATTTAATATAATTTATTGCGAAGAGTAAACTGCTTCTGAATTTACAGCAAACAATTCTTTTTTAGTTGAAGCTTGATCTACCGGTAAAGATATTTTAATACCTGCAAAAGCTCCTTTAATACCGCTAACTATTTTATTTTCAGTTGCTGTTAAAACACCATTGACAACAATGTAATTTGGTTCAGATGAACTTATAGGCGCGAAATATTTACCCTCTTTCTCTTGAAACGGAAAATTTACTATTGTTGCCATATTATGCTTGAGTTATTGTTATTGTTTGACCAGCTAACGCTGGAGTTATCCTTGTATTAATACATTCAATTCGAGCGTTGACAGTTCTATTTGAACCAGTAGTATTAGCATCCGCGCTAATGGTAAAGCTAGCTCCTGGCTCAACAACAGCTGTACCGTTGTTTCCATTAAACTTAATCCAGTTTGTACCAAATCCATTTGGTGAAGCTGGATATTCTTCTGGAGTTACGCTGATATCAACATTCCAAGTATTTGTTATAGTTATAGCAGTTCCAGCTGTAACTAAATTTCTTGTTGTAGGTATTGCTCCTAAAGTAGCTGTAGTAGCACCTGTGCCACCTAGTATAGCCGTTGCTGTAGTATTAGATGTTATATTACCTAACTGTATAGTAAAGGTTAATGTACCATCTTGATTACTTAGCACCGGAGTTATAGTTGGTGTTAAAGGTGAATATGATACAGTTCTCGATGAAAGACTTAAAACTTGAGTAGCTAAACAATCATATACTATAGTTGCGAGTCTTAAATTAGGACTATCAAAAGGAGAAACATAGTATGCTGTATCAGCAGCTGTACCAGCAGGAGTAGTTAAGTTACCTGGAAGAGCAATATCTGTCCATGTTAATGTTGGTTTTATTGTAGCTGCTCCTGTAACTGTTATTACACCCGCTGTTGCCGTTATAGGCACTGTAACTGGAATTTCATAATCAACATTATCTCCGTTTTGTACTGGAGAAGGCGAACCTACGTTTGTACTCGCTGGCATTCCACTAGTGTTTATTGTAATATTAGCGCTGTCAACATAATAATTATTAAAGGCCGCCGTTGAAAAAGTAACATCATTACCTCCAGCAGTGTTAAATGATCTTGTTGCAGGTGTTAACGCTGCATTAGAGATTGTATCTACCATGTTTACAGTTAACAAAGCCACTGTAAATGCTAAACCTGCTCCAGTTCCACCAATATCTAAACTTTGAATAGTGTTAGCGCTACCTACTATATGAGATACTCTAAATACAAGTTGTCCGTCAGTAATTAATTGAGGATTTTCAACTGTTAAAGTACTACCTGCAGCTGGTGTTAAAGTAATGTCTGTAATACTAGAAAATTTAAACTGAGAATTTAATGGCGAAACAAATATAGACCAAAAAACTTGTTCTCCTTGTTTATTAACACTTGTGTTACCTCCATTAAATATTGAATTGCTAGCAGCTCCATTTAATTGTAATGTAGTATTAAAGGTTGTTGCTAAAACAGGTAAACTACCAATAGTGTTTATGTCTGTTTCTATGTAATCTACTTGCCACCCAGACGTTCCTTCGTATGATAAAGTATTAAATTGTTTTATTAAAGAAGGACTATCATTAAACAAAGGTACAACATAAGATTCTTGTGTTGTACTATTGTAAAAATTATTTCTAGTTACGTTTGAACTATGATGTTGCCATAAATCCCCTCCATTAAATGTATAATAAGTGTTGTTTAAAGAAAAACCTCCTTCTTGTTTAAATCCCCTAAAAGAAGTCCATCCATTTGATCTATCATCAAAACACACCGTTAAATATCCCTCACTAGCTGTTGCAACGTTGGTATCTTCATTTCCATCAAAACCATTACCAATTAACGTTAATTCGTAACTTCTACTATATTCATCAAAAGATCCAATTACTTCATTAGAAGATTTTAAAGCATCTCTAAAAAAATCACCTAATCCAACTCCAGATATTTCCTGTATACCTTGTTGATTAAGTCTAAGCACAACACCTCTGTTTTTATCTGTAAAGTATTTTGAAAAACCAAACGTAGCAAAAGACTCTGGGTTTTTAGCTATTCCGTATTGACCTGGAACTGGTGCTATTGTTCCTAAAAACTGCGTATTGCTAGTTACTGGAACGGCACCACCTTCAGCTGAATATATGAAGTCTTTATTAATAGGTGATCTAGAAACTTTATCTTCTTGAAATACATTTATAGCGGTATCATCAGTAAATAATTTTTGAACTGATCCATCTTGTGGGTCTAGAGAGATAGTTAAACCACCCTCAGACTCATTAAATTGATTTATATAGTTAATACCAGTTCTAGAATTTAAAAGTCCACTAGAGTGAATTAACGTGTTACTTCTTCTTTCTTCTGTAAAATTTTCTTGAACAACGTAAGCTCTAACACCAACGTTAAAAGCAGGTTGATTATATCCAGCTCTAATTCTATTTATCTCTATATGATCATCTCCTGATCCACCTGGATCAAAAGTTAAAAGTATACAATTAAAAAAACTTATATTTATAGCTGTTGTAATTGCACTAGATCCATCGTCATTTAAAACTCTACCACCTGTGGATGTTTCATAAAATATATCTAACTCAGAACTTACTGGTTCTGTTTCATACACAACTAATCCTGAAGAAATTGAACCACCACTATTATCAATAGTAGTAACTAAAGCATCTCCAGAAGGATTACCTATAGACTGTACAGACGTAAGCGCATTATATGGAGATGTGTATACATTACCTCCATTGACATATTTAGGATATACAGAAACATTACAAGGAGAAATTGTAGCTGAAGTACTAGGTGGAATTGCTGCTGTTTGATCTCTAGGTATTTTATTTATACTATCACCTAGTCTTTCAATGTTATTTGCAGCAGTAATAATTGATATCCAATTGTAGTACTCTTGCTCACGCTGCTTTACAACAACTCTATATGAATAAGCCCAAGAAGGTATTTGTGTTACATCTGTAAAAGCTATTCTTAAAGCATTAAAAGCTGTTGTTGATGATGCGTTTCCATACCCAGGATCTATAAACTGAGTGTCAGAACCAGAACTAGATAATATAACTGGTGACTGTCTACCAAATTTATCAGCAAGTACAATTCCAACTTGATATGTTCTTCTTGATTTAACAGATTGATTTTTTAATGGACCAGTACTTCCTGTGTTTCTTGAATCTTGATCACTTGTTTGTGATACTGTAAAAGCTATACTTGGTATATTAAAATTCTGTAAAAAATTACCATAAACTAACCTACCTCCGGCTACGTCTTGAGCTAAAGCCTTTCTAGGTACAGCATCGTAAACTCTAGTAAGCTGATCAGCGGGTAATGTTCTAAATGGATCTGTAGATGAATATGTAAAGTTAACAAAAGGTTCAGTGGTAACTTCTTTATCATCAACAACATACAAAGTTCCATTACCAGTTTCTTGATAAATTAATTCTACATTAGTAATACCGTATCCTGTTGGAGTTGGTATTTGTAATTTTACTTGGTTTATTGCATTTACAAAAGTTTCTATTTCACCAAAATTTCCTAATGAAGAACTAATTGTGTCTGTTTCATCTAGTCTAGAAAAAACTATTGGTGTAAACGGAGCTAGTGTACTATACTCATTATCATCAAATTGCCATCTATATGAAAATCTAATTAATTTATCCTGCATAAACGTAGATGTTATGCTAGATTCTTTAGTAGCCTCTACCAATGTAGGCGATGTGTATGGTGCAAATTTTGCAACAGAAATTAAGTTATCAATATCTGGAGAAGACGTATAATAGTTGATATTATTTCTAGCTGTAACAACATTTATTTTTCTAGGATAATTTCTATTATCAGTCCAAAATAAAAGATCATCTACAATATTTATTCCAGTTATAGGATAATTTTGATGTAAGTTTAATTGAGTGGTTATAATTAAAGTAGTGGTTTGTTTTGTTTTTTGATCATATTCAAAAAGGCCGTGTTGTCCACTGTTAGTTTCATTAAACGAAACATTATTAGTTACAAAAAAATATATTTTTTCTGTTTTGCTATCACTTACTGAACCTATGCACTTACCATTATTAATACTACCATCAGCAACTAGTTCATTACCTAATAAATTTTCAATTGCACCTACGTCAGAGCCTTCTGATTGTCCTATGTTAACATTAAAAGCTTCTCGGTATTCTCCCGGAGGTACAATTCTAGCATCTAAATCTCGGTTCATTTTACCGACATTAAATGTTCTTTTAATTTCTGGCATATTACTTTATTAGTGTTTTATCCATTTAGCTTTGTTACGAAATATCTGGGTCATTTCCTCAACTTTCATATTAGCTAATCTAATTTTAGCGTTTCTAGTTTGAGCCGCTGCTTCTTTTTTATACAATCCTGCAGCACCAGCTGCTGAAGGTCTAATTTTACACAAGTTATAAAGTATAGTAGACATTACAGCATTTTCTGCCATCTTAGGTACTAATACATTGTCAAAATCTCCGTTATTACCAAGACCATCAGATATATAATTTAAAGTTATGTATGTATCTTGAGGAAAGCTTGATGGAAAGTATATTTGACCTGCGTTTAAATCTAAAACAAAAGTACCGTTTATATTAGCAAACTGAGGTGTTAAACCATATCTAGCACCGTAATAACTAAAGTTTGCTGAGTCAAAGTTTCCGTAGTAAAATGAACTAGCCGCTTCTTCTATCTCTTCAATTGATCTTCCTTTTTGATATCTATCTATAGTTTCAGATGTTTCTGCAAATATAATGTTACCATCTTGATCATATAAATAATGATAATTTTCATCTTGTGCAACACCTTGATTAGCTCTAGTGGTGGTGCTTGGAAGTATTGTTCTCATAACACCGTTAGCATCAGTCCATTGTATGCTTTTGTAATTAACATAATCAGATGGTAAGGACATTTGTCTAGTTGAACTAAGTTGTACCTCTAAAGCTTTTTCAGAATGAAACGTATCATAGCTAAATTCTTGAACCGCTCTTTGAGCCCAAAATGCAACCTCATATCTTGGAACTTTAGTTAAAATTTTTCCATCTCCAACGTAAGCTACTATAAAGTTGTTTATTATATCGTTTAAATTTGTTCTCCTGTAGTAACCAGGGATAGCTAATCCAGTTCCACCATCTAAGGCTGAATAATTATCTACATCTAAAGGTCTTCTTGATACTGCCATTATTGTTCAGTTGCTGCGTTTTGTTGTTCTTTACCTTGTGCGAATCCTGCTACGTCTGCTTGTTTTATAACAACACCAGCGTAGTTTAATATGTTTACAACTAAATTATTTTCTTCTGATGGATGTAACTCAAAATTATAAGATTTTGCAGCTACATCATAACTATCAGTGGCTGGGTCAAAAACAGTAGGATCATAATAAGGTGTTGTTCCATTGAGGACATAACCCCATTTTGGTCTTACAGGTTGTTTTAAATAATCTAATTTAACACCCGTGGTAATTGTTGAAGGATAAACAACAACACCACTATTTGTTAAAGTATATACTGGTTGTTTTTTAACTGGAGCTGTAAGCGGAGATAAGTTTATATATTTTATTTCTTCATTAGAAGCTCTATCAGCAACTATATCATCTACAGAAACAACACCAACTCTATATAAGTTATCTGGATATGTAAACTCGTTGTTTAGTTTAGTTAAAGCTAACTCTTTGTAAAATACACTTATTTTTTCAGCTAAATATGTATTAGGGTCTGAAAAATCACTGGTTAAAAATGCATTTAATTCATAACCTGCTTCTCTAGCAAAATAACTAGCAAATATTTCATTCTGTGCTTGCTCAGCTAATCTATTAAATTCATCTGGTGTTATATATCCACGATTATCTTTGTTTGTTATAACAAGAACAGATTGGTATACATTGTTTATATTAACCATTTATCTTTGTTTATTATTAATTTAGTTGATGTAAGGTTGATTTCTCACCTTACATCAGTTTAAGCTACGAAAGCTTTTTAGTAATTGATTTCATTAAATCAACACCTTCATCTGTTTTAAAGTATTGAGCTAATGCTCCATAAGGATGTTGGTCAAAAGGAACTGTCATTATTTTTTTACCATTAGAACCTAGTTTAAAGACTGTATTGTCGTCTGTTAAATTTAATATACCTGTTTCCACAGCTCTATTAGCTAAGTTTCTTAATGTTATATCTTCATCTTCCGATAATTCTATAAATAAATGAGGTTCAGCTCTTGCAAACCTATAAGCGTCTCTTTTTAATTCTTTAGAAGTTAAATCAGCAACTGCTGATCCTAGTTCAGTTCTCATGATAGCTTCTAAATGAGATATGTCAAGAGTTTGAACAAGATTTAAGGCTTTTAATTCAAATTCAACATCTTCAACTTCGTCTGTAGCAATAATTTGATCATCAATTTCATCCCACTTTTTATTTGGATGATAAATTGATAATAGTTTTTGAAGATTAACCTCTGTTCTTGGAACATTTAATATTCCATCTTGAAATATTACATGCTGCAAAGTACTATACCCATCTTGTTCTTCAACAAATAATGATCTTTGATTTGAGGCTAGCCTTAATTCTCTGTTCATACCTGTTTCTTCATCAAAATAAAGTAAAGGTTTTTTGTGTGTATGTTTAGTTTGAATCGTATAAGTTAAAGGACTCATGTTATTTTTTAAAATGTACACTCTGTCTTTAATTTCCCAATCACTTTTTTTTATTTTTGTTTTTGTTGTAGTCATAATTAAATAATATATAATAAGAATACTGGGCTCCGAAGAGCCCGTATCCTGTAGTTAAAAAATATTAAGCTTTGAATAACACGAAGTTATTAGCCGCTTGTGTAATAAGACATCTTTCACTTAAGTAAGCAATTCTCATTTCATCAATGTCAGTAGTAGGAGCACCTGTTCCAACAGATCCTGTAATCCAAGATTTGTTTTTACGGTTTTCTGTTTCTGAAGCTCTGTATCGGATGTGCAAGAAAGGTCTTTTGATATTTTGACCTAATTGCTGATCGTATACTGTAGAAGTACCTGCTGGTACTAAAGCACCTTCAATATCTCCAAAACCTCCACGAGTCGACCAGTCATTTAAATACTTCCAGTCAGTTTTGTAAAAGTCATAAGATCCTCTACGGTATCCTGTAAATCCTAGATTAAGAGCCATATCAGAGCTATTGTTGAATACACCATAAGATGTACCATGAGCATGGTTAGCTGTTCCAGCATATGCACCATTTTGCATAGCAAGAATATCATCAATTTCTAGAGAAAGTTCACGATTTAAGAAAAGCATGTTTTCTTCAATTGCTCCCTGCTTATCTAATTGCTGAAGAACTGCATCAAAATCTGTTAATGCACCACCACCTGCTTGAGCAGCTGCTTGAGCACCAAATCCTGTGTAAACATTTCCACGTGCTTCTAGAGCAGCGAAGAAACCTTCAGTACCTTTAGCATTTTGATTGTTTCCTGCAACAGTAATAGAACTAGAACCTGCAGTATAGCCTAAAGCTATTCCGTTAGCACCAGCTTGTCCGCCTGTTTTAAGAACACCTTCAACCATTGACATCTCTAAATAATCTTCCCAACGAAGTCTTACTTCATGTTCTGCTTTCATGTACCATAAATATCCATTAGCTCCATTTTCAGAAGTAACTTCAATCCATCCAATCTGAGCTGTGTCAGATCCATTGATAGCATAGTTATCTTTTAAGATGATTGGTGAATTACTAAACGTAGCATAGCTAGGGTTTAAAGATTCTGTAAAAGTTCCAGTACCTTTAGCAAATTCATTACCATAAGCAACAGCTGTAACTCTGCTACCTACTAGTATTCCGCCGTGAGCTACGTAACATTTGATTTGAAAGTTTTGTCCAGAAACTGCTGTAACAACACCTTTTATAACCTCACCTGCTCCACCTATCGCAGAAGTTGCACTAGTTTGTGTTTGCACCATAACTGTTGCACCAACTCTAAAGTTTACAGGCTCAGTTTTATCAATTGTTGTTCCTGTGCTTCTTGGTTGTGCAGTTGGTACGCTAAAATTAAGTGCTGTACCTGATACTCCTGCTACAATTGCCGCTGGAACAGCTCCAGCTGGTAAAACACCTGCATTTCCTAAAGGAATTACATTAGCATAACGAGTGTGTAAACGTCCTTGTTCTGTCCAGATAATTTGATCTGAAGTTGATGGCATCTCTGCCGATACCATACGTAAAAAAGATCCAATAGAACGATTTCCGTAACGTTCTACTTCTTTTTCATATACATCTGGTAAAAATTGTTGTCCCCATTGTTCAAAGCCTGTTGCTTGAAAATCTATATAGTTTCCTGAGTACATTGTTTTCGACTGCGTTGGTTGTAACGCTGCCGGTATTCCTGCTGTAAAAGCCATTTGTTTTGATTTTAAAAATTATTATTTATTCCATTTTACTCGCAATTTAGAAGAATCATTACCAGAAACAACTTTAATTTTTTGACCATTAGTGTTAACAACGCTTGTGTTATCTGCTCTTGGTGACATATCAATGTTTTTAGATAATTTAGCTTGTTCAC
>JACLAB010000988.1_pt1 | contig 14547 bp, 15 predicted proteins | sample 8027921 | NCBI WGS metagenome assembly JACLAB01 (sample SAMN15725117, study PRJNA655200) | protist metagenome | isolation source: fluorescence activated cell sorting (FACS) single amplified genomes of... | place: USA: West Boothbay Harbor, Gulf of Maine | collected 2000-07-19 | reverse complement strand
ACGTTATCGAGAGACTTATCTGCGAGCAGGCCTGGGACGAACGGGTTACGATTTTGGAACTCGGCGGATTTACGGGACCAGTTACAATCAATCGGGTTCTCGGATGTGACGATTTTACGAGAGAAGGACTACTTGTTCTGGAAAGCGCGAAAGCCGTGAGAGATTAGCACACGTACCTAGGTGCACACATACATTGGTACATACACAAAAACGACGTGTAAATAAACATTCTTTTTAGCATGCAAGCGACTCAAATAAATTATATACTCGACTAAATGTCTTTTTCTGCTACGTTTGCTAAACGCGCTTCTATGATTGAAATCAACTTTGCCGTGCTCTCTCCGGTTCCCATCATTCTCGCCAACTCGTCCACTAAACCTTCGTGTCTCCTCACGATTGCCATCGTATTCAACGTCGCCCATCTGACTTCGTCGTCCGATTTCTTTTGCGAAAACTGTAACGCGTTGAACAGTTGATCCAACTGCTGAATATCCGCCGCGCCGCCTTCCGAGTTGCCATACTTCGCGTATTCCGCGCACACTCCAGCTAAAGCCACGCACGCAAATCTCCCAACCGACGTGCTCGTAATCTTCCCTCTCTTCACTTCGTTTTGAAACTGTCCGTCGCAAAACAACGTCCCCGCTTGAACGTTCAATCGTCCAAACCGTTTAAACGCGTCCAGCGAACTCAACGTGTACCCTTTCGGCAACACGCCGGTTAAATACGCGACCAAGAAATGCCCAGCCTCGTGTCTTCTCAACCGAGTCTTGTACTCCTCCGACGTCAAATTCGCGACGAAATCCAAAACCAAATTCTGCGCCCCCGCGTTTAACGCCACCGCGTCGTACGCTAATAAAAAACTCAAAAACACAAACGTCTTGATGGCCTGAAACGGCGCCGCGCCCACGTCTTCCCCACTCGTCACAATCGCACCCACAATGACCAACGCTCCAACCGCGACGCCCAATTTCTTCTTAATCTCAGTAATCGTGTTCTCCGTCGGCGCTAACAACTTGGAAGGATCGATATCGTTCAACTTTAACTCCGCCAACGCGTACGAGCGTTTCGGCACTTGTTGTCCTCTCGCAAACGCTCGAATGCGTTGTTTGTTCTCCTCGCCACCACCATTACCAGACGAAGAAGCTAAACACTCCAGCACGTCGATCGCAAACTTCTCCTCCTCTAATCCTTTTTGTTGTCTCAAATTTACCGACTGTTCGTTGTCGTCCGAGAGTAACTCGCCCGTCGCCGGATCGAGCTTTATGGCCAAGTCTAACTTTTTATCGAGCGATTGCAACGCGAAATCATAGCCTTTCGAGCAGACAGCGAGGACGTCCTCAGAGAACGTTTTAATATCCGGGTTCGTCGTTTTCGTCGTGATCTCTGTCTCGGGGCTCATCATGACCGCATCTAACGCGTCCACGGAGGTTCCCGGAGTACGAGGAAGCGCAGAGGAGGATTTGGACGACGACGTTTCGTCGTCGTCGGCAGATGACGACGACGACGCGCATAACAGAGACGTCCTCAACCGACGCTTCTCGTTCCTCGAAAAAGCAGACGATGAAAAGAAACGCTGAACTTCTTTGTTGATCTTTGTTTCGTTGTGCTTTGAAGTGCGTAAGGTTGGTGCGGCGACCAAAAGCGTTGATGCCATTGGAAAAGTTAAGTTGTGTAATACGCGAGTTACCAAAGTGAAGATGCGAAAGCAACGCACGCGTTCATCGGGCGTTCCATCGAAATCGTGCCCGATGGTTCTCACAACGTATAAAATATTTTACAAAGCTCTTCTAAACTACTACTATTAATACTAAATACTAAAGGAGACCAAACGCGGCGACGTGCGGATCGAACGGCTTCCTGATGCTACCCCTCGGCCATCCGCCGATGAGCTTATAATCCCAGCTCAACGACTTGTATTCTTCCACGACGGACGACGACGACGACCCCGGGCAGTCGTCGACTTCTTTTTTAACGTCGTGCTCTTTGTTTCTACTACGACGCCTAGCGAGTTCCACGACGGCTTCGCACGCTAGATGGAAATCGTATTCGTACACCTTTTCGCACAAGATGGACTTGCACGTGTCCTCGCGTTTCCACTCTGGACCTCGCGATTCGGCGTATTTGAGAGAGCAGTCGCCGATCCACTTTTCAAACTTACTCTCGCCTAGATAGTCTTTGAGTAAAGAGAGTTGCAACGTGTGCAGTTTGGCTTGCAAAGGGTTCATTGCGAGCACATCTTTTCGATACTTTGGGATTTCGTCGTCTATTCCTTCTTCTTTTCCTCCGTCTACGAGTATAGCGCAAGATTGCGAAACGTTCTCCATGAGCTGTTCGGGATTATTAATTTCAAACTCGACCTCTTTTCCTTCCTCGCATTTACTCTTTATGTACGCGACGTTTTCGTGAGTAATCTTCGCTCGCGTTTTTATCTCTTCGTTCTTTGAATCTATCAACTCAGCTACGAGCGAAGTAAACTTCCAGTCGATTTTGCTTTCAATTTTTCTTCGCACCAGGTATAAGCTTTCATCCCAAGGGTAGTCCAAACGCGAGACCGTGTTATGTATGAACTCAATACTCAGAGCGTCTTGTATTTCGTGCGCGATAGCAATCGTTCCCTCATCCGATTCGACGCGGTGAATCCATCCCATCGGAATAAAAACCGCTTCCCCAGCATTCACAACAAACGTATACTCGTAACTCTCAGGATCTGGTAAAGCTTCCGGATGGGCGTGATTCGCAACCTCAGTATTCGCAACGCAAAAATGAAATCCATCCCCACGAAACGCTTTCAAATGTACAGTCTTCCTCCCCGTCCACACGAATAACACGTTATCGTAATCGTCGTAATGTGGCGTCGTTTCCACGCGTTCATGGTTCATCCACACGCGTCTTTGGATGTTCGCACTGAGTCTTACGTTCCATCTCTTATATACGTATCGCTTGAGACCTTCGGCGTACGGTTTAAACGAATCTAAATGTTTCGCCATCGCCTCGGGCACGTCTTCCTGCGCGAGATACAACGAGTGTTGCCCTTCTCCCAAAAAGTTCACGCCACTACTGTCGGGTGGTACACGGTGACGCAGGAAATCGTCGATGTCCATCCGTGTCGACTTTCGGTCGTACGTCGACCCCGAAAAAGATACCGACGCATTCTTCTTCTTGTCAGACAGTTGCACCTCGACCATTTTTTTATCTGTGCGAGGTCCCGCGAACAGTTCGCGCACAAAATCCCTCGGGGCCAATTTCCCGCTCTCGTTTTTGTCGCTTTTTTGGTGCTGGTTCTTCTGCCACCCCCGCACGTCCTCCTCGAATGTTGTTTCTTCCAGCGCGTTTCCGAGGAGGAAGTGCTCGGGATGATTCATCAGATGTCGAAACTTCTTGCGCTTCTTCCTCTCAAACTCTTTCTCCTCGTCAAAAAAACCGTTCTCCAGAGACGACATATCTTTCCCCGTTAGATTCGCGCAGTAAAGCTCCTCCTCCTCCTCCTTTACTAAAACTTCCTCATCACATCCTCCATAACTAGTTTTTAATGAAGAGTTTCCTTCTTTTCTTTTGTTCTGTCTCGTGTGCAGGAGGAAAAAGAAGGAATTTAATTGGCTGTAGCTTTTTTTGTGTGCTCTCTTGCATGCAAAAAAGATCTTTCTTTTGGGTTGTTTGGTGGATAAAACTTTCTGGGAAAAAATCATCAACACGCTTCACTTAACACACGACGAAGAGTTTATATTATCGTATTCTCTCAAACCTGCGACGCGACACAAACGACTCGTTTTTGTTTGTAACTCTGCACACTTGATTTTGATGTCTGCGATGATGATGATGACCAACACGTATTCCGCAAAGCTGGTTTCGGCGAAACACCAATCGTCCGTTTCGGGATCCAAATTGCGATCGAATAAGTTTTTCGTTCCGAGAGGAGGACAACAACAACGTTCTTCGGTGAAAGTTCGAGCGGCGGCGGACGGGTTTGACGCGGACGAGCTCATGAAAAAGTACGACGAGATCACGAACAAGATTCCGCCGATCGTTTCCGCGGCGACGGTGCCAATCGTCGGCTTGTCGTTGCTCTCGAAAACCTTCACCGGGCACGGGTTGCCGGGGACCTTTTTGGGCGCTTTGGAAGGCGTCTCGTGGTTGGTGTTGCCGCTCGGGTTCGGCTCGTTGTACCCAAGATTGGCGGATATTTTCAACGAAGGCTCGTATGAACCGGCGAAAATGCTCGAGATGTTGACCAAGGAGAGAACGTACGAAAAATACGGCGAAGACTCGAGAGGGAAGAACGCGACGGAACGCGTGGCGAACATTTCCGGGAAAGTCGACCCGAACTCGCCGTTGGCTGAACAAATGGCCGATTTGAAAAAGAGAGAGGAAGAGTTGGCGAAAGAAACGCCAGAAGAGAAAGCGGCGAGAGAGAAGTTACGCGCGGAGTTAGCGGCGAGCGCGATTGGTATGGCGAACGCCAAGTCGAAGAGTGACGAAGCGGATGCTGATTCCAAGGGGAGAGAATCTTTGTTAGCGCAACCAGTCACGCAAACGTTAAAGGATAACATGACCGTGGAAAATTACGACGTGGACGTGACGAAGTTTGACGACAACGCGTTGGGATCGACGTTGAACTTGTCGAGCACGGAGGTGGACAAAGGAGCGCCGAAGTTGAACAAAGGGGACAAGTGGAAGGAACAATACAGAACGGACGAAAACGCGGCGGGGAAGAGCGATGATTAGAGCGAGAGAGTTTTTTGTCATAGAGAAGCGAAAGTAAGTAAGGGGAGACAGTATAGCAGTTTGTGCGTGGTTTAATAATAATACACGAATTACATTTCAAACATTCTTTCCGGACGATGAAAAGATTTTCCTCGCGTACGCTCGCGTTTCAGCGTCACCATCTTTGACCATTACATCTTTCACTAATAAAACTCGCTCGATAGTTTGTCTGTCTATTTTCCTTTCTTTATTGCTCACCTCGCTCAAACACAAAGCCATCGTCCGTCGCACTCTCGGATTGACGTTGGACGGCTGCGCAAGTACAATTTTCAGAAATGCATTCGGACCGATTCGTTCGCGAAGAAGTCTCAAAGCATCCAACGCGTCCTGTTTCAAAAATGCGCTTCCATCGCTAGCTCTTTTCAACATACACTTACCTAAAACCGTAAAAGCGTTGCTACTATTTGAAACGCAATGCGGAGCATCGCAGTGCTCGCACACCGCGCGTAGAAATTTCAACGCCGCCTTGGCTAAACACGCGCGTAAATCTTGCGCGTGTTTACCTCCGTCTTCGATGGCTCTGATAAACATCGACGACGATCTAGAGATTGAGTACGCGTGTGAGATTTCGCTCAATCGCTCCAACGCGTTCACTTTATCGCGCCAGTTTTCGCCGTCCGGTGCCTCTCGACAGATTCGCAATAAGTGCTCAAGTTTCTCCTCCGGTACGAGCGCGATGTCGTCGTCGTTCCTAAAAGTCTTCTTTTCTTCCCGTTCTTTAGCTCTTCGAAACAGCGCGGACCCGTCGCGTACTTTCGCGTGCACTTCATCATTCGACGCTTTTGCAAACTTTAGATCTTTCTTCTTCTTTACGTGTGGTTCCGGTGATCGAATCACAATCGCGCGGAGCTTGAAATTTTCCTCTTCTTCTTCTTCTGAGCACTTTTCGTTTTTGAGCACTTTTGTCTTTTTCTTCTTCTTCCCGGTGGTTCGCGTTTTAAGACGACCTAATAATACTAAAGGTTTTTCGGGGACGACGACGCTCTCGTCGTCGGTACTCCTCGGCGCCTGATCTTTTAGGTGGTTGCTGTTGTTTGCTCGTCCGAAGGTTTTCAACGCTCGGCTCGACGTCGACGGACGACCTTGCTGCGAAATGGCAAAAAAGGTCTCCGGGGAAGCCAGTCGAGGTTGGTCGTCTGAATCGTCGTCGTCGCTCGAGATCGATGCCGGCGCGTTTCTCTGTTCTTTTGAAACGTTCTCGGGGTCTCTTTCGTCGTGCAGGAGTCGCGACCAGGAGGAAACGTGCGATGTGGACATTTTGCGGGACGACGACGCGGGTGGTCAACGCATGTGTTGGATGTGTGTGCATTTATTTTTAGCTTGGGTGAAAAATACTTAAATGTTGTTAAATACGCTTAAATAAATAAGACGGTCGGCATCTGGCCTCTCGTTGAGGAGAGCGGAGCACAAAGTCCTCTCCTTTCTTTCTCCTTGGTGTTGTTGTTTTCTCGAGTGAACGAACGTTTCGCGCGCGTATTCTCCCTCCTCGAGGAGAAAAGACTCTTCGAGAGAGAACTTTATTTTACGCTCTCTTCCTCTTCCTCGTCTCTATCCCTAACAACTTCTTCGCCTTGCTGATGAACATCTTTATGATCTTCCAACCCCACAACACGCTCACCGCTAAAATTCCAAACGCACCGATTTTTACCAGCAAATCGCTGTTTTTACACGTCAACGTTTTATACACCAACGGCGGGCCTAGAACCAATCGACAGACGAGAAACAGACCGGCGAAGAGCAAGTCGTTCAACGTGGAAAACATGGAGTCTTTCATTCGCATCTCGCGAAGTAACGACCGCAAGTGTAAGCTCGGGTTGGATACTTCCATTAAGAACAAACAACCAACCAACTCCACCCCGGACTTCTGGTTCACCACGCCGCTGGTTAACCCGCCGATGGTAAAAATATGGTGCACGACCGCGTCGAACTCGAACGTCACGATGCAATACAAACAGTCGTATATGAAATACGACAACGACACCGCCATGCAATACGTCTGCGCGGGGGTATTTTTCGTCCCAACCTTATCAAACATACTCGAATCGATGGATTCAAAGGACTCGTAGCTCAAGTAAATCGCGATCAACGCGTGGACGATGCTCACGAAGCGGTTGCTAAAGTCGGCGGTTTTGGAACGGAAAAGCACATTTCTCAGAAACAAGAAAGTTGCGGACCACATGAGAAACCATTTTTGGATGTCCTGGGAATACGGCGCGGCTTGGAGTTGTTGCGTGGTGAACATAGTTTTGTTGCGAGCAGTGGTTGATCGATTGTCTTCGTGTGCGGATGCGCGTGCGTGTGTTTGTGCGTGTTTGTGTTGTGAGCGTCGAATTTCTTTGGATAAAGTTCGTTATAACGTTATTGTTGTGTATCTTCTGTGCTTTGAGGTTTTCGTTGCAAGTTACAAAAGTCGGAAGGCTCTCCTCTACGTATTATCTCTATCTATCCATCTCTAAAATTGCTCAGAACAAAAAGTTCAAGCTACACGAAACGGTGAGACTTCTGACGTAATGCCACGTTCGAGACGGGATGTATATGAAATCTCCCGGGCCTAATATGACATCCATAGGCGTAGCTTTAGCGAACTCGGGGAATTTTTCTAAATCCGGAGCTTCCACGTCCACGCGCGAGATGTTGCCTTGCGCGTTGCGGAACTTCTTTTTGGTTTCCTTTTTCTCGCTATTGTCGTCGCCGTCTCTATCGTCGTCATCTTTCACCTTCCAAGACCGAGTCGTTTCCCAATCGCCGCCGGATTTATACATGAACTGCGAATCGCTCTCCAAGTATAATCGAACAAACTTGTACCCAAAAACTTGACCGAAAATATTGTCGTAGGAGTCAAAATGGCAAGGAGTGATAGTATTCGATGTGCCGAGCCAGATGTTACATCGCTCAAATTGCCCTGCGCTGCACCATGTCGGAATCTCAAAGTCCATCGCCAGCTGCGGTATTTGTTCAAAAAGTTGGTGTTGCGCTAAATACGAAACGAAACTATTCTTGTCTCCTTTCTTCAAAATGTCCGGCGCCAAGTGTTCGTCGATGAACACCTCCAAGGGCACAATTTCTTCTTTCCAATTTTCCACGTCGTCGTATTTCCCAACTTCCAACGGTATTAGCCGCTTCCCGAATCTTTCCTTGAAGTACGCCAAGTCTCGCCATTTCTCGACACACGGCATGCTTTTGTCCGACGGCAATTGCACTGGCATATCCTTATTAAAATACATCACCTTAAATTCTTCCCACGTCGCGTTATCGTTCATTCTCTCCAACGGGTGGAGAATTTTCGGGACTAGCGACGGAGAAGAGGGCAGAACATTGTCAACCACCAAAGCTTTCTCTCGCGCCGCCACCTTTTGCTTCTTTACTAAACTATTACTACTCGCTCTATTTCCGCCGCCCGCCGATCGACGCAGTAACTTCTCCAACACCCTTACGAACGGTCTTGCCATTTCTCCAGGGCAACCTAATATCAACGCTGTATCTAAACACTCCATCGCTTCCTGTAAGTTTCCCTCGAGTAGTGTACACAGTGAAAGCCGTAACGAACTCAGAACGAAGCACTCTCGATACGTCGGTTTATCCCACCCACAGCTTTCGTCCCTCAAAACACGCCACAGCGTCGTCAAGCACTCTTCGCAGGCATTTTTCATCTCTTCTTTCTTCGACGATGAGAGTGGTGTTAAAATCAACCTCAAGTGTGCGCTTAACCGTTTCGTTTCCAAATTCTCGTCGACGGCCAATTCGTCGCAACACGCGAAACCGAACGCGTTCGCGAGAGACGTTTCGATGAGCGCGGAGAGCTTGTTCAGTTCTTCTTCGATCACAAACTCCTCGTCCTCCTCCTCCTCGTCGGAGCAGTAATCGACGACTCTTCGATGATGCTTTGTCGGAGGCGGGTTCTGTGCCATGTTTTGCTTGTTACGAAGTGTGGGGGCAGAGTGTGCTATGGAAAATGTATAAATACGATCAAAACTAAAAAAACGCATAAACTCTCTCTCTTTACCATCCAGGCTCGAAATGTTCCAACTCTTTCCCTCGTTTACACCTCTCCACGGCATCTCTGGCAATCGTTTGCACGTCTTTCTGGACCTCTTCAATCGTCCTGTCAGCGTCGACGACGTTCCACCAATCCTCTCGCAAATCCGCGAAAACTTCTCGAACGTTTTTTTGCATCTCGGTCGTTTCGTATCTTTCCTCGCCGAATCCACCTCGCTTTTTCGCCGCATCTTCGCTGATTTCCATGTACATCAAACAATCTGGTTTCACCAAGCCAGTTTCGCTGTGTTTGCACCACTGTTGGTCTAAACCTGGTAATTTCTTCGCCGAAGTAAACGCGACGCCGGAGTACCCGTACCGGTCCACGACGAGCGTCACGCCCGCTCGCAACTTTTCCTCCATCATTTTTTTCTTCTCCCACCTGTTGGCCGCGAATAACAAGTGCATGGACGCGTCGTCGCTATCTGCTTTACACTGCAAGTAATCGTCGATCATTTTTCCAATCGTCGTCGTTCGGTCCGGGTATCTCCACAACTCGCTCGCCACTCCCGATTGGTTCAAGCTTTCCACGAGTTTACTCGCTTGGGTGGTTTTCCCGCACCGATCCACGCCTTCGAAGAGGATGAAGGCGCCGCGAGAGAGCGATTTCGCGGCAGCCGCCATGTTGTTATCCTCCTCGTTGGTTTGTTTCTGATTCTTGGTGGTTTCTCTCGCCGCCCTCGCGTTCGTCCTTCCCGAATTAGTATTCTTCCTCTTCTTCTCAGTATAACTACTCCTAAAACCGAAACAACAACGGATTGAAGAAGAAGAAGAAGTAAAAGAAACCGTCGCCGCCGTCTGAATCGTTAACGTCGTCGCTGCTGTCGCAGTCGCTCCTCCCGCTGCTAATGAATAAACTATCGAAAACTCTCTGTCTCTCACCACCGCAAACAATACCAACAACAACGACACCAACAACAGCGCTTGTTTTGGACGTGATGAGGTGGAAATCGTTGTTTTTCTGCGTCAAATTTTTTAAATTTTGACACCCTAGAAATGCTCATCTCGCGAGGTCAGGTGAAAAATCTCTTTTCAGGAGAAGAAAAGGGATAAACGCGGAAAAATCCAAATCATCATCATAAAAACACTCTTAACAAAACACACATATTCTAACTAAATATGGCCGCTTCTATGCAATCTATCTCCTTCGCGAGATCTACCGCCGGTTCCACGAGTTCTTTGCGACGAAAAAACGTCGCGCCGAGACGCATCGTGAACACGCAAGCGCAAGCTAAGGTACGCTTAAAAATCGGCGATTAGTTTTTTTTTTTTGTTTTTCTTGTTGTGTCTGGGCCGTTCAGAGGGACACAGAGGGAGAAGAAAGCGTGCAAGGGAGGGACTGAAATGCATCTTGATTGGGAGAACGATGGACGAAGACGACGGTTTGCGAGTCTTCGTGAGACTTCAATCGTCGTGCAAAAGTTTCTTTACACTTTTCTGCATCCGATGTAATCGTTTTCTCGGGCGAAAGACGTCGTCTGTGTTCTCTTCTCAGCGCGTTTCGGACAATCATTTTTCGCGGCTGGAAAGATCTTTTCCTCTCGATTACTCTCCTCTGGATTAGGATATCTTTTTTTTTAAGCGGAAGAAGATAATAATTTGCTCGCGCGCGTATTCGTATTCCTCCGATGAACTCGTACTTACGAAATTATTCTATTCTAGGCCTCCTCTCCGGTCGCTGGTGGTTACGCTGCCGCTTTGGTTGACGCCTGCAAATCCGCCGGCGCCTTGGAAGCCGTGCACGACGACTTGGAAACCGTCGCGGGTTATTTGGCTGCCAACGAAGGGACCGCCGCGTTTTTGGCCAACCCGGTTGTAGGCGAAGAGAAGAAGAAAGAAATCTTGCAAAAATTAGCCGGGGAAGCGTCGTTCCACGCGTTCACGACCAACTTTATGCAATTGTTGGTCGACAAGAAGCGCATGAACCAATTGTCCGCGATCATCGAGGAATTTGAGACGTTGTTTTGCGAGGCTACGGACACGCAAGTCGCGACGGTGACGAGCGCGGTGAAGCTCGAAAACGAGCAGCAATTCATGATTGCGAAGAAGTTGCAAGAAATGACTGGGGCGAAGAACATCAAGTTAAAGCCGGAAGTTGATGAGTCTTTGTTGGGTGGTTTCGTCGTGCAATACGGTAAGGACGGTTCTGGTTTCATCGACATGTCCGTCAAAGGGCAAGTCAGACAACTCTCCAACGTGTTTGTCCAATAAAATTTTTAAATTGAGAAGAAAAATTTTAGCAGGAAATAGAAAAATAAACGCGAACAAAACGACACAATTTGGAGAAAGAGAGTAAGAGAGGAAGAGAGAGAGAGTAGAGAGAGAGAGAGAAACGGAGACAGAGCAGAGAGAGGGCGAGAGCAGGAGAGAGAGAGGAGAGAATTAGAAATGGTTTAAATTATATATAATTACCACACGCTTATACATACAGTACACACATCAACACGCACAAAAATTCACACTTATCTATCTAAAACTACTACTTTTTTCTAAACTACTCTATTCTGTATTTGCTAAACTTTTGGTACGCGTACGTTACTACTTTGACTACATCTGTCGTCAGTGCTGCAGAGATGGATTGTCTGAGCGAACTTTTACGAACGATATCTCGTGAAGTTTCTCGGATAGAACGCGCGATGGTCTCCGCGTTTGCCTCTCGGGAAACCATATCCAACTTTCTCAAGTCACCGGCGACCATGGTTTCCAAAAAAGGCGGAGGGAGCATCGCGAGGAGCTTTCTCGTCGCTTGCGGAGAATGATCGTGAGTGAGTACTCGTGGTTTCTGTGATGGTGACGATGACGACGACGACGACGACAACGAGTTCGAATCCAAATCCACGTCGTAATCAATCACGTCCAACGAGTCTCGAAAATCTCGAAAACTCTCTTCGTACCACTCTCGCATCTTCTCGAACGACCCGTCCACAATCCTCCTCGCTTTCTGCGCATCTTCCGCACCAAAAACATGTCTTATATCACCATCGTAACTCAAATTCGCAATAGTTTCGTACAAATCCCGTTCTTCGACCGTCGTCGTCCCTTTACTTTTCCCACTTCCTCTCGAAACTAACAAAGCGTATGCCAACGCCGCTCTCTTGTTCTTCTTACCGTTCAACGCATCTAACGCGAGACCGTTATCATCATCATTATCATCATCATCTTCTTCTTCTTCTCTTACACCCATCACCCGCTCGTACGGTTTTTGCATCCTACCAGCTAAAAACAAATTATCCCATCCTTCCACGTCCCTTTCAATCGTCCTCCGCTCGACGACGCCGTATTTATATCTCGTCTGCTTGAACGCCTCCAAATTCGGAGTTTCAATGTCCACGTACGCGTTGAAATGTACCCCAACGCCGATAGTGTTCGACATCGCATCGACAGCACTCGCTCCGAAGAAGCGTAAAACTCTCGAATAGTGCGAGGGATTCAAACGCATGTTTACTTCGTGCCATGCGCGAGCGTCGTCGACGACGATGATGTAGTCGAGCATTTGCGATGGGATGTTTGGCGTTAAAATGCTCGCGCCGTACGCAAACGCGGAGGCGAATTTCGGGAGACGTCGGAGGACGTGAGAGTGATAGAGAGCGCGACGACGCGGGTTTAACGGAGAGGAAGAGTCAGTGTGAGAGGAGGATGTCATTTTGTTCGATTTCTTTTTCGATATATACTCTGCGTTTTAAATCATGATGGTTTGCGCTTTGTTGACGAAGTTGTGAAGCATCGCTTGAATTCAAGGCGTAAGAATGTGAACGTATTCCAACGACCAATGTTTGCGCAGCGTCTCTCTCTCTCTTTCTCTCTTCACTTTTACTGTTCTACGTACTATTACTTATTAAAAATATCGGGTTTTGTTGTATGTATATGGGTAAGGTCTCTCTCTCTCGCGCGCGCTCTCTTTCTCTCTCGTCTGCGCAAATATGAATACTCTCATAGTCTCGTTCGCCATCTTTTTATATATGTGTTGTGCTATATAGGTGCTCTCTCTCTCTCTCTCTCTCTCTTTCTCTGCCTACTTCCCAAGCGCTTTCAAGGTGAAAATCTCTTCCGTCACGTCGTCCATATCCGCCGCTTGATGATCCAAGTGCACCCCGCTCAAGGCGTTTCGTAAACTCTGCTTCGACGAAGCGTACAACATCTTCTCCTTCGCTTTACACGAGTCCGGAACCCAACTGATAAAAAATAACTTACTAAACTGCCTGCCGTCGTCCGTGGTCACGTCCCAATCGAGAACCGCGTATCGAGACTCCGTTTCCGGGAGTAACGAGAGGAATTTTTCAAATTTGAACTCCGCCTGTACGCGTTCGTAAACAAAAGTTGTGAAAAGAATAAATAAGAGAGACGTTTGGTGTCAGATTGCTGAAAGAGAGATCGCGGCTCGCGAGTACGAAGAAGAATAACGATGATCGGCGCGCAGCTGCTACAAAAACAAAACCATATCGAATAATAACATCATACCTTGGTCTCTCCAATCGCGCACACTTCCGTCTTCTCCGCTTTGTCGTCGATTTTATACGTCACGTATTTCACTTTCCCGAGACGGACTTTATCGAACGCCGGTTTGCAGTCGTCGTTTGGAATCACTCCGGAACTCATCTTTTATTTTTATGTATTACTTTTAGTATTCGCTCTCTCTCTCTCTTTACTCTCCTCCGTCTCCTCCTCTAACGCGTGGGGATTCGTGAAATCAATATATACGGGCACGTGTGTGTGTGTGTGTGTATATATATAGTATTTGCGCGTCTCTCTCACGCGCGCGCTTGAAAGTATATACTCTCTTTATTCTGATGATTTTTGACGAGCGAAAAGAGAGAGAGAAACGTTTGAATTTTTTCAAACTTAATTGGTCGAAACAAAAAAACAGCAAAAGAGCAGCCCCTGTTGTTGTTGTTGGGGGAAGAACACCTTATAACAGCACAAAGAGAAGAAGAAGAGAAGAAGAACTGTTTCACGCACGTAATAATAAACACACGACTACTGGTACCAGAGAGAGAGAGAGAGAGAGAGAGAGAGAGTGTGTGTGTTGTACTAATAAGAATAAGAATAATGCCGAAAAGCAAAACGAAACAACACAAGCACAAAGGCAATCACGGCCACAAGTACCTGCACAAACAGAAACTCCGAGCGACGTTTTTATCCACGCACGTGGACGTTTTATACGACGAGTATCACGAACCGGAGAAACCTGGGACGGTGAACCGAACCGAGTTAAACGAGGACGTGCCGGGGATGGGGAAGTTTTATTGCAAAGTGACCGGGAGGCACTTCGAAAGCGCGTTGGCGTTGAAGAATCACACCAAGACGAAAAGGTTTAAGAAATTGAAGAAACAAATCGCGAACGGACCGAAGCCGCATAATCAGAGAGACGCGGAGGCGGCGGCGGGGATGGCACCACCGACGAATTCGTGACGATGAAAAGAGAGACAGAATTGCAGTAGAGCAGTAGTTTTAGGTATCGTTGTATTATTATTATTATTATTATTATCGTTATTAATAGTAGAGAGAGTAAATGCAATATTCGTATTTGCTGTTGTTACAAAACGCGAGCAAGCGCACGACGTTTTACTCTCTTCTTCTTTCAAATACCCGCTAAATACTACTTCATAATGCCCCTATAAACTTCTATACATCTTCTAAAATACTACGCGAAATCATCATCACAAATTCACTTTCTTCCTCTTATTCTTCACGTCCGCGGCGTCTCCAATATCCAATCGTTTCGAGACAATCCCGCTCTCCTCTTCGTCCTCT
>JACLAB010004812.1_pt1 | contig 14556 bp, 11 predicted proteins | sample 8027921 | NCBI WGS metagenome assembly JACLAB01 (sample SAMN15725117, study PRJNA655200) | protist metagenome | isolation source: fluorescence activated cell sorting (FACS) single amplified genomes of... | place: USA: West Boothbay Harbor, Gulf of Maine | collected 2000-07-19 | reverse complement strand
ACGCACATATCCCTTTTTTTACATTTTTTTTATTCACCTAAACTTGTAAAAATACAAAAATCGTGGGATAAAAGTGAAGCATATTCACGAAAATATTTTTGACCCCGAAGATGAATATGACTCACCGTGCGCGTGGGTGTCCCTTCATAACGAATGTGGACGGGGAAGATTTTGTTATTGACGGGTTTGCGAAATACAAAGGCTACGGCGACGAGTGTAAAACAATTTATTTTGCTGGTGTTGCTCTTTTTCAAGACGAGGAAAACAAAGAAAATGGGAACTTAGTTTTTCAGTTTTGTTTTGAGTACTCGTACGACACCGATGAGTAGCAAACATTTCAGCGATGAAATCGTAGAAAATGACTTCGCGTATTCCATAGTTGAAAATTACGAGCAGTCGTGCAGGAATGTAAAAGAGGTACTTAAAAGGCGTGAGTGAAAAACACCTTTGAACTACCGTGTATTTTTTAATATTATTTCGTGTATTTTTAGTTTTCAATTTATGGACTTACATCGTACGGGTCATCAAATCCCCATACAGCCTCAACTGGTGTATTAGGATGTGATATGAATAGCACATTATTGTGTTCGTTAATGGAGTTATTCCCGTTAGGACGAGAACCAGGTCCATCCTCCCAGCCTCCTGATGATAATCGCTTAACCGAATCACCCGATTGTGAATTACCACCTGTTGAATTACAATACGTCCATATTGCTGAAGTTCCATCATCGCTTGTGTATTTCATAGAACCTCCCGTTCGCTGTGATGTGTAAGTTGTTCCGTTCCAAGTAAACGGATTATCCGCGCAGTTTATCCAATCCCCTATCGCTCTGGGGGAACTGAGAAAATAGCTTGGTGGCGGAGTGCCAGAATACAACAATGTAGATGAAACTGTGAAAGAACCCAATACTATAGGGGAATTATGAAAACTCCAAAGCGAAACAGTATCATTCAAATAAATCGGGTGATTATCTGAAATTGATGAATGTGTCGTTGTAGACAAAGAGACTGGTTGAAAATTATTATCATCTGTCCCACAAAACAAATACGTTTGGCCAGAAACGTTTCTAAATTCAATGCCCCTATCGGTGTATTGCGTGGTGCCATTATACGCCTCGAAAAACACTGAACTTGATGTTGTTTGGTTTACATCTATAAGATATTCCCAAGCAGTACTCGTCGAGTCCCAAGCTCCACCAGATAGAGCAATTGCAGTTGCGCCACCCCAAGAAACTTGTTGTTGGTTGGTAAGTGTAATCGTTTCCGTCCCGATACTCGCCCCGTTTAGCAGTTTCGTGTATGTCTTTTCACCGTACGAAGTTTCCGTCCAAGTTAAGACGACGGTCGTATCGCCCGTTGCGAAAGTGTGTCCGTCCAAGTGCGTGTCGTTCGCATCGTGTATCATAAGTGTATAGTAGGGGTCTGAATTGACGATGTTTGTGAGCGTTGCCGTAATCGCCAAGTCGTCGTTCGTCAAGGCAATATCAAAGGTTGGTGTTGGTGGAGGCGAGTAGGTTGCCGAATAAGCATCGGTTTGTGTTCCGTTAAGTTTAACAACATAGTTGAAAGTTGCGTAGGAAGTTTCGGTTTGGGTAAAAGTAAAACTGGTTTCTCCGTCCGCCAAAGTGTGTGTAGAAAGTTCCGTTCCATCGTCTCTCTCCAAGGTAATCGCAAACGAGTTGTGCGCGTTCGTAATGCTTGTAATACTCGCCGTGAGTGTAAGTTCGTTCGTGCTGAACGAAGCTGTGTAAGTAGGGGTTGGTCTCACATAGGTTTCTGTGTGACTACTTTTGACAACCGTGCCCAACTTGAGTTGATAATTATAACTTCCATAATCTGGCTCAGTAAATGATAGCGATGTTGTCGTTTGACCTGTTTGGAACTGGTGCGTCGCAAGAGTCGTCCCGTCATCTCTACAAAGATACGCGTAAAAGTCGGGGTGTGCGCCCGTAATACTTGATAAGTCGGCGTTGATGGTAAGACCAGATTTCGTCCAACTGGTTGTAAAAGTTGGTTCGGGGCGAGGAAACAGTTGAGTATGTGTTGCTATAACTGTATCCACCCAATAGCTTTCGGGTGGGATATTCGGGTTGGATGTTGAAGTTGTCGTCCATTTGGATAGGAGCAACTTATAATCGTAGGTCCCGTAATCACTTTCTGTAAATTGAAGGAAGAACGAGGACGCATCGTTCAGTACTTGCGTATCTAAAATTGTGTCGTCAGGTCTCGCCAATCGTACAGAATAACTCTCGTGTGGGTTGGTGATATTTTCAATACCACACGATATTACTTTCGCGGTATTTGAAAAGAAGTTCGTGGTGAAACTTGGCGTATTGGGTTCGTATGTTCGTGTAAATGAACTTTGTACCACGCCATCTAACCGAATAGTGTATGTATATGTGTTATAGTTCGTGCCTTCATCGTGTTGTAAAGTATGATTACCTAACGAACCACTTGCGAGTGTTGCTAAAATACTACCATCGTCTCGGGTTAAAGTTATAACTTCGGTCCCGTCGCCATCTTGAATACCAACCAGATTCGCTTGAATGATTCCGCCATTTGTCGCCCAGCTTACGGTAAATGAAATCGGGGTCGTTGGGTCGGGGTCGGGTCCAGGTTCGGGCGTTGTTCCGTCCTGTCCCGTTTCGTAGTGTGTGAGTAAGTTGCCGAAGTTTCGTCGGCTTGAAGCAAACAAAGTTGGTCGCTTAATTATCCTTCTGTTTATGAAGGTCATTCTTCGTCTATATTAATGGAAGGTATTTAATTCTATGAGACTTTCAATCACACCAGCTAACGGTATTGCTGGAGGACTTTCGTCTTTGGAGTATATGCGGAAGCCGTCAAAGCGTGTCGCCACTTCATCTTCGCAAACCATAACTCGGTATTTGTTTGAACTGAGTGTGTTCCCACTTATTTCACGGAAAGTTGTTGGTAAAATTCCTGGGCTTCCATCGGGAAAAATGCGTGTATTGTCCATATTCATTTCAACCCAGGTGCTATTCGTGGCGTCCCACGCGAATGTCTGCCAACCATTAGGGGAAAGGGAGTCAAACTCTGGATAACTGTTGTAAACAGTAATCCCATCGGCTTGAACCGCTTCAACGCCAGTCGCGACAACGGCATACGGTAAAGTAAGTTCAACAAACCTACGGTCCAGAGTAGGGAGGGAGGTATTTTCGTGGGCCATATTACTCAACGCGTACGAACCGGTTCCGTATGTTTTTCGTCTCAACCCGTTTACTTTCGTAAAATCACTTGCGCTTATGGTCCAAGACGGCGCCCACGCAGTTGAGCTCCAATAATTTTGACCCGCGCCGTAGTTTCCCGAGGGGATTGTAATATTTTTTGGTGGGTACGGAATACCTCTTTGAGGAATAATAACATTATTTTCACTTTGTACCAGCGTTGCGTCTGTATCAACTTTTCCTGCTAAAAGGTTCGTTATTTCACTTTGCGTATAAACTGATGTTGTGTCCGCCTTTGCGTCCAAATCTGTCGTATCTGCCTTGGAATCGACGGTCGTTGATAGAGCGTCCACGGAAGATTGACTTGCTTTGGAATTGACGGTTGCTGTTAAAGTATCAAGCGATGTTTGTGGAGCTTTCGTATTCACCGTTGCCGTTAGAGTGTTGAAATCTGTCGTATCTACTTTCAAAGCTAAAGCACTATTCATATCCGTAATGTTTGCTTTCGTAGTGAGTGTGGTATTTGTACTATTCAACGCCGAAAGGTCAGCTTTTAATGCGAGTGATGTATCTACATCGGTTTGGTTTGCCTTCTGTGTGAGGGTAGTATTGGTTGCTTGGAGCGACGATAGGTCGGCTTTTGTCGCGATTTGTGTATTGAAAATACTCGTATCAAGTTTTGTATCCAAGGAGGTATTGACGGTTGAAAGGTCAGCTTTCAAAGCTAAACTTGCCGTGGTCGCACTCGCGTCCGCTTTGGTCGCCAGAGTTGTATTCGTGGCGTTTAATGCCGTTATATCAGCTTTCAACGCAATTCCAGTATTGTATGTTGTCGCATCTAACTTTGCGGTCAAACCAGCATCAACTTGTGTTTTTGTATAAGTTGTTGAAGCGGGTGCGAAAGTGGCGTGAATAGTATCTAATTCAGTTTGCGTATAAACACTACTCGCATCTGCTTTTCCGGCTATTTGGGTATTCACATCGGCGAGTAAGACACTTTCGTCAATCGTAAGATTACCTAAACTGTCGCTGAGACCTTGAATGTGAGACACGGTCAAGCCTTCAACGGTTGCGTTTGCGGGTAATTTGAGCTTTTGAACGACCAATTCGTCGTCCACTCTCAAATCGTCGTGGTGCGAATGGTCTGCGAGTTTATTGATAAAAACCATCTTTACTATACATTAGAAAAGTTTCTTGAAGAAGTGTTTTATCTTGCTGACCGTACTTTTTGCGACATTTACAATACTATCAACGGCGAGGTTGTGTACGACAGTAGCTGCTCCCGCAACGAGAAGGGAAAGTCCAAAGGTTTCTGGAGCTGCGGCAATACCTGCGTCCATAATCATATTATCAACCACATACTCTTCGGCCTTCTTCGCGGCGTCTAAACCAATCTTGGCGGTTTCTACGGCGACGCCTCCGCCTTCTTTAATGTCCTGTTGGAAATCTTTACCTGCGCTATATACTTGTGCGCCTACATTTACCGCTGGACCGAGACTATTTTTGAAACTTGAAACCAAAGTGTTTCTTTCACACCTCACCATTCCTTTACCGAGTTCTTCTTCCACGGTCGGGGCAAATTGCTCTAACGAGTGTGTGGAGACGAATGGACTTCGTTCGGTTATTTCGGGATTATAATTGACCGTGTTTACATTAAAGTTCTTTTGAATGTGTCTATCGTACGCGAGAGGGGAAGCGAAATCGGTATGTGTTTTGTAAATGTTTTGTTCGGCAGTATTTTTGAAAAACATACCTTTCTTATTTTGGTTGATTTGACGAACGCTAATGGCGGGATTATAATGGTGTCCCTCCAAATCCAACTTTTGCGCGACGGAAGATGAGACATACCCGCCTTGTGAATGTCCCACAACTTTCAAATTGTCTTTGCCGTATTTGCTTATTACATTTTCGGTATTGGAAAAAGCGTTTTTCATTCTCCGCGTATTTTCGGCACTTTTTGGATTAAACATAATTTTACTATTCACTTCCCAATCTTTAAGAAACGCTTTCGTCTCTTTGATATTAGAGGTCGTGCCGCGAAATGAGATGACGGTTTCACCCGTCAATTTATTGTGTAGCACGGCATCATCAAGGGTGCTGAGCTCCTTATCCAACTCAAAACCGTTCAAGTCGTTTATGTGTGAATATTTTGGGTTCTTCAAGTTGGTATTTACAAGGTCAGCGTTTCCTTTACTGTTAAAATAGTCGTACGAACTTTGGGCTAAGCGACTGTACTTGTGTTGTGCGACGCTTTCGGTCGTACTTTCAACACCTTCAAGCATACTCGCGAGATTGGAGACTTGTGAAAAGTTATGGTGTATGTCCTTTTTTAAATCACTTTCTTGTGCTGGGTGTGGTACATCGTGTTCGTCTTCTGTGTCGCCTGGTTCATCGGGCGTATCAATAGGAGTTGGTGACCGACTTTCGGGCATCTCGTAGGCTTCCCCGGTTGGATTTAATAAATCGCCGAGGTCGGTACGAGGCGTGCTTTCGTCGTCGTTCCAACTCATATCGTATGGTTCAAAACCAGAGCGTTCTTGATAATTCATATCTACTATACTAAAATATTATTTAACCCTTCACCATAGAAGAGATTCCGTCGTTCTTGATATAGAGCGTGTTTGCCTGTTCCACAAAGGTAATGAGTTGTTTGTTCTGCGTCGCTTGGGCGAAGGAAAGGTCAATCTCAATTGGAGCGGAAGTCGCTGCCGTGTTAATGCCGTTCTCAACTCTATCACCCGTCGTCTTGAAAGAATCGACGAGGACGAAATCGCGAGTGTCCCAATTCGTAGCCATATTGTTCGTACCGTAAAGTGGTTGTGAGGCAACGGGGTTTCTCAAACCCAATTGCGAAATAGCCGATTGGAGCGCGAGTTGTTTGTTTTTTCCGTCCAATTCAACTGGTGCGTTTGGAAAGAACTTCGTACCGTACTTGAAGACATACTTCGTCAAGTCGTCAACGGCGCCGCCAATATCATCACCTTCCCAAGTTTCTCTACCGCCATAGAAAGTTGTTGGCTCGTAGTTAGAGCTGTGTTCGTTGGCTGAAGATACACTCGTTTGGATTGCCTGTGGCTGATGGATAATGCTATAGGTATTCTCCAAGTTCTGTGCCGCATCGGTAATTCGTACATTATAGGATTGTTGCCCGTGGAGTTGATTGTGATGCGAACGCACATACTTGTATGGAATCGCAATTTGTTTCGTGCCGATAACATCTCGCATAAGTTCGTTAGACAATTGGGCGAGTTCTGTTTCATACGTCATCGCGGTGATTTGGTACGATGGCGTTGTCGCCGCGGTGGAATACACGAAATCTTGAGCGTCAAGCAAGTGAAGCTCAATATGTAAAGCGTACCCCGCCGAGGAGGCGATTTGATTGACTGGAATAAAGAACTGTTGTTCTTCGCCGAGCAAACCCGAGTGTGGTTTGAAAATAACGGGAACGCCATTACCTTCGATAAAGGTTTGTTGTTCTGTATCCCACAAGCCTTGGTCTATTGCGAGGGAAGACTTCGTCGTCGCAAACTCGCTTTCCAAATCGCACTTGGATTTATAAAGAACATCTTTGACTTTGGAGAAGAGATGGAAATCGTTGATGTCCTCCAGGATTTGGCCGTTTGGAGCTTTGACGACCATTCGTTTGAAGGGACACATAGGACCTCTAAAGAACTTGGTGGTATTCGCATTCGTTTTCAAAGTGAAAGTAAAATAACTTCGTTGCGTCAAAAACGCGTTGTGTAAAGATGGGATTTCAAAAATTACCCTGTTGTTTCCGTCTGGTGCGAATGGTGCTTGGGAGACTGGAAGAAGGGTATTTCTCACGGTCGCCACACCCGCCACGCCTTTCGTCATTTCTCTGCTAATTAAACCTTTTGGTAAAGCCGACACATTTGTTGTTTGTTGTACTATATCGCGAGATTATTATTTTCTGTAATTGTGTTCTTTCCGGTATGCCTCTCTCAGGTATTCTTTGGTATGTTCTTTCTGGTAATCAATTTCATCAATCGTTTCAAACACCAAGGTCATATTGAAATTGGGAAGGTTTGCCGTGGGAATATCCCGACCGCGATGGTCGCGTATTTTTATATCAAACTCCTGGATTTTTGTATCGTTCAGTTTGTTCCACGCGGGTGTGTTCGTCTGGTAGTTCAAATAACTGAACTTTGGTTGGTCGTTCATCACACACGCGAGTATGTTCGTTGGAACGGCAGTGTCGTTATTACACAACATACTGTCAGTACCTAAAGCATCGCTACAAATATAGAGTTGAGAAAAATGGTTTTCGTGGGTACTGTGTCCGTCGCTTTCGGAAGTTCTATCCATTAAGGAGTTTTCTAAGCTGGGAGTACCAGCAATTCTTAAGTATGGTCTGGTTCTGTTGAATATTGAATATGTTGTGTAGTTTTCCACACCAGCTGGTACATCGCTTGCCATTGGGTAAATTGTTTTGAATGTCCTGTTTAATAAAACGACGGATTCTGCTGGAGTTATTAAATAATCCACCGAATATAGAGCAATCATATTATCAATTTCGTTGAAACCAAAATGATTCCATAGACCGGCGTCGTTTTGATATATTAACGGACTGAAGGCCTTAACACCCAAATCTTGCGTGAGTGTAGTTTGACTCACGGTATAACTAAAACTATAATTGGATTCGTCATATTCAAAATAAATTTTAAGCGGGTCTTCCGTGCCGAAGCTGTGTGTCCCAACTGTTTTTGTGTCAAAGTCATACACCTCGTTTTGTATTTTATCATTTATTAAGGTTGCGATTTCAGCGTTTTGCGTATATGATGGAACATCAGAGAGGTCTATATAGAACAACTTTGCCGACCAATCGCCAACGCCAGATGTAGCATTATCTTTCATAAACTCTACCCAATACAGTTTGGAGAGTGCTCCGTAGGTGTTTCCAATAGTATTAGGTATTGAAAAGTTTTGTAAAGCGACACGCGTACAGGCGTTCAAGCCGTGTGGTACTTTCACTCTAAAATCGTTCCCCGACTTATGGTTTGTGCTTTCTATGTGTATGTACTTATAGTGGTGTCTATCTATAGTCATCTTTGTGATTAACGAAGATTTTATTCGTAAAGGTAATATCCTGATGAAGCATCAAACCTTACCCTATCTTTTGGCGGTGGTGGAGGTGGAGGTGGAGGTGATGGTTCACGAGGCGGTGGTGGTGGCGAAGGTTCTCGTGGTGTGGGTGTTGGTTTTTCTGGAACGGGTTCGGGCTCTTCAGGCTCAGGCGGTGGTGACGGTGGTGGCGATGGCGGTTCTTCGGGTTCAGGTGGTTCATCAACCTCTGCGTCAACTTCTTTTTCCTCTTTTTCCCCCTCTTCACCATTTTCCTTCTTTTCCTTGGCTTTTCGTTCCGCGACCTTTTCCATATACCTCGCGCGCCCCTTGGCGAGTGCTTCTAACTGTGCTGGTGTTCTTACTTGATTACCGGTTCGTTCCTCGGGTGGGACATACAGGTGTTTAGGCTTCGTCATTCTTTATTAAGGCTTAAGAAAAAATATGAGGGGAACGAACTTAATTGGTTGAAAAATAAAAAGGCAAAATGTGCGGTCAAGGTAATATCCACTCGTTATAGTTGAACCGAAACGGAGACGGGTGTTCTTTCTTCGGCGTAAGGTCTATGAAGAGAAAGTTATGGCGATTCCCTGGTTCTTTATTCATAGCGTACTCGTACGCATCAAGTATATCTTTCTTTGGAATCTGACCGGATAATTCTGTGGCTAATAAGTCCAACTCTTTTACATTTCCAGTTTTCCAAACGGCGACGCAGTTCGCATTTCCTCTAATCGCCTTGGGAAGTCCCTCATTCCCCTGAGTTGTATAGTTTTGGACGGCAATAATCATAGAACAGCCAATTGGTGGTTCCCCATTCTCAAATGCGCCTATGTGTCGGTGTTTGATAACAAAGTTTCTAAACTTTCTATCGCCAACCAATTGACTACTTTGAATATCATCACAAAATATAAAAATCGCGGGTTTCCTCCCGTTATACTTATGCTTTGATTTCTCAAAGCGTCCCGTATCTGGATTATAGAACAAGAGCATTTCTTCCGTGATATCTGTATCATATCGGTTTGCTTGTTCCAAAGTTTGTCTATACTGATTATACATTTTCAAGTTTTGGCGATACTCAAGCAAATCATCTCTTTCCGCTTCAATTCGTTTTGTAATCTCGGGAATAACATTCGGGTCGTTCGGCGAGAAGATGTCCTCGCGTTTTATATCTAAATGTTCCATCATCTTCTTATTGGAATTGAACGTATCACTAATCACAAATATTCTATCACACGCTTTCACTTGTTTTAATTGGTTCATCAAATTGGACGCAAAGAAAGTCTTACCACTTTGTTTTTTCGCAACAAGAAGAATAACCGAGTTCAAAGAGATGTGTTCCTGTGGTGTATTCACCGAAAAAGCATCATTACCTAAATCTTTGAACTTTAGATTTGGTATGGACTTGGTCTTCATTACAATACACACGGAAAATATATTGTAATGGAACCTTTATATTTTTTGCGGATTTTTTCATTTACCACGAACCATACACGAATGAGACGGAATGACGGGTATGTGGAAGGATACTACGCATTCACGCATACGCATCGATTTCAAAACTTTTCCTACAATCTTTCGATTTGCTAAAATTATAATTTAGATTTTCGCAATCCCCTATAGGGACTTTTAAATTAAATGCGTAGTCGTGATTGCGTAGTGGGTATTAATAACCACCCCAACCCCTACTATCATCCATTTCTTTTACACCTTTATAATACCGAACTCTCTTACCCCTTCGTGTAATTGAAGTAGTCGTAAAACCAATCTGGGTCATCATTCTACTCATCTTATTCTCACTTGCTAAGATGCCGTTGTCCTTTGCAATCTTATAAACTTCTTTAGGGGTCATTTCATCACTATCATTCCCAGTCGCTTCAAACAGTCCGGTAAACTTTTCCTTCCACTCGTCAGTTTCCGTCCATTCCCTACTTGCCTTCACAACGCATTCAGGTGCAACGGGCTTATTTCTTTCGTAAGCACCCACGACCAAGGATGCAAATGCTTCCAACACATCTTTGCGTTTCAACCATTCACTCTTCAAAGCAGGGTCAGCTTCCCTCACATTTTTATTCTTTTTCTGTTTCTCGTACAGTTCGCCCTCCAGATACGAATAGGAAGTTTCGAGATATTTGAGCCTGTTTGTTGTAGCGTCATCTACTCCCTTGATTGTAGGCATATCATTTACGAAACAAATAGCAGTCGTTTGTAATCGAAAAGTACTTTCATTCGCATAATTCTGTCTCGCCGTAATTGCATCACCACCCGAAGAAAGCGTTTTAATAACGGAGGCGTCCAACGAAACATCCATCGAAACTTCGTTTGCAACAACAATCCGCGTATTTTTGATTGCAACCATCCACGACCTCGCCTTCGCCGCATCGTCTCCCAACTTCTTGGTGAGACACCCAGCGTTAATATTATCGACAAACTTACCAAATACCCCGAAAAGAGCATCCGTGTTTGTGCCCTTACCACTATTACCCTCACCAACAACGACAAAGAAATCTTTGCCGTATATTTCTGCAGCAATAGCTCTCGCGAGAACCTTGAGGTAATACTGAGCCTTGTCGTGTGTTTTCTCTTCCAGCGCGAAGTTCAATTCTCCCTTGCGTACATCTGGGTCTCCAAATACATCAACGAAAAGCTTTTGATAGACTTCGTCCTTCATCTTCTCGTTGCCTTTCAGTTTCAATTCCACGGGAGCTTTGAAAGTAAAAAAATACTCGGGTGAAAACTCCACGAGCATTTCTTTTTCGAAATCATAAATACCATTTTGAAACGCGAGTTTTCGATAAGTCGAATGAAACATCTTCTCGTACAATTCACTATCATTTGGAATCATTTCCATAAACTGAACTTTCATATTATCCTGCTTCTTCGTCATACACCTGTACTCGTCATCCAGCAAAGGACAATCGCCCATAAACATTCGCAACCCCATTAAATCCTGGGAATATACCCCGTTTTCGGGACAATACCACCAAACTTCTTTCCCATTTCGAACAAACGCGTGTCCTTCATCCGTCATCCATTTCAAGAATGCCTCCGCATTCTCGCGGTCTCCACCGAGCGTATCTCCGTTTTCATCAATCTCATCATCACTTCCAAACACTTCCTCTCGATTAAAATCGGTTAAAGGTTTTCGAACCAATTGTATTGAGTAGCCCGTCGCCTTCTCCGTGTATTCTTCAGCTTCTCTTAAATCCTCGTCCCTTACACTTAAATCTTCCACCAAGAACCCGTCGTGTATGAGCGTCCCAAGCGAGTACCCGAGACTTGTTAAACATATCATCGCCGCACTCACAGTATCGCGTTCTCTATCGGTCGCCAGTTGCGAAATCGCCCACCCGAGTTTATTGTTTGGATTTCTTTTCTCGCCCTTCTTTAGGTAGGTCGTGTAGAAAGGTCGTTCAAAAAGTTTCAAGGCACACGAAATAACATCATTCCAATATGCCTTCTCCAAATCACTTGCCTTTTCGTTTGGAACTCTGTTATTCAATAACGCCGTCCATTCTGTCTTGTCCGCAACTTTGAGAAACTTCTCTCTGTTTTCCACATAGTCGTTTAGCATCTTACACTCAATATTCTCTTTTTTGAAAACTTGATTGATAAGCGAAGGGTGTGCGTTCGCAATATCAATATCGGTGTATTCATCACACACCAACGCTTTGCGGTAGTCTTTACCCAGGTACTGTAAAGAAGCACCCGCTGGGTACAATCGGCCTAAGGCTCTCGTATTCGCAGTATCGTAATCTTTTAGCGAAAAATTAACATCATACGACCCGTCTCTACCCGCGCGTTTTTTTATCTTTTTGAGTAATTGGAACTCGTTGTATTTTTTTTCATCTTGTTGGAGATTAGGGGTCTTCTCCAAATGACTAATCATTCGGTTCAGATTCTGAATGCTTACGCGTTCAGTACATTTATATTTATTGTTTAGAAACATCACTTGGTACATTATATTGTCTTTTATTCTCTAAGTATATTTTAATATCAATCAAATACACGCATCTACTTCCTCCTGAGAAATCTCATATTTTCTGAGAGTTCCCTCTTGAGGAAGTCGTCCCGTTTTCTTCATTTTTTTCAAAACATTTGCCCTGTTGATTTTGAACTTGTTCGCGTAGTAATACTGAAGTTGCGCGTTCGTTTCGTGGTACTTTTCCCTGTTCTCTTTCAGTCTCGCTTCCTTAGTTTTCAAGAATATCAACTTATTCACGAGAACATCTTGGTCTTCTAACGCCTTAAACTTATTGAGTTCGCCCAAAATGAAATTGCGATTTGGAGCATCCTCGTATCTTTGAAGCACGATACATTCCGCATCGTCTTGGGCGATTATGTCTGCCGATTTTGACCTATGAACGCGACCCGTCTTCTGGTAGCATTTCAAATTACACATCGCCCGTTTCATATCGGTCGTGTATGAGATAAAGGATTTGTTAATCTTTGCCGAATAAAGTTTGTAAATAACTGTTGTACGCATTTTGTATAATAGAGTAAGTATTTCTTTAATAACATATCAAATTAATTTAGTTTTTCTTTCGCGTTTTGGAACGGGTCATAATCATCGGTTCGCGCTCCTCGTACGAAATCTTATTCTTCTGGATTTCCAACATCTTCTCGGTGAGTTTTGGGTCAATCTCACGAACATAAAACGGCGTGGTGAGAGGAGAGTGTTTCAAAGCTTCACTCAATTTTTGTCTGTCGCTGTCTGGAAAATACTCGGTCACATACGCGTGTCTCAAAATATTAATAGCACCTGGCGTTTCAGTTTCTTTCGCGGGTTTTCCGTCCTTAACACCCGCATCAATCAACCAACCCGCAACAATACTACTCATTCCCCCGCCCTTCTTTGGTTTCCCAAAAACATAGTCACCATCTTTGTACTTGTTTCTCTTGATGTGTGCGTCAATAATTTTACTGACTTCGGGACTGAACTGCGTATCAAACCTTTTGAAATCAAAAAACTTTGCTGTCTTATACACGTTCAAGTAAAAGGTCCAAATCCCTTCGTCGCCCCGAACGATATAATTCATTTGCTTCTCCTTTTGCCCGTCCATAGGCGGTGGGTTAATCATAACCGAGCCCCAATCATCGCGCGAAGGTGCTTCTTCGTACAATGAAATGTAGGTGTAAGGGTCGGTATTTTTACCAAACCTGTCTTCAAACAGTTCCTTGATTTGCGTAAAATTGAACGGTATTGTGTATTTCGTCTTTTCGGCAATGTACGCCGAGGTGGCGAGTTTTGCTTTCGCGTTGAAACTGTTGAGCCAATCCAAATCGGGTTTGAACTCGGGTAAGAGACCGGGGTAATTGTTGAGAAGAACGAAAAGCGCCTGTAAATAATTCAAAGTCGTGATTGGATTCGCCAATTCATCTTCGCGTATTTTTGTTAAAACAGGTTCTAATTTCGCTCTCTTGAGACAGTTTCTCACATTCTTAAAACACTCATCGCTCATATACTTCGTAAAAAAGTTGTAAATCTGTCCCGACCTGTAATTCTTCTTTGACCCGAACCGTATCTTAATCGTAGTCTCACTCGCCCGTTTCCCTGCCCTATCAATTTCCCACCCTCGCGGTTTTCCCTCCGTACCAACCGGCATCCAAAAGTGGTCGTGAATTGTCTCCAGAGTAAATTGTTCTCCGGCAGGAACAACCACACGACGCCCCTGCTCTTCAACAACCATCTGTTTCATTCGTTGGTCCAATCCTCGCACATCGTCCCTAAGGTTTTGTGTGAGGTTCATTTGTTCCAAAACCTCTTTTTGAAGACGCTCGGTCTCGGTATTAATCGCCATCATACCCGCAAACGCATTAACTCTATACGGGCGGTCTAATTCTGGAAGCCCAGCATCGGCTCTCACCACATTTATTTCCGCCAAACTGAGTTTGTACTTTTCCTGACTGTCCTCGTTCGGGACAGCCCCTGCTTTTACACGCACGAGTAATCTCGCGCGGTCTTTTCTCCACTTCGTTTCAATATCGGTCATTCGGGTTCGTTCCCTGATTGCCCCTGGTTTTTGTGAATATTGTCGTGCTTCACTCAGGAAGAGGTGGTGCTTCTGGAACATAAGCCCCGCAAACCAAACTCACAAACGCTTCTTGGATTTCCTTTCGCTTCAAATACTCACTCTTGAGCTTCAGGTCGGCTAATCTAACTTTTGGGTTCGTGTTCTTCATCTCTTCATATTTTTGTTTTTCAAGATACGAGTACTCAGTTTCAACATAAACCATACGATTTTTCACAGCATCACCATCGTCGTTTCCTTTAATCCCAGGCATCTCATTA
>JACLAB010007419.1_pt1 | contig 14563 bp, 14 predicted proteins | sample 8027921 | NCBI WGS metagenome assembly JACLAB01 (sample SAMN15725117, study PRJNA655200) | protist metagenome | isolation source: fluorescence activated cell sorting (FACS) single amplified genomes of... | place: USA: West Boothbay Harbor, Gulf of Maine | collected 2000-07-19 | reverse complement strand
GAAGCGATTAGAAGAACGTTTAGCTTTTGCTCAATCTGCGGTGTCAAAACACCCAGAGTTAGGAATTTCCACTGCGGCCGAGTTGAACTGCGAAGCGGTTTCAGACGCACTTGCGCAGAGATTAACGATGCGACAGCAAGCAAGCGAGCGCATGCGCACGAAGCATCGCGAGATGGATGCGGCAACTGGGGCGAAAATTGATGAGATTACGCAGCGCTTAAGCTCGCACACGCAACGAATTCAGCTCATCAATGAACAGCAAGAGGCACGTAAAGCTAGATTAGAGGCGATTAACAAGGAGCTTGGCGAGAATGCAGTGAGCGACGCGGCGATCGAAGAACTTGAGAATCGCGTAAAGCGCGCGAACGAACTGTACACTTCGAAAAGTAAGTCAGATTTCACGGTCCAACTCAAGGCTGACATGGAGAAGACTGAAAGCGCGTTGGTAGAGGTTGAACGAGCATTGTCCAAGTTGCGCTCTGAGCAAGAGCACGCTGCGCAGGCTGGTGAAAGTGAGCTGAAGTTGCGTTTGAAGAAGGAGGAATTGTTTTCCAAGAATGACGCTCTTGAGACACTGTTGGAAGCACGCGGTGATCGGTTGCGATCTATTTTCGGTGCGGCTATGCCGATGCACGTAGAGCTTAAGGATGCCGTAATGGAAAAGATGAGTGACTTGGCCGATGAGTTGGCCAGCGCGCAGAGTGAAGTCAACGTGTGCGAATCAAATGTTACCGTATTGGAGCACGAGGTGGAGACTGCAAAGTCGTCCCTAAAGCAACTTAAAGAAGATATGAATGCTATTCAACAGAGTGAAAAGGTGGAGGCAAACGCTCGAGTTTTAGGTGCAGGAGGTTTTGCTGGGTATGGTGAGGCACTCGATGCCGTCAATCGCGAGGTCGGAGACGTCGAATCAAACATGACGACGCTTACATCCATGCAAAACTTGTTCACACGTTTCGTAGAAGATGCTGAAAAGAATCAATCGTGTTCTCTGTGTAAGCGGGGATTTCAATCGATTGAAGCCACAGATACGTTCATCAAAGACATGCAAACAAACTTAGCCAACGCTCCGGCGACGATTGCCAATTTGGAAGAACGCGTTGAAAAGGCGAGAGAGCGCAGACGATTGTTGCAAGAGCTTGGTGAAACTGCTGCGCTGTACAAGAGACTCATTGAAAAACTTCCAGAGGTAGAATTATTACTGTCCAAGTCTGAAGAGAGTCTTTCAACTGCGATCGAAGCGAAAAGGTCTGCCACCGAGAACCTCACGAGCAAGCAACACGCTCACGCAGAGACATCAAGCGTCGTTGAAGACGCCGGCAACATTTCCCGAATTGCGAAAGAAGTCGAAGTTCTCCAGCGTGCAGTTGATGGTCTTGAAAATAGTGCCCTAGGTTCCAGTGGCGATGGCAGATCCGCATCTGACATTGTCAACGACATTGAGCTTCTCGATGTTAAGCGCGAAGCTTCCGAGCGCGAAAAGCAAATTCTTCTCAAGCGCAAAGAGCGTCATGAAACGGAATTACTTACACTTGAGCGAAATGCACGCGATTTACGCGAAGAGCTGTTATTAGCGCAAACTCGAGTGGAAAAGCGGACTCAGTTGAAGACGGAGGCGAATGACATCTCAAAGGCAATCACAAAAGATGCGTCTGAGCAAAAGCGCATGGAGGAGGAACGCGCGCCTGGACTTGCAGAAAAAGATGCACTCGCCGCCGAACGCGAAACACAGCGCGACGTACAAAGTAAGGAACAGAACGAGTTGGAAAACGCGATTCGCGAGTTGCAACGCGTCGTCGATACGCTAAATGGTATGAATAAAATCATCGCGCAGGCGCAATCATCTGGTACAACCGAGAGTTTAGCCGAACACACTGCATCATTGGATGAAACGAATGAAAAAATAGAAACATTAGAAGGTAAATGGCGCGCGCGTTCCAAGCAGCTCAAAACCAAGGATGAAATCATCGCACGACAGAGTGATCTCAAACGTGAGTTAGAAGACAACATTGCTTACCTTAGAGGCAAGCGCGAGGAGGAGACGCTGTTGCAGGAAATTGACCAGCTCTCGAGTGAAATCCACAACATGGGCGAAATGACCGAGGTGGAAAAGAAGTTGCGCCAGCAAACTAATGCGAAGAACGATTTACGTACTGAGCACGCCGAAGCACAAGGGCGTGTGAAGGCGCATAGAGAGGCGATGGCGGCGGCAAGCGCGCAGCTCAAGGGTGCCGAGTACAATAACATCGAGAGCCGTTTGTCCAAGCAACTTGTAGAGTTGAAAACGTATGAGATGGTGAGTCAAGATCTTGACCGCTATCACCACGCACTTGACAAGGCCTTGATGTCGTTTCATGCGAGCAAAATGGAGGAAATTAATAAAGTTGTCCGCGAATTGTGGCAGCGAACCTACCGTGGTCAAGACATTGATAGTATTCAAATTCGAAGTGACTCGGAAGGTACGGGTCGTAGTTCGTACAACTATCGAGTCGTCATGCTTGTAGGCGGCGCTGAGCTTGAGATGCGAGGTCGATGCAGTGCGGGCCAAAAAGTGCTCGCGTGCTTGATTATTCGCCTCGCGTTGGCTGAGACGTTCTGTTTGAACTGTGGAATCTTGGCACTGGACGAGCCTACGACAAATCTGGACGCACCAAATTCTGACGCATTGGCGCGATCGTTGATTGAAATCATGAAGAGCAGACGTGACCAAGAGAACTTTCAACTGATTGTCATCACGCATGACATGGAATTCGCTCACTTGCTTGGTCAGCGCGAGCTTACGGATTACTACTGGCGCGTGTCCAAGAATGATAACCAGCAATCTTCTATCACTCGAGAAGAAATTTACGACTGAGTATACGGAGTACGACTAAATTCTATCATCTTTTACATGCTACCGGTACCGGTAATTGAAATAAATTGAAGCGCTTGTATTGTATCATCAAAGTGCGCCACAGCATCCTCTATTCTTGCGCCGACGTTGAATCTTACCATCCGGGCCGACTTTGAGACCCATCGTCACCGTGTATTCCATTCGACTGAGTTCAAGTTCAAATCTGTTGAGTTCATGATGTAGCAGTTGGTTGTACCACGTTTCGTGCTCCTCGGGCCAATTCAACGACGTCAAGCCCGCTGGATGCTCCTCTAACGCGACTTTCATTTCCTGTCTTTTATCATTTTCAACCGGACGCAACACTTCGCTTTCCATATCGGTGCCGAAAATAGACCTTGGTGGTTTGTTTCCAAGACGCTTTGCCTCTGCTACTAATCGTACTTCTTCACGCCAAACCTCCTCGCGAATAACTCGCGGCGGCTTGCCGACTCGCCACCACACGACGGCTTTCACCAACTTCTCACGCCTCGCGCAATTTTCCATCACACGTTTCCGGTGCTTAAGAATATCAATCACATCAGCAATCGTCATTGGTTCCTCATCTAGGACCACCGTGAACGGTGCATCTGGATTCGTCTTGTGAACAATCGCTTCGTATCCTGGGTGCGCCGTCACCGGACTCGGGTTGCCCGTGCGTCTCAATTTCACATCCGTTGATTGTACGCGCGCATATTCCAGGGCATCTTCAATCAAGTCTTTGAAGTCTTCCAACGTAATATTCGGTTGTGACGTCCCAGCAACCTTTTTACCCTTGAAGTTCTCCAACGCCTGCACAACACCCTTCACCGTAAACGCCATCACCTATCGGCCCGCAGCGCGAGTTCATCACAACGTCAACGTCAGTCTCCCGGTGGCACGGTCTCGCGAAACGAATCACGCAAATCGCATCACCACGATCGGCCGTCACCGCGCATCACGCGCATCGCCACGCACCATGAGCTGCCCGAGCCTCGGCCACAGCGGTTGCAAGCCTTCGTAATAGTTTGCCTGTCGTCGCTCGCGCTCGCCGAGCGTCACCACATCCGTTTCCCAAAACGGTGGCTCGACGTCGTCCAAATCGACGTCGTCCTCCTCGGCCGCGCCGAACCATAGCCACGCCATGGGCGAACGATGAACCGCGCGCGACTCGCTGTGAGGCGACGGCTGATTCTCTCATCATTCAGCGCTCGAACCCGCATTCGACGACGCGCGTCGATCGCGCCGCGTCACGGTTCGCGTGCGCACACCACGCACGTATCACTGCCGCGTGTTGTCGCATGTCTCGCATCGATGCCGCGCTCGGCGCGCTGCCGAAGAAGCGCGTGGCGGATGCCCATCACGGCGCGCGCGATGCGCTCACGCCGCTCGGACTCGCCAAGTTCCGCGCGTACTTTCGCGCGCAGCCCGCGCTGGCGGCGGGGATTGATATCGATAGCGAAATACCGGGGATATCGTCCGGGTACGCGCTGCGCGTGGGGCGACAGATGGAGCTCGAGCCGATGCTCCGCGCGGCGTTGCCGATCGAAAAGCCGAGCATCGCGGCGCCAGATCGAGAAACGTTGAAACGAGCGTTCGGTGGTTTACGCGGTGCGCCGTACGTGATGGCGGATGAAGACAAGGGTCCGATTGCGCCCGCCATCGCGGCGGTGATCGCGGCGAAAGCTGGGACGGGGAGCGCGGCGGAGGAGAAGACGACCGAAAAGAAGCGCAAACGCGACAAAAAGGAGAAAAAGAGTGAGAAAAAGAGGCGGCGCGATAGCATGGGTGCAACGATGAGTGAAGGTGGTACGATCTCACAAGCAGAGGGCACCACGAGCGGTGGTGGGGCACCGACGTATTCGCAGGCGAGCGGGGAGACGAAGTCTACGGGCGGCGAGGCCAAGAATTCGGGAGAATAGGCAACGGCGAAACGACGGATTAGATGATTTTAGCGCACACCGAGGCAATATTAGCAATCAATGGTAACGTACAAAATGGTTTACAACAGTTCCGCACACGAGTGTGGTGTGGTGTCGAGACGCTCATGTTTGGCTTGGCTTGACAAAAACTTTTGTCTGCGTTCGACGATGTATCATCGTTATGGTCAAAGTCATTGAAGCGTGTCATTGCACCACGCACTTGGACGCACACTTCCCAGCGGCATCACCCGCATCTTTGGCATCCACCTTCCCATCGCGGTTGACGTCCATAGCGTCTTTGACGTCTTTCGCATCGACTTTACCATCGCCGTCGATGTCCGCCGCGGACCTCGCGGAATCGCTCGCCCGCTTGACCAGCGATTCCGCCCCATGCACCACCTTATCCGCAACCTCATGCGTGACATGTGCGACATTCTCTGCAATTTCACTCGCACCATGCTGGATCTTCTCCGCCAAACTCTCCTCCTTGGCCACGGGTTCGACGATGTCCCTCGTCTTCGTCTCGTCTCGTTTGCCCATGTCGTCCTCGCGCGCGTCCTCTTTCACCACCCTCTCGTCGCGCGAAAACCACTCCAAATGTTCAATCACCACCGAAAACGTATCGCACACACTTGTTCTATCACTCACGTCACTCGTGTCCGTCTCGCGTCTCGCGTGCGCGCGCGCTGTGCGTCAATGTATGCCGTCTGGGCGTCTCACATGTCGCACCCGAGCCAAAACCTGTCCCGAGCCAAAACCTGTCCCCCACCGGCACTGCACGCCGCGGCTCATGTCGTGCGCGGCACCCGTTCGCGCGCATCTCGCGCAGAACGCGCGCACGACGCGCGCGGCGCCCATTCGCGCGCGCTCCGACGCGGCGCACGCGGCGTCGACGCGTGCGCGCGCGCGAACGTGCGGTTGGAATGACACCCATGGCACCCGAGGGTCGGTGTTGGCGCTCGCGAAGTTGGCGACGTCGACGCGCGGTGACGTCGCGCGTACGCGCGCGATAGAGCCGACATCGTTCGCGGTGGGTGGTGCGCCGTTGCGGGTGGCGTATCAGGGCGTGCCGGGTGCGTACTCGGAGGGCGCCGCGCTCGCGGCGTATCCCGACGCCGAAACCGTCCCGCACGAACAGTTTGACGACGTCTACGCCGCGACGGAGAATTCCAGCGTCGACCGCGCGGTTTTGCCGTTTGAAAACTCGCTCGGAGGATCGATTCATCGCAATTATGATTTGATTTTTTCGCACAATTTGCACGTCGTGGGCGAAGTGTATTATCGCGTGAATCATTGTTTGTTGGCCATGCCTGGGCAGAAGATTGAAGATTTAAAGCGCGCGCAATCGCATCCACAAGCGCTGGCGCAGTGTGAAGGGTACCTGACGAACTTGGGTATGGTTCGGGAGGCGGTGGATGACACCGCGGGGGCGGCGCAAGCGATTGCTGAGGCGAAGACGATGGGCGTCGCGGCGGTGGCGAGCCGACGCGCCGCCGACTTGTACGGATTGCACGTGTACGATGAGGGCATTCAGGATGACACGTCCAACGTCACGCGGTTCTTGGCGTTATCGCGTGAACCTATTCCACCGATGAATAGCGTCGATAAGCCGTATAAGACGTCGATTGCGTGCTCGTTGAAGGAGGGACCGGGTGCGTTGTTCAAGGCGTTGGCGTGCTTTTCGTTGCGCGACATCAATATGACCAAGATTGAATCGCGCCCGATGCGCACGAACCCTGTGACGAGCACTGGGGCGAAGCAATCGATGCAGTTCTCGTATTTATTCTACATCGATATCGAGGCTAACATGGCGGATGAGAACACGCAAAATGCGCTGCGCCATCTCAACGAGTCGGCGACGTTTCTTCGCGTGCTCGGGTCGTACCCTCGAGACTGCTCGCAGCTGTAGATCAAATTATTAGACATTTTAGGAATGAAATTGCATTTGCTTCTTCGATAAGAATTAAAATTTGTACATGGTGTTTGTGTGTAAAGCGCTTAAAAAGAATGCTGCCTAGTAGTGCGTTCATTCGCTCAAAAAGTCTAATTTTTGCAAATCGATGCCGGCGTCGGCGGCGGAATCGCGAAGCGCCTTGACGTGCACGGGACCAATCGACCCCGCGCTCTTCAGCGCGCTTATATTCTTGATGACCAGCTCTTTAACGTTCGCGTCAAAGTTGTACCGCTCGAACGTGGAGACGCCCCATACAGAGTGCACGAGCGCTTGAGGGTCCACCGGTTTCGCGCTGTCCTTGGAGTAGATGCGATTGACCAAGCGCGCCGTGTCCTTGGAATCGGGCTCGACACCCAAGCGTCCACACGCCCAAAGTACGCCCGCGGCACCGGTACGTCCAACTTTGCCGGCTTCTGCCCGACGACCGGCTTCGCGAAGGAGTTTTGCGAAATCTGCCGACGCGCCGAGCGTCGGCGAACCCATGACGCCAAACGCCCAAAGCACGTGCGTGAGTGCGGTGCCGTCAAGCTTACCCGTCTCATTAGCCACTGTGTTCAAGATGTACTCCAACACGCGCGGTGCAGGTGGGCAGTCGAGCATGGCGAGCGACCAAGATAAATTGGCGAGTTGGTAGGGTGAAAACGTACTCATCGTGCTCACCGCTTGGTCCAACATCGCGACGACGACGGGCGTGGGTTTGTCCGATGGTGGTAAATATCGCGTCCATCGCGCGTAAGCCCACAACATGTTCACCACATCAGGCGACCGGAAGTCTTTTGCGACAACGAGAGACCGATCAGCGACAGCCTTGAGCAATTTGCTTCTCGGCTTGTGTCCGAGCACCGCGAGCGCCCAGAGCGTCGTGCTCAGGTTCTTCGCCTCGGCGGTCGACGCCTGCGATGACGCTCGAGCGGCGAGGGACTCCAACATCGCCGGGCTTGTGGGGTAGTCCAACCTCGCCAGCGCCCAGAGCGCATTCGACACGCCCTGCATGGACATTTCGCACGCCATGCGATCAACCATGTTCATCAACGTCTGAAATCGAGCGTCGCCAAAAAGCGCATTTCGATCCGTGCTCTTCGTCTTACCAGGAATCGTCTGCGTCGTCAACCGCGCCACGCGATGCAACGCCGTCGACGCGTTCACCTTATTAAACACCTCCTCTTGCTCTTCAACCATGGTCAAGATGAACTCTACGTCCGCCGCATCCATCAAATCCCCTTGCAAGTCTTTAGCTCTGTCGAGCAACCTAATGCTCAACGCCGCGCGCATGCGATACTCACTCGGCAACGCCAGCTTATGATACGCCCACCGCCTATGCTCCAACCCAACTTTATCAAGTTGTTGCACCCCACCCTCGACCATCTCAAGCAACGTCGCAAACCTAGAATCCGCAGCGATATGTTTCGCCTCGCTCCTCCGTAAACGCCCCGCGCGAGACGTCAACAACCTCGAAATCCTATACATCGCCGTCACACTATTCACCGCATTAAACCCTTCCCCATCGCGCGCGACGACATCAAGCACCTCCCACGCGCTCTCACACGCGCCAATCTCATCCTGAATCTCACGCGCGCGACGTCGACGAACATTCATTTCCCCCGCGCGCGGCTCGCCCTCGTCGCGTCGTCTTCGCCCAATGCTCTCCACCCCATCCTCGCCCTTCCTCAACGCCGCGCTCGTCTCGCCATCGTCATCCACGCCCCGACGCATCGCCGACGACCCATCGATCGCGCGCGACACCGCTCCGCGCGCGCGCATCGCGCCTCGCGACAGCTGATCCCGCGCGCGCGCGCACGGCGACCCTCGCGGCGCGATCCTTTGCGCGTCGATCCTTTGCGCGGTTCGCCCCGCGGCCGCAGCGCCGCGCGGCGATGGCGACGATGACGACATGGCGGTCGTCGTCGTCGCCGTCGCGAGCGATGCGCGCGCGGCGGTGCGCGCGGCGGCGGCGTGCATGATGTGACGACGGCGCGCTGGCGGCGGCGGCGGCGACGACCTGGGACCATGTGCGTACGTCATAGGCCATCTATGTCTATACTATGCGTACATGTATCGTAGTATACTACAGTTATACCTAAGCACACAACAACCATGAGTATACACCGTGACGGGTTTGGTGTTGTATATGTGTTTGTTTTTGGCTTGGATACGTATCGACCGATCAGGACCAGGGGCGGGTGTGGGTGTGGGTGTGACCGCGATGACGGGTTTTGTTTTTTTTGTGTGCGCTCTGGCGTCGTCGTCGGGTGTCCTCGGGTGTCGGGTGACGGACGTCGTCAGAGCCGCGCGATGCCGCCGAAGGGAGCGACGACGACGACGACGACGACGACGACGACGTCGGGCGAGGGCGGCGGTGCCGCCGCGGACGACGACGGGGAGTATCCGGGCGTGCCCGGGGTGCCGCGCGCGGAGGTGGATGCGTTTTTGGAGGATTTGGATTCGTTTCAGCCGATTGTGCGTGCGATGCGATGCGATGCGATGCGATGCGACGGGATGCGATGGGTGTGATGTCTTTCTCTTTCTCTCGATGTGCGTGTGTGTGTGTGTGTGGTGCGTACTGACAAGCGTGGTGTGTGTTGTCGTCGTTCGTCGTCGAACAGATTCCAGACGAGTTGACGAATCACTACTTGAAGAGCGCGGGAATCGCAGAGCCGGATACGCGGGTGACGCGTTTGATTTCCTTGGCGACGCAGAGATTCGTGCAACAGGTGGCAGATGACGCGTATAGGTGTGCGGTGCAGCGTAATCAAGCGCAGATTAAGGAGAAGAAGGATAAAGGGTACGATACGCGCGACAAGCGCATCGTGTTAGAAAACGAAGACTTAGCCGCGGCGTTGAAGGATTACGGCGTAAACTTTCACAAACCGCCATATTTCGTCGGTGCCGTGCCGGTGGATGAAGTTGAAGACGCTTCGACGGAGGATGGCGCGGGCGACGCGGCGGCGAAGAAGCGCAAGGCGCGGCGGTGAGAGAACGCGCCCCCGTCTCAAAGACTCGTCGCGCCCCTACATCTAGTTCGTTCACACCCCACATCGTTGTTAATATTTGTACACATGCGAATTACAAACAGGACAAACTCGCGCTCCTTTAATTGTGTGTTTACGCCTTCGTCTTACTTTGCTGGAACTGGATGGCGTAGATTGGAATGTACCCGCCGATCAACACCACCGCGGCGGTCGCGACGCCGAACACCAACTTGCGGTTCTTCGTCGCGCCCACGTCGTACATGTGCTTGGCATGAATATACGCCTACACGCATCGGGTCACACACGCATCGGGTCAGTGCGCCATCGCGAACGCGCGAACGCGCGGAAACGACCAACGTAAAAAAACCAAACCTAAGATATCGCGCTCGATCGCACGCGCATCGCGTCGACGTACCGGCTCATCCGCGCCCCCGAACGCGCGAGGCGTGGCACGGAACGCGCGTTGTCCGAGCGTTTTCGCAGCTTGGCGGCCGATCACGGCGGAGGCGGCGAACATGGCGTGCGTTCGAATGCGACGCGCGCGCGACTGTGACGCTGCGTCAGTGCTCGGCGCGCGTCGAAGCCGTCGCCCACGCGCGGCGCGATGTCCACCGCGAGCTCGCGATTCGTCGCGCAGGCGGTGCCTTTCGTCGCACTCGTGGCGTTTGGCTCGTTCGGGCTCAGCGCGCTCGTGCGCGGACGCTTGGAGGTGCGCGACGCGTTGCAAGAGGTGGATGACTTGCGCGCGCCGGTGCGCACGCAGCGCAGTCGACGCGCAAAGGCAAAGTTTGATGTGGATGTCGAGCGCGCGAGGTTGACGGAGAAGAATGAGGAGTATGAGATGAAGCCGGTGTGGCGACCGCCGGAGTAGGTGGGGGCGACAAGAGGCGTTGAGAGGAGAAGCGCGCCAAACGACGGGACGTCGGGACGTCGCGCGCGCGCGGTTGTAGATAGCGATAGACGCGACGATGATGGGTTACTTTGTTGTAATAATACAGATGTGTTGTAGATTATGTTAAAAGCGAGCGTACACTCGGTGGCACTAAGCTGTCACCGATGCTAAATGAGTTTTTGTTTTGAAGCCCGGTAAATTAACGCGCCGGCGCCGCGGTTTGTTGTTTTTCAGCGTCGGCTCCTTCCTCGTCGTAATCGTCCTCATCGTACGACATGAGCCAGTCTTCCTTCATGTCGTCACGCGAGCCGGGTGAGTCATAAATCACCACAGAACGCTCGAGAGGAATCGTCGAGCGAGATTTTGCGTAACTGCGTCGGCGCGTTCGATCAAATGCCACCCCGGTGCGCTCGGTCCAGCGCGTGCGAATAGCATCGGCGCTCTTGCGATAGGCGCGTTTTTGTGAATCCGAGACGTTTGCCGTTTTCTCAGCCTCACTCATACGGCGTCGTTCTTCGGCGAGCTCTTCTGCGCGACGGTCAATCTTACGCTGGCGTTGCTTCATAAAGGACGCCGACGCCTCAAACGGGTCGAGGACGTTGCCGGTTTGACTTTGCATGATGCCCACGCTCACCTTTTCAAAGTTGACCGTGACGTGCTCCAAAAACGGCAATTGCTCCTTTTTCACCCAGTGAATGCAATCCACAGGGCATGAATCTATTTTTAAACGCGCGGTCCTCGCCGTCAGTCTATGACATGAAATCAAAAATCAAAACCGCGACGCGGCACCGAGGCACCAAATCGATCGCACCGCATCGCATCGCATCGCACTCAAAGTCATCCCACGCACCAATCGCACACTGAATATCATCCTCCGTGTTCAGCCACTGCGCAAAAACGCGACTACGTCCGTAATCCTCATTCATGCGAAACGTCGCCGGCGCCGCCCACACGCACTGCTTGCACCCGATGCACGTAAACTCATCCACAAACACCGCTCTATCCTCCCCAGGTTTCGCTTTACGCGTCGTCCACTTTGAATACGCCACACCTGTAAACCCATCCTCGTCATCCTCGCGCTGTTGCGCCAAATCCGCGTCGTGTAACGCCCGAAGTTCAGGATTTTTTAATATCGCGTACGCCTCGTTCAACAATACGCACATATCGTGCCCTTCCTCATCCCCGCTCACGTCCGGGTGACACTCCATGGCGAACGAATAATACGCCCGCTTAATCGTCGCCAAATCCGCGTCATCGCTCACGCCCAAGAGCTCGTAAAAGTCCACAATCTTCGCCTCTTCGCGCTGCGCCAGACCCTTGACGCGCACCCCCATCGCCCTCGCGCCTGCGCTCGTCCGCGCCGTCACGCGCGCGCGAGACGCGGCGACCGACGCGGCGGTGGCCATCGTCGCAGTCGCGCTCGCGTTCGTCCACGACATCGCGCGCATCGGCACGCGAGCGGCGGCGTTTGACGGGCGATGCGAGAGATACAGTCACCATCATCTTGTCCCCGTATCTGTGTGGGGGGTGTCCTGGTCATAATTGGTCCCTCTCAAAGAGAAGAAATTCTGAATTTTCCCAACGCTTCACACGACGACGCCACGGCACGACGACGACGACGACGACGATGAGCGACATGGATGTAAAGAAAATGAAAGTGCAGGTACGCGCGAGTCGTTCGATGCGTGGCGCGGCGTCGCGGGGCGGGGTGAGAGTTCGGCGCGGGGAGGATTCTCGAATGTTCGTGGATGTTTGAAATTGTGTGCGTTAATTGGCAAGTACCGATGCGCGCGCGTGGGGCGTATGGGTGATACTGACGAGCGTATGTTGTTGTTTTGATGTGGTGTGTGGCGCGTAGGAACTCCGGGACGAGCTTGAGAAGCGTGGGTTGGATACATCTGGGTTGAAGAATCAGCTCGTCGAGCGGTTGGAGGAGGCGCTCGGGGGCGGCGAAGGCGCTGGCGACGTCGAGGAGGAGTTGGAGGACATACCGGACGTGGAAGTATCTGCAGCAGATAAGGCAAAGCTTGCGGCGCTGGATAAGAAGGAACCGGCAGTAGCGGCGACGAAGACGGAAGCGCCAAAGAAAGAGTTGCCCAAGCCAAAAAAGTCAGACGACGAGCGCAAGAAGGAGCTCGCGGCGGAGAAGAAAAAGGCGGATGAAGCGTTCGTAGCGGATTTGAAGCGCAGAAAAGAGCGCGCTGAGAAGTTTGGGCTGCCGTTTGCGATGAATGACCAGGAGCGCGCGCGCGTGCGTAACGCTGGGGCGGCCAAGGATTTTGGGTTGGCTGACGCCGCGCCCGAAGCCAAAAAGGAAAACAAGCCGCTTCAAAAGTCAGCCGAGCAGTTGAAGAAAGAAAAAGAGGCGTTCGATGCCAAGCTCAAGGCGCGCGCCGAACGATTCGGCGATGCGCTGAAGCCGTTGCCCAAAGCGACACCGATTTACGATTCCGCGAAACGTCCGGGTGACGCGCTCGTCGGTAACGCGCCGAAGAAGACTGCTTAAAAGTCTGTCGCTTGTAATACAAAGTTCAATACGCCTACCTACGCGTCTTCGCCCTCGTCATCTGACGCTAATGATTTCATCTGCGATAGAAGTGTGGATAGAATCTCCGTGCTCACCAAGAACCCTTCGGGATCGTTCAATCGCAGTATTCGCGAACCATCCTCGGCGGATGTCTCGTATCGAGCGTACTCGCCCAAAAACGGCGCGATGGCGTCGTCGATTTCTCTCGTCGCTTGTTCACCGAACCGCTCGGTGACCTTGTCTAGATTCATCCCATCGCTCGTACGCAACCGCAACATGATGTGCTCAAACAATGCATCAGAGGCATCCCCACCGGTAGATATCGCCCCCGTATTTTCCCCGCGTTCGAGCGCGTCCACGTAGGCGTAATACTCACCCATCTTGCGCGGACGAGCGACGCGCTCTCCGTTCACGTGCGACGTCGCACTCATCCCGAACCCATACCACGACGCATTCTGCCAATATATCTGATTATGTTTACACCTCGCCCCGGGTTTCGCGTACGAACTCACCTCGTAATGCTCATATCCGGCGGCGCCGAGCGTCGCGCTCGCGTCTCGAAACATGTCGGCGCTCTCGTCCTCGCTCGGCAGTCCCTCCTTGGCATCCTTACCCGTCGCGTCTTCACCGTACCAGCGATAAAACGCCGTGCCCGCCTCGACTTGTAAATCATATACCGACACGTGATCAGCGCCTGCGGCGATGACGCGCTCGAGAGACATCCTCCACGTCCCCGCGTTCACGCCGGGCAACCCGCTGATTAAATCCGCGCTCCATCGCGGCACCGCGCACGTCGACATCATTTCAATCGCACGCTCCACCTCACGCGCGTCATGCGATCGCCCAGCGAGCTTAAGCACATCATCATCGAATGACTGCACGCCGAGCGATACGCGATTCACCCCAGCGCGCATAAACGCGCGCAATTTCTCTTCGTCAAACGTCCCGGGGTCCATTTCGGCGCTCACCTCGCACGCGCTCGCGAGCCCGAACGCGTCTCTCAGCGCATCAACAATCTCCGCGATGACATCCGCGGGTACGAGCGATGGCGTACCACCACCAAAGAATATCGTCTCCAACGGCGCGCGCGCGTGCGCGTGGGCGTGCGACGCCGTGGCGCGGATTTCTCGAATGAGCGCCTCCGCGTACGCGCGCGCGGGCGCGTCCGCCGCGCGCGCCGAGCTCCCCACCACGGACACCGCGAAATCGCAATAGTAACACCGCGAACGACAGAACGGAAGGTGCACGTACGCCGACCGCGGCGGCGCGGCGACCGCGGCGGCGGATGGTGACGACGACGGCGCTGAGACGGCGCGCGAGGCGTGACACCGGCGGCGGTTCGTTGCCGCGATGAAACCGTACCCCGTCGTCGACGAGGACGAGGACGACAACGACGACGACACCGACGACGACACCGACGCCGACGCGCGTCGCGCGCACGCGCACGTCGC
>JACLAB010005187.1_pt1 | contig 14609 bp, 5 predicted proteins | sample 8027921 | NCBI WGS metagenome assembly JACLAB01 (sample SAMN15725117, study PRJNA655200) | protist metagenome | isolation source: fluorescence activated cell sorting (FACS) single amplified genomes of... | place: USA: West Boothbay Harbor, Gulf of Maine | collected 2000-07-19 | reverse complement strand
TCAAGGAGAACGGATCAAGAACGGATCAGCGATAAACTAACAACGCAAGGCAAAGAGTCTCAAAACGCGACGAGTCAGTACTCGACGACTGTGTATTTTATGAATTTTGAAAACGGTCTACAGAGGGACAACATACACACAGTATGTACAAACAACCATCTATGTTGCACTCATATTGTAGCACTTGGAAGAAACGCGAAATTCGGAAAAATTTAAAAATTTTAGAAATCACCGTCGTGCGGGAATGGCGAAAACCAGGTACACCACCATGCGGCGACGGAGTGCGTCCTTCGATGCCAAACTTGGCAGTCGGGTAGAAACACGTATTTTGAACTCACGTATGCGTTTTGATATGCTCGACAAGGTTGTCGCGCTGATACATCTAGAATTGTAAAAGTTTTTGCCAGAATTTCATTCGCGCACTCCGCCGTGATGCACAGGATAATAGCCATGTGGCACTGACGCAAAATAAAGTGTTTTCAACTTCCAATCGCCATCGGCGCCACGCAACGACATGCGACGTAGCTATGACGTCTCAAAGTTTTGAGGGGGTAATTTTACGAGTCACAACTGAGAAAATTGGAGAGTCTGGGATCGCCAAATAATTGAATTCAAATGCTCTAGACCAGATGAATCGAATTTTGAGCACCCTACACTTCCGTATTTGTCGTACTGGTGTATTTCGTACCACTCGTCCTCGCATCATAAAACTATCATTGCTGAAAGTTCGTAACATGCCGCAACAAGCGCTCTGTAACATGATGGAAACGTGTGCATCCGACCAACTGCAAATCAGCATGGCGCAATGAGAATGGCTTGCGCCAAACCGTCGATGCGCAACCTGCGAGCGCTTGCACACTCTTTAAATTTACTCGCACCAACCCCAATAGCAGCCGGTAAAGATAGCTCAGCAGCCCTGATGGCCATGTGCGAATTCGCGCCTCCGTAACACGTAATGAGACCTCCTATGTTGTTGCTAAAAAGCCAGTCCCAGCCTGGGTCAGCACTTTCCACCACGATTATCTTTCCAGACAAGGAAGCATTAAACAAGGTGTTCGCTGTCACAACTAATCCATCGGCACACTTTTTGGTCACAAAATTTGGTCGAACAGTACTTTCTTTGTGTATGTACACTTCGTCAGGGTCGAGAATTGTTGCAGGTAATTTGATTTTTGAGACACTGCGCAAGTCGCTACGATTGTGTGTGATATTCTCCCATATGGCTGACCTCTCTTGCCCACGGTCATTTTGTAAACACGACTTTAGATCGAGAAAGGACATATCATACTTGTGCACATTTACGGATTCTCCTAAATGAGCCACGTCAACGAGAATGTCCGAAACTGCAGCAGTGAACATAAACTTCGCTCTTTCGCGTCCTTCAATGCTCTTTCTGCAGAATTCGAGTAGTTGGGTGCAGTCAATGGTCATGCCGGAAACGCGCAAGTACGCGCTGATCGTTGCTGCAGTGTCACTATCAATATGAAACACACTCTTCGCAGTAGTCGGCTGTGTCTCTGTCACATGCTCATCAGCAAAATATAAATCAAAGTTTTCATCGTATCTTGGAATGCATATATCATATGTTCCAGGTCTCAGATGACCATAACGACCCAAAAATTCGTCCTTGCTCATCTTGCCTCCTCGTAAAGACACGAGGTCCTCACCTAACGTCTTACCGACAGTGTGCAGACTTTCCATGAATTCACCAAACATGTTTGCGGACAAGTGCCCGCTTCGCTGTAGGGACTTCAACAAGCTCATCGCAACGAAAGCGCACCGCGCTAAGTTTGCAAACGGTAGAGTGCCAAACTTTTGCGTCAACTCGATAAGCTGCACCAGACGAGTGCGTGGTTCTAAAAATGTTTTACTCTTGACCGTGGAGATTTGGGAGGATAAGAGTGCGACAGTTGCCAAATCATCATCTACACGTCTCATCATATTGTTCGTTAGTTCGAGAAGGCTTTTGACTAACATGGCCTGCTCATCCCGAGAGAAGCCTGCGTTCTCCAGACACGTGACACGAGCGCTCAGATCTGGTTCAAAACAGGAGAAAACTATTTCAAACTCAACCTTGTCGCGTCTATCTGTATGATCACGCAATACCGATAGATAATACTGGACAAGCTTTCTAGCCAACGTGTCATTGAGGCTCGCTGGAATGAAGCTTTCGAAGCTCACGCTGGCTCGTATAAATGACCGTCCTGCAACCGTTACCATAAGTGGTTTGTGAGAAACGTCTCTGTAACCTAACTGAGCTCGGCTCTGCATTGCGACTTCATCTGTAATCAGCAACTCGTACAGCGTTCTTGCAAGTGTCGATGGTATCACACCGATCATTTCCGCAGGATTCCAATCCATCATGTTGTCTAAAATCTCATTTTGCTGCAGTCGACGAACTAAGTCCATGTGCACTTCATGAAGTGTTCTCTTGAAGTCCGCTGGGAAAATTCGCAGAAAACCTTTCGGAGCCACAACGGGACGAACCTGAAGTACGATGATACTTGTATCCTTCACGGCGAACTCAATGTCAAGCTCATTATGTTTAAACTTTTTCTCGAGATTTTCTGCAATGCACAAAAGTTGTCGCTGCCACTCACACGGAAGATGCAGCTGTGTATCTGAGTGCTTTGATATATATAGAGTCTGAATCTCACCACGCGCTCCGGATGTTACTGCGTCTGTGCCGCCTCCTTCCTCGTACGACAACACGAAGTAAGGCATGTAATCGTGTAACTCTGTTGTGCAAAGTACACCACACACGGACACGTTTTGAAGCATAGGCTGTATCAATACTTGGTCGTTATCATTGGCTGTCAAATAAGATGCGAATACCATATCCACTGCCTTTTCTATCCGTTCGCGAGTTGGCATAACATTCTTGATCGTATCGTGAACCCCTGCAGCAGAAGTTTCTAGTGAGTCTTCACTCGCTGCACTACTTCTCACAATCAAAGGGGCATCTGTTGCACCAACCAGATTGATGCACTGCTGCAACAGCGAGCGTCGTGCTTCGTCCTGCTGCCAATCGGCCTTGGTAAAATAAACTAGCGGTAGCACGTTTACCAGACCCATGTCACTCAAACGCGCCAAAGTCTCTGCTTTCGTCCCGAAATTCAGAGATTGCCCGCGAAAGACTTCCTTTGGAATCATTGAGAAATCAATATCCACCTTCAGGTCGTCTTGACAGTCGATTTCAGTCCAGCCTCCATTGATGAAGATAGGGCGAATTTTAAGGCCTGAATCTATCATGAGCTGTAGAAGAGTTGTCATGTACATATCATCAAACGCCTTTCCATCGTATACTTGGTCCCTGTCAAGGGATATGTAGAAATTCTTCAACATTTGGACTCCAGCTGCGGTAAACTTGATCAAGCCAATATATTGACCTTCAATCTCGCCGTAGGACTGCGGCTTCTTACCAATTTCCTCCAGAAACCCGTCGCTACCAACTTTCAACGTTTCGGCATCAGATAGTGGATCGTCCATTCGACTCAGCCAAAGTTGAAGCCAATCTGCGTCTATAACAACCATCATATCACAGCCAACATTTTGCGCAGACATGAGTTTTTCAAGGACGTCCTGCTCATAAATAATGTCCGAGTAACTCACTATCAGATCTTTAGAAACGTTCGGTAATTCATCGGTATTCAGAGCGCAGAACAGGCTCTTCACCATATTTGAAGATGAGTACACTTCGTTGTGTACGTATTTGACGCCCGGACGCTTTAACTCTTCAGCCTTATAGCCAGTGACTAAAGTGATGTCATCTAGTCCATGATATTCGTACACGGATAGAAGGTAGTCAATTATAGCCCGCCCTTTATATTCAACCATACATTTTGGTATGGTATCTGTCAAAGGCCGCAGTCGTGTTCCCTGCCCTGCACACAAGATGACGACGCGCACGTCGGTATGACGGGTTCCATAGAATCGTGATTTAGTGAGCATTGGGCTACTATTTTCCATGGAAAGCAAGTGACGTACCAGAGAGATGTCTCGCTTTCGCTGTTGACCATGAGATCGCTCTGGATGCCACAAGATGGCGACAACTCTATCACGTTCGTTCACAAATGCTTCAATTACATCAGCATCCGGGGGTATCGCCAAGATCTCAACTTCATTGTGTAAATTTGAAGACAACACGGGTGCGTAATTATGGTAGCTGTTAACTCTTGCACCCTTCAAAGTTCCATCGGCTTCGAAAATTAAGAAGCGGCACTCTTCTGCGAGCCCGGTGGGCGTCGCTCTCGTATCTTGGTAGCGGATCAGCGTGTGAGGTCGATCAACGTGTGAGGCGACATGAGCGATTTTGGCACCGTAGTGTAGTCCGAGCATTTGGAGACCTCTGCAGACACCTAAGATGCGTATACCCCTCTCCTTTGCCTCACTGATAAGTTTTCGCTCAAAGCAGTCCCTTTTGAGGCTGAGAATCTCAGCAGTGTCTTTTGGAATTCTGTGACCATAAGCAGAAAGAAATAGATAAACAATTCGGTGATGCGTCATGGACGACGTGGCGATCCTTTCGAAATTACCTGGCGACGCAGTGGGGTCGACATAGGAAGCTTTGGGCGAGACATTTTCGAAATGGTTTGACATATGGGATGCAGGAGACAACTGGATCAATCGAATCGTTCCATGGACGTTGGAAGGCTCGCCTCATTGCAGATGGCAAGGGGGATATCCGATCTCGTCGCATGGACTGGCTCATTCATCACTTACGGCACGAAATCATTCCTCGATATTGTGACAAGGTCTGTCAAGCCGAGACGAGCATGGCACCTGCGCGTGTTAGGAAGGCCATGTTTCATGTCGTAGACGATGCGAAAACGATCGATGACATAAAAGATGTTGAGAAGCAAACAACGGACGATGAAGACACGCGGCTCTCTGTGACGTATAGAGTCAACTACTCGGGAGAAGTGCACAACGTGTCTGGTTTAGAGACTTTAGAAGACTGTGCGTTGGACGGGGATCACACACAAGTTAAGTGCTCTTGTGAACTTGGACGGAACGGTCGATTGTGCCCTCCGAAAGTGAAAGCGATGCTCATGGAGAACGAGCTTTGGACGTTCAAGGCATTGAACATTCAATGCAAACCTGATGTTGTTGAGAGAACTGAGTTTGATGTAGACGTGCCTATGATACAAGATGATGTTGAAGCCTTCCAACCGACTCATCGGAGAAGCCTTGGAACAGCTTTCGACAACGTGAGTGTAAAGTCACGCTGCGCACAAATCACAGCCGATTTGACACAAGTCGCACTCGATCCGGAGCTTACGTTGGAGCCTGATGAAGCCGCACACATCATAGACACCCTCGCCAAACTTCAACGCTACATGCACAACTTGAAGACGCACAGAGAGATGTCCCAAAGCATGTCCAAGAATAGCAAGATGGACGGCGATGGCGTGATCGGTATGTCGAACCTGGTTGCAATTCCTATGAGAGGCGCGACGGGTGATACGGCGTTGAGCAGGAAGAGGGGCTGGCACGAGAAGATGATCGATGAGCACAAACGCAAGGCAAGCAAAGGCGAGCAAATTAGCATTAGGAAGTACCTCTCGTAGATGTTGTAGAAAGTATTTTAGCAACTTGCAACATCTGTTGGTGGTCAAAACCTCTTGGAGACATTTTCGCCCTTTGGCCGTCTCGCGCTCATGGGTGACGTCGGAAGTATCCGCGACCGAGAGGGATGAACGATAGAATGTAACCTGAACGTTTTCCTTTCTTTCATTCGCCCGCACACGCGTGCGTCGACGCGACACGCGCCAAAATTGATTTTGGCCAAATGCGCATTTGCGGCGGCGGCGCGCTCGCTCGTCGCGAGCCTATCTCGTGCATTCACTGTCGATGGACGTTGAATGCACATTTCTTTACAAAAGTACGCCTCGTTCGGGTATGAAATCGCAGCCGAACCGCCGTAAGCGTCTCTCATGCGCCAACCTGGTCGAAACCTCCTCTGGTTGAGGTCCGCCACAATTGTCGAAACGGAATAGTACTTTTCTGTGCACAATACGTATTTATCGACGGTTCATGACTCATCAGTCATGTAGGGACTCTCTAAAGGTGCGATATATAAATTTTTCCCGTTTGGTGAAGCTGCGAATTTCGCTAAATTTTGGCGTAAAATATGATAGATAAAACATGCAACTATATACGCAAAAGTTGAAGGTTCCTTAGTGGAATGGGTCTATATCTTTTTGCCGAAAGTGCAGGAAAAAGAACTCCCTGAATACAGTCGGTGCGCCTTGTCGACAAACGCTGTGTGCATGCGTCGCCTGTCAAGGCGTGCACGCGATGTCGCTCTCATTGCGCTTGTGTTACAGAACTCGTTACTGATCCTCGTGTCAAAACTTTCTTTTCGCCCGACGGCTCCCGAGTACAATCCGAAGCTCGTGGTGCTACTTGCTGAGTGTGTCAAGTTTTTTGCGTGCGCTGTTGCTGTGGTGCTACAGAATGGATGGAGCGCGATTTGCTTGGACCGCAGTTATCTCATGTCGAATATAGTTGTAGTGTTACCTTGTTTGCTCTATCTCGCGCAGAATAATCTACAATTTATTGCGATTCGGGAGCTACCAACCTGCGTGTACGTTGCTTGTGCACAGCTCAAGATACTGACCTCGGCGTTTTTCAGTGTATGCTTACTGAAAAAGGTACTCAATGTGTACCAGTTGTTTTCCGTGTTTACTTTGATGGTCGGTGTTGTGATGGTACAACTGGGTAGTGTGTATACCTCTAGTGCTGAGCAGCAACTATATCCACACGGTGTCCTGTGTCTTCTACTCGCTTGCACGTTTTCTGGGCTCGCCGGAACTTTACTAGAGAGGTGGTATAAGCGAGAAGACGATTCAATATGGGTCCGAAATATGTATCTGTCCATGATTACCCTCCCACTTGCAGTGCTTTCCGTGAAAAGTGAACTTAAACACCTCTCTTCAATTTTGGAATGGGACCGCGTGATATGTGCAGTAGTTTTTTTGCAAGCGGCAGGAGGTTTGATCGTCGCAGGGGTTATGAAATTTGCGAGCAATCTCATTAAATGTTTTGCCGTTTCAATCTCTATTTTGATATGTGATATGGTTAGCATCATTCTAAACGGCAGTCGTATCTCCGCACTTGCTGCAGGTGGTACCTCCCTAGTCATTTCCTCAGTGTGGTTATATTCAATGCGCCCGTGTAAGCCAAGCGATGCATAATATTTGAAACAATCTTAATTGTCTAAGTAAAAGCTTTGGTAAGAGTTGAAATAATATTTTGAGAGCTATCTTGAACGCGACCAGTCTGTAAAACCAACATTGTGATGTACGCACTACTATGCTTAGCACACTTAAGCTTCATAGCTGTGAGTTTCAAATTGGTTTCAAATTTGATGCAAGTGAAAAAACACATTCGTGTCAACGCCGTGATATGGTGAATCTTGTACAGTCTTTCGCACATCTGCAATCAGTTCGTGAAACGAGTAAGGCGTACCATCTGTGTGTGAAAAGAGATATCCCAACGTATGAAGATCCATTAAGAGTCGCTCACCTCTCTCTATTGTCACACCATCTCCACGATGCCACCACCATGGATTGAGTTCAACATATCCGTAAGGAAGACGATACCGCCGTATGAAGTCCATTGCACCCTCTAGAGCGCCGATCTCGTACCCGTCTATATCAATTTTCATGAAAACTGGTGCCTCTGTAATGTACGACGATATATCGACGAGTTGTACTTCCACCGAATCAGGATCATCTTGCGTAGACAAGCTACTGCAGCCTGGACATGTCCGTTTATTGTTGACAAAGACTTTTTCACGCTTTGGCCCAGCGCCGTATGGTATAACCGTCACTCGGTCGTCGAATCCATTCAGTGCTGCTGAGTTACGAACAAGTTCATGCAGATCCGAATTCGCTTCGAAGCCAAACACCTTACAACCCCACGAAGCCGCAAGAAGTGTGAAGAAGCCTATGTTCGTACCCACATCAATAAAAAGCCCCCCACTTGAACTGCACACCTTCGAGACGTCTCTTGCGACTCTATCAACTATCGCATCTTCAAACAAGCCACGTCTATGTAGCTCAAAAGAGACCCCGCCCCAACCTTCGTGCTGCGGGTTTTGCGTGAAGATATAAAAAGGCGGTGATAGCTGGGTTTTCACGACAGGAACATCGTAGGATACACGAACGACCCGCCCGAAGGGTCCACGTCCACCAACTGATGGCGCTTCTCCCACGGGTACGCGCCGTGGAGTGGTGTCGCCGAAGGGATCGAAATGCGGGGATGTGTTCCAAGACGCACGTATCTGCCGAATTGTGGCACGTGGGAGGAAGAAACGTGGTGTGAGAGCGTTACGTGCGCTTGGGCGTGGCGCCGCTTCCCCTGCTGTAGAAAGAGCGGACTGGATCACGAATAACGTCAGCAGAGAACAAAAAGCCATCGCAACTCCAGCTGGTAACATTTTAAGTATTGTTCTTCGCTGTGTGCGCATCGTTCACGAGAGAATTTGGTGCGTTTAATCTGTGCAGACTTGGGCAGACGGAGACACACTGTCGAAAAGTTTCCCTTAGTTCTTCCGCGACAGTTGATTTGACGCTTATCGCTTGTTTGTAACTTCGGCCACTTTCACTTTGATGGCACTTTTTATACCTACCGGTAGGTCCAAACTCCATTAATTTCCACTTTTCTCCTTTGGATCCCCATTTAAGGGCGATTAAGAGATGCGAAATTCGAAATTAGAATTGGCGATTTATGCAAATAAGGGCCGTTTTTTTTCATAAGAGATGGCTTATCTGTATAAATCTTATGCGGACAAGCTTTTTATCCGCGTAAATCGGGCCGATTTACACGGACAAGGATCTTGTTCGCATAGCGACGACTCGTCACGTGACGAGTTAAGTTTTAGGGGGTCTTATGCAAACAACGCTATTCCGACTATCTCTTTTGAAAAACAATTCGAAGCGTCACCGTCGCCGCGCCAGTGCCGCGCGCGATCGTGGAAGCCGCGACGCGCACATTAGTTAACATTAACGTGCGCGCGTCGTTTTCGATCGTTTCGTAGTCGATAGCGGGCGGTCGCGCGCGCCGTGCACTGTTTTTGTAACATCACTTTGTAACTCTTGTGGGAAAAAGCACCTCAAATTGAGTGAGCGCGCACCACCGTGATATCGGCCGAGCCGTGACGCCAGGCTCGTAAAATTGTATCACGCTTACATCATGTTTTGATCTTCCGCGGTTGAGCGCGCGTCGTTCGCGCGCATCGCGTCGCGAGGTCGGCACGGGGCGTTTTTATTCCGGCTCATCTCTTTTGAAAAAAAAGAAAAGCAAAAATTGGAAAATCGCTCGCTATTCCGACAAGGAATTTCTATCTCTTAGTGGCCCTAAGTATGTACTATGAATAGTAAAGAAATACCCGCGCGCGAGTGCGGCTGCGATACAGAAAGAAACGTACCAAAATTCGCTTTTTTAAGTATGGGAGCTAATTAGGAAACCATCGGTAGTACTCGTGTGTGCCAAAAGTATGTTTTTCGGGGGAGGTGAAATTTTTCATACCATTTTCATCTCTTCGTCGCGGACATGCAATATTTGGCATGGAAAAATGTTTACTCATCTCTTCGTGGAAAACGCATACATTTATTCATTTCACCATTTTTGTATACCATTCTATCTCTTCGTCGGCCTAATAGAGTATGACTCGCCGGTAGGAGTGGGCCATTTTTCATTGAAACATTTTTTGAAAACTTTTTTGAAGGTGACCTCGTTTTTCAAAGGGTGGACCACCCCTACTCGCCGGAGCTAACCGGGGCCACGAGAAAAGATACGAGGCCTTAGGCCTTGCCGTGAAACTCTTCCCAGTACGGCCGGGTACGCGTCACTTCGCAGTGTTTTCTTCGCACCAACAGGTCACTTCGGCGAAGATACAACTACTTCTGCCGATGGATCCCGAAACGCGAGTTGTTGCGATTACACAGCGGCTGAGTTTCATTGATTCTTACGAAGAGGAACGCGAAAGTCTGGACTCACAGTGGCACGACTTCGCACGAGAGCTTGGCCCGGTTCAGTTGCTGCCAGTTTCTTACAAAATCGACCCGGGACCTTTTTTGGATCAGTTCGGCGTCGATCTCGTCATCCTGAGTGGTGGCAACGACGTGTTTCAAGATCATGCGCGTTCACCAAAAGACACTGCTGAGATTCTCAGCCTCAAAAGGGACTGCTTTGAGCGAAAACTTATCAGTGAGGCAAAGGAGAGGGGTATACGCATCTTAGGTGTCTGCAGAGGTCTCCAAATGCTCGGACTACACTACGGTGCCAAAATCGCTCATGTCGCCTCACACGTTGATCGACCTCACACGCTGATCCGCTACCAAGATACGAGAGCGACGCCCACCGGGCTCGCAGAAGAGTGCCGCTTCTTAATTTTCGAAGCCGATGGAACTTTGAAGGGTGCAAGAGTTAACAGCTACCATAATTACGCACCCGTGTTGTCTTCAAATTTACACAATGAAGTTGAGATCTTGGCGATACCCCCGGATGCTGATGTAATTGAAGCATTTGTGAACGAACGTGATAGAGTTGTCGCCATCTTGTGGCATCCAGAGCGATCTCATGGTCAACAGCGAAAGCGAGACATCTCTCTGGTACGTCACTTGCTTTCCATGGAAAATAGTAGCCCAATGCTCACTAAATCACGATTCTATGGAACCCGTCATACCGACGTGCGCGTCGTCATCTTGTGTGCAGGGCAGGGAACACGACTGCGGCCTTTGACAGATACCATACCAAAATGTATGGTTGAATATAAAGGGCGGGCTATAATTGACTACCTTCTATCCGTGTACGAATATCATGGACTAGATGACATCACTTTAGTCACTGGCTATAAGGCTGAAGAGTTAAAGCGTCCGGGCGTCAAATACGTACACAACGAAGTGTACTCATCTTCAAATATGGTGAAGAGCCTGTTCTGCGCTCTGAATACCGATGAATTACCGAACGTTTCTAAAGATCTGATAGTGAGTTACTCGGACATTATTTATGAGCAGGACGTCCTTGAAAAACTCATGTCTGCGCAAAATGTTGGCTGTGATATGATGGTTGTTATAGACGCAGATTGGCTTCAACTTTGGCTGAGTCGAATGGACGATCCACTATCTGATGCCGAAACGTTGAAAGTTGGTAGCGACGGGTTTCTGGAGGAAATTGGTAAGAAGCCGCAGTCCTACGGCGAGATTGAAGGTCAATATATTGGCTTGATCAAGTTTACCGCAGCTGGAGTCCAAATGTTGAAGAATTTCTACATATCCCTTGACAGGGACCAAGTATACGATGGAAAGGCGTTTGATGATATGTACATGACAACTCTTCTACAGCTCATGATAGATTCAGGCCTTAAAATTCGCCCTATCTTCATCAATGGAGGCTGGACTGAAATCGACTGTCAAGACGACCTGAAGGTGGATATTGATTTCTCAATGATTCCAAAGGAAGTCTTTCGCGGGCAATCTCTGAATTTCGGGACGAAAGCAGAGACTTTGGCGCGTTTGAGTGACATGGGTCTGGTAAACGTGCTACCGCTAGTTTATTTTACCAAGGCCGATTGGCAGCAGGACGAAGCACGACGCTCGCTGTTGCAGCAGTGCATCAATCTGGTTGGTGCAACAGATGCCCCTTTGATTGTGAGAAGTAGTGCAGCGAGTGAAGACTCACTAGAAACTTCTGCTGCAGGGGTTCACGATACGATCAAGAATGTTATGCCAACTCGCGAACGGATAGAAAAGGCAGTGGATATGGTATTCGCATCTTATTTGACAGCCAATGATAACGACCAAGTATTGATACAGCCTATGCTTCAAAACGTGTCCGTGTGTGGTGTACTTTGCACAACAGAGTTACACGATTACATGCCTTACTTCGTGTTGTCGTACGAGGAAGGAGGCGGCACAGACGCAGTAACATCCGGAGCGCGTGGTGAGATTCAGACTCTATATATATCAAAGCACTCAGATACACAGCTGCATCTTCCGTGTGAGTGGCAGCGACAACTTTTGTGCATTGCAGAAAATCTCGAGAAAAAGTTTAAACATAATGAGCTTGACATTGAGTTCGCCGTGAAGGATACAAGTATCATCGTACTTCAGGTTCGTCCCGTTGTGGCTCCGAAAGGTTTTCTGCGAATTTTCCCAGCGGACTTCAAGAGAACACTTCATGAAGTGCACATGGACTTAGTTCGTCGACTGCAGCAAAATGAGATTTTAGACAACATGATGGATTGGAATCCTGCGGAAATGATCGGTGTGATACCATCGACACTTGCAAGAACGCTGTACGAGTTGCTGATTACAGATGAAGTCGCAATGCAGAGCCGAGCTCAGTTAGGTTACAGAGACGTTTCTCACAAACCACTTATGGTAACGGTTGCAGGACGGTCATTTATACGAGCCAGCGTGAGCTTCGAAAGCTTCATTCCAGCGAGCCTCAATGACACGTTGGCTAGAAAGCTTGTCCAGTATTATCTATCGGTATTGCGTGATCATACAGATAGACGCGACAAGGTTGAGTTTGAAATAGTTTTCTCCTGTTTTGAACCAGATCTGAGCGCTCGTGTCACGTGTCTGGAGAACGCAGGCTTCTCTCGGGATGAGCAGGCCATGTTAGTCAAAAGCCTTCTCGAACTAACGAACAATATGATGAGACGTGTAGATGATGATTTGGCAACTGTCGCACTCTTATCCTCCCAAATCTCCACGGTCAAGAGTAAAACATTTTTAGAACCACGCACTCGTCTGGTGCAGCTTATCGAGTTGACGCAAAAGTTTGGCACTCTACCGTTTGCAAACTTAGCGCGGTGCGCTTTCGTTGCGATGAGCTTGTTGAAGTCCCTACAGCGAAGCGGGCACTTGTCCGCAAACATGTTTGGTGAATTCATGGAAAGTCTGCACACTGTCGGTAAGACGTTAGGTGAGGACCTCGTGTCTTTACGAGGAGGCAAGATGAGCAAGGACGAATTTTTGGGTCGTTATGGTCATCTGAGACCTGGAACATATGATATATGCATTCCAAGATACGATGAAAACTTTGATTTATATTTTGCTGATGAGCATGTGACAGAGACACAGCCGACTACTGCGAAGAGTGTGTTTCATATTGATAGTGACACTGCAGCAACGATCAGCGCGTACTTGCGCGTTTCCGGCATGACCATTGACTGCACCCAACTACTCGAATTCTGCAGAAAGAGCATTGAAGGACGCGAAAGAGCGAAGTTTATGTTCACTGCTGCAGTTTCGGACATTCTCGTTGACGTGGCTCATTTAGGAGAATCCGTAAATGTGCACAAGTATGATATGTCCTTTCTCGATCTAAAGTCGTGTTTACAAAATGACCGTGGGCAAGAGAGGTCAGCCATATGGGAGAATATCACACACAATCGTAGCGACTTGCGCAGTGTCTCAAAAATCAAATTACCTGCAACAATTCTCGACCCTGACGAAGTGTACATACACAAAGAAAGTACTGTTCGACCAAATTTTGTGACCAAAAAGTGTGCCGATGGATTAGTTGTGACAGCGAACACCTTGTTTAATGCTTCCTTGTCTGGAAAGATAATCGTGGTGGAAAGTGCTGACCCAGGCTGGGACTGGCTTTTTAGCAACAACATAGGAGGTCTCATTACGTGTTACGGAGGCGCGAATTCGCACATGGCCATCAGGGCTGCTGAGCTATCTTTACCGGCTGCTATTGGGGTTGGTGCGAGTAAATTTAAAGAGTGTGCAAGCGCTCGCAGGTTGCGCATCGACGGTTTGGCGCAAGCCATTCTCATTGCGCCATGCTGATTTGCAGTTGGTCGGATGCACACGTTTCCATCATGTTACAGAGCGCTTGTTGCGGCATGTTACGAACTTTCAGCAATGATAGTTTTATGATGCGAGGACGAGTGGTACGAAATACACCAGTACGACAAATACGGAAGTGTAGGGTGCTCAAAATTCGATTCATCTGGTCTAGAGCATTTGAATTCAATTATTTGGCGATCCCAGACTCTCCAATTTTCTCAGTTGTGACTCGTAAAATTACCCCCTCAAAACTTTGAGACGTCATAGCTACGTCGCATGTCGTTGCGTGGCGCCGATGGCGATTGGAAGTTGAAAACACTTTATTTTGCGTCAGTGCCACATGGCTATTATCCTGTGCATCACGGCGGAGTGCGCGAATGAAATTCTGGCAAAAACTTTTACAATTCTAGATGTATCAGCGCGACAACCTTGTCGAGCATATCAAAACGCATACGTGAGTTCAAAATACGTGTTTCTACCCGACTGCCAAGTTTGGCATCGAAGGACGCACTCCGTCGCCGCATGGTGGTGTACCTGGTTTTCGCCATTCCCGCACGACGGTGATTTCTAAAATTTTTAAATTTTTCCGAATTTCGCGTTTCTTCCAAGTGCTACAATATGAGTGCAACATAGATGGTTGTTTGTACATACTGTGTGTATGTTGTCCCTCTGTAGACCGTTTTCAAAATTCATAAAATACACAGTCGTCGAGTACTGACTCGTCGCGTTTTGAGACTCTTTGCCTTGCGTTGTTAGTTTATCGCTGATCCGTTCTTGATCCGTTCTCCTTGA
>JACLAB010011910.1_pt1 | contig 14623 bp, 13 predicted proteins | sample 8027921 | NCBI WGS metagenome assembly JACLAB01 (sample SAMN15725117, study PRJNA655200) | protist metagenome | isolation source: fluorescence activated cell sorting (FACS) single amplified genomes of... | place: USA: West Boothbay Harbor, Gulf of Maine | collected 2000-07-19 | reverse complement strand
TTTCGTTTTTCCGTTCGTTCTGTGTCGATGATACCAACGGCTCGTGAATGAAGTGTTTTTGTGAGGGTAATTCGCTTAAAAACCTCAGACATTGTCCCTAAAAGGTGGGGGAGAAAAAAAACGTCATCGGGTGATGATGATGATGTTGGAAACGAGAAAGAAAACGTATTCGAGACGAAGCGTCATCGCTGCAAAACCTACCACTACGGCTACGAGGACGACGACGAGGACCGAGGATGACGACGACGACGTGAACGTCGTTTCTGAAACGATGAGAAAGAGAAGAGGGAGAAGAACTCACGAGGAAGAAGATTATGCATTACCGTTACCGAGTGGAAAGAAGCACAAGAAGCGCGAGGAGGAGGAGAAGACGAAGAAGGAGACGAAAGGAAAGAAGAGAGTGGTGCTCGCGCTCTTTTTACTCTACTCATCCGTGGGAATGATCCTCGTAATTTCGTATCTTCGTTTGCTCATCGTTCCAGACGCGGTGAGAACGAAAGCGATGGAACACGCGGAGTTCCTCTTCCCGTCCTGGATGGGGGTGAACGAGACGTTCTTGAACCTCCTCCCGGCGCTGAATCCAGACGTTTTGAACTCAGATTCGTATTACAACGCGACGGAACATTTAATCGCGGCGAGGCAAGTTTCGGATATGTTGAACGCCAAACCGAAACATCCGGTGGTTATCGTGCCGGGGTTCGTAAACACCGGGTTGGAGCTGTGGAAATCAAAGCCGTGCATAGCGAAAAGGACGCAGTTTAGACAGCGGATGTGGGGGACGCCGGCGATGGCGAAGGCGTTTTTTTATAACAGGACGTGTTGGTTGGAACACATGGGATTGGACGCGAGGACGGGGGAAGATCCAGACGGAATCGTCTTGAGACCGGTCGAGGGAATCGATAGCGTCGATTGGTTCATGCCGGGGTACTTCGTTTGGGGACGGATGATTGAAGCGTTGGGCGAGATTGGATACACCGGGAGTAACATTCACGCGCACTCGTACGATTGGCGATTGAGCCCGGAGCAGTTGGAAAAACGAGACGGCTATTTCACAAAGTTGAAGAAGCAAATCGAAGGCATGCGAGAGACGAACCCGGGAGAAGAGAAAATCGCGTTGTTGGCGCACTCGTACGGCGATACTTTATCGCGATATTTTTTAGAGTGGGTTGAATCTCCGAAAGGGGGGAAAGGTGGCGCGAATTGGGTGAGCGATAACATAGCCGCGTACGTGAACATTGCTGGACCAACACTGGGGATGCCGAAATCGGTCTCCGCGTTACTTTCCGGCGAAATGCGCGATACCGCGGTGTTGAACGAGCTCGAGATGACGTTAGGTCCGATGATTAACACGTTCGTGGAAAAACTGATAGGATCTTTGGAGGAAATCACGTTAGTCTTTCGGAGTTGGTCGAGTTTGTGGTCGATGTTGCCCATAGGCGGGGATGAGGTTTGGGGCGGTTCTGAAATAGCAGCGTCGTCGTCGACGACGAGCGACCCAGAGGAAGTGATCGACGAAACTCCTTTATCCGCGGACGTTGCCGACGCGAACTTCTTAACCATACGCGAATTCAAAAACCAACGCGAGAAGAAGAAATGGACAAAACAGCAAAAAGAAGCGTCTGCCACGCTCACTGGATTATCCATGGATAATTCTTTACACTTTCTCCACGATTTGGCGAAACAAACGACGCCGGCAAACGCGGAAACGTCGTTTAAGAAGCGAACGAAAGATAAATGGTACGGGCACCCGTTACGTTCGAAACTTCCGAACGCGCCAAAAATGAAAATCTTCTGTTTATACGGCGTCGGCAAATCCACCGAACGCTCTTACAGGTACACGAAAGACGGTTTCGGCGAACATCTCGGCGGCGGCGGCTCCGACGAGGGGAACGTACGCCGCCACCATCACCGCACCGCGTCGACATCTCTCACCGCGAACGCCTCCGTCGTCGCCAAACAATACAAACTCGACGTCGAATCCGACCCTTCGCAACTGGAATGGCAAAAAGGCACGCTCTCCGTCGACGGCGACGGCTCCATCCCGCTCGTCTCCTTAGGCTACGCCTGCGCCTCCCCTTGGCGCGCGAAATCCCAAAACCCGTCCTCCATCCCAATCAAAATTCGCGAATACGCGCATCTTCCGAAAACGCTCATGGAAGGTGGATTTCAAGGCATCTCCGAGGGCGAACACGTAAACATCATGGGTAACGTCGATATGATTCGTGACGTGTTGAAAATTGTCACCGGTCACGGCGACGCTGTCGAGGAAAGAATCTCGAGCGATTTACCCGCCATCGTTCGAAAGGTCGACGAAAACCGATTGAAAAGTACTAAAAGGGGAGGAGGAAGAAGACTTCATCGCAACAAAGCGGGGTTTTGAAAACAAACAAACGCCTGATGAAAACGCCCCACGTGTTCTTACGCATTGCTTCAAAATCCGAGAGGAAAGAAAATACCGTCATCATAGATATATTGTAGCGCAGTAGGTGAATAGACAACGCAAAGCTCGATACCTAAAACCTACACCCTAAATTTTCCAATGGCAATTCACCTCAATTCAATTCTCTTCAGAGCTCGTACACGAATACTATTAACAACGACGACAAAAGCATCATCATGTCCTCCATGGACGAGTTCAAGAAGATGAAAGTGCAGGTGAGGAGACCCCTATATTTCGTCGTTTGTTGCCTCGTCTTACTCTTACTCTTACTCTCTCTGTTTCATTCGTTTTCCAATTTTGAATTCGTCTCTCAATTCTCCCTCGTTTCCCCGCTATGAAAGCGCGAAGCGTTCTTTTCTCTGGTGCTTCGTTTTTCGAGTCGTCGTCGTCGTTTACTAAAATTCTGACCGCTCGTCTCTCTCGCTTTATTTGCAATGATGTAACAACAACAACAACACAGGAACTGCGCGACGCGTTAGAGGCGAAAGGATTGGATTCGAGCGGTTTGAAAGCGGTTCTGTTGTCTCGATTGGAAGAATCGCTCGAAGGAGGCGAAGGAGGAGGAGAAGAAGAAAAAGAAGAAGAAGAAGCGGAGGAGGAACCTTTGTCAGCAGATGAGATAGAGGAAGAAGAGAAAGAGCCGACGCCGGAGCCAGAGAGCGAGGCTCCGGCGGCTCCGGCGGCGACCGCGGCGACCGCGGTTGCCGCCGCCGCGCCGGCGAAGACGAACGAAAGGAAGAAACCAAACGCTTCCGCCGCAGAAGAAGGCGAACTGACGAAGGAGCAAAAAGAGGAGATGAAAAAGAAAAAGCGAGAGGAATTTAAAGCGAAACAGAAGGCAGAGTATGAAGCTCGAGAGGCGAAGAGGCGAGAGAAGAAAGCGGAGGAGAATAAAGAGTTCGTTTCAACGCTCGAGGAAAGAAAGCAAAGAGCGGCAAAGTTCGACGGCCCTTTCATTCTCTCCGACGCCGAGAAAAAACGCGTGCGAGAATGCGGCGCGGCCGCGCAGTTTGGCCTTTCGGAAATTGAAGAGAACGCAACGGGAGAGAATGCTAATGCTCAAAAGAAAGAACTCGTCTCCGCGGAGGAGAAGAAACAAATCGAAGCCGAACGAGAAGCGAAGAAACGAGCGAGGATGGAACGGTTCGGCGCCGAAGCGTTGAAGCCTTTGCATCCGCCCAAAATGCAACAACACGGGAACACGACTAATAAGAAAGCGAAACTCGGAGGAGGACAAGGAAAAGGAGGTCAGGATCGAAATTTGACCAGTTACACCATTTAATATCCATATATTCGTTATTAACACGTATTCGTACCAAGCCGTTCGTGCCTCATTTTATTCTCTCGAATCACTCATCACAAAGAAGAAGTTTAAAGAAGAAGAACGTAATAATGTCAGCGCTACAAAACCGATGCCAAACGCTCGCTGCATCTATTCTCAAAGAGATGACAATCTTTGATACGAAGCGTCTAGAAGAAAAGGACGACACAAAGCAAGAAGAAGAAGAAGACGTTCGAGCGCACGTGTTGCGCGCCTGCAAAGTCGTCGAGCACGAATCGACCAAAATCGGCGTGCTTTTTAGCAAACAAGGAAAAGAGTTGAAAGAGGAGGTCTCGAATTCCGCGCTGGACAGTTTTCACGTCTCTTTGATCGCGTTTACGGCGTACGTGAACGCAGCTTTGGTGAACGAAAATTACGACATTGATTGTCACAGAAAACAGGTGAAATCGCTCGGCGAAGCGGTGTTGCGAGCGAGCGCGAGTTTAATCGAGGCGGTTGGGAAGAGGAAAGAGAACGTGAGAAACTTAGCCGCGAGCGTTTGGGAGCAGTGTAAATCCGCGGAGAAGACGATGCCGAGAGATGGGAAAGATGCAGTCGGGAAGGCTTTGATGACGCACTGTCGATTTATTAAAGACGCGAAGCGGGAGATCGAAGAGATGCTGCTGACAGAGGGAGAAGAGGGATTCAAGAAGGAGGATGGAGAGAAAGTGGAGGATGATTTCGGGGAGGAGATCGTGCGCGAGGAGATTAAGGAGGTGGACAGAGAGGTTTTAGGGAAGGCGAAGGTTACGATTGAGTGCACGTTTGCATTCTTGAAAGCGTTGGTGGTTCCGTTGATTAGTAATAGCAAGGCGAGTAATTTTAGCAAAAGTAGAAAAGAGCGCGCGACGGCGCTGAATGAAATCGAGAAGAAGTGCAAGGAAATACGAAGTGCGGTGGACGAAATCATATGCGAAGCGATGCCGCCTTCGGATGCGGATGTGCTCGCGTCCGAGGCGAAGAAATTAAAAGACGCGGCGGAGGACATGATGAAACGGGTCGAGGAGGTCCTGACAGGTCGCGACGACACCAAGGACGACGATGGAATGAATCACGTCGATGCAGCGAAGAAGGCTTTAGCGGGCGTACAATCTGCGTGTGATAAAATGTAATAGTACGCGTATTTATAATAGTGTGTTTTTTATGAAACGATCTTCCCAATTGGTTCCCACGTTCGTTTCCTGGTCAAACTCTCCTTGTATACGAAAACCTCTCCTTTCCCACTCGCGGTCGTTACCGCAACGTGCGTCCCTAACTCGTTGAACGAAACCGACTCGATGTCGCTTTCGAACTCAAAGTTTCCTAAATTTCTTCTCGATGGCTTTTCGTCTTCGTGTGAGAACTCGCCGCTCGTATCTAGCACAACCGCTCGGCGATTTCCTTCGACGAATACCATTCGGGATCCGTCTTTACTCCAGTCTACGCGGGATAACTTTTCTTTCGACGCGTACATCGCATGCTCTTGCTCCGTCCACGTATCGCAGTTTCTCTTATACACAAAACGTCGAATTTCAAACACCTCGTTATCGCTAAAACTAAACGCCGCGGCTAAGGTTGGCGCGTTCGGCGACTCGAACCGCCACGCCACGTCCGATACTTCCGCGCGGCTGCTAAAAGATCTCTCCGCGACAACCTCGTGACACGTCTCAAATAACGGGTTCAAAGTATCGTCGTACATCGCAATTTGAGCCTCATTGTTACCACTGCCGCTGCTTTCTAAATAGTGCGTCGTCGCTCTCGGCAAGGACGGATCCCGCACGTCTCTCGCGTCTCTCGTCGTCGCGTAGATATCAATCTCCCCATCCGATCGCCCGCACGCGAGTAACAACCCGTGTTCGCTCGGTGCGAACGAAAACGACGTGTACACGAGAGAAGACTCTAAATGCTTCCATCGTTTCGGTCGTAGCGTTTGCGCGCGTAAAAATGTTTCTCCTTTTCCTTCTCCTTCGCCTTCAAATTCTCCTTTCTCGAAATCCTCTTCCTCCTCTTCAAACACAACATCCGGTCTTGTCGCGAATTCTCTCGCCACGAACACCTCCACTGAACCTCGTTTCGTCAAAACTGCGAAAATGGTCCCGAACGCGGACGGTGCGAATTCCATTTTTAGCGCGTTTGAAGCGATGCAAACTCGGGAAAACGGTTTGAAATCGTCGTTTTGTTTCTTGGAAACGTGGACGACGTTTAACGCGGACGCGATCAAGAGAATAGATTTGGAGTCGTTCGTGCACACGCACGTGGTTGTTTCGCAGCGAGATGTTGTCGGGATTGAGTTTACCGCGACCCCGCGAGACGACATTGTTGTTATTATTGATGATGTCCGCTTTTTGTGACGTGTGAAAAGAGGCAAAAATGTGACTAAAGGAACAATACAACGCTCTCTCCGCTCGCTCTTTTAGTATCCTCAAAACGAGTACTATTAGTAGTATTCTCTGCGACTTTGGTCAAAAGCTCGTCCATTTCTTTTAACTCTTGGTCCAACATGTTCACTTTGACCGTCTCGCGTCTTTTCTTTTCCATCTGTTCGAAAACTTCCAGCCGGTGTTGCGTTTTCCTGCGCTCGTATTCTCGGTTGTTTCGGATTTTTCGGAGCAGGTCTTCCGGAGCGCACATATCGGCGAGAGACATTTTGCGTTTGACGATACTGGGGGTGATGCTGCTGTTTCGTCGTCGGTACGTTGACGGAGACTGGTCCTCGCCGGCGCCGGCGGGAAGGAGGAAACTTTGTTTTCGCGACGCGTCGGCGAGAGGAGTCGTCCGAGTGTTCATTTCTACCCCTTTATCGCTAACCCCGGTATTCTCCTCTTCGCCGTCGTCGTCTTCTTCTTCTTCGTTAAACCACGCGTTATATTTATCGTCGTTCTTGCTAAACGTCTCGATGAACTCATCCACTACCTTCCTCGTTCTCAAGGACCTCGCCGACCTCGCTAACATCGCGCCGCACGTCGGATCGTTCGCCGCGGACGTCACCGCCCCTCTCCCATCCTCCAAATCCAACATTAACCTCGCAAACTCCTCAAAATCCATCGTCCCGTTCCCATCGACGTCGATTTCCTTAAACGCTCTCCTTGCAATCGTCGCCGATTCCTCTCGGTCTCCCGCCATCATTTTCCACGCTAACGCAAACTCTTCGAATTCAACTTCCCCACCGCCGTCGGAATCGAGCGCCGAGAACAGTTCTTGCAACTGCGCTCTTTTCGAGTCCGTGAGCGTTCGTTTCACCACTTTCTTCCTCTTCGCGAGCCAATCGCGCGTTTGTGAGCTCACGCATCGCAACGAAGGCGACGGTGTGTTCGTTGTTCTTTTTACAACATTTTTACTCGCCGCCTTCTTTCTTAGCGCGAGAGAAGAAGACAAAGAAGAAGCGCAGACGTCAAAGTCGTTCCGATCCAAAATAGCGTCTATCTTACGAATACTGGCGGTGATTTTAGACGACGACGACGACGACGACGACGACGACGACGACGACGATGAAGAGGAAACGACCACCATTTTATTTATATTCTTCGCGTATTTTTGTGATTTTTGTGAGACTTTTTGTGCTAAATTTAGATTTTCAAACTGCGCATATATGTCGCGAAACAACGTCGAACTTTTGCTTTAAGCGAGGAAACCCTTTGATCGTCTGTAAGCGAGCAGTGTGCGACGCAGAAACGTCTCACTACACAGAGCCTGATTTTGTACACCATTTATGCGAAAGAAATCGAGATTTTGAGTAGTAGTATTATTCGTCGCGAAGCGAGAAACGGACGAGTCTTTTACCATCAGAAACGGTTTTTTTATACCCTTTCGGATCCTCATCATCGGATGCCGAAAGAGAAAAGACGGAGGCGTATTTCTTTCGCAACGCAGGACCGACGGTGAAATGGACTATCGGTCCGTCTAATTCCACGTTTGAGGTGAAGTACTTTTGCGAAGGTTTCGCCGCCGCCTTTCGACGTTCGCCTTTGGTCCGGCGCTTACTCTTCTTCGCGTCGGAGGCGAGGGAGGCGTCGTAAAGCCAATCGCAGGTGAGAAAGAGATTTTGGTGCTCGGTGAATTCTTTCTCAGATGTACTCGAGGGATTGCGTTCGTCTGAATCGTCTGAATCGTCGTCGTCGTCTCGAGTGATGAGCGTGCCGGATTGCGCGCGTAAAATGAAGCTTTCGCGAGCGTTTGTATTACGCTTGCGCTGGCTTTCGAGAAAGTCCTCCGAAGGGCCCTCGAGATTATTGAATATCGAGTGAAATTGACGTTTTTCTTCGTGAATATCTTGAAACGATTGTCGAAGGACGGTTCTGACGACGCGCATGGCGACCATTTCGAGAATTTGCGTCGCGTCGGCCACGGCGGTGCCGAAACTTTCACTCGGAAACTTCGTTTCCCGTCGGCGGGCGGGACGAGGATCAGGATCTTCTTCTGTTGGAGGTTCGTTCCACTCGCGCTCGAGTTTGTCATTCTTTAAACTCAAAGGAGGGAACATACTAGTTTCGTTCGCTTTTGATTCTGTGGCGTTGAAACCGTTGCTTCGCAATCGCGCGTTCTTCTTGGCAATATTCGCGTACGACAAATATCCCTCGCTCTTCTCCGCCAAGTCTTCTTCTTCTTTGTCTTCTTCTACCACGACAACTTGCTTCTCTTCGACGACGTTTTCTTCTTCGTCAACATTCAGTTCCCAAGCTGGCGCAAAGAATTCAACGTCGTCGCTCTCGTAATATTCGCTCTCAAAACACTCGATGACTTTCGCTAACGTTTCGCCGAGGGAAATGTCAAACGCCTCGTCCGGCATCGCCACGCGCACCGACCCGTATTTCTTCAGCGAGTCTAAGCAATCTTTTTTGGCGTCGTCGTTTTCAATCGCCAAGTGTACGAACGATACCATCGGAATAGAGGCGATGAACGGAATCTCTCCGCGTCGTTCCTCTTCCGTCTGTTCCTGCTCGACTTCGTCCGCCCACGACGTCATCGAGGACTTCGTCACATCCGCGCTCGTCTTTTCCTCTTTGTCGTCGTCCGTTTTCTCGTTTTCGATTAAGTAAATCTCCTCCCCTTCTTCATCTTCCTCGGCCTCGTCATCCTCGTCTCCTTTTTCATTCTTCTTCGATTTGACCGTCACATTTTTCTTTGACCCTCGCTTATTTCCTCCGCGCTTCTCCACGCGCAACTCCGGATCGTCCGGCAACGCGTGTTTGCACGTCTCCTCGACGGCTTCAATCTCCACCTCGAGCTCGTCGTTTTCATTCATTCTCTTGCTCGTCTGCTTTTCATTCGCACTTTTAGTAGTATTCGAAGAAATGCTTAAACTTCTGCGGCACTTGTACAAATAAATCCTCGCCTCGTACGCGCCGCCTAACCCGATCAGCGCTTTCGCTTTCAACCAATTCGCCACGGCCAGATTTGGTTTCATTTGTAAGATCTCGTTACATTCTTTCAAGCACTCCTCGAACTGTTGCAACGACGCGTGTGCTCGCGCTCGCGCGACGTGTATACACACTTGAAACGCTTTCTTCTCCTTCTCCTCCTCTTTTTTCTCCTTCTTTTTGTTCTTCTTCTTCTTAAACAACCCGCTGGTGAGCGTCAACATGTCCTCGAATCTTCGACGATGTAAACTCTCCGAGCAGAGTTTTAAAATCTCTTTTTTCTTTGTCGTCGTTGTTGTTGTTGTTGTCGTTCCTTCTCGCGTTGCTCCTAATCCTCCTCCTCGTCGGGAACTCAAAAACGACTCGTGCGCCTCCATGTCACTCGTGATGATCAAAACAGCAACCGCAGTACATATATATATGGGGAATACGATGACTACGAATGTGAAGCGCAAAGACGAGAGATCTGATGATGGAAAAAAAAAGGCGTTACTCGAGAAAAAGAAGAGCGTTGAAAAAATATTTTATGGAAGGGGGAAAAGAAAATTCGAAAACGCTGCCAGACTGCCACGAAAGAGACGAACATCTCTTCAAAAATCACTCGCCTCTCTCGCTCTTTTGTTCTTGTCCTTAAACACACGCAATAAATTTAAAGAGTACAACAAAATCAGTATGATCGGCAACTACCTGAGCACGATGCTCGTGTGCGTGTTCGCGTACTTGTACCCTCTGTTTTTATGTTTTAAGGTACGCGAGAGAACAATTTAAAGTCGTGTTGGAAAAGATTTTTTGCACGACGATCCGATTTTTCCAAAAGGGGGAGATGAGTACTGACCGCGTAAACTTCTTAAACGTGTTCCTTTCCGACATTCATATGCAGGCGTTAGAGATGCACAAAAAGTCCCCGGAAAAGCTCCGCGGATGGTGCATTTACTGGCTCGTTTTAGCCACGTTCACAGTTTTCGAACGCATCACGGACGCGTTTTTATTCTTCCTCCCGTTGTACCACGAGGCGAAAGTCGCCTTCGTGGTGTACTTGTGGCACCCGAAGTCGCAAGGCGCGTTGTATATTTACGATAAGTTCGTCGCGCCGACGTTATCGAAACACGAGGGGTTGATCGATCGTAAAATTGAAGAGACGCAGGCGAAAGTTGGGGACGTCATATTCTCGTACTCGAAGATGGCGTACGCGTACGTGCAAAAGATGACGTTGCAGTTGTTGCAAAGTTTGCCGACGGCGCAAGCGGCGATGCACGCGCAACAACAAGGGGGAGCGCAGGCGGCGAGCGAACCCGTCAATCCAATCAAAAAGGAACCGGTGGCGACTGAAGCCAAGTAAAAAGAGAGAGACTGTTTCACGATGAAGAAAGTTTAAAAGAGAGCGCTTCTGGGTTTACAGCGTCGTCCGAAATCTGAAAAGACTTCGCCGGACGAAACGGTGCCTTTCCGCTCTCGACTTTGGCGCATCGGTAGAACGAGAGAGAGAGAGAGAGAGAGAGAGACAGGTGTACAACATATTATCATTTACAGAATAGATTATAAGAATTTATCGCTCCGATCAAAAGCGTTTGTTATTACATATATATATACATACAGGAGTTATTACTCGTATACTAAACTCGAGCGCTTCAATTTTTTCTCCTCTCAGGCAGGGGTTTTAAACTGCCGAAAAACGCTTCGAAATCGACACATCAATCGTCTCTTTCTCGCGCCGCTCAGACGCGCACGAGGACATTACCAACGAAACGAGTGCGTTGGTTTAAAGAATACGAACAACACTACGCTAATAATGGAGTTACCGGACACGCACGTCCTCTCTCACGGCTTAGTCTTCCACGTTTTACTCTTACTCCTCCAATTGCTTCCTCTCGTGACCGTCGTCGACACGAACTTGAACATCGTATTAACCGCCACGTTAAGCGTGATCGCGGGCTCGTACCGATCCATTCGACCGGTTCAAAAAGGCGAGACGGAAACGATGACGAAAGCGGACGCGCAAAAGTTCCCCTTGGTTGGTTCCTGCGTGTTGTTCGGGATGTTTCTTTTGTTCAAGTATTTACCAAAAGACGTACTCAACGGGTTGTTGACGGTGTATTTCGTGTTTTTAGGCGCGATGGCGATATGCGCGACGTTTACGCCGTTATTCGCGAAGATGATGCCGAAGAGAGTCGCGTTAAAGCGGGTATATTTTGGAACGATTCCAACGATTAAATATATCAACGAAGAAGGGCCGTACGAGGTGTCGTTTGACGTCGCGGAATTGACCACGGGAGCGGCGGCGATTGCGTTTTGCAAGTGGTATTACGATACGAAACATTTCTTGGCGAATAACGTGCTGGGTTTGAGCTTTGCGTTGCAAGGGATTGAGTTTTTGACGTTAGATTCGATTCAAATTGGGGTTATTTTATTGGTTGGCTTGTTTTTTTACGATATCTTTTGGGTGTTCTTTACGCCGGTGATGGTCTCGGTGGCGAAATCGTTCGACGCGCCGATTAAGTTGTTGTTTCCGCGAGGACCGGTGAACGTGTTGGATTCCAGTAAACGACCGTTTTCTATGCTCGGGTTGGGAGATATTGTAATCCCAGGGCTCTATTTAGCCTTGATTTTAAGAATGGACATGCAACGCAAAGAGGCGGCGAATCGACCGAGAACGAGATCGAAAGCGAGAGAGTTGAAAAAGAAACCGCCGCCGATGTACTTTTGGGCAGTCGCGTTAGGGTACGCGCTCGGTTTAGTGACTACAATCGCCGTGATGAATATCTTCGAAGCCGCGCAGCCGGCTTTGTTGTACATCGTGCCTGGTTTGTTACTCACCACGTTCATCCGCGCCGTGTTCGCCGGGGAAGTCCGGAAGGTGTTTTACTTTGACGAGAAAGTCGGGAGCGTGAGCGGAGAAATCGCCGTCGAGTCGTCGCAGCACGAGGATTAAGAAGCACAGAAAGAGAAAAAGAGAAAGAGAGAGAGAGAAGGAAACAATTTAAAGAGTTTTATAATAATGATAACGCAACACACGCGGAATATGTGCACACCGACCGCCACGCTCCAAATCGAACACTTCTCGTCCTCTACTTAAGTTTTGAATCTGCATTTGAATTCGTCAAACGCACGACGCACATCATCATGACATTCCAAACCCTCTCCGCGCTCCCAACCGCGGGGAACCCCCCTGGTGGTCTAAACTTCGCCCACAAATCCTCGAAACGTGTAACTCGATTCCGGAAAGACTTGAAAACGATCGAGGAAAACGGCACTTGGGAAGCGTTGCCAACGTTGGTCGCGTTCCCGGACAGAGAGATATCGACGGCGTTGCGAACGGTGTGCGGGTCCACAGTCGCTCGCGAGAAGAGAGATCGTAAAGAAAAAGATTTAGAGAACAGAATAAATGCGGTGACGTACATTTTGGAGCACTGTTTAGTATCAGACGACGACGAGGAGGAGAAAGACGAGGAAGAGATTCTGGTTGGAGGCGCTATCGCGAGTGCGAGTAAAGGTCGATTTGAGATTTTACGGAAGCTGATCGAGGAGGATAAAAACAAGAAAATGAACGTTATTAATGGCACGGATATTCACGGCTACTCCCCTTTACTGAGCGCGTGTTGCGGCGACTACTACGAGGAAGGAGAGCAAAGCGAGATGGAATCAAACAGACGAAAATGTATAGAGCTGCTCTTGGAACGCGGCGCGGACGCGGAAAACAGAGGCGACGGCGTGCACAAGATAAATTGGACGCCGTTGATGGCGTTGGCGAAGAGAAGCGATTTGGAGAGTTTGAAGGTATTGTTTAAGAAGAGCTCAGAGGAGCTGGATGTGAACAGGACGTATTCGAACGGGAAAACCGCGCTGTTTGTTGCCTGCGAATGGGGCGCGTCCATCGACGTGATCAATTTGCTCTTAGAGAAAGGCGCCAAGAATATTCCGGCGACAAAGTTGAACACGGATTACTCGAGATTTATTCCCGCAATGACACCGCTCGATAAAGCGATGGAAAATGGACACCACGAAATCGTGTACGCGTTGAACGAACACAACAAAAAGAACTCAGGTTTGTGGTTTAGCAGCGGGTACGAAGAGGAAGAAGAGGCAAAAAATAGTGACGTCGAAGAAGAAGTGATTCGAAACGAGCGAGAAACGAAGATGGACTTTGACGAACGGGCCGCACCTACGGTCGTTCAAGGTGGCGAGTCCTGGTAGTAAAATGTATTAGTAGTCTAGGCATGTAGCGAATATATATATATAGAGATGGTCAATTATAGTAGTAGTAGTAGTAGTATAGCGAGATATTTGTATGTGTGAATTATAATGTACAACAGTAGTAGTGTTTAAAATAAATTGACTAGAGTACGCCTTGGCCAAACCCATCCGGCGCGTCTTCCTCCACCTCGAAATCATCCTCCGTCCAGCACCTCGGCGCCACCCCAGTTCCCTCGTAAATCATTCTCTCTAACTTACGAAAAAAGCGAGAATCGTCCAACAATGGATTCCACCACCCGTTGATGATGCAATAGTGTCCTTCAAACGGCGACCTGTGGTGCGCGCCGTGGTCTTTCCTCGTCAGCATCAAGTTCATGTCTTGCAACTTGGTCACAATTTTCGGTTGTTCGCTCGGTTTCATGTGCGCCCACGCGTGGGTTTGTTGAGACAACACCACCAACGCCCAAAACGACCCGAAAAACAAATCGCTATCGCCACTTCCTTGCATATCGCTGCCGCCAAACACCAACAACTGCGGCACCGTAAATAACAAAGGTGCGATGCACGTTTTATGAATGTTGTTCGCCCATTGTCTCTTGGTAATCGTCCACGGCCATCGATGGTGCCCTTGAAAGGCGTCGATGACATTTCCAGCCACGGGAGTGTTCTTATCTCCGTAGTTATCCACCGACCAGTGGAAAATCCCGGTACCTAAATCGGCCAGCGCGTAACTCGCGAACAGCGTCGCAAACGCTCTCGCCGCGATCGCGCCGACGTCGCCATCCATCACAATCGCGTCCAAGTACACTCCTCTAATCGCTAACAACGAGCAAATCCCAAAGTGTACTCCACATTGCACGCGTTGTCCACGCGTCGAAACGAAATCTTTCGGGTCCCTCAACATTTCGCCCCCCATGGAGGCCATTTTTTTTCTCAAAAGCTCCGCTTCCATCTCTGCTTTACTGACGGTAAACTCATCCCCATCGATGGAACACCGGATGGACCCATCGTCCGAGGATGATCGCGAATCCATGAACTCGTCGAAAGATCTATCCATCGGATCGATGATCGCCTTTAGATTTGTGAACCGTCGTTTTTGTTTGTTTGATGACGTCGCACCAACAGACGACGACTTCGTTTGGCTTTTAAATGATTTCTTTCGCAAAATCTGGTCCCCACTCGACGAGGAAGACGCAGAGCAAAGCAGTGACGACATCGAGAGCGTTCGCGTGATCATGGTTTAATTAAAGTAGTGATGAGGAGGAAGAGTATGCGCGCGTTACTTTTGTAGATAATCGAACGAAATTTTGGTTTTTTGTCCACGTGTGCAAAAAT
>JACLAB010004213.1_pt1 | contig 14629 bp, 7 predicted proteins | sample 8027921 | NCBI WGS metagenome assembly JACLAB01 (sample SAMN15725117, study PRJNA655200) | protist metagenome | isolation source: fluorescence activated cell sorting (FACS) single amplified genomes of... | place: USA: West Boothbay Harbor, Gulf of Maine | collected 2000-07-19 | reverse complement strand
AACCGTCCACCACCTAACGCGTCTTTATATTTCAACTCTGGAACGTCCGTTTGCACTAAATCCGATACCTACGTTTGATTTGAGTTTAAGAGTTTAAGAGTTCTCCCGTGTTAGTTATAGATGCGACGACGACGACGAAGAAGAAGAAGAAGAGAAAACGAGAGAGAATAAAAAAAGTGTGCGTTGATGTTGCTCACCTGCACTCTCGGCGCGTTCGTGGATATTTGGTTGCCCATCCTTCTTCTTCTTCTCTGACGGAAGAAGAGAAAAGGATTATGATGATTTTTGTGTCGCTTGACGAGTGAAAGAAACAGTTAAAAAGAGAGTTCGTCACAAAACAAACACACTAAGTAACTCTCCTTCTCATCGCGGAAGAATGTCTTCGTCGTCGTCTACGAACAACAATTTCAACAACAACGAAAGAACGACGACGATAGAGATTTCACCGAACGTGTTCATGCCTCGCTTGGCGTTTGGAACGTATAAACTCAAAGGCGCGCAGTGCACGAAAGCGGTGAAGAAAGCGTTGGAAATTGGATATGAACACATAGATACCGCATCTATATATAAAAACGAGAGCGATATTGGTGAAGCGCTGGAGGAATGGATGACGACGACAAAAACGGCGACTAAGGATGATGATGATGATGATGAGAACAAGAAGAAGACAAAAAAAAAGAATTTTGAGAGAAAGATGCCGTTTCTCGCGTCGAAAATCGCACCGGCGGAGATGCATTCGAAACTGTTGGTGGAACAAAGTGTTGATAAAATTCTCCTCCGGTTGCGAATACCCGCGATTGACTTAATCATGTTACATTGGCCGGGCGTGTCGAAAGTCTCGCCGGACTCGGAAATACACAAAGAGAAGAGGAAAGACGCGTACAGAGCGTTAGAAAAGTGCTTGAAAGAAGGCAAAATTCGAGCGATTGGCGTTTCGAACTATCACGTGAGACATTTGGAGGAGCTGTTGAGTTATTGCGAGATTAAGCCGAGCGTGAACCAAATCGAGGCACATCCGATGTGGCCGCAGGAAGATTTGATTGAATTTTGCGAATCGAAAGGTATCGCGGTGGTGAAGTACTCGCCGTTTGGTGGAGGTGGGGCGCCCTTGTTGGACGACGCGTTCGTTTCCAAGCGAGAGGAAGAGAAAGAAGGAGGAGGTGGAGGAGGAGACGAGGAACGAGAACAGGCGGCCGACATCGCGGACGACCAGGCGTGGAAACCGTCCCAAATTCTCTTAGCGTGGGGTTTGTTACGAGGAGGACGGAAAAACAGAGGCAATAGCAAAACCTTGTGCGGCGCAGTCGTCGTGAAAGCGTCCTCGGAGGAACGGATATTAGAAAATTACGAAGCGCTGGAGAAGGATTTTTTCAACTCAAAGTACCTCTCTCGAAAGTTGGAAGTTTGGGATTCCGTGGAAACGAGGAAGAAATTCGCCTGGGATTCCGATTGCGTGAAATGAAGCCAAAAACGTTAACGATTGACGATTGACTTATTCCGCGATTGAAGAGAACGACGAAATGTTCTTTTCGGAAAGCGTTAACAAACATTCTGCTGAATTACACAAAAAGTACGTGCGACTTCGAGGCAAAATTTCCGCGAAAAAAAGTAACTGACAAAAGTTTGAGAGAAAAAAATATTCTTCAGAAAGTATTTGCATTTTCATCGAGCAATAACTACGAACCGACTATACAAGTACGAAGGTAACAGTTAATACCATGGCGTTACGGACGGTACGTCTTCGAACTATGTTCTGCGCGACATTGGTTTTTATTTGCGCGCAAGCGCTGTTCGTTCGCGGCTGGGAAGAGGAGATGCCAAGCCCGCCGCCGAGTCCGCCGCCGCCGAGTCCGCCGCCGAGCCCACCACCGAGCCCACCGCCTTTAAACAAGTTTGGTAAGAAGATACCCGTGCCGCAACAAGAGTTTTTCGATCTTATCTGCCAATGTTTGAGAGAAGATCCCGTGAAAGGTAATTGCCTCGAAGTTGGCTACACCGAGCGAAATTCTGATGGCGACATTTACGGCGTTCTTTCGCATTGGGATACGTCTGAGATATCGGATATGTCATTTGCATTTTCAGGATTTCGTTTAACGACTTCTGGAGCTCCGTTTCTTTGTACTCCAATGCTTCCAATGGAAGTTACAGAACAATTCAATCCGGATTTGAGCTTGTGGAACACGTCGCAGGTTTTGACTTTCCTAGATACTTTCAAAGATCAACGTGCGTTTTTGGGAACTGGTTTGAAATTCTGGTCAGTGTCTCGAGCTACAAATTTTGAGGCGATGTTCAACGGTTGCGCTAATTTTATCGAACCGATTTCATTTTGGAACATGGAGAATGCTGAAAACATGGGTGGAATGTTTCGTCGATGTACTAAATTCAACGCCGATATTTCTCTCTGGAAAACGCCTCGAAACAAAAAAATGGATGAAATGTTCTTGGAATGCGAAGCATTCAATTCAAATCTTAATTTCTGGGATGTTTCGAATGTCAATGACATGTTCGCAGTGTTTGTCAGGGCGTTTAAGTTCAACAAACCGATTGGCGATTGGAACGTGTCGAGCGTGACCTCGATGGGAGCAATGTTTCAAGGCGCCCTATCATTTAATCAAGACATTTCAAAATGGGACGTTCACAACGTCGTAAGTTTCCAAGACATGTTCTTCGATGCAATTAAGTTTGCCGGTGACGTGAGCAAATGGGATCTTCCGTCTTCCTACATCACGTTTACGAGCATGTTTTCGGGAGCTCTCGCGTTTAACAACAAGTGGGTATGCGAGACATCGACGAGCGGCCCGCCGGATACGTGTGAATTGAAAAAGCCGTACTTTTTCAATGCTCTCGGTAATAGAGTTTTTCCAAACAATTTCACCGAACTTCAAGGTGCAGTTTGTAATTGCCTCGGCGAAGAACCAATTCACGGTATCTGCACCGAATTTGCTCGCGAGAGCGAGTACGGCGTCCTTCCGCAATGGGACGTTTCGCTCGTCCAAAATTTTAGAGCAATCTTTGACGCAGAGTTTCTTTTGGCCGCCTGCACCGGAAAAGTTACACAATTTTCACTATCGCTCTTCGATGCCGATTTGAGCTATTGGAATATGAAAAATGCAACAGATACTGCGTTTATGTTCCGTTTCTTGCCCAAGTTCAAAGGCAAAGGTCTCAAATACTGGGACGTCTCCAGCGTGACGAGAATGGACAGAATGTTCGACGCGAATTTTGAATTCAAGGAAGCCATCGGGTATTGGGATACTACTCACGTAACGAATATGGAGAAAATGTTTCGTAACGCGCACTCCTTCAACCAAGATATTTCTAAATGGGACACGTCGTCGGTCAGAACTATGTTTCGCATGTTTTTGAACGCCACGGAGTTCAAAGGAACCGGTATTTCTAAATGGGACGTTGAGGAAGTCACGAACATGCAAGAAATGTTTTTGAACGCAACTCACTTCAATGACGACATCGGCAGCGCGTGGTTGGGATCGGCGGCGACTAACGAACAAAACGACATCTTTCTCGGCGCGGACGCTTTCAACAAAGTCTACGAGTGTAACACCGACGTCGATGGTCCGGTCTCGTCGTGCGCGAAACAAAGAGCTCCCTCGCCGTGGCGTTGCGATTAACGATGCGCGCGCGACCATCATTTTTCACGAATACAACGACGAATACGACGACGAATACTACTCGCGACCGACGACGACAAAGACAAAGACAATAAAATCCACGACGCGAACTCACGGTCGGTTGTTATAAAAAAAAAGCGTTTGATGGTATGATACTTTACACATTCGCACTGTATAATAATTTCACTTTTTCCTCTTCTCGTTCTTCTTTTCTCAGACAGAAAGACTTGTCCTTTTTTTCTCAAGTTCTCCTCTCTTCTGGGAAAGCCGACAGAAAATCACACGCACCATCGCATAAAAAGAATCATGTCCGACGAAGAGTTTGACTTGAAAAAGAAGAAGAAAAAATCCAAGAAGGTTGATTTCGACGCGTTCGAGACGGAAGATACTCCGAATGATGGTGGTGATGATGCTGGTGTCGCGGCAGCCGTCGCGGAGAAAATAGAAGATTTGGATCGTACGTGTTTTTCTCTCGTTTTGGGTTTTTCTTTGTCTTCTTTTTTCTTCATCCGCTTCTTCCTTTGTTCACGCAACAGCAGTTTTCATTCGGCGAAAAGAGATGGTGACGACGATGAGAACGCGACGACTGTCTGTCGTCGAGCCAAGCCGCTTTTGGACCTGAACACTGCTGCTGGTGATGTTTAGAAGAGCGTTTGATAAAAGAGCGGAGAGGAGGATGAGAAGACACAAAAGCACTCCTTCACAGTTATCTCTCTTCTCACGTGTCTCATCTTTCAAAAAATTAAAAAAAAAAACTCACCACTCACCACAAAAATCTCTCAAACAACCTTTCACAACAACGACAACTTTAACTTTAACAATAACAACAGTCGAAGAGTTTGGTAAGAAGAAGAAATCGAAGAAGAAGAAGAAACTCGCGTTATCGGACGACGAGGAAGGAGGAGGAGAGAACGAAGAGGAGGAAAAAGCGACGACCTCGTCGTCCGGCGGCGGCGTTCAATCCGGGTTAGGTCTCCCTTGGGACGGTTCCGATCGAGACTACCACTACGACGAACTTCTCGGTCGCGTCTTTGGCATTCTCAAGGAGAAGAATCCGGCGTTGTCGGAGAAGACGAAAACGATTATTAAACCGCCGCAAATTGCGAGAGAAGGGACGAAGAAGACGGTGTTTGCAAACTTGATGGAGATTTGCAACGCGATGCACAGACCGCACGAGCACGTGACGCAATACATGATGGCGGAACTCGGGACGACGGGGACTTTAGACGGTCAGCAAAGGCTGATTATTAAAGGGAGATTTCTGCCGAAAGTGTTCGAAGGTGTTTTGAGACACTACTTTATCGATTACGTGATTTGCAACATGTGCAAGAGTTCGGACACGCAGTTAGTGAAAGAGGCGACGACGAGGTTAAGTTATTGTAGGTGTCAATCGTGCGGCGCGTCTAGGTCGGTGTCGAATATTCAAAAAGGTTACACCGCGGTTGGGAGAGGCGAGAGAAGGAAAGCCAGAGCAATGGGGACGTAAAAGGAATACGGAAAACGTCTACATCATCATCGTCGTCGTTAAGAAGTATATTTTTAAAAACATTTGTTGTATTAGAAGAAAAGAGAAAAGAAGAAGAAGAAGAAGAAGAAGAGGAGCATCGTCATCGTCATCATTTTACTTAGTATCGTTACAACGTTTCAAATTCTTTGGCTATTTGCTCATCCGTCATTTCTTGCTTCGTCGAGCATTTGTTATACGTCGTGTCTGCGGACATCTTACAGACCCACTTGTCGTCGTCGCCGAGATTGGCGATTGACTTTTCAGGAACACGCCTCCATTTGGAACAGTCGTCGCACTGTATCCATGTCTGCTTAACGATGACTTTAGTCGCCCTTTTGCCGGAATTTGGCGGCGCGTTGCTGCTCGTTCTCGCTCTCTTCGAAGCTTTCCCGCCGCCGACGACTTTGTTCGATCCAGGTAGTGGAGGATTCACCGGAACTCGTTGCTTACCGCCCCATCGAACGGTTTGCATGCTCAACTGCACGGTTTCTCTGCTTCCGTCGTCGTATAAAACTTCGTGCTCACCCGTATCCGCACGGAACGATTCAATGACCGCATTGAAGAAGGTTTCATGGACGGGCCAAAAGACTTCAACTAGTCTTCCGATGGAATCTGCGCCAGTTTGCGTGCCAATCGTTTTCAGCCATTTTCCCATCGTTTCTTGGGTGACTGCATGTTTTCCGACTAAACGCAACGACTGGCGCCATTTTTTCGCAGAACCTTTCCCGCCCAAGCGCTCAAATTCAGTCGCTGGACACGTGTATTCGGATATTCTGCACTTCATGTCACCTGAATCTCGGCGAAGCACGGCGTAACGAACGAGTTCCTCGCCGCGGCGTCCTTGCGGTAACAAGATGCCTCGCATGCCACCGACAGCGACCGGAATGGGAGGTAAAGCAAAAACCATTCCACCATCTTCCAAAGGTGGTTCCGGAACCCCCTCGTAAGGCTCCCAGATGGATGGCAAGTATCTCACTGTCAACAGAGGTAAGAAAAAGCGCTGCGTCAAGTTTTCCTCTATTTTTTCCTCATCTTCGTCGTCATCTGAAGGCGATGGAAAAAGGATCGGGTTTTTGCGCGGCGTGGGGTATTTGAACGTCAATTCGTGTTCTCCGGTGAAAGTATCGAACGCAGTCACCGTAGCTCGTCGCCATAAACCGCGCGTTGGAACGAGAATTTCAATGAACTTCCCGACGGCTTCGTCGCCGATGCTCGCTCCTTTTGATCTCAGAATATCTTTGATATCTATTTGAGACCCCGCACGTTTGGCAGTTTCGAGCCATTGTGGATCGTCATCAACAAACTCTTCGACAGGAATGACCTCGTACGAATCCAAATCGGCGATTGGTGTCGGTTGTTCCGGAGGTTGCGGAGGTTTTGGTTTTCTAATCAATGTGCGTTTTGATTTTTTGATTCCTTCCGTTTTGACCTTCTCGTCCACATCCATAGTTGTCGGAGTAGTAATCTTTGCCTCGGCTTTCGCTTTCTTCTCCGCTTGAATTTCCTCTTGCTGGTCGACGTACGCTTTGCTTTGCGCCTCGAACATTTCTTGCGCCAGAGCGTACTCTTGTTTAGCACTCTCGTACGCTTCTTCCTGTACTGAAACTGCGCGATCGCGTTGCTCTTTGAGGTTTTTAAGCTTTTCATCACTCATTTTCATATACACACTTCGTCCGCCATCGCACAAGGAACCAGATTTATCCTTGTACTCAAAAGGAATGGCGATATTTCGAACGACGCATTGGGCGTCCAATTCAGCTTCGAGTTCCATAGCGGCTTGCGTCGCTTCCGCGACGAAATCACGCTTCTTTATCCTCGAATTTTTCTTTTGGCGCCCTTGCTTCAGTTGTTCGCCTTCTCGTTCGTTGTTGTTCTCGTTATTGTTCTCGTACTCATCGTCATCGTCTCCTCCTTCAGCGCTTTTGCGCTTTGATCCCGGTTTAGAACCAGGGTTACCTCGGTCATAGACTTCTTCATTTTCACTTGGAAAGTCGGTTTCCGTCTCTAAAGCCGCAGCTTTGATGGGAAAATGTTTGACGGTATCAAACGCGACCGCTCCGGCAAGCACTTCGTCTTGATGTGGCGGAATCTGTTGGAACAATCGAGTCTTTTCTTTCAACGGTCCAGATTGTGGCAAGTCTCCTTCCTCATAAAAAGGCGCGTTCCACGAGTACAACTCGTTCGTGTTCACGCCAATAGCGGCTGCAACTCCATCGATGGTATCATCTGCTGCGCAATAATACACTCTGTACCCGGATTCCAAAGCTTCCTCGCCGTTTAGCGTACCTCTCGCGTTCATATTTATTCCATCTGCGGCCCACGCGCCACCGACGCCTCGTTGTCCTACTCTTCCTCCTCCAGACGCATCCTTATTGGCGTTGGCTCGCGAGCGACTACGTGCAGATGGAATACTTTCGTACGGTAACTTCACCGGGAGACCGTCTGGAAATCGGAACTTATTCAGACATATGAACAACCACTGGTGAGTGCCATCTTCGTAGCGAATTTCGTGTTCGCCAGAATCGGCTTTGTATCCCACAAACTCGCAAAATTTATACGCTTGCGAACCGTCCGACCAGATTTCCGCGGGTCGACCGACGACATTTGCACGCCACGTGCCACCTTCGTCACGCAACCATTTACCAATGGGCACACCCCTCTTCAATTCATCCGCTTCTAGTTCCTCGATCGGGTAACCGCTATGTATACGTATAGATTGACGCCACTTTCGTGCGTTGCCTCGTCCACCCAAACGCTCAAACTCGAGAGCCGTGACGAGTTGTTCCTCAGAAGTAACGTTGCCTTTTCGATCTTTCTTGTAGAACATGACGTTTTCCTCCCCTCTTCGAGCTCCTGGACGCATAAATCCTTCCATTCCTCCGCATTGAACTTTGACTGGAACTTTTTCCATAACGAGATTTTTCTTCGCTTCGCCTGTACTCCTCTTGTCGTCAACGTCGCCGTCTGTTTGTTCATCTTCATCAACAGGTTCAATTGAGCACTCACCGCTGAGCGCATCCGGAATTTGAGCATCCTTTCGTAATCGTAAAGAGCATAAGTCGAGGATTTCCGGCCATTTTCTATGTAATTTGGATTCGATAAATCCATCGCGTTCTAGAGTAACAATGGCCAAGTTGTATCCGAGAGCGTCCCCGAATTCGTCGTGGGTCCACATCGCGCGAGCATGGTCTAAAGTAGCCGCATCGTGCGCGCGATAAAGTCTCGCCATCAAAACTTTTATTTCAGTGGAAGTTATGTACGCTTCCTCTTCTTCGTTTTTACCTTCTTTCTTCTTTTTCGTCGTCGTCGCCGCGGCGTTCATCTTTCGTCTGCGTTCGCCGAGCGTTCTCAAGATGGCGTTTCTAATATTCGTCACTTTTTCTTCGTCGATTCGACCCTTATGCGGCAAAACTACGGGAAGAGGAGCTCCTCTTCGATTAATAGAGGCTTCGACTCCAGAAGCTAATCCAGATCGCAAGAGATCGTACCCGGAAACAGGTGCACCAGTTTCGCGTCTCTCTAGGCGACGATTGCGTTCGTTTGAACGGATCCGTTCCTTTTCTTGTTCAATCTTAGCCAAATCCGCATTTTCGCGTTCACGTACTTTCGCCATTTCTTTGTTTCTTTCCAGGTGAGGACGAACGCGTCGGAACATTTCGGCCATAATTTTATCGCGTTCCGCAGGATCGATGTCTTTCTGTCTCAAAAGTTTCAGAGGTCGCCCGAAAACGCACGGATCTTTAGGATTGACGTTTGCATCTTGCGCGTTTGCGCTTTCATTCTTACCCTTTACTAATCCAGCAGCCGCTGCAGCTTCTGCGGCTTTGCGCTGTTCAAGCAAGCGCTGCGCCTGCTCTTTCTCAGACAATTTTTCTAAAGTCTTTGATGGTGGCGGTGCTGGTTGCATCCAAAGTTTCGTGCGTTCTAAAAGTTGCGACTTGCGTGAAATATTTGGATATTCCGCCTTATTCCAAGCGACAATATCGCGCGCGTCCAATCCTCGCTCTCTGGCGATTTCATCAACGCTTTCGTTCCTTTTCGTGTAATACGCAACAGCGCCTCTTATCACGGCATCCTCACCAGCCTCGGGAGCTTCTTCCTCCTCTGCTTCCTCTTCCATGATCGCATCGTTAATTAATTCGTTTTCTACTTCTTCTGGTTTCTTTTTCTTTCCTTTCTTTTGGTTCTTTTTCGGACCTTCTGTTCGCAACAAAAAGTGAACGAGATCCGTAAACGTGGCGTACGCCAACGCTTTCACGGAACCATTCCCTAATGGCAGTTCGAGCTCCGTATCGCGATCTTCGATCCAAACGTCCGTGATGGCAACTTTTTTACCCATTACCCATCCGGACGATCCCTTTACACCACCTCCGTGTTCATCACCTCCGGCGTTGTATTTCTTGATCTCCTCGTGTTCTTCACCAAACTTTTGACAATCCGCGTCGCATCGAATAAAGCACGCCTGTGCCGGGTGTATCTGTCCTAACGCTTCAAATCGTTTACACTTTCCTATTATCTCAGCACCTTGCGGTAAATGGTCTTCACAATAGGCGCGAGTGCAACACTCGCATCGAAACAACAAACCGCCGACCGCGGCAGACTTCCGGCCACACTCGTGGCACGTGTGGTGCGGACATGACCATCTCGCCGTGCGTCCAATTTCTTCCATGGTGTATCCAATGCATTCAGGATGAACAGAAACTGGGCACAAGTCGCAGCAGACGATTTGGCCACCGTCCCAGCATCCTTGACACGTGTACGCGTGACCGTAATCTCTTCCCGCGACTTGACCGCGGGAACGTTTCCCGCCCTGTAATTGCGCTTGACTTAACCCCGACTCTTTCGCGTTTACGGAAGGTTCGCCAGATTGTAAATCGTAATCGTTTGACTTTAACACGGTAACCATACCGAGACCATGACCGCCGTCAACTTGCATAGTCGTCGTCTTTCGATTGCGCTTACCGGAAAGTATGTTGCTTTGAAACTCCTTTGCGATTTCTTTTAAAGACGTGTTCTTTTTCACCTGAACTAAAGATGCATCGCCGACGGATTCTGCAATCTTTGCCGGCATCATAAATGTTGAAATAGGAGTTTCCTCAGCTTTGCCTTCAACGAAATCAGTCGCCGTAAACTGCGTGTCTTCTTTCAGCGTTTGCAAATCTCTTCGTTTGCGCTCGCCCTCCTCGCTTCGATCCATGAGCGTGGATAACTCTTCATCTGTCGGCGGATCGCCAGAATCTTTAGAGAAGACGGCATCGACACCAAAACGTAACATCGAATACAAATCGTTTTTATCCAGCGCTTCCATAGCCTCTGCAGCGGCAGTTGAGCCTCTGGATACCATTTTTTCTAAGAATAATTTTTTCTCTGCGCGTTGCGTCATTCGTTCCTCTACGGTGCCAGCAGTAACTAATCGATATATGTGCACCGTTTTCTTCTGACCGATGCGATGGACTCTCGCCATCGCTTGCATATCTACCTGAGGGTTCCAATCGCTATCAAACATGACGCACGTATCTGCCGTTTGCAAGTTTACGCCCAAACCACCCGCGCGAGTACTTAAAAGAAATGCAAACACAGGCGAATTTGGACGGTTGAATGCCGCAATATCTATAGACCTCTGCACACGATTTGTAGAACCATCGAGTCTAGCGTATTGATAACCGCGCAAATGCAAAAAATTCGCTAATATATCCAACATAGATGTAAACTGCGAGAAAATAACCACGCGGTGGCCATTTTCTTTCAACTTGATCAAAATGCGATCTAATACCGATAACTTCCCTGAGGCTTCGATGATATCTTCTAAGGTGACGCCTTCATCCTGGATACCCGGCGAAAACAAGTACGGGTGATTGCAACATTTCCGCAGTTGCATCAATAGTGAGTTCAATTTGCGCCAATCGCCGCCACCGCTACTAGATTTTTCCTTCGCATCTTCGCCGGCGACTCCTGCAAGTTTTTTCTCGTTCTCGGAAGCCGCCGCTTCGAGCGATTGCAAAGCGCCCGATTCCCGCATCAGTAACCGCCTGTACCAAAACGTTTGTGCCGAGGACAAAGGGCACATAATTTTCGTTTCAACTTTTGGCGGTAACGAAACTTCCACTTCGCCTTTGACTCTCCTCAAAACGAACGGACGCATTAAATAGTGCGCCTTCGCGAGTAATTTTTCGTCGACTTTATGCTCCCTCATGTTCAAATTAAAAGCGCGGTCGAACGGCTCCGAGGAAGTAAACACGTCCGGGTGAAGAAACGATAAAAGCGCATATAACTCGTGCAAGTTATTCTGCACTGGCGTACCAGTCAAAAGGATGGTGTGTTGACGGTGAATGCGCTTCAAAATCTGATGCGCCGTCGTCTCTTCGTTCTTCACCTTGTGCCCTTCGTCTAAGATGACGCATCTCCAGTACACTTTTTGCGTCAACGCGAGCGCAAAAGATGGATTACACGCCATTTCATACGTCGTTAGAGCGACATCGTATATTTCTGTATTTATCACGACTTCTCTTCGTAGCCTTTGACGTTCGTTTTCATCCGAACTGTGTAACCGAACGACTCTTAATTTTGGACACCATTTGGCGAGTTCGTCCATCCACGAACTCATTACTGAGAGAGGGCAGACGATCAAATGCGGCCCTTTCACCCCGCGCATTTCTTTGATACACGCGAGAAACGAAATCGATTGTAACGTTTTTCCTAAACCCATCTCGTCGGCCAAGATGCACGAACATCCTTGATCGAACATTCGAACAGCCCACCTCAAACCTTCCAGCTGGTATTCTCTCAACACCGCAGTAATCGCCGCCGGTTGATTCTCAACTGGCATCAACAGCTTATCGCTCGGTTCATACTTTTCCGCTCTCTCCTCTAATGCTTGCACCGCCTTCTCTTCCATGAATGGCTTTAAATGCGATATTTGTTGATGTAAGTACTTGGCCCGTTTCGAAATCGCCAACTCGATATCCTTTTGAATATCTTTCTTGTTCACCGCCGTCGCCTCTTCGTCGGCGGTTAAAATTTTCGGTGCCCTCGGTTTCGTCCTCGTGTACGGTTTTCTCGGTTTCTTCTGTTCGAATACGTACGACGTGCGACCCGGACGCGTTTCTCGACTTCCATCGTCTCCTCCCAACTCGCTCGAAAACACGCTCGGTTCGCCTTCGGTTAAACCGTAGTTGTTCGAACGCAACACCGGTTGTCCGTCTATCATAATCACTCTCGCTTTTGTCACGCGAGATGTCCGTCGTCTGCCTCCCGACGAATCCTCCCCTAACGCCGCTTTCAAGACGTCTTCTGGAATTTCAGCCGCTACCGCCGGGTCTATTATTTGTTGTTGTTGTTCGCGTTGCGCGTCGTCGTCGTCGTCGTTCTTTTTGGTTCGGTCGTCGTCGTCGTCGTTGTTCGACTCCGGTAAAACTAAAATCGTCTTCTCTTCTTTGTCTTCTTCTTTGTCTTCTTCTCCTTCTGCAGCTTTAGAAGCAGCGGCGGCGTGTTCACCGTCCTCACGACCACCACCATCAGACGACGACGTCATATTATCGAATAATGGAAACAAATATAAATAATAGAGCAAGAGTAGTAAGAGTAGAGAGAGAAAGAATGGAAGAGACGAGACGAGACTCTTTTGTTTGTTGCGTTTTTGGTAAGTTTTCATCAATAATCAGTCAATTATATCAATCGCAATATAATACAAACAACAACACAACTTCGACGCTTCGAAAAAGAGAGGAGAAGAAGAGAGAATATGCAAAACTGGTATCAGTGTAAATGGAAATTTCATGCCTTTATGTAAATTAGTATCTATCTAGATTTTGTTGCCTAACCTATCGTACGCGGGCGCTCTGTCCATGCGCGTGGGGTAAAATCGAGCGCGAGGCATGTACCCTTCGTTTTGGTACAACGTCACGGTAACGTCTTCGCTCTCCGCGAGTTGGTATAAATGAGGAAGCATGTCGAACAGCGCGTCGTCGGCTGGGTCGTCGATGAACGATGACACCGGTAATGCGTTTTGTGGATGGAACATGTAGGAATAAGGAGAGTTGTCGATGATGATGGTTTTGCGCAAGTCGCGGCCTAAACAGGTCAAGTCTTTGACGTAGTTCCCTTGGAACGGGTAACACGCGTCTCGAAATAATCGGTGTCGAACGACACCGTGGACGTCCAGTTTATCCATCAAAGGATTCGCGTATTTCGCTAACGAGGCCGTGAACACCACCAACTCGTATTTTTCTGCCATCTCGATTAAGAACAAATCCACCCAAGGTCTTTTCAACACGTACACGTCGGTTATTCTGCCGTCGATTTCAACCGGGATTATATAATCCGGGTTCGGTATCGGCCGAAACGACGAGTGGACTAACGTTTCGTCTAAATCGAGAACTAAACATGGCTTACTCGTCGCGTTGCCGCTTTTCGCGCATCTGTACGTTTCCGGTGCAGGGAGAAAATACGCGCCCGTGTGCAAAGTAAATCCTTCGCCGACGACGTTGGAGAACTGCGGTTTAAGACACGGAACCGGAACGCACCCGGCAACTGTCGGCGCTTTCTCTTCTTTCCTGAGCGGTGCTTTCGCATCATCCCGTATGTTTCGTTGTTGTTTCGTATTTGTATTGTTGTCATTGAACGACGACGCATTTGCGCCTCCGAAACACGCGCCAAAGAATCGAGCAAAGATATTTCTCTTCCTCGCGAGGACCGTCGTCGACGTCGAGTTCTCGCTATTGCCTCTTCCGCTACTACTGTTGATGCTACTACTCCTCGTGTTGTTGGTGTTATTCGTGCTGCTACTCATCTCTGCCTCTCTGTTGTGTATCGTGGTAGGTTCGTCGTCCCCTAAAAACTGCGTGATGACGTCTTCCTCTCGTTCCATGTGGTTGGGATTTTTTGTGCCATCCCCATCGCTGCTGCTCTTTTTCGTCGGTAAAGGACTGTTGTCTCTCCTGGGCGACCACAAACTCCCTCTCGCTGGAGTTAAACTCTTCTTCTTCTTCTTCTTTTGTCTTTTTGTCGTCTGAATCGTCGTTGATTTCGGCGTCGACGACGATAACAGTTCGTGTTCGTCCTCTGTTTCTTCCTCGTTGTTGTTGTTGTTTATATCGTCGTCGTCGTCGTCGTCGTCGTCGTCTTTCACTCTCGAAAAGGCGCGAGACAACAACCTTTTCGTCGCTCCGTTGATATTCTTTTTATTCTTCTTCTCTCCACCTTTACCCAAAGAAGAAGAGGAAGAAGAGGAGGAGAACGAGGCTGCTTTTGAGAACATCGTCGGTGTCGTCGAGGTCGTGCTCGTGTTCTGATCTTGTCTCTCCATCTCCACGTACCCACCGTTGACACCACCGACTTTCGACGACGACGACGATGTCATCATCATTTTAATCTAAATCTCTCTCTCTCGCGTTGGTTAAAAGTTGTTGTTACGCAAGAAGAAGAGTCATGAGTGAAAGAAGAGAGATCGAGAGATCAAAAAAAGTAAAAAAAAAGTAAAAAAAAGAGAGAAGAG